>Ga0114969_10004694_pt1 | contig 10799 bp, 11 predicted proteins | sample M_130807_MF_Meta_FD_87316 | JGI IMG/M metagenome (GOLD analysis project Ga0114969, IMG submission 87316) | Freshwater microbial communities from Lake Montjoie, Canada to study carbon cycling - M_130807_MF_MetaG | ecosystem: Environmental > Aquatic > Freshwater > Lake | place: Lake Montjoie...
ACAACGGCACCTACACGTTCGAGAGCCTCGCGGCGTTCAACGCCGGCCAGGCGCGCACGTTCACGCGCCGCATCGGCGATCCGGTCATTGAATACTCGAACACGCAGGCCGCGATCTATCTACCGAGCTCAAGCTCCGCCAGGAGCAAGCCGAGGTTCTCGAGGATCTCCGGCGTCTCATTGAGAAACGCGAACGGCTTGGCCATGAACGGCGTCACGTCGGGCAGGCGGCGGTAGTACTCGTCAGCGGTTTCGTTCAGTTCGTCGAGCGTGTACTGCGCGAGCACCTGACGCGGCGTGATCAGATCTGTGGCCGTCGTCGGCTCCACCGTCACCGCGTCGACATCGGCCGCATTCGGCAGCCCGGCCTTGTCGCGAAACTCCGATGAGTTCAGCAGTTCGCTGGTCAGCGCGTTGAGGGTGAGTCCTTCAGTGATCCGCTGGCCATAGTGCGCGAGCCCGTCCGCATCCGCTGGGCGACCGAGCAGCAGCCGGTAGGCCAGGTCAATGTCTTGCGGCGTCGCGGGGCGTGAAGGGGAATTCATGGTCGGCGCTGAGAAGGAATTATGGCGCAATCCGCGGCCCTATCTTCTTGCCCGACCGACCTCGATCCTCTAGGCTTCAACCGAAGCCGATGCTGAGAATCCACAGTCTGCTCCTGGCAGCCGCTGTGTGCGCGACCAGCGCCACGTTGCTGGCTCAGCAGAAGTTCACGAGCACGACGTCTCTGCTGACGCTGGATGTGTCTGTCCTCGATCGCGACGGCAACCCGGTCACAGGTCTCACCCCTGACGACTTTGTCGTCACGTTGAACAAAGAATCGCAGCCCGTTCGCACGATGATCTTCCTCGCGACCAACACCAAGGCCACTGCCGAGACGGTCCGCGCTCCGTCAACAGGATCCGCGCCCACGTCAGACTCGGCGACGACCGCCGCGAGCCGTGAGCCGGATCCCAGACTGCTCGTCATCATGATTGACGACAACTCGATTTACCCGACCGACAGCAAAGGCCTGTTCGTTGCGGCCGAACGCTTCATAGACACATTACCGCCGCGCGACTGGGTCGGGCTCACGAGCACAAGCGGACGAATGACGGTGAATCCTTCGCTTGACCGCGCGCCGTTGCTCAAGAATCTGAAACACGCCTTTGGATGGATGAACGATCCGCGCCGAGACAGCAAACCTTTTGTCGGACTGATGGATGCTCTGGAGGCGGAGACAGGGTCGGAAGGCGCACTCCGGAATCTTCTCGAGAAAGTGTGCGCGTTACCCATCACCACGCCAAAGAACATCGGACAAATTCTCGCGGAGAATGCATGCGCCTCCGCGGTCGATCGCAAGGCGCGCGATAACGCGACATTCGCCCGGATCAGTACTCGCAATCAGCTCGACACTTATGCGGCGGTGATCCAGGCCATGGCATCGGCGCCGGGCGTGAAGCAGCTGGTGATCCTGACTGGCGGCATCGCACTGAAGCCCATTGATTCACTCGACTTTGTTCCTGTGGCCAAAGCCGCGGCTGCGGCCGGCGTCCAGATCACCATGCTGATGGAAGAGCCGGGCGACGAAATCGCTCCCCCAGGATTTGTGCAAGATCAGCGACTGATGCTCCAGGCGGCGGAAACGCTCGCCGAGATGAGCGGCGGGCAATTCTTCCGCGTGGTCGGTCAAGCCGACCGGTTCTACCAGCGAGTGCTGAAGTCATCGTCTGCCATCTACCGGCTCGGCGTGGACCTGCCGGAAACCCTCCCGCCAGACGGCACCTACAAAATAACGGTGACGGTCAATCGGCCAGGCGTGAGGGTGCTGTCTAGTCGCTTTGCCGCACCGCCCACCCCGAAGGTCGCGCTGACACCAGAACAACAAATCCAGCACGCGATCACGACCGGCGAGCCGCTCTACGCGATGCCGGTGCAGATGGCGGCAGAGGTCGCTCCTGCCAGAGACGACGTGCCGGCGAGGATTCGTGTGAGCATCGACGTGCCTGGAGAAATCTCAGGACCGATCTCCGGCATTCTGGGAGTTCTTGGCCCGGACCGCGTTCTCAAGACCAGTCGTCACGATCTGGTGCGATCGGGCGACGGCAAGACGTACATCCTCGACCTCCTCGTTCCGGCGACCGTCGGGACATACGAGCTGCGGTTTGCCGCGGTCGACGCATCTGGCGCCGTTGGTGCGGTCACACGAACAATCGTGGTGAAGGCGCCGGGATTGGAGCGGCGCTGAAATGCGGACCTCTGTGGGCGTAGGCGCCGCGCTCTTTGCGCTCCTGATCGTACCGACGACCCGCGCGGCCGCGCAACAGTCTGAGGCTTCGACTGTACTCGCGAGATCTGCCGCCTACCTGGAGTCGTACGAGAGGGCGTTTTCCGTCGTTGTTTCTGAAGAGATCTACACGCAGGAGCTTCAGATCGACCCACGGCCCACGACGCGATCGTTCGGCATCGATCAAACCATTCGAAAAGAGCGGACGCTTCGTTCTGACGTGCTGCAAACCAGCATCGGGCAACGCGAGTGGGTCGCGTTTCGTGACGTCTACGACGTCGATGGCAAAGTCGTGCGCGATCGCGACACGCGATTGCAGAAGCTCTTTGTCGACACGCCAGCCCAGGCGCTTGAGCAGGCGCGACGAATCGTTGCCGAGAGTGCGCGTTTCAACCTGGGCACGTTGCGTCGCGATATCAATGTGCCGACCATGGCGTTGACGTATCTCCGAGGATCGAATCAGACGCGATCGACATTCACCGTCGGTGGACGCAAGGATCTTGGCGGTGTACCGTCCGTGGTCCTCGACTTCAAAGAACACGCCAAGCCAACGATCATTCGCGCCGCAGACGCGGATCTGCCGGCGACCGGGCACTTCTGGATCGAGCCTGAATCGGGACGCGTGCTGAAGAGCGAAGTTTCGATCGCCGATCGTCGATCGAGTGCCAAAATCACTGTGACCTACGGTGCCGTGCCGAAGCTGACCGTGTGGGCGCCGGTCCTGATGATCGAGGAGTACACCGGGCCTGAGACCATCCGCGCCAAAGCCACCTACTCACACTTCCGCCAGTTCGCGGTGTCGGTAGACATCAAGTAATTGTGTTACTATTTGCGCCGATGTTCCTCGTTGCCACCTCCACGCTTAAATCCAAGCGGGCCAATAAGCGGTCCATGCAGAAGCGCGTGCAGACGGGGGCGGGGATGAACACCTAAGACAGCAGCAACAACTGTCACACTCTTTCCAAACCCGTCAGGCGACAGCCCGGCGGGTTTTTTTTTGGAGTCTCGGCAATGAATCGGCAGATCGAAGTCGGAGTGCTCGGAGCAACAGGCGTCGTCGGACAACAGTTCATCTCGCGCATGGCGCGCCACCCCTGGTTCAACGTGACCTGGCTGGCGGCAAGCGAACGATCAGAAGGCAAGAAATACGCGCAGGCCGCGCCCTGGCGCCTCGCCGCGCCGATGCCAGAGAACGCTGCGGCGATGACCGTCGACGCCTGCATCCCCGGCCGCGGACCTAAAGTCGTGTTCTCCGCACTCGACGCCGCAGTCGCCGGTGACGTCGAAGCCGCCTTCGCTGCCGCCGGACACATTGTCGTCAGCAACGCGCGCAACTACCGAATGGACGCGCTGGTGCCGCTGCTGATTCCCGAGATCAACGCCGATCACCTGAAACTCCTCCCGGAACAGCGCGCCGCCAGAGGCTGGACTGGTGCGATCGTCACCAACCCGAACTGCTCAACCGTGGTGCTCGCGATGGCCCTTGCGCCCCTCCGCATCTTCGACATCAAGACCGTGGTCGTGACCACGATGCAGGCGGTGTCTGGCGCAGGCTACCCGGGCGTGGCGTCGCTCGACATCCTCGGCAACGTGGTGCCCTACATCGGGGGCGAAGAAGATAAACTCGAAACCGAAACGCAGAAGATCCTCGGCGCCGACGGCGGCCGCGCGCCGCTCGAAGCGATCATCAGCGCGCACACCAATCGCGTGCCGGTGATCGATGGCCACACCATGACCGTGTCGGTGCAACTCGCGAGCAAGCCGTCGATCGACGAGGTCAACGCCGCCATGCACCAGTTCCGTGGACGTCCGCAGGAACTAAACCTGCCCACCGCACCGGTGCAGCCGATCGTCGTGAAGACCGAAGACAATCGTCCACAACCGCGACTCGACGCGGATCTGGGCGATGGCATGACCGTTTCGGTCGGTCGCGTGCGTCCGTGCCCGGTCTTCACACATAAGTTCGTCGCACTCGGACATAACACCGTCCGTGGCGCTGCGGGGGCCGCCATCCTCAACGCCGAACTGATGGCCGCAGAGGGTCTGCTGTGATTGTCATGAAATTTGGCGGCACGTCCGTGAAGGACCGCGCCGCTATCGACCGCCTCATCGCGATTGTCGGTCGCGCGGCCCAACCCGTCGTCGTGGTCAGCGCACTCTCTGGCGTCACCGATCGCCTGCTCGGCATCGCCGCCGAAGCTGCCGCCGGCGACATCGATGCGGCCCGTGGCAATGTGAAGGCGCTACGTGAGCGCCACCACACCGTGGCGTCGGTCATCACCGATACAGCGCTGCGCAATACCGTGATCGCGGACCTCGACAAAGAATTCGACGAACTCGATCGCATCGTCGGTGCGCTTGCTGTGCTCGGCGATGTGTCGCCACGCTGGTTCGACACGATCGCCGCTACGGGTGAACTGGCGAGTAGCCGTATCGTGGCCGCCGCGCTGACCGCACACGGTCATCCGGCCGCGTGGGTAGACGCGCGCACGGTCATCGTCACGACCGACGAGTTCATGGCCGCGCCGCCGATCTTCGATCGCACCGACGCTGCACTGCGCGCAGCCATCGAGCCGATCATCGCGAAAAAGCAGATCCCGGTCCTCGGCGGTTTCGTCGGCGCCACTGAACGCGGCGTGACGACGACGCTCGGCAGGGGGGGATCGGACTACACGGCCGCGATTGTCGGCGCCGCGATCGGCGCGGAAGAGATCCAGATCTGGACCGACGTGGACGGCATGCTCACCGCCGATCCGCGTGTCGTCGATGCACCGCAGGTCGCGCCCCATCTCTCGTTTGCAGAAGCCTCTGAACTCGCGTACTTCGGCGCCAAGGTCTTGCATCCGGCGACGATTCAGCCGGCCGTGGCGCGCGACATCCCGGTCCGCATCCTGAACTCGCAGCGACCTGACAACACCGGCACGCTGATCACGGCGAAGCGACCGACGACAGACGGCGCAGTGACGGCGATTGCGTCGAAGACCGGTGTCACCGTCGTCAGCATCACGTCCACGCGCATGCTGATGACCCACGGGTTTTTGCGCCGCTTGTTCGAAGTGTTCGAGCGTCACAAGACTGCCGTTGACGTCGTTACCACCTCAGAGGTCAGCGTCTCGGTCACGATCGACGACCGGCGACGCCTGCCAGCCATCATCGAAGACCTGACAGAGTTTGCGGAGGTCTCAACGGAAAACGACCTTGCGCTGATCTGCGCGGTCGGCGACGGCATCGCCGCTGATCGCACGTTCCCCGTGCGGCTGCTCAGTGCGATCGATGGCGTGCCGCTGCGGATGGTCTCGCAGGCGGCGTCGCGCCGCAACGTCACGATCGTGATCGCCGCATCGGATCTGCCCGCCGCGCTCAATCGCCTGCACGATCGATTCTTTGGTGAGGTGGCCGCACCGAGCCCGAATCAGTCCGTAGGGCCGAACTTTAGTCCGGCCACGCCTGCGTTCTACATCTCGTCTCTGGAGCGAGGCAACGAATGAGAATCCTCCTCATTGGCCACGGTCGCATGGGCCGCCTGATCGAGCAGCACGCGGGCGATCACGGCTGCACGATTGCCGGCATCGTCGAACTGGGCGAGCCCACGATTGCTGCGACGGACTTCGACGTCGCCATTGATTTCTCAACGGCAGATGCCGTGCTGGCCAACGTCACGACTGTCGCTGCGGCGAAACGCAACATCGTGATCGGCACCACTGGATGGCAGTCGCAGGAGGCGGCGGTGAAGGCGGTCGCCGCTGCGAGCGGCATCGGCGTGCTCGCATCGGCGAACTTCTCCCTCGGGCTGAACGCGTTCTTGCGCGTCGTGGAGATCGCATCGCAACAATTCGCCGCGCATGCTGACTACGGCGCGTGGATCCACGAGGCGCATCACATCAAGAAGATCGACGCGCCCTCAGGCACCGCCAAACTGCTCCAGTCGTCAATGATCGGCGCTGGATTTCCGCGCGCCATCGACGTCTCGTCCACGCGTGCGGGTGCGATTCCTGGTACGCATACCGTGGGTTTTGACGGCCCGGCTGACACAATCACATTGACGCACACGGTACGTGACCGCGCCGTCTTCGCTCACGGCGCGCTCGAAGCCGCAAAGTGGCTCAACGGCCGCTCCGGTTGGTTTTCCATGCAGGACGTTCTATCTCAGTCGTAGCCGACGGGCTTTAGCCCGTCGGACAAGGTTGTCAGCGAGTCAAGGAGCACTAGATGAGAACTTCGTGGACAGGCGTCGGCACCGCACTTGTAACTCCATTCAAATCCAATGGCGACGTGGATGAAGTCGCCTTCCGCAGACTCGCGCGGCGGCAGGTCGATGCGGGAATTCACTTCATCGTGCCCTGCGGCACCACCGGCGAAACGCCGACGCTGTCACCCGCCGAGCGTCGTCGTCTCGTCGAGATCTCGATCGAAGAGGCTGGCACCAGGGCCCTCGTACTCGCTGGCGCCGGCGGCTACAACACGGCGGAAGTGATTCATGCCATCGAGGCCTTCGAGAAGCTCGGTGCGCACGGCATCCTCTCGGTGACGCCGTACTACAACCGGCCGACGCAGGAAGGGTTGTATCAACACTACAAGGCGATCGCCGCGAGCACCGCGCTGCCGATCATTCTCTATAACGTGCCCGGCCGAACCGGTTGCAATATCGAGCCGGCCACAGTCATCCGACTCGCCGCAATCGATGGCATCGTCGGCGTCAAGGAAGCCTCGGGCAACATCTCGCAGATGGCCGAGATCATTCGCAACGTCCCGTCCGACTTCGTCGTCCTGTCCGGCGACGACGCGATTACGCTGCCGATCATGTCGCTTGGCGGACGCGGCATTGTGTCGGTCATCTCGAACGAGATGCCGGCCGAGATGGTGCAGATGGTCGAAGCCGTCGAACGCGGCGACTTCGCCGCCGCCCGCGTCATTCACAATCGCCTGCTGCCGCTCATGCAAATCAACTTCGTCGAATCGAGTCCCGGCCCCGTGAAGTTCGCTATGGCGGAAATGGGCTTGCTCGAGGCCAACTATCGCCTGCCGATGGTCCTGCCAAGCGAAGCATCTCAAAACAAGATCAAGAACGTGTTGAAGGGTTTGTGAGATGAGTTTGCAGACGGATATTGAGCAGTTGGCCTCGCAGGCCGAGTTGGCCGACAAAGTTGCGGCGCGTGAGGCATTTTTCCAGTTGCGCACTGCGCTGTCGAAGGGCGAGGCGCGCGCGGCCGAGCCGGACGCGTCTGCCCCTGGTGGATGGCGCGTCAACACGTGGGTGAAGCAGGGCATTCTGCTGGGATTCCGCTTCGGCGACACCGTCGACGTGTCGGCGGACCATGGCAAGTGGCCGTTCTACGACAAAGACACGATGCTGCTAAAGAAGCCCGGTCTCGACGCTGGAGTGCGCATCGCGCCAGGCGGATCGTCAGTGCGCGAAGGCGCGTTTCTCGGCCGTGGCGTGATTTGCATTCCGCCCATGTACATCAACATTGGCGCGTACGTCGGTGAAGGCACGCTCGTGGATTCACATGCGCTCGTCGGTTCGTGCGCGCAGGTGGGCAAGCGCGTGCACATCAGCGCGGCCGCGCAGATCGGCGGTGTCATTGAACCGATTGGCGCAGTGCCGGTCATCATTGAGGACGACGTGCTGGTCGGCGGCAATACGGGAATCTACGAAGGCGCCATCATCAAGGAGCGTGCGGTGATTGCGGCGGGCACGGTGCTGACAGGGTCCACGCCTGTATACGACCTCGTGCACGGTCGCATCATCAAGCCAGAGCCTGGCCAACCGCTGGTGATCCCTGCCGGTGCGGTGGTGGTGCCGGGGGCGCGATCCGTCACAGTGGGGCAGGGCAAAGAGTGGGGGTTGTCGCTCGCGACGCCCGTCATCGTGAAGTATCGCGACAGCCGCACCGACACGCGCACGGAGCTCGAGCAGTGGATTCGCTGAACCTCGTCGACTTCGCCCGGACGCTCATTGACATCGATTCGACGACGGGGATCGAGGGGGAAGTTGCGAGTGTGCTCGCGGCCGAGCTGAGGTTGCTTGGCTACACCGTGTCTTCACAGCCGCTGGTTGATGGCCGGATGAACGTTGTGGCCTGGGTCGATGATCCGGTCGTGATCTTTTCGACGCACTTCGATTGCGTGCCGCCGTTCTTTCCGAGTCGCGTTGAGAACGGTCGCCTCTACGGTCGCGGTTCGTCAGATGCGAAGGGCATTCTCGCCGCTCAGCTCGTGGCCGCCGAGCGGTTGCGCGCACGCGGTGAACGTCGCGTCGGCTTGCTGTTTGTGGCCGGCGAAGAGCGCGGCAGCGACGGCGCGCTGGCGGCGAACACGATCGCGCCGCCATCGGCTCGCTTTCTGATCAACGGCGAGCCGACCGAGAATCGCCTCGGTGCGGCCACGCGTGGCGTCTATCGCGTGAAGCTCACCGCGCACGGTCGCGCCGCCCATTCCAGCCGTCCAGACCTCGGCGACTCTGCCATCGAGAAGCTCCTGGACGTGCTGGTGTCACTGCGCTCCGCCGACTGGCCGGAAGACCCGCTCCTCGGGCGCACGCACTACACGGTCGGACTCATCAATGGTGGCGTTGCACCGAACGTGATCCCGGCGTTGGCGTCGGCCGAGCTGCTGTTCCGCTCCGTCGGTCCGGAAGCAGACATCCAACGGGTCCTCGAATCGACCATTGCCGGCCGCGCCACCATCGAGCACGTGCTCACCGTGCCGCCCGTGCGCCTCAAGACCGTCCCCGGCTTCGACACGAATGTCTTCTGGTACACGACCGACATTCCGTTCCTCAGTCGGTGGGGTACCCCGCTCCTGATTGGACCAGGCTCGGTCACCGAAGCACACACCGCGGACGAAAGCGTGGCGATCGCGGAGCTCGAGGAGGCGGCCAACCTGTACGAGAGGCTGGCGGCGGAGCTGCTCCTGCTGTCGTAGCCGGCGGGCTTCAGCCCGCCGGAGTCGGCGACGTGTACATTTACGGCGCTTCAGCTATTCTTACCCTCGATGCACCCACCGTACTGGTCCCAGCGAACCGCCGAGAATCGTCGTCGCAACTACCCCAAGTACAAAGGAGACGGTACTGCTGACGTCGTGATTATCGGCGGTGGACTGACCGGCTGTGCGTCGGCGTACACGCTGTCGGCCGCTGGCTTGAAGGTGGTGTTGCTCGAGGCTGAGCGGCTCGCGTACGGTGAAACGGGATCCGGTCTCGGCATGATCGTGCCGGAACCCGACGCGGTCTTTCGCGCGGTTGAAGAGCATCGTGGCCGGAAGGTCGCGCGGCTCGCGTGGCAGGAAGCGCAACGATCGGCGATCGACTACGCGGCGGCGCTCAAGAAGCTCGGCATCAACTGCGATCTCAAGCCGACCGCGATGCACCTCAATGCGTTTGAATTCAGTCAGGCCGACACGCTCAAGCGCGAAATGGCCGCGCGCAAGGCCGTGAAGCTTGATGGCGCCTGGGTGCCGCCCGTGTCGGGCAAGCGCGCGCTGTCGACTGAGTCGTTTGGCGCCATGCGTCTGCGCGGCGGCGCCGTGTATGACGCGGTGCGCGCGGCGCTGGGTTTTGCGTCACTCGCCGAGAAGAAGGGCGCCGCGCTGTTCGAGCATTCGCGCGTGAAAAAGACGACGTTTACGCGCAAGGATGCGACGGTGTTTCTCGAAGGCGGCGCGAAGATCAAGACGCGCGGCATTGTGGTGGCCACCGGCGAGCCCGGCACCGTGTTCGGGCAGTTGCGACGTCACGTGCGTGTGCATGAAGGGCACGTCGTCGTCACGCAACCGTTGAATGCCGAGATGCGTCGTGAGACAGGTGCGCGCGATTATGCGCTGATCGAGCGTGGCGAGTCGTCGAGTGAGTCGCGTCGCGACCACTCGCGGTGGATGCGGTTTCTGGCGGAAGACCGCGTGCTGTTTGGCGGCGTGGAGACCAAGCCACTGGCCGATCGTCAACGCGACAAGGTGCTGGTGCAGCGTGCCGGACAGCTCATGTATGAGCTGTCGGTGCATTACCCGTCGATTTCAGGATTAAGGGCGGAGTGGGCCTGGGCGCTACCGGTGGTGTCTACGCTGGATGGTCTGCCATGGGTCGGTGCGCATCGCAACTACCCGTTTCACTTTTTTGCACTCGCCCTCGGGTGGCATGGCGATGCCATCTCCTGGTTCACGGCGCGCGCCGCAGCTCGACACTTTGCGGGTGATGCTCGACCTGAAGACGAGGCGTACTCATTTTTGAGGGCGCTCTGACGTAATTGATAGTGCTTTTGACGTAACACTCTGGCGGGGTACCGGTCTAAAATACCGACACTCGACGAGGTAGGAGCGCCATGGTCAGAATTTCGCCACTGACAGAACATCTGTTACGACGCGCTGCCTTCAGCGGAACCGCTGAAGAGATCGCAAATTTTGCCGACCTGGGCTACTCGGGCGCGGTCGACGCGCTCCTCAACTACAACACCGAGGCCGCTCTGGCGATCGACGGCAAGATCCGCACGCCGGGTTATGTCGGCGTCGTCGCGACGCGCGAGTTCACGCCGAACACGAAC
>Ga0114969_10004696_pt1 | contig 10797 bp, 7 predicted proteins | sample M_130807_MF_Meta_FD_87316 | JGI IMG/M metagenome (GOLD analysis project Ga0114969, IMG submission 87316) | Freshwater microbial communities from Lake Montjoie, Canada to study carbon cycling - M_130807_MF_MetaG | ecosystem: Environmental > Aquatic > Freshwater > Lake | place: Lake Montjoie...
ACATTTTTATTTTCAAGTCTTTTTTAGAATCAAACTTAATTTTATATAATTTGATCATGGCTTGCTGTATACCTAAATCATCTACAGCAAAAACATCTTCCTGTCCCAAACTAAACATGAGTAGCATTTCAACGGTCCACTTTCCTACCCCTTTTATTTGTGTTAGTAATGCAATCACCTGCTCCGGCGGTAGGGTATATAACTGTTTATCTGTCACCTTGTTTTCAATAAAGAAAGCAGCAACATTTTGAACATAACTTACTTTTGAATTACTTAAACCGATTCCCCTTAACACCATTGGATCGGTGGCTAACACCTGCATACAAGTAGGTTCCTTGCCATCATATAGATCCAAGAAACGTAAAAAAATAATCTTCGCCACCTTGGTACTTAACTGTTGGCTAATAATACTAGCGATTAATCTAATGGGGGTATTTTTCCTTTTTTTTAAAGTATGCGTATCAGCAGCTAATAGCGATGCTAATTTTATGTCTTTTTTTAAGTGTGCCTTGTAGGTCATACCCACAAATTAGGGAGATTTATTTATTTATCTTAACTTTTCACTGAATTCAAAATACCTACATGAAAAATTATATCATTTTAATTGCCATTTTATTTACGCAAAATTTATTTGCCCAAAATGCCACGCCTACAAAACCCGAAGCCACTATTGATGTTACAATCACCTATGAAAATGAGCAAGACAATATAAAAGCCATTCAAGCAATTTTACATAATCAAACAGCTGCATGGAACAAGGGAGACCTTGTTGCCTTTATGGCGGGTTATTGGAATAATGATAGCCTTGTATTTATTGGAAAGTCGGGGCCTACCTATGGTTATAAAAATACCTTAGCCAACTATAAAAAAAACTATCCCGACACCAGCCATATGGGCAAATTGCATTTTGACATTGTAAGTATTAAACCGCTCAGTAAGAACCACTTTTTTGTCATCGGAAAATGGTTTCTAAAACGAACTGTTGGAGATGTAAATGGGGTATATACTTTGGTATTTAAAAAAACCAAAACAGGTTGGAAAATTATTTCAGACCATAGTAGTTAAGGGCAATTGAGGCCATTATACTCTTACCTAATATTCATCAAATTTAACAGGGGTTTTCCATAGCCGATATAAACCATACATAAAGGCAACAAAACTTCCGATAAGGTAAATATAAAACAAGCTATTACTTAAACGCCAATGGTCTTGTATAAATGCGTAGCCTAGCATAATACCCAAAGTGGAATTGGAAAACATCCACAACAAAGCAAAGCCAATGCTATAAGTGATTCTATTTAAAAATGCCATTACTTGTGGGTCCATGTTAATACAATAGGTATGTGAAATGCAATAAAATAATATTCAAAATTATTAATCTAAACTTTGTTTATTCGCCGCAGCAGCTTTCAATATTCGGTCAAATTGTGCAGGGGTTAAATCATTATAAAAATAATAAACAGGATCTACCTTAGCCCCTCTTTTAATGACTTCATAATGACAATGCGGACCCGTACTTTTTCCGGTGCTACCAATATAACCAATCACTTCGCCCCTTTTAACGGTCTGTCCCACCTTGGCTTTTACGCGTACCATATGACCATATAAAGTTTGATAGCCATAGCCATGATTGATCACCACTTTGTTTCCATAACCATCACTATTAAATCCTGCCGCCTGCACTACCCCATCTGCCGTTGCATATATGGGCGTTCCAGAGGGGGCTGTAAAATCAAGCCCTGCGTGTAAGCGATAGTCCTTATATAAAGGATCAATTCTATAACCATATCCTGATGCAATGCGATTTAAATTTTTATTGCTAACCGGCTGAATGGCAGGTATTGCCCTTAATAGTTTTTCTTTATTTTTTACCATGGTGCCAACTTCCACATAGGATTTATCCTGGAAGGCCGATCGCACACTCAAATTATTTAATTGTGCAATCATATTAGATAACAGCGCCGAGCTTGATAAATTTTGAATCATACGAACTTCCTTCAACGCTTCCATATCCTTTAAACGGGCACTATCAGGTATTGGACTCGATTCAAATATAGAACGATAAACCTCATTGTCCCTACTTTCTAATTCAGTCATTTGTAACTCCAATTGCCTAACCCTATCTTGGATGACACTATAACTTGCTCGGTAACTTTCGTTTTGTTGGCGAAGTAATTTTTCCTTTGGAGAATCGATGTATTGAAATAGTATAGCAACAATAACCACCCCTGTAACAATGGACGCAGCAATAAATCCGAAAAGTTGAAGCAACCTTACTTTAAGGGGTACTTCCACTTTATCAAACCTGAGTGTGTGGGTATTAAAGTGATATTTAATTTTCTTCATTTGAATTCACCGATTATTTGGCAAGTATGGCCATAAAAAAGCCCCAATTCCTTACCTTTGAGGTCATTAAAAAAAGCAACACAAATATAGCTTTTTAAGATGAACACTGCTTAAAATTCACCGACATGATGACCAGTTCAGAAATAAGACAACAGTTTTTAGATTTTTTTGCTTCTAAAGGCCATGCAATTGTACCCTCCGCTCCTATTGTGGTTAAGAACGATCCTACATTATTGTTTACCAATGCGGGGATGAATCAATTTAAAGATTATTTTTTAGGCAATCAAACGCCTAGTCATCCGCGTATTGCGGACACGCAGAAATGTTTGCGCGTAAGTGGAAAGCATAACGATTTAGAGGAAGTGGGTGTGGATACCTACCATCATACCATGTTTGAAATGTTGGGAAACTGGAGCTTTGGCGATTATTTTAAAGGCGAAGCAATTGAATGGAGTTGGGAATTATTGACCAAAGTGTATGGTATTGATCCAGCTAAATTATATGTTACTGTTTTTGAAGGAGATGCATCCGAAAATTTGCCAGCATCCAGTGTGGCTTTAATGCATTGGAAAAAATGGGTATCTGATGATAAAATAATTTACGGCAATAAAAAAGATAATTTTTGGGAAATGGGCGACACTGGACCTTGTGGCCCATGTAGTGAAATACATGTAGACATGCGTTCCGAAGAAGAGATTGCAAAAATACCTGGTCGTGATTTAGTCAACAAGGATCATCCACAAGTAATTGAAATTTGGAACAATGTATTTATTCAATACAACCGAAAAAAAGATGGCAGCTTGGAAGCACTTCCCAATAAACATGTGGATACGGGTATGGGATTTGAAAGATTAGTAAGGGTTATTCAAAATAAAAAAAGCAATTACGATTCTGATGTTTTTACAGGCACTATTGATGCTGTAGCACAAATCACAGGAAAGCAATATGACTTTAGCGATAGTAAACAAGCTGTAGCATTTCGAGTTTTAGCCGACCACATTAGAGCGATTGCATTTACCATTGCCGACGGACAATTACCTGCAAACACTGGAGCTGGTTATGTTATTAGAAGAATTTTAAGAAGAGCAGTGCGTTATTATTATTCCTACTTGGATTATAAGCAACCCTTATTACACCAACTTATGCCCTTATTGGCAAAACAATTTGAAAACGTTTTTCCTGAATTAACTGCACAATTAGATTTTGTAACTAAAGTAGTGAAAGAAGAAGAGGAAGGATTTTTAAGAACCTTAGAAAAAGGATTGAAAAGAATTGATGATATTGTAAAAACGCATCAAAAAGGAGCAACTATTGAAGGCAAATTAGTATTTGAATTATTTGATACTTTCGGATTCCCTGTGGATTTAACTAGGTTAATTGCAAGTGAAAATGATTTGCTCATAGATGAAGCAGGATTTGAAAAGGAAATGTTGCAACAAAAAAACAGAAGTCGCGCAGCAACAGCCATCGATACTGGTGATTGGATACAAGTAACGGAAGATGTTGAGACTAAGTTTGTTGGGTATACACAAATGGAAACAAATAGTACCATCATTAAATACCGACATGTAAAAGCAAAAGGGAAAGAAGCATACCAATGGGTATTGAGCGAGACCCCTTTTTATGCAGAAAGTGGTGGACAGGTGGGTGATTGCGGTACATTAACTTTTGAAGATGGTACGATATTAGAAGTAACGGATACAAAAAAAGAGAATAACCTTTTTATTCATTTTACAGATACGATTCCAAATGTAATTGGCGAAAAAGTAAAAGCACAAGTGGCTATTACGCAAAGAAAAAATACGACACTTCATCACTCGGCAACACATTTACTACATGCAGCCTTAAGAAATGTATTAGGAAAGCATGTTGCGCAAAAAGGAAGTTTGGTCAATGCAGAACAACTACGTTTTGACTTTTCTCATTTTGCTAAAATGACCCCGGAAGAAATTAATGCAGTCACTGTTTTAGTGAATGAAAAAATAAAAGCAAATATTCCAGTGGTGATTAATGAAATGGATAAGGCGGATGCCATCCAATTGGGCGCCATGGCTTTATTTGGAGAAAAATACGGAGATAAAGTTCGTGTTGTTGTAATGGATCCTACCTATTCTATTGAGTTATGCGGCGGAACTCATGTGGGTCACACAGGCGAGATTGGTCACTTTATTTTAAAGGCGGAAGCTTCTGTTGCAGCAGGCGTAAGAAGGATTGAAGGCGTGGTGGGCGAAGCTGCAGAATTATTTTTAAAGGAAGTAAAAGAGAAACTACACAAACAAATTATACAATTGTCTGAGGCCTGTGAAAATATTGCTTCAAAGATAAATTTACAATTTAAAGCACCTGACTGGAATGAAAATTCAAGCACAGATGTTTTAAATGATACCATCGCTTCCTTACAAACGAGTCAAAAAGAATTATCTAAAAAATTGGAAAGTCAGGAAGCTTTATTAGTCAATGAATTATTTGAAAAATATAGTACTGCATTTATTACGGTGAATGACACAAAATTTTTAGGCGTGCAATTACAATTGGGCAGCGCGGATCATTTGAAAAAATTAGCACAACAACTTGGCGCATTACACACTAACTCCGTAGTTGTGTTGACCAGTAAAGTGGATGAAAAGGCGAATGTGGTTTTAACCATCAGCGAAAATTTAGTCAACCAAAAAAACTGGCAGGCACCTCAAATTATTAAAGAAAAAATTGCCCCATTAATTAAAGGCGGCGGTGGCGGTCAAAAAACCATTGCGAGCGCAGGCGGACAGGATAACACACAGCTTGACAAAGTGATTGAAGTAATAAAAGCCATGCTTTAAATGAACTATCTTACTCATAATCAAAGCCTTATCAATACTTTATACCGCTTTATTTTTTGGGGTAGCAAACAGAAGTTTTCAAATTGACTAAAATTTAACATTTGCGAATTGTTTCGTAGTTAATTAAATTCCCTACATTTGTTCTATAAATACGTCTTTATTTAAATTTTAAAAATATGATCAAGCAAGTAAGCAGTTTTTTAATGTTGTGTTTAATTGCACAATTAAGTTTTGCGCAAACTAGTGGGACACAAAACTTAAAATTAGATCTAAAAAAACCAACAGTAGTTGTTGTAAAAGGCAACAAGAAAGACACAAGTATTATGGTGAAAGGAGAAACACCTTTATACATTGTGGATGGCAAAGAAATAAAAAACATCAATGAAGTTTCTCCCAACGATATTGAAAAAATTGATGTTTTAAAAGGCGCCTCTGCAACTGCTATATACGGTAAGAAAGGAGAAAAAGGCGTTGTTGTTATTACGACCAAAAAGAAAAACAAGGCTTCGGACAACAAAGATGATAAAGCGCTAAAGGAAGTCACAGTTAAAGTGCTAAGCAAAGAAGGAAAAAGCTTAAAAAATAACAAAGAAGATAAAAAAGAAAACGGTGAGTTGAATGAAGAGCGAGTGAATGTATTAATTGATGGAGATAAAATAACCATCAACGGAGAGGAAGTAGGCGAAAATGATCCTAGAATCAATGGCCAAGGCAAAAATGGCGTGATTTTAAAAAGAATGGGAACACTTGGTAAAAATAGTAAAGGAAATAAATTGGTGGAGGGTAAACCATTGGATATGAATATTGATGATGTTTTAACTTTTGCAACACCTGCTCAAAGCAATGCAGCCTTTTTAGGTGTGTTATCCGAAGAAAATGAATTGGGTGCTAAAATAAACGAGGTAAGCGAAGGAAGCCCGGCAGAAAAAGCAGGCCTTAAGAAAGATGATATTATTACGAATGTTAACGACGAAAAAATTACAGGGCCAAAAGACTTGTATGAAGCTATTGGCAAATACAAGCCATCTGATAAAGTACAAATTAGTATTTTAAAGAACGGCGCTAAAACAAAATTGACTGCCGAACTAGAAAAAAATAAAGCACAATCATTTAGTTATACCCTGCCTAATGGAGGTATGACTATTGAACCTAACTTCGTCCCCAACGCACCTAGAGGTAGGGGTAATAATGGATCACAAAGATTTGGTTTTGAATTTCCACAAATGCCAGAGTTTAATAATTTATTCGGCAATATCGAAAAACCAAAATTAGGCATCAGTGTGGAAGATGTAGAAGAAAATGAAGGTGTAAAAATTTCATCTGTGAGTGAAAATTCACCAGCAGCGAAAGCCGGTCTAAAAGAAAATGATATTATCACCGAAGTGAATGATAAAAAAGTAAAAGATGTGGATGGTATTAAGCCAATCATCAAAGGGGCCAGTGAAGGCACCGTTTTCAAATTTAATATTACAAGAAATGGTAAAAAGAGTGTGATTGAAGTGAAAATTCCTAAGAAGCTTAAAACAGCTGATTTGTAAGGCAGTAAATATAAATCATACGTCCACCCCGAAGCTTGCCGATATAAGAGTAAGTTTCGGGGTGTTTTTTTAGTTCACTTAAGCAAAATTAAGCCCCAAATAATTGTACTTTTGCTGCATGGGAATTGCGGAAAAATATGAAGCGGTCATTGGTTTAGAGATTCATGCACAATTAGCAACACATAGTAAGTTGTTTTGTGGTGATGCTGCTTCCTATGGCGCTGAACCAAATACCCATATTAGCCCTATTACCATGGGGCATCCTGGAACCCTCCCTAAAACAAACGTAAAAGCAGTTGAATACGCCATTAAATTAGGAATTGCTTGTGGCTCAAGGATTGAAAATAACAATTACTTCGCGCGTAAAAATTATTTTTATCCCGACCTACCTAAGGGCTATCAAATCACGCAACATACTACACCCATTTGTGTGGGAGGTGGGATAACTATTAAAGGAGAAGCTGGCGATAAAATTGTACAGCTTAACCGAATTCATTTGGAGGAAGATGCCGGCAAAAGTATTCATGATGCTTCAGCGCTAGACACTTATATTGATTTAAATAGAGCAGGCACTCCCCTAGTTGAAATGGTAACGGAACCCTGCATTCATTCTGCGCAAGACGCTTTTTTGTTTGTTTCCGAAGTCCGTCGTTTGGTTAGATGGATTGGTGTTTGTGATGGCAATATGGAAGAAGGTAGTTTAAGATGTGATGCAAATATTTCCATCAGATTGAAGGGAGATACAAAATTGGGTACCAGGGTTGAAGTCAAAAATTTAAATTCAATTCGAAATATAAAAAAGGCGATTGAATATGAAATTGACAGATTGATTCAAATTACAGAAACTGGTGGCACCATATTACAGCAAACAAGAAGCTTTGATGCAAATAATGATACTACCTTTCCAATAAGAGACAAGGAAGACGCTAATGATTACCGGTATTTTCCTGATCCCGACTTGGCGCCATTTCAATTAACGGAACAATATATTAAGGATATTGAAATTGCCATGCCTGTATTGTCAGGGGCATTAAAAAATATATGGAAAAGCGATTATGCCTTATCGGAATATGATGTGGAGCAGCTATGTGAAAATAAAGAAGAAGCTGATTTTTATGCTGCATGGACAACGCAAACTAATCAATACAAATCAGCAGCAAACTGGATAATAGGGCCCATCAGAGCGTACTTGAATGAAAATAATTCGAGCTACAGTAAACTCCTTCCCTATATCCCCTATTTAGTTGAACTACTAGATTTAGTTGCAAGTAACCAATTGAATTTTTCAGTGGCAAGTGGTAAAGTTTTTAAAGCAGTGATGGAACAGATGCAATCTCCCACAGCATATGCTAGAAGCAATAATTTATTACAATCTAATTCAAGTGATGAAATGGAAGCATGGGTAGATCAGGTTTTATTGATGCATCCTGAAAAAATCATTGAATACAAAAAAGGCAAGAAGGGGCTGATTAGCCTATTTACTGGCGAAGTTAAAAAGTTGAGTCAAGGAAAAGCAGATCCTAAAATTACCATGCAGCTTTTAGAACAAAAATTGAAATAAGAAAATCATTTATAAAAAATAACGATATGCTTTCAAAATTAATTATCTCAGGTATCCTCGGTTGTACCCTTTTATTGGCAGGTTGTAAAACAAATGAAAGTGGTGGTAATTTTAACGTATCTGGGAATATAAAAAATGCGGAAAACCAAAAATTACTTTTACAAGAAGTTCCTTATGGTGGTAAACCTATTATTACCTTAGACTCAATCACCATTGATAAATCAGGAAACTATGAATTTCAGTTTATAGCGAAACAAGAAGGTATTTACCGCTTGTCTACAGACAAAGAATTCGAAATCATATTCATCAATGATGAGGACAATATTAAAATTAGCGCAGATGCAGCAAATTATTCCACTTATACTGTGAAGGGTTCTGATGGCACTTCAAGTTTGTTTGAATTTTTAAAACAATACAGACAAAAAGATTCTTCTTTGTTTGCAACCCTGTACAATTTAGATGCACTTCAAAAGCAAAATGGAAAGGACAGCACTATATTTTGGCTACAAAAACAAAAAGTAGAAAAAATCAAAAACTTAAATGATTTTGTTGAGAACAGTATCTCTAGTGCAACAAGCCCGGCGTTCATTTACTATACCTTGGGATTAGGCTTAAGATCGATGGAATCGGCGAAAATATTGGCATTGGCAAAAGCGGCAGCTGAAAAAACAAAAGCTACCGCACTTATTGAATTTGCGAATTTAATTAATGCACAGGTGCAAGCAAATACGAAAGCAAGTCCATTGAATGCAGGCGAAATGGCACCTGAAATTGCGATGCAGGATGCCAACGGTAAAATAATCACCCTCAGTAGTTTAAAAGGCAAATATGTTTTGGTTGACTTTTGGGCGAGTTGGTGTGGCCCTTGTCGCGCCGAAAATCCCAATGTGGTATTGGCTTATGAAAGATTTAAAAATAAAAATTTCACTGTCTTAGGTATATCATTAGATGATAATAAAGCAGATTGGTTGGAAGCAGTCAATAAAGACAAATTGAATTGGTTACAATTAAGTGATTTGAAAAAATGGGAAAGCAGCGTTGTGAATACCTATCAAATTGAAGGAATTCCGTTTAATGTGCTAGTGGACCCTACTGGAAAAATTATTGCGACCGAATTAAGAGGACAAACATTACAAGAAACATTAGCAAATTTATTTCAGTAAGAAATTATTCAATACGAATAAATTAAGTCAAAGTGGATGATTACTATTTCAATACATATAGTAATCATCCACTTTTTATTTCTGCTTAATAAATGTTTTTATCAAAGCGGGTAATAAGATTAAATTAGTAAGCGTGCTTACCACTAATGTTAATGAGGTAAGCCATCCCAAAGCCTTCGTACCTCCAAATTCACTAAAACAAAATATGATAAAGCCAGCAACCAATACCATCGATGTGTATATAATACTGATCCCTGTATTTTTTATTGTTTGTATTAAGGTACTATTGACCTGATGGTTTAGTCTTGGTAATTCTTGTTTATAATTCACCAAAAAGCGTATCGTTACATCAATAGCAATACCCAATGCCACACTAAATACTAACACCGTGGATGGCTTCAATGAAACTCCAATCCAACCCATACATCCAGCCGTTATAAGTAATGGCACAATATTAGGAACAAGCGAGCACATGAGAATTGGAAAGGACCTAAATAAAAAGAGCATACAAATGGCAATTAATAAAAAAGCCCAAAAAATAGATTCTCCCAACCCTTTGATGATAAAATTACTTCCTTCTAAAAAGGTAACGCTACTACCAGTAATTTGTACATGGTAGTTAGTAGTGTCAAAAATAGCTTTTGTAGCACTATCCATCCGTTTTAAAAATATCGGCAATTGTGCACTACCAATATCTTTCATATTCACACTGATTCTTGTCGCCCTTTTATCTGTATCGATAAATTTATTTAATAAAGCAGTGGGAGACTTAGTCGTATTAGCTTGAGGCTTCGTATTGTCATTCACCGGCTTTAAATAAGGTGCAATAAATGCCATCTCCGTACCTGATGGTACTGAATAGGAACTGGAATCACCATCATAAAATGCTTGCTTTGCAAATTTTATACCCTCTATCAAACCCAATGGCTTACCCAGTTCGGGTTGTGTTAGCAAAAATTGCTGAAAAGTTTCAATGTGATCCAATGGCTTAGTGCTTCGAATTAACCCATTTTTCTTTTTAGTATCTACAACAATTTCTAAAGGCATTACACCACCTGCATTCTGTTCAAACCATTTTAAATCGGTATATAATTTGTCTTTCTTGGGAAGATCATCCACTATAAATGCCTCTTTTTTTATTTTTAAAACACCCGCAATTGAAAAGACCACTAAAATTAAAGTGATGCCAAAGACCCACTTTGTATGATTGAAGGTCCAACGTTCAATTTTAACTAATACACGTGTTAAATATTTACTTTCTAAATATTTAACATGTTTCGGGGCAGGTGGTTTCAAATAACTAAGTACCGGTGGAATAAAAAATAAGCTGATAAAAAATAAAGCCATGATATTGATACCCGATACCCATC
>Ga0114969_10004698_pt1 | contig 10793 bp, 8 predicted proteins | sample M_130807_MF_Meta_FD_87316 | JGI IMG/M metagenome (GOLD analysis project Ga0114969, IMG submission 87316) | Freshwater microbial communities from Lake Montjoie, Canada to study carbon cycling - M_130807_MF_MetaG | ecosystem: Environmental > Aquatic > Freshwater > Lake | place: Lake Montjoie...
ACTAATATCTTCCCACTCTACCTACTCGCATCATACTCAAATATGATGCGAGTATCACTAATAAAAACAAAGCTTCGATAAAATAAGGTAACATTTCCACAAATAATTGCTGATAAATTATCTTATTTTTAACCGCATAAACGACTATAAAAGGATACTCAAAAACCTCTTCGCTGACAATAAATAGATCATCTCTTTTTAACAAATTAAAGCTTGAAGAAATATTAGATTTCTTAAAAGTATTCATAGCTTTTACTTTTGATAGAAAAGCATTATTTTCTGAAAAATATTTTTCATTTGAATCTAAAACTATTTTTCCATCATAATTTAAAATCGCAAAATTTCCCAAATTTTTCATGGAAGAAATTTTAAACTTTTCTATTAAACTTTCGACTTTTACACTTAAAACAGAAGTTCCAACATGATAACCATTTTTACTAACAACTCCGACCGCAATTGGCAAAATATTTTGTCCACTTAAAGCACCAATAACAGTTTTTCCAACTTGCAATTTCCAAGGTTCATGTTCAGTTTTTTCTAGATAGTCACGAGAAGATAGATCAATTGGCTTCAAAACCTTACCAGCACTACTGGCAATCAAATATTTATTACTATCAATCCAGTATAACATTCCTTCAAAAAACACCTCATTGGCGACATGATTTTCATTACGAATTCGATCCATCGAAGATAATATCTCAAAACTTTCAACACCAAATGATTTTGATTTTAAAATTTCATGATTGATTGAGTTTAAGAGCAATTGTGAATAATTTAAAAATCCTTCATACTCTTTTGCAACCTGAACCGCCAATGATTTATATTGAATCGTTTTTTCATCTAAAAAATCAAAATATCTTTTGGCTCCAAAAAAAATAACATTTAAAAAGGCACAAAAAAATATAAAATAAACAAACCTACCGTTATTTTTTAAAGTTTTTTTTGCATTTTTTTTATAATCTTTTTGAATTTTACTAAATTTATTTCTTCCAAATTTATTAAAACTCTTTTTAAATTTTTCTAAATTAATATTCATAACGCCAAATTTGATTTGATTTTTTTTATTAACTTGCTTAACACTAGAAGCATTTTGACATATTAAAACCATAATTCTTCATGATTTTTAATCAACATTTTTTTAAAAAATATCTCTTAAATTACAAATTCTTTATTTTATTTTAAAAAAGGTTTTCTATAGTTGGAAACAAATCTAAATTTTAAATAATTTAATATTTCAAGGCGGGGCGAAAAAAGCGAAAGCTTAAAACGATCCGGACTTATCAAAAAAATTAAAACAAAATATTATGGAGCGGTGGCCGTAGGTTTTTTTGTTAAAAAACTGCGAAAGCAGTTTTAAAAAAAAGCGGGTGAAGGAGCGAAAGCGACGCACACCCAGAGGCGATAATCGTCTTTGAGCGTAAGCGAAAAAAGCGATTTGAGCTTGCCACTAAAGAATACTAAATTATGGAGCGGTGGCCGAGAGGCTGAAGGCGTCGGTTTGCTAAACCGATATATGGTTGAAAAGCTATATCGGGGGTTCGAATCCCCCCCGCTCCGCCATTTAAAAAGACTCCCAACGGGAGTCTTTTTAAATGGCGGAATAGAGTTTGGATGAGAACCCTTGGGTTCGACAATTTTTTTAAGTTTTTGTTAATTGAGCGAAGCGAAATTTATAAAAACTAAAAAATTGCAAGAGAATAAATTTTTGAAAAAATTTATGAACGCCACCCCCCCGCTCCCCCATAGCCCTGTATCTTGACTGCTGGTTTGCAAGAGTTAGCTTAACAGAAATTAAGAAATATGAAAAAGAAAAATAAGAGCAAAACAAAAGATCGTATCAAAAATAAGAAGTTTAAAGACCTTAATATTTCATTATTGGAAGAGTATCACAGAGACGGTAAAAAACTACTACCTCCATTATCGAAATTGCCAACACCGATGTCAAAACTCTCTTGGTATAATGATGCATTAAATGAAATTCTCTGGGTTGCCATTCTTAGAGGTAATATGGAACAAAGAGAATGTTTAGATTTGTTCAGAAAAATAATTGTAAATGCGCGTGAAAATATTTCTGAACGCAAAAATACTTTTGTGACCCACGCAGCATTGTCTGCACTAGATGATGATCTGTTTGATCGGTTTATGCAGCCCGTCCTCGAAAACGAAAATGCTATGAAGTTATTACCAGGACTTCTTTATTTTGAATGTCTTCCTGATAGAAAACATTGGTTGAGGCACCTAGAAAATCCTGATCCTCATAGCCATGTTCAAGTTGTTATGAAAGGCGTTGCTAGCTGTTTTGAACATCAGTCGCAGGAAGCTACAGATATTCGATGGTTTAAGGTGATGCATATGGCTATAGTTCAAGAAAGAATACACTTCCCAGAATCAATGCCAGAAAAATGTGAAGAGTTAAGACTATACCCAGATTACGGAGATCAGAGAAGTGTAAGGCCAAGTATAAGAGCTATGGAAATGTCGCTTAGATCCAGTCAGAATGGTAGTGGAATTCCTTTTGAGATCCCAGAGACAATAAAAAATAAGGTTCCCTCTGCATGGAGTGAAAAATTTTGGAAAGAATGTTTAGAAAAAACAGAATGTATAACCTGCGATATTAAAAAACCTGAACCACCAAAAAAATCTGAATATTTTGACCAGATTTATAATATTTATCGTGAGCTTGCAGAACATTTCATAGCCAGCGCTGAAAACACAAACCTAGATGCAAAACGTGATGCCTGTTTTGGTATCGTGTTGTATAGTCTATTTCTAACTTCTGAATTAGCATTCTCCGCAGTTCCTCTAGCGTGTAGAGCAGAGGGGCGCATAACATTGCGCACAATAGTAGAGAATTTTATCACTCTAAAATATCTTGAGCATAAAGATGATCCATCCGAATGGATGAAATTTAGAACCTATGGAACAGGCAAATCAAAAATGGTTTTCCTAAAAAATATTCAAACTGAAGACGTTCCGAACTTCATTAATTTACAAGATTTGTATACCTACTCCAATGAGGACATGTGGCAAGAATTTAGTGATATCGGGATAACAACTTGGACAGACAAAAATTTAAGAAGAATGGCAGAGGAAGTAGGAATAAAAGATTTTTACGATAATTATTACGATTGGTCTTCTGGCTATGTTCATGGAAATTGGAGTGCAATAAGAGATACAATTTTTACAATATGCTTAAATCCACTTCATCGCTATCACAGAATTCCATTTCTTCCAAAATTTGATATGCCATCGGTTTTGCCGGATATAGCAAAAATTACCAATATGATGCTAGAAGTAGTAAATCGTTTTTATCCGTCTTTTAAACTACGAATCAAACATCCAGAAAAAAGTTCCGAGGCAAAATAAATTAATTCTAGATAAAAAAAGGCACCCGGTTACTTTCTTACTTATTCGGGTTTGTAGTTAATTAGTTTTGTTAATAATAAATAAATTAATAAAAAAACATTGGAAGAATAATTTTAGTTAAAAGTAACCTACGCCTTTTTCTAAACTTGTATTGAGGAATCTGACCGAGTATTGCTATAAAAAGATATCGATCCCTCACGTTGAATTGGAAAATTTTCTGGCACATCAACCTCTTTAAGTGTAGTCAAAATTAGTTGATTTGAAATCACAATAAGATTATCTTTATTTAAAACTGGAGCTACTAGCGAAATTTCTCCAAACATTACTGGTGATAATGTTTCTTTATCTCTAATTGTTGTTCTAACCGATTCATCAAATTTCTTCTTTTCCTCCAAAGTCTTAGTAATATTTTCTGGTAAAATAAGTGTGATATTATGCTCTGTGGTATCAAATTTCTCTCCATAAACTTTCAAAACTTTCGACAAAAAATTAAATTGAGAAATGACCTCTTTGTTATTTCCAGAAGAAATCGCAGATTTAATTGAAGCAGTAAGAAAATCAATTGAAGTTTGAATAGTTTTTTTATCATCTGCATCAAATTGTTGAGGCAAAATACCATTCAAAATATCCAATGATTTTTCGTGTAAATTCTCATTAGTTAGCGAAGCAATTGCTATTTTTTTTAGTGCTTGTTGTCTTTTATCGTTTTGTTCGGATGTTAAATCTGATATTCCTCTAATTTCATCAACTCCCTGAGGATTGTGCATTAAGACGGATTGTAATAATAAAATATCAGATATATTTTCAATATTTAAACTAGATTTAAATTCAGGATTTCTAATTAAAGCAATTGAATTTGGATGTTTTAAAGCTAAAAATGAACATATTTCACTTTGCAATTGCAATCTTTGATTTGGGATATTTAAATTTTGCGATGGATTTGATAGTGTTGAAAAAGAACCTCTTGAATCAAGTGAAGATTTTTGACTATCGGTTAAACTTGTATGAAATGAATCAAATTCCTCTAAACTTAAAACTTTTAATACTCTGGCATATTCATTAATCCTGTTTTCAGTTTTACTAGAATCGCTTATTAGACTTAAATTTTTAATATCAATTCCAAGATTAGAAATTGAATCAAAATCTTGTTTAAATCTAGAATATGAAACATTCGCATTATTTCCAATTATTAGCATATTTTTATATATCTTTAAATTAATAATAAACTTTAATTAATATTAAAAGCATATTTCACAAAAAACAAACAATTATTAAGCATAATTTTAATTTGATAAAAATATGTAAAAAAAATAAAAATATCTCATAGCAAAATTATTCACGGCAATTTAACATTTAAAGAAATTTTACAAAAATAAAAATCACCTCATTATGTCATCACACAAAAAAATTTTGAGTTTTTTAAACTAAGCAGAATCATCAAAAATTATCGATGAAAACACCAAAATAAACTTACAAAAATTTGCCGAAAAATATGAACATAAATCGATTTTATCTTTTTTAAATATCATCAGTCTTTGCGGTGCAATCGCCATAATTTTAGGCTCGATTTTATTAGTCTCACACAATTGGTTTAAAATCGCAAATATTGTTAAAATTTCTGGCTTTATTTCTTCAATCATTGTTCTTTATATTTTAGCTTTTTTTATAAAAAATAATCACCAAAAAATTACACAAATAACTTAAAAAATCATCAATTTTTGTTTAAAAAATTTATAAATTTGTGGATTAAATTTAAAATCAAGAAATCGTCTTTTTTGAAAAAATATTATTGAGAAATTTCTACTCGGTTCAAAACCGTTAATTATATAAGCTTTTCTGACCCCCCACGTCTCTTAAAATCGCAACTATCGTTGCGATTTTATCGCCCGCTCCCCCTCAAGGGGGGAGCTAAAGCCCGTAAGCTTTACGAGTATTTTTAAAAATGTAGGGGTGTAAGGAGCCGCGAGGGGTCAAAAACTTAGAACATCAAAGGGCTTGAGGTTATCGTAAAAATTGCAACAAAAAAATTTTAAAAATAATTTTTAAAAAAACGATTTCTTGATTTTAAATTTAATCCACAAATTTATAAATTTTTTAAGTTATTTTTGTAATTTTTAAGTGATTTTATATTAAAAAATATGAGATTTTTTAAATTCAAAAACAAAATCAAGAAATTGACTTTTTTAAAATTTTTTTGTTTTAGTTTTTTCTCATTGCTTCGTTGCTTTTCTCAATCAAAATTTTATTTTGATTTCGAAGACGACTCGCCCCTGGGACCCGCGTCGCTTTCGCTCCTTGTCCCGTTATTTGCTAAAAATAGCCGTTTAGGCTATTTTTTTAACGCAAATAACCCTCAAAGGGGGAGCTACAGCCCGAAAGCTTTCCAAGTTTTAATTAAAATGTAGTGGGGCATTATTTCTATAGATTTCAAAACCAAATCTTTGAATCTAATCAAGGTCGCCTCAGATTCCGCCAGCTCAAATATCTCGCTATCTCTTTTATTTTTCTTATATTGAAAATACCAAGCTAATGTGGTTCCAATTGCTGCAATGGCAGTCCAGAAAATCATCATTGCATCATCAATTTTATCGATGCGATCTGCAACTGGCTGTCCAATAATATAGAAGACGATAACCAAAATTGTCGCAACAAATGAAACCATTAAAAAGATCGCCAAACTTAAATCTGAGCTTACCTTAGATTTCTTAAGAAATTTCATAAACCACACCCCTTCCTTTGCCAAAAGTTTTAATCTTTTTCATTTCGACCAATTCTCTTAATTTCACTTTCAATGTATTGCGGTTTGCACCAGATAGACACTGAATTTCAGACACTGAAAGGCGGTTGTGATTTTTAAGAATTTTAAGAATTTCTAAATGAAGTTCGTGGAAATTTTCCTGCAGAATTTTTTCGGCCTTAACTTTTTTCTCTAGATTATCTTTTTGCCTCTTGAGGGATTTTAGGAAGAACAAAATCCAGTTTTCGAATTTGATTTTTTTGGCTTCGAGCGTGATTTGACAATCTCTTAAGTTTTTGTAATAGTCGTCTTTGTTGTCTTCGATGATACTTTCAAGCGAGCTATATTGGATGTAGCTGTAGCCAAGTTTGAGCAAAAGCAAGTTGGTGAGAATTCTTGAAATTCTGCCATTGCCGTCTTGAAACGGATGAATCGCTAAAAAAACTACGATGAAAATTCCGGTGATGATTAACGGATGAATTTCTTTTAATTCAAAAGCCTTATTCGTCCATTCAATCAAATCAGCCATTTTCATCGGCGTTTTGAATGGCGTTGCAGTTTTAAAAATTACCCCGATTTCTTTTCCTTTTGAGTCAATTGCGACAACGTGATTATCGAGTTTTTTATATTCACCTCTGTGGCGAATATCTTTTGAGCTGTGTTTGAGAAGAATCGCATGAAGTTGTTTGATGTGATTTTCAGTTATCTTTAAATCTTCAAAACTTTCCAAGATAAAATCCATCGCGTCAGAGTAGCCAACAACCTCTTCCTCATCGCGACTTTTGAATGATTTTTTTCTGACTTTAGAAAGAAGTGTTTCGACCTGTGCATCAGTTAATTGAACACCTTCGATTCTGGTGCTTGAAGCGATTGATTCGATTGTTGCTGATTTTTTGAGCATCTTTAAGCGATCGGGCGAAAGCGTGTTGATTGCCTGCCACTTGCCTTTAAACTCATCGATTTCGCTGATTAGTTTTAGTATCTCGTTAGTTATGGTGACTTGGTAGTTGCTCATGCGCAAAATATTTTGTTAATCAGGTAAACTGAACAAAGTATAGGCCATAAAAGATAAATATCCATAAAAATATCCAATTATATCCAATTGCAAAAGACTCAAAACTTGCGGCAAAATTCATGCGAAATTTTGCAAAGTGTATCGGTTGAAAGCATTTGATTTTTATCGAACTTTTAAGTATGGATGAAAGTGGCTTTGGAGCCTTGATTTTGTTGATTCCAAAAAAGTGCGACTTAGTTCGCAAAGTGACTCCCGCGAACCGCCATTTAAAAAGACTGGCTTTAAGCCAGTCTTTTTAAATGGTAGAAAAAAAAGGTACCAGGTTACTTTCTTATTCTTCCTAAGTCGATTAAAAAATAGGTCTAGAAAATTATACAAATTAGTTAATACTAAAGTTTTCTTGCTCCCCTTGTAATTGAGAATAACGTTGTGAATAATGTCCTCCTGTTATCTTTCTTGCAGTAAATTTATCCTTTATGGTTGTTGGGGTTTCACCAGGAGTTTCAATTTCATCTTCTCTTTTAGAGCCAGCATTAATGCCTAGTTGCGAATGTTGTGAATCATCTGAATTTGTTGGAACTTGTGGTGGCGTAGCAAATTCAGTTAATTCAGTTAATTTATTATAGTAATTGTTTCTAGATCTGTTCTTAAGTGCCAATATCACCATAATAATCAATAAGGCAGCAGCACTTCCTACTAAAGGTCCAATGAGGTTATTATCTGACTTACTACTTATCTCAGGTGGAGTTGTTATTGATGCAACAGTTGGCGATGGTGTTGTTGCTGGTTTTGGAGCTGGTGGAGTAGAAGTTGGCGCTGGTTTTGGAACAGAAGTTGAAGTTGGCGTTGGTTCAGCAGTTACACCTCTTTTTGGAATAACCTCTTTGCCATCAATAAAAATATTGTTAGTCCTTCCTCCATACAACAGTGCTACTCCAGAAATTTCATCTCCACCACTTTGATTTTTTGTGTAAAAAACTACCAATGTCCCTTCATCAATTCCTTCCGCTATATTTTTGGGATCGCATGGAAATTTAAAACAGGTTCCAATAGCTTCTTTAGCATCAAGAACCGCGTATCTTATGTCTTTGGGTAAAGAGGTTGTGTCGATATGGGCGATATTTTTAAAATTCTTATCTCCATCGATTATTCTGATTTGATCATGCTTTAGATTTGTTGTGATATCTTGCTCTTGATAATCAGGGTTTTTACCAAAAATAAGATTGTAATGGCTCTTGTCTTGAATGCCCAAATCCCTTAACATACTTGGTGAAATTCTAGCAGGATATTTTGATAAGTTATCAAGGGGAACCATAATGTCAAGTGCACTTTCATAGCACATTATAGAAGCAAATAAAGAGCATTTGGTTGCCTTAATACCAGCTCGAAATGGATGGTCAGCTCCCAATATGTGACCCATTTCGTGAAATAGAACTAATGGCTGAGAAATAGAGTGATTGCCCAATCCTATTTTGCCTTGATTGGTCCAGTCCAAAGGTCCATCAGCAAAAGCACTGTCAATGTCAATATTTGGAAGATGACAAAAGCTTATGAAATAGTCATAAGGCTTATCTTCTTCGTGTCTAATAAATCTGACATTAAATTTTTCGGATAATTCCCGATTGTAAAGATCTAATATTTTCTTAAAGTCTTCTTCGGTAGGATCAAGAAAAGTGGCATCGGAAGGCATTAGACCTTTATCAATCATTTCTTGTTTGGCTTTACCTATGCAGTCTCTAGATAAAGCGATTGTAGTAGTTTTTCCATTTTTTCTTGTTAAAACATTATTTTGTAGCATTGCAGCCACATAAGGCGTGGCCTCTCTTGCTATTTCTTCAGGAGTTATGGGGTTTGTAATGTTTTTTATTTGACCATCTGAAGTTTTTAAAATAGCTCCATTCAATTTGACATTTTTGCCATCAAAATAATATATCCCCTCTAATGCAACACCTTCAAATTCTGTACCTTCAAAGTCAGTTAGATATCTCGATTCAAATTTTTTGAGAGTTGCTCCTTCTAATTTTATATTAACAAATTTTGTAGACTTTCCGATATCTATTTTTTCATAACCTGCGATTTTTAAAATAAGATTCTTAAAAAAATCCGACATATATTTCGGCATTTCTTGTTGGTCTTTAGTGTTTTTTCGAACATAATCTATGTCCTTAGAGGCTTGTCCCTGATAATCAGATCCCCCGAGAAGTAGTTCCGTCTGTTTAGTTTTAGACATGTCTGCATTTGTTAAATCAGAGCCATCAAATGTTACTCCTATTGTATCGCCAAATCGACAGCCAGAAAAATTTCCGCCAAGAAAATAACAACCATCAACATTAATGTTTTTAAAAAAATTGGTACCATGAACGTCTAGGTCGCTAACTACATTTTTTAATCTGTCTGCCACATCACTAGTTCCGGGAATCCTTACTTCAAAAGTTGAGCCGACCAATTGACGTCCTGAATAACAACTAAAGTCAACTGGCTGATTCGGGTTTGATGCCTTTTGCTCTTCAATAAATTCTTTGATTTCAGTTTGATTTACAGCTGGTAAGTTTTGCCTTCTTTGACTTAGTTCTTTTGATATTCTTTCTTCTCTAAGTTTTCTTTTAATTCTTTCGGGGTTGGATTTTAGCAATTCTTCTACTATTTTTTCGAAATCGACTTCTTCAGTTTTTTTTGGGTTATTTTTGTTTTGCTTGCCAAGATTTTCAATGGCCTTTTGCGTTGGTAATTCTTCTTGATCTGTTGCCTTATTAGCAAATCTCTCCATAGCTTCTTTTCTAGTACCAACATGCCTTCCACTTGCAGCTCTTCTAGCAGCAGCTGGATTTTTTGACGTAAGATGAGAAGTTTGAGGATTTAAGAGAGGAGCTAGAACTCGAAGTAGCACTAAAGTGTTATCTAAAGCCTGCGTGCTTGAAACATCGAACCTTGCATCGTTTAATACACTTTCTGAATTTGCCAAAGCAGCCTGTTTTTTTTGATGAACTTGATTTGCGAATTTCCCTTGTTGTGCAATTTGTTGAGCATTGAATAAGGTGGTATTTTTAGTCATGTTTTGGAAGAATTAATTTTTATTAGATTTGGGTTAGAAAAAAAAGTACCAGGTTACTTTTAATTCTCTTTTAACTAAAAAAAAGAAAAAAGGTACCGGGTTACTTTCTTCTCATCTTTTTGGTTAAAAATCCTTAAAAAGCCTCAAAAGTATGGGCATACGCCTTCATTTTTTAAAGATTTTTATCTCAAAAAATCTTGTTAATGCATTAGTATTAAGACCGATAAAAATATTGTTGTTAATTTATAATTTTTAGTTGTAAAAATTAGTAATAAACCAAATTCTAATTTTTAAAATCCGTAAATTAAAATCTTGCTAATATGCAACAATTAACAACTTTAGCAACTGGGTTGATTGCTCCTATAGTTTTTTCTGCAATTTCAACAGCGCTTTCATATGCTTTAGCAGCTGCTGTGTTTGCTCAACCTAAAGTTGCAAATGCAGAAGAAATTAGAACACAAAAACCCAAAAATAATAAATTATTAACTGATCAAGATATTAGAATTAGAAACGTCTTCCGAGGCTTGAAAATTCTTTACAGTGATGTCGGAAAGAATTATAATGATTTCGATATTAAACATTCATTTGGAGATATCTCTAATTATAAAATGCTTTATTTTGTA
>Ga0114969_10004700_pt1 | contig 10787 bp, 7 predicted proteins | sample M_130807_MF_Meta_FD_87316 | JGI IMG/M metagenome (GOLD analysis project Ga0114969, IMG submission 87316) | Freshwater microbial communities from Lake Montjoie, Canada to study carbon cycling - M_130807_MF_MetaG | ecosystem: Environmental > Aquatic > Freshwater > Lake | place: Lake Montjoie...
TACAGCAAAGGCATGCGGCAGCGCGTCAAGCTCGCGCAGGCCATCGTGCACGATCCGGAACTGCTCATTCTTGACGAGCCGCTCTCGGGCATGGATCCGATTGGTCGCCGCCGTACCATGAAACTCATTCGCGAGTGGGCGCGCGCCGGCAAAAGCGTGCTTGTGTCGAGCCACATCCTCCACGAAGTGGAGTCGATGACCTCCGACATCCTGCTCATCAACAACGGTCGCATCCTCGCCGAAGGCAACGTCCACACGATTCGCGGGCTCATCGACACGCACCCGCATTCGGTGCACATCCGCGCGAGCGATCCGCGAGGCCTCGCGCGCGAGTTCCTGACGCATGACGACGTGATCAGCATGCGGTTTCAGGATGGCGCGGTGATTGTGGAAACAGGCAAGCCCGACGCGTTCTACTCACGGCTGACCGACCTCGTGGCCGCGGGCCGTTGTGGCGCGGTGGAGGAGTTGACGTCACCTGACGACAACCTGCAGGCCGTATTCCAGTATCTGGTGAAGAACTGATGGCGACCCCAACCAAAGCGCCGGGCTTTCTCTACGCCGCGGTCCGAGTGTTCGACCTGTCGGTCGGCGAGATGCTGTGGTCCCGCCGCACGATCTTCATGGGCCTCGTCGTCGGTGTCCCCGTCCTGATCGCCTTGATCGTGCGCGGCGCGGAATTCTTAGGCGCGCAGACGATTCACGTCAACAACACCGCGGTGAACGGCCCGGCCATCTTTGGCCTCATGATCTGGGCGTTCTACCTGCGCTTCAGCATTCCAGTGCTCGGGGCGTTCTACGGCACCTCGCTGATCGCTGATGAGGTCGAAGACAAAACCGTCACGTATCTCTTTACGCGGCCCGTGTCGCGCGGCGCGATTCTGTTCGGCAAATTCCTCGCCTACGTCCTCTGCACGATGATCGTCGTCTTGCCCTCGGTCACGGTGGTCTGGGTCATGGTCACGCCGATCGGCGGCTCCCTGGGCCAGAATTTTCCGGATTTGCTGAAGGATCTGGCCATCCTGGCTGCCGGCCTGATCGCCTACGGGGCCCTGTTTGCCTTTGTCGGGGCGACCTTCAAGCGGCCACTGCTCATCAGCCTGGTCTTTGTATTTGGCTTCGAACCAGCGGTTTTGGTGTTCCCGGGCTACCTGAAGCGGTTTACGCTGGCCTATTACATTCAGGGGCTGGTGCCCCAGGCCATGCCGAACGACTCGGTGGTGAGCCTGGTGACCCAGATCTTCCGGGAAACCCCGTCCCTGACGGCCGCCGTGGCGGCTCTGGCAGTGATCACAGTGGTCTGCCTCTGGCTGGCCGCCCGGACCGTGACAAACAAGGAATACGTCCTGGAGCAGTAGATTTTTGGGACGAACCGGTGAACCGCTCCTCGAGCGACGCCGTATAGCCAGACTAGAGGTTACGCCGATGACAAAGGGCACTCGCTACTTCATCTCTGCCGCATCCATGATCATGGTGGCCGGTCTTTGCACTGGGCTCGTGGCTTACTACAGCGGGGGCCTCCCCCTGATGGCCAGCCACGCGGCCGGGAACGACGACCTGGCCTATGTGCCGGCCGACTCCACGGTTGTGGCCTACGCCAACGTCCGCGACATCATGAACTCCGAGTTCCGCCAGAAGCTCCGTCAGGCCATGCCGACGGGCGAGGGCCGGAACGAATTCTTCGACGAAACCGGCATCGACCTCGAGCGCGACGTCGTATCCGTCGTCGCCGCCTTCACCGGGTCGCCGATCGGCTCCGCAAACGGCAAGGACGCTGACAAGAACTTTGTCCTGCTGGTCCGAGGCGTCTTCAATCCACCCGTGATTCAGGCTTCGGCCGTGCAGCGCGGCGCGGCGGTCAGCAACTACAAGGGCAAGCAGGTGCTGTCGATGAAGGACAGCGGCGTGGCGTTCCTCGAGCCGGGCCTCGCAGCCATCGGCAGCCAGGACGCGCTGCACCGCGCGATCGACGCGCATGCGGGCGGCAACGTGACGACCAACGCCGAGGTGATGCGCATGATTGGCGGCGTGGATCCGAACGCCAATGCCTGGGCCGTGGGCCGCATGGACGACATGCAGCATGTGGCCAACCTGCCCGATCAGTTGAAGGCGCAGTTGCCGGCGATCCAGTGGTTCGCGGTGACGGGCCACGTGAACGGCGGCGTGAGCGGTTCGATCCGCGCCGAAGCACGTGACGATCAGGCGGCCGAGAATCTTCGCGCGGTGGTCAACGGTGGCCTCGCGCTGGCGCGGCTCCAGATGGGCCACGACAACAAGCTCGACGCGGTCATTAACTCGCTCCAGATGAGCGGCACGGGCAAGTCGGTTGGACTCTCCTTCAACCTTCCGTCCGATATCGTCGAGATCATCACGGGCGCCGCGGGTTCGGGCATCGCGAACCTGCACAAGCAGTTCCGTTAAAGACCGTCTTTCGATAGTTCAGCGGCCGATGAGGACAACCTCATCGGCCGTTTTCTTGTACGCCACGACGCACCCGTAGGGCGGACTGGTCTCCCAGTCAGCCGGACCATCCAGTGAGCTAACATTCGACGGACCGAGAGGAGATAAAACCGTGTCACATGCACCGTACGAAATCCGTGAAGTGAACGTCACCGCGAGACCGGTTGCCGGCGTGCGGGCTGTGGTCCGGCGGGGCCGCGTCGGCCAGGAGTTCGGCCGCCATCTGGATCAGGTCTATGCCGCAGCCAAAGCCGGCGCGGTGCAACTCGATGGGCAGAACATCTTCATCTATCGCGGCGCGACGGCCGACGAGCTGACGGTCGATTTTTGCGTCGGCGTGAAGGCGCCGTTTGCTGCCGTGGGCGCCGTTCAGCCGCTCGAAACGCCCACTGGCGTTGCGGCCATGACCAGTCATGTCGGCGACTACGGAAGGCTCAGCGAGGCGGTTGCCGCCATCCACGCGTGGTGCCGCGCGAACAACCGCCCCAGCGCCGGCCCATCGTGGGAAGTGTACGGACATTGGGATCCGGACCCGGCCAAGCTTCGCACGGACGTGTACTACCTGCTGAAGCCCTGAGACAGACGATGACCAGATCACAAATGGCCAGATAACACGGACGTGCTCTTGGTACAAACGAAACGGCCGGCAGGGAAGTCCCTGCCGGCCGTTGTGTGTACTGACTATTTCTCTATCGCGTTAGAACGTGAATTTCGCGAAGAGGCGGATCGAGCGCGCGCCCTGGAAGCCGGCCGGGAGCTTGTAGAGCGGGCTCTTGCGGCCCGTCGTCGAGCTCGCGGCGTTGAGGGCTGCCATCGTCGCCACCGTGTCAAATCCCGCCGGGTTGTTGAAGAACGCCGGCGCGGGGCCCGCGTTGCCAACGATCGCCGGCAGCACGAGCGAATCGCGATACGGCGCAGTGCCGATCGACGTCCACGTGGCCTGATCGAACAGGTTGCTCACGTTGACCTGGAGGCTGAGGCGCGTGTTGCGCGGCAGCTTGAGGTCGTGCGAGAGCAGCAGGTCCGTCTGGCTGAAGAGCGGCGAACGACCGAGGTCGCCGCGGCCGAATACGTCCACCGGCACACCCTGATAAGTGACCTGCGTCGTCTGCAGCGTGCCACTGGCCGCGCTGAAGTTCACGCCCACGCTCGTACCCCACTTGGTGATGTACGAACCCTGGAACTTGAACTGGTACGGGCGGTCGGTCTGGAGGCGGCCGTAGATGACGTTGAGCTTCTGGTCGAAGTTCATGTAGATGCCGTCATACATGCGGGTGACGCCGGGCGACGTGCGCGCGTTTTCGTCGGAGCTCGCGAGACCGGGGTACGTGCCCCAGAGGCGGCTGACGAGGAAGCTCGTGGTCGCCTGCCAGTTGTTTGACAGACGCTTGGTCAGTTTGAACTCGAGGCCATCGTATTTGCGGACCGGATCCGGAGTGCGCGGGAACGCCGTGCCCTGCGGATACGCGCCGAAGCCGTAGCCCGGGTTCGCGATGTAGAACACTTCGCCGACGCCCGGCACGGTGACGCCGACGTCTTCGATTGTGCGCACGAACCACTTGTGCGCGTAGCGCACGCCGAACGACATGACGCGCGTCAGTTCGTGATCCATGCCGAGTGTGAATTCGCCCGTCTTGGTGGGCTTGAGGTTCGGATCCACCAGGTTGTTCGCCGGATCGTTCGACACGTGACGACGGTCGTTTTGTTCGACGAACGTGCCGGGGCACTTGACAGACGCGGTCGGGTCGCCCGAGCAATCGATCGATTGCCAGTTGGCCGTGTCGAGCGTGTAGATGTAGTCGATCCAGTGGTCAGCACCCCATGCGCCACGCGGCAGTTCAAGCTTGAACGTGTCGTAGAAGTAGCCGAACGAGCCGTAGGTCTTCCAGCGCGAATCGCCCTTCACGTCATATGCGAAGCCAAAGCGCGGTGCGATCTTTGTACCCCAGCCGAACGTGACGCCCGGGTTCTGCTCCTGATACGACGGCACGCTCTCGCGTTCGGCGCGGACGCCGAAGTTGAGCGTCAGGCGGTTGCTGACCGTCCAGGCGTCCTGTGCGAAGAGGCCGAGGCTCACTTCGTGGATGCTGCCCTGCGTGTAGGTGCGCGACACGGTGTAGTAGCCGTATTTGCCCTTGTTCTGTCCGCCCGACAGGTTGTTGTAGGTCGAACCCCAGCTGAGGGCGACGGTCGGGAACTGCGCGCCCGTGTCGACGTCATTGCCGATGCGCTCGTAGAGGCCGCCGACCTTGATCGCGTGATCACCCTTCCAACGCGCGAACCAGGTCACGTCGGAGTTGAGCTGGAGGCGGTTGTAGTTGTCCTTCAGTGCGAACGTGCTGGCCGGGAAGTCTACATAGCCGCTGAGCTGCTGCAGGCTGGCCGGCACGTCGAGCAAGCCGATGTTCGACTGGCTGAACGAGTGGCGGATGCCGTGGTAATAGTCGCCGCCCTTGCTGCCGCTGCCGTAGCTGAAGTAGCCGCCCGTGACGTTCACATAGACCTTGTTGCTGGCGACCCAGTCGAGCACGCCCGTGTACGAGTCGGTGAATGTATCGGTGCGGATGGTCGGCCGCGGGTTAAAGGATGACGCGGTCGAGGTGCTCGTGCCGTCGGGCTGAATGTTCGGGAGGCCCAGGCCGCCACGTGTGCGCTCGTTGCTGCCGGTGAAACGACCACGGAGGGCACTCGAGATCTGGCCTGTGACGTTGTAGTTGTACGAGAAGTCGTGCGGCTTCTCGACGTCGAAGGTCTGCGTGGCCGGGTAGATGCCCGGGCTGGCCCACGTCACCGTGCGCTCCTGACGGTTGTACGACGGGTTGGCGCCCGCGAAGAACCAGACCTTGTCCTTGAACACAGGACCGCCAATATCGAACACGGGGTCCACCGAGTAGGTGCCCTTGTCGCGCGGCGTCGTGATGTATTCACCCTTCGACGCATCGGCCGGGGTCGCGCGGATGGACTGACGGATCTTGCCGAGGAACGCGTTCGACGTGAAGTAACCGCCCGCATCGCCGTGGAAAAGGTTGCTGCCAGACTTGGTCACGGCCGAGATCACGCCGCCGGTCGCCGCGCGGTATTCCGCGTTGTAGCCCGACTGCTTGACCTGAATGCTCGAGATGAAGTCGGTGATGACGTCCTTCGCCGAAAGGCCCGTGCGGGCGCTCGTCGTGTCGAGACCGTCGACCACGTAGCGGTTTTCCGAGGCCGAGGCGCCGTCGATCATGATGCCGCCGCCGCGCGCTTCGTTGTTCGTGCCGGGCACCTGCGTCAGGACGCTGGTGAAATTGCGACCCTTCGGGATGAGGTCGATGATGTCTGAGCTGACCGAGGACGTGGCCGCGTTCGCCTTAACGTCGATCAGTGGCGGTTCGCCCTTGACCGTTTCCGATACCGCCACTCCAGCGACGGCCATCGTGAGGTCGATCTTCAGCGTCGCACCGACAGTCAGAGTGACGTTGTCCACCTTGCTCGCGCCGAAGCCCTGCAGGACGGCCGAGACGGTGTAATTACCTGGGGCGAGCGCCGGAAACCGGTACACGCCGTTGCTGTCCGACACTGCCACCTGAACGCCAACGAGCGACGGGCTCTTGGCTTCCACGGTCACGCCAGGAAGCACCGCGCCAGAGCTGTCTTTGACGACGCCCTGAATCGAGCCACGCTGTTCCTGCGCTGCCGCCGGCACTGCAACAAGCAGAGCCGCCGCCAGCAAACCGAGAACTAACTTACGCATTTGTTCCTCCTCCAAATCGTGACGGCACGCGTCCAGCTGGGGACGAATGGCCCAGATCACGGGTTACCTGAATTTTACGAGTGGCTGGGGCTAGTAGCAAGGATTCTGCGCCCATCACCTTCGGTATGATTCCTTGGATGCCTGCGTCCAAAACTGCTGATGTCGTCATTCTTGGTGCAGCCCGAACGCCAATTGGCCGGTACGGCGGAACGCTGAAGGACACGCACCCCGCCGAACTCGGCGCCCGGGCGGCCATCGCGGCGATGACGCGAGCCGGGGTCACGCCCGACGATATCGAGGAAATTTTCGTTGGCCAGGGCCGCCAGGCCGGGTCGGGGCCCAATCCAGGTCGCCAGGTCGCCACGCGTGCCGGAATTCCGGTGACCGCGCCGGCCCAGACCATTAATCAGGCCTGTGCCTCGGGCCTCACGACCGTGGCCCTGGCGGCGCAGGCCGTCCAACTCGGCCAGTCGTCGATCACGCTGGCCGGCGGCATCGAGTCGATGAGCCGGATGCCGTATTTCATCGACAGCGAAGACGCCCGCTGGGGCCACAAGATGGGCAACTTCACGCTCGTCGACGCGATGTCGCGCGACGGGTTCTTCTGCCCGCTCTCCAACATGCTGATGGGGCAGACCGCCGAGGTGTTGGCGCGCGAGTACGGCATCACGCGCGAAGAGTCGGACGCCTTCGCGCTCCAGAGCCAGCTCAAGGCGGAAGCCGCGATCAGCGCGGGACGCCTGAAGGCGGAGATCACCCCGGCGCCGGGGAAAGACGCCAAGGGCAAGCCGGTCGAACTCGACATCGACGAACACCCTCGCGCCGGATCGACCATTGAGCGTATCCGAAAGCTGCCGTTAGTCTTCGCGCCGGTCGACGGGCATCAGGGCATCATCACCGCCGGCACCTCATCCGGCATCACCGACGGCGGCGCTGCCGTCATCGTCGCGAGCGGTGCCGAAGCCGCACGTCGCGGCCTGAAGCCGATGGCGCGCATCCTCGGTTGGGCGACCGCCGGCGTCGATCCACGCCGCATGGGCATCGGTCCGGTGCCGGCGCTGCAGAAACTCTTCAAGAACACGGGCCTCACAATGGCCGACATCGACCTCATCGAGCTCAATGAAGCCTTCGCGCCGCAGGTCCTCGCCGTGCTGCGCGAAATGCCGATCCCGGAAGAGAAGCTCAACGTCAATGGCGGCGCGATCGCGCTCGGTCACCCGATCGGCTGTACGGGCACGCGCATTCTCGTCACGCTGCTCTTTGAAATGGAGCGACGCGGCGCAAAGCGAGGGATCGCCACGATGTGCGTGAGCGGCGGCATGGGCATGGCGATGGCGGTGGAAAGAGACTGATGCCTGAACCTGAATCTGGTGATCTGGGCATCTGGTCAGCTGAGCATGGAAATCGTTCGATTGAAGATCTGGTTATTGGATTGGGTTACTGATCGGGGCATTGGTCAGTCACGTAGCAATCGGCTCGGATCGACACGGCTCGCGACCAGCGCGGGGCGCCACGTCGCGATCACGGCGGTCACGATGACGACCACCGCCACGCTCGCGTAGATCCACGGGTCGCGCGCTGACACGCCGAAGAGCAAGGACGATCCCCAACGCGCGGCGATGAGGGCGTCGACGACGCCGATCGTCGCGCCGGCCAGCACCATGCTCAACGACGAGCTCAGCACCATGCCAGTGATCGCGCGACCATCAGCGCCGAGCGCCATGCGAAGACCGATCTCGCGCGTGCGGCCGGAGACCATGTACGCCATCACGCTGTAAATGCCGGTGACCGCAACAACGAGCGCGAGTGCGCCGAAGGTGCGCATGATTGACGCGGCAATCAACTCGTTGGCGTACGCCTTCGCGTAGCTGTCGCGAACAAACTCCGCGCGCACGCGAGACGTGGGCGTCAAGCCTTTCAGCAGCGCCTTCAAGTCGTCGAGCCGCTTTTCATCGTTCAAACGAACCACGTACGTGAGGCTGACAAACTCGCTCAGGCGGTAGTAGAGCGGAAACGCGTCAGCGCTCACACCCGTGGGCGTGTCTCGGCTGTTGCGCATGTGCGACGCGACTCCGACGATCGTGTACTTGGAGCCGGTGCCGGCGATGGAGATATTCCTGAAATTGATGACGGAGCCAATGGCGCTTCCGCCTGGCCAGTATTTGCGCGCAAACCCTTCGTCCACGACGATCGCACCCGGTGCATCGGCCGCGGTAAAACTGCGACCTTCGACAATCGGCAGCGCCATGGCTTGAAAGAATTGGGGATCGACGCCATACAAGCTCGCCGTCGGTCGTTCGGCGCGTTCTTGCCCGTTGACCGACAGCGTGGACGTGACCGCGCCGCCACTGCCGGGCGGAATGCCCATCGCCTCGGCTGCATAGCTGACAAACGGCGCGGTTCGGAGCGCATTCAATGTTCGCTCTTCGACGGCCTCGGGCTTGTCACTTGCGCCTGGCTGCTGAACGATATCGACAGCGACGACGCCCGACACGTTGAATCCTTTCGGAATCGAAAGCAACGACGAGTAGCTCCGCGACGACAGCAACGCGCCGACGAGCAGCAACACGCTCAGTGCCACCTCGGCACTGGTCAGCAACCGGCGCACCATCGTGCTGCCCGCTGAGCCCGCCGACGAGCGAGTGTCGAGACGCAGCGCGTCGACGACGTCCGTTCGAAGGGCGACGAACGCGACCGGCAGCGTTGTGACGAGCCACGCGAGACCAGCAACGAGTGTCATGAACGCCACCGCCCGTGCGTCGACGTCGATGGGATTGGCGAGCGTCGAGGAGACGCTCGCGGGCAGTAGTGCGGTGAGTGAGGCGGCCGCCTGCCACGCGAGGGCTGCGCCGAGAGCTGCGGAAAGAAGAATGCCGATCGCGCCTTCGAGGAGGGAAGTCCCGAGCAGCGATGCCGGCGATGCGCCGAGCGCAATCGCGATCGCCGAGTTACGTGCTCGTGGAATGGCGGCCGCCAGTTCCAGGTTGACCACGTTGGCGCAGGCAATGAGCAGGAGACAACCCGCCGCACCGGCGAGCAGCCAGACGATCTTCTGCATCTTGGCATCCTGGTTTTCACCCAGACGCCGTAAGCTCGCCGGCTCTTTGACGGACCTCTCGTAGTAAACCGCCCCGCGGCGGCTCTGCACCGACGCGTCGCGCTCGCGCACGACGGCGGCTGCGCGCTCGAACGTGACGCCGGGCGCGAGTTGCTCCAGAAACTCGATGCCGTGGCCGACGTTGATCAGCGAAACGTCGAGCGGCGTCCAGACTTGTTCCGCGCCCGTCGGAAACCGGAAGCCTGCAGCCAACACACCGACCACCGTCGTCGGGTGTTTGTCGACAGCGAACGTGCGCCCGATCGCCTGCGATGCGCCGCCAAACTCCTGACGCGCCAGCGTCTCCGAAATGATCGAAAGCGTCGGGGCAAACCGGTTCCACCCCATGCCGTTCTTGCCGATGATCATTGGCCGATCCGTCGGCGCGAAGAATCGTCCGGCGACCAGTCGGGCGCCGAGAAGCTCGAGCAGTCCGGGCTCCACCTGCACTGCGGCAACGCCGTGCGGCCCTTGGTCGCCGGATGTGACGAACGCGGAATACTCGCGGTCGTACGCGAGCACCTGGCTGAATGTGTCGGTGAAGCTTCGCCAGGCCGGGATCGTGTCAGGACTGCCGTAGGCCGACCAGACAGAACCGGCCCCGCGCCCTATCGCCACGAGCCGCTCCGGATGCGGATACGGCGACGGCCGAAGCAGGAATGAGTCAGCGGCGGAGAAGACGACTGTATTGGCAGCAAAGGCCACGCCGAGCAGCGCCACGACCATCACGGCGCGCCAGCCGCGGCCGAGAAATCCGCGCCCCGCCCAGCGAAACTCGCTACCGATGCGGGGACGGTGGCGACCCATCCAGGGCAGTGCACGATCAATCCACACGCCGAGCCGCTGCGCGTGCTCGCGCAACGCAAAGCGCATCAGGCCGCGAATCTCTGCGCCCCACGCCGCGGTCTTTGCCACCGGGCCCGCGGCCTCATCCACGACATCCCGGAAGGTCAGATCCATCTGCTCGCCGTACCGGTTCCGCCGATCGCGCGGAAGGAGGTGGAGCAGGGCGCGATAGATCCGGGACGTCACTTGCGTCCCCGTGCGCGCCCGAGAGCCGGCGCGAGATTCTTGTCACGGGCCATGTCCACGAGCCGCTGCAGTCGCGCGGCTTCGAGTTTCACGGCGTCGCGCCCGAGTTCAGTGAGCGCGTAGTAGCGCCGCCGCGCGTCATGGTCGACCGTGCCCACGGGCGGCGCGTCGAGTTCGCTGAGCAGCTCCTGATCGACGAGCCGCGCGAGCGCGTCGTAGAGCGTGCTCGCCGTCAGTTTGACCTCGCCGTTCGTGCGGTCCGCGATGTCCGCGATGATCGCGTAGCCGTGCAGCGGGTGATCCGACACTGCCAGCAGAATCTGAAACACTTGCGGAGAGAGCGGGAGAAAGCGTGCGGCGGACGACTGGGTGGCTCTCACGCCGAACGTTATACCGTGTGGCGGTAGATATGCGCAAGAGCAAATCCACCGTGAAGCACGTGAAGAACGTGAAGACGGTTTTTCA
>Ga0114969_10004701_pt1 | contig 10785 bp, 7 predicted proteins | sample M_130807_MF_Meta_FD_87316 | JGI IMG/M metagenome (GOLD analysis project Ga0114969, IMG submission 87316) | Freshwater microbial communities from Lake Montjoie, Canada to study carbon cycling - M_130807_MF_MetaG | ecosystem: Environmental > Aquatic > Freshwater > Lake | place: Lake Montjoie...
AAAGCGATTAATAGAAAAATCCACCCCTTCTAAATTTTTTAAGTTAGCAATAGATTCTGGTAAATTAGCAATTCTATTATTACTTGCCTCCAACCAAAAAAGATGCGACATATTCCCCATTTTTTCAGGTAGAAAAGTGATTTTATTGATAGAAAAATCTAGTTCTTTTAATTTTTTTAATTCACATAACGCATTAGGTAAAGTGGTTAATTGATTATGACTCACATTCAACGTTGTTAAATGTTTAAGTTTTCCAATAGCTTCGGGTAATTTACTAATATTATTAAATGAAACATGTAGATAATGTAAATTGACTAATTTACCAATCGATTCCGGCAGGACAATCAACCTATTTTGCGCTAAATTAAGTTCTTCTAGGTTCGTGAATAAAGAAATTTCCTCTGGTACCTTTTTTAATTTAGTGTAGCTTAAGTCAAGTTTATACACATTTGGAGCATTTTTTATTGCGTCATGCATATTTGTATATACCCTGTCTCGTTGTGCATTACAAAGTGTAATCCAAAAAAGAAAAAATACTAATAGTAATGTTTTGAACATAATCAACTTAAACTAATTCTACGACCAATTACTTTTTCTTCATTTGGTATAAACCAAAGTAAAATAAATCCAATTAAAAAGAAAACTCCGATAGAAATCACAGAAAAACGTAAGTCGCCTGTAACTGCTTCTATAATTCCAAAGAAAAATGTTCCAAATACAATTCCAATTTTTTCTGTCACATCGTAGAACGAGAAATAACTGGCATGGTCTTTCGTTTCCGGAAGAAATTTAGAATAGGTAGACCTTGCAAGCGCTTGCACCCCTCCCATCACTAAACCAACCGTAGCGGCTAATACATAAAACTGAACGGGTGATGTTATGAAATAAGCTCCTACGCAGATCCCCAACCAAACTGTAAGCGCAAGCATTAATGTTTTAATGTTTCCGATTTTACCGGAAAGTCGAGACATAAAGAATGCGCCAAAAGCCCCTAAAATTTGTATAAGTAAAATAGCAATTATTAATCCAGACTTCTCTCCTCCTTTTGGCCATTCAATTTCCTTAGAAGCAAATATAGTTGCCATCAACATAACCGTTTGCACACCTGTATTGAAGAAGAAGAATGCGTACAAATATTTCTTTAAACGTTTTGTTTTTTTGAATTTTCGATAGACAATATACAACTCTCTGAAACCACGCCACAATCCTCTTTTTGGTTTTCTACCATAGACGTTATTTGGTAATACACGGTATGTAATTTGACTAAACCCAATCCACCAGATTCCTACAAACACAAAACACCATTTTGTAGGGAAATCTAGTACTTGTATCCAAACAAGACAAAAAACAAGGAGTAACATTGATCCAAAATACCCCATACTAAATCCACGTGCAGAAATTTTATCTTGGTCTTGTGGCTCTGCAATTTCAGGTAAAAATGCATTGTAGAAGACTAAACTATTCCAAAAACCTATACTCCCAAAAAAGACAGATAACATTCCTAATTCTATATGGTCCGGATTAAACCAGAACAAAGAAATACATGCTAATGAGCCTATATAGCAAAACAAACGCATAAATTTCTTTTTACTGCCGGTGTAATCCGCTATACCAGAAAGCATTGGAGAAAGAAAAGCAACCACTAAAAAAGAGGCAGAAAGAATAAAAGAAAGTAAGACGGAATTCGTTATGTTTACTCCGAAAAAGTCGACTTTAACTGCTACACCCTCCGGTAAATCTAATTCTTTTGCTTTTTCAATAGTTGTTTTAAAAAATCTCGCTTTGAAATTATTGGTTGTAATAGTGTCATAGAAAATCGGAAAAATAGCAGAGGAAATCACTAGATTATAGACTGAGTTTGCCCAATCGTAAAATACCCATCCTCTGATTATTTTCTTATTTCCTTTTTCCATATTTTTAGACTAAAGACTTTTACATTAAAGAAAAAAGACGAATAGTTTCTTTCATTGAAACGATCTTTTCTCTTTTTATACTTATCGTTTTAATCATTTACATATTCTTGTAAATATGCAAATCCTTCCGTCAATTCACCTTCTAAAGTTGTTTCACTACCTCTTCCGATAATATTATCTGGATCACCATTAAAGAATGTTGGTAAAATAAATTGTATAAAATCGTTGCCAAAATCTTCGGAAGCATCTTTTGGCAACTCACATGGAAGGTTATCAACTGCCATTACAGAAATTATTCCATCTTGCTGAAAATCTGTCTCTTCACCCGTTTTTGGATTGTACCCGTAAATAGGATCCGCAATTGTACTTGGTCGTAATGTAGAAGCAATTGGTCCTGCAATATCACAGGAAATATCTGCCACTACTTTCAAACGCAACTTTTCTTTTTCTAAATCCTTTTTTGTCAATAAGTTAGGAGATTTATTTGACCAGAAATGACATGCAACATACATATCCGACTGATCAATAAACGTAGGAAGAATTGATTTATAGTCGTTAGGATTTGTATAAAATTCCTTTTTATCAAACTCTTTCCCATCTTTTCGTGCGTAATAATCCCCCACTTCTAAATGTGTAAAAACTGCTTGATTGAATTCTTTTGTAAGAAACTCATTCGGTGCAACTTCTATAATAGGTAATAAATGTAGAATTTCTCTTGCTCCAAATCCAACACGACCAAAACCGGTTGCTACCACCTTTGTATTTGCTGGTAGTACCACTTTTTTTAATTCCTCTTCCAATTCTTTGCGGTCATGACAATCGGTTGCTTTTTTGAGTGTATATAAATTATTTTTTAGACCAAAAGCTCTAAAACCATTGTAACAACCTACAATACCGGCATAACGACCAAAACCAATTAAACGTTTGCCCACCTTATTCTTAAGAACTTCGTAATCAATTAACTGAATCTTTTTAGCAAGAATTTCTTGTAATAATTTTTTATTGTAGGATTGTTTTTTAATTGTATGTGAGAAGAACATAAAACGTTTATTGGGAATCAATGCTGAAACCGGAACTTCTTTTACACCCATTATTAAATCACATGCAGACAAATCTTCTTGAACCAAGATTCCTTTGTCCGTATATTGGTTATCGGAAAAACTTCGAATTGGACTTGGTTGCACAATAATTTCTACCTGCGGATATTCCGCTTGTATTCTTTGACATTGCTCTGGCGTAAGTGGTACTCGAAAATCAGCAGGTACCTTTCCTTCTCTTATAATTCCAATTTTAAACTTTTCCATATTTTATATAGTTCCCAACGGTTCTGGCAATAAATAATTATCAATAAATTCTCTAACGCAACCTTGACCACCTTTCAAGGACAAAATTACATCTACTTGTTTTTTAACTACTTCCACAGCATCAGAAGGACAAGCCGAAAAACCTGCTACACGCATGATACTTAAATCATTAATATCATCTCCAATAATTGCAACTTCTTCTAAAGAAATTTGCATTTCTTCTATCCAAGATTCCAATACAGAAATTTTAGAATCACGTCCAACATAACAACGTTTCATTCCAAGCATTTCAGCGCGTTTATGCACTAATCCTCCAGTAAATCCGGAAGAAATAATCCCTAATTCTACCTGACCTTGTTTAATTACTTCTATAATCCCCATACCATCTTTGGTATTGAATTTCTTTTGTTGATCAGCACTTTCAGAAAAAATCATCCCGCCGTCTGTCATCACGCCATCTACATCTAGAATTAGCAATTTGATTTTAGCCAATTTTTCTGTCAGATACTCATTTTTAAAGAGTGGTTTGAATAAGAGTGCATGTAAATCTAATTCATACTCTTCTGTAATTGCTTCCAACTCCACCAATGGAATTTCGGTCGCGCTTTCCACTTGAAAATCTCCTAAAAACGACACGAAATCTAAACCGAATTTAGTACAAAGTCCACGAATATTTTGTTCTAAAAAAACCATTTATATAATGTTATAACCCACGCTAGTTGCTACTGGTCGCAAGGAAGAAATTAAACTTTCGAATTCTGCATGATTCAACTGTTGGGAAGCATCTGATTTAGCTACCGAAGGATCTGGATGTGTTTCAATTAATAAACCATCAATTCCCATAGCTACACAAGCACGTGCTAAATCCGCTACACCATAGGCATATCCCATAGCGTGACTTGGATCTAAAATTATCGGAAGGTTTGTATGTTGCTTAAGCCAAGCAACACCGCATAAATCTAATGTAAAACGCGTTCCAGTTTCAAAAGTACGAATACCTCTTTCGCATAAAATTACGTTTGGATTTCCTCCGGAAAGCACAAATTCAGCTGCTTGTACAAATTCTTGTAGTGTAGTACCGAAACCACGTTTAATTAATATTGGCTTTTGTGTTTTCGCACATGCACGCAGAATTCCCTGGTCGTACATAGCTTTGGCTCCAACTTGAATTACATCCGAATACGCAATAACTTCCTCAATATGTGTAGCATCTCGAACCTCGGTAATTACTGTTAATCCAAACTCTTGGCGCATTTTTGCTAATAGTTGTAATCCTTCTAATCCTAGGCCTTGAAAACTATATGGACTAGTTCTAGGTTTGTAACATCCTCCACGCAATACATTAAGTCCTAAACCACTAATAAAATTTGCAGAAGTTCTTATTTGTTCTTCGCTTTCTACCGAACAAGGTCCACCAATGATAACGGTATTTTTAGTATCACCTCCAAGCAACACATTACCAAACTGCACGGTACGTTTTTTTGTTAAAAATTTACTCGAACCTAACTGTAAATCGTTTGCAAACACCCAATTATTTACTGTTTTATCCACTAATTGACTAGGTACTTCCTTGACACCAGATCCGGTTATTAAGTAATTTTCACCTTCGTATGTAATGTGAAAAGCTTGTATTTCTGCTGCTAATTTAACCGCAGCTTGTTCCGTAATATTATTTTGTAATTGAAGTATCATATTTCTCCTCGAATTAGGTTCACAAAGGTAACAATTCCAACAGCATTTTTCGCTTCGTCGAGCACAGGTAAATACGTAATTGGAAATGCATATTTTTTTATAAGTTGGAGCATCTCATTGACAGTAGCAGTATCTTGAATTCCGATAGAATCTCTATTAATCATGGAAGTTACATTCAAATTTGTTAAATCATCGATAGAATTAAGCAAAGACTTACGTACATCCGCATTAGAAACTAAACCGACATATTCATTATTTTCACGAACTACTAAGGCAAAACCAAGTTTCCCTCTCTCAATAGTTTCAAGTATATGTTTAAATGACAAATTACTTTCATGAATGACCGGTGTTTCTGCTAAAGGAATCATAAAATCACGCAAAACAAATTGGGATTCGACATTTCTTTTTGTAAGATTCATTAAAGCATGTCCAATACTAGGTCCATTAAACAAATATGAACCAGATACAGAACTACTTACCCCCATATTTCTCAATATAAAAGAAACCTCGCCATTTACCCCACCATCTACATGAAGCGATTTTGTGGGATACATCTTTTTAAATTTTCTGATTTTCGAGAAATTAAAGGTATCAAATACACCTCCACTTTGTCCTGGAATAGTTGCCATTACTAACATAAAATCAAAATCTTCATATTCCTGAAAAACAGCTACATCCGTTGGCGTAATTACGGCTAAGCCTTTTTTACCTGAAAAATTGGATGGAAACTCTATTTTTTCTTTTAAATCCTCGTATTGAAATGTTACATACTCCACTGGAGTATCACTAATTAAATCCTTGTATTTACTCGGATATGGAGTAATAATATGTAAATCAATTGGTAAATTGCACCAAGTACGAATTTTTTTTATATCCTCAAAAACAGAAACATCGTCATTACAATCTACATGCAATAAATCCACCTGATGCGCTACTAAATCTAAAATCACGTCCTTCAGAGGACGTTTTTTATCACTATAAATCGATGCAGAAATTTTCATTGTTTAAAAATACAAAATTTCATCTTAAAAATTTAGAATTCGAGACAAGGTATTCTATAATTGAAATTATCTTCCTCGCAAATAATCCAAGGTTACACGGTTAAATTCTTCTGATTTTTCGATGTTTACAATATGGCCGCAATTTTCAACCACCGCCATGGTTCCTCTAGATTCCAATTTTGCCATTTTTTTCACATCCTCAATAAACATATGATCTTGTCTTCCAGATATAAATAAGATTGGTAAACCATGTGGTTCTTTCTGATAACGTTTCAACAAACTATCTAAATAACGCGTAATACCAAACCATCGAATAAACTCAGATTTTTTCATTTTTTTTGCTTCATGAATAAAAACAGCGCGTGATTTTGCATGACTTCTTCTTGGCAGAATGATAACAGCAAACAAAGTATACAAAAACATGAAAGGAACCAGTTTCTTAAGGGTATTTCCTACAACTATTAAAAAACGCGAGAAATTTGTCAAACTAATAATCGCACCCGACATGACCATCGCGTTTACCCGCGAATCATCTAACTCTACCAACTGACGTATCAAAATAGTTCCTAATGAAACCCCTATAAAATGTGCACTATCAATTTTATTAACATCTAATACATCATACACTTCTTGAGCAATCGATGGAAATGAATATACTAACTTCTTATTTACTTCTTCCTCTACTTTTGTACGTCCATGACCACGTAAATCAATCAATAACACGTTATATTCTTTACGAAAGGCATTGATTTGTTTAAACCAAATCGTAGAACTTCCACCAGCACCATGGATGAAAACTACCCAAGAAACATTCGTGTTTTCGTGCTTATAAATAATATGATGTAGCATCTAGTCGCATATATTGATAACTAATAATTTACAATTCATAATTTAATTACATATTTCTTCTATACTGACCTCCAACTTCAAATAATGCATTCGTAATTTGTCCTAAAGAAGAATGTTTACAAGCTTCCATCAAGGTTTCAAACACATTTTTATTATGAATTGCAGCTAACTGAACATCGCGTATCGTTTTTGCGGTGTCGTCTTTTTTGAAATCATGCAAAACTTCCAACATGGCAATTTGGTATTGCTTTTCCTCTTCCGTTGCACGAATCACTTCACTTGGAATAATTGTTGGTGAACCTTTAGAACTCAAAAAAGTATTTACTCCAATGATTGGGTATTCCCCAGTATGTTTCAATGTTTCATAATATAATGATTCTTCCTGAATTTTAGAACGTTGATACATCGTCTCCATTGCACCAAGTACACCTCCACGTTCCGTAATTCGATCAAATTCAGCCAATACAGCCTCTTCCACTAAATCCGTCAATTCTTCAATGATAAAACTTCCTTGTAATGGATTCTCGTTTTTCGCCAATCCTAATTCACGATTGATAATTAACTGTATAGCCATAGCTCGACGTACTGACTCTTCTGTTGGTGTTGTAATAGCTTCGTCATACGCATTGGTATGTAAGGAATTACAATTATCGTAAATCGCATACAATGCTTGAAGGGTTGTACGAATATCATTAAAATCAATTTCTTGTGCATGTAACGAGCGACCCGAAGTTTGAATGTGGTATTTCAACATCTGTGCTCTTGGATTCGCTCCATATTTCTTCGCCATGGCTTTTGCCCAAATTCTACGAGAAACACGACCTATCACCGCATATTCAGGATCTATACCGTTCGAGAAGAAAAAAGATAAGTTTGGACCGAAATCATTGATATCCATCCCTCTACTTAAGTAATATTCCACAAAAGTAAATCCATTAGCCAAAGTAAACGCTAATTGTGAAATTGGATTTGCGCCAGCCTCCGCAATGTGGTAACCCGAAATCGATACGGAGTAGAAATTACGTACTTTTTGATCAATGAAATATGCTTGTACATCCCCCATCAAACGCAACGCGAATTCCGTAGAGAAAATACAGGTATTTTGTGCTTGATCTTCTTTTAAGATATCTGCTTGAACGGTTCCTCGCACTTGCGCCAAGGTATCTGCTTTGATTTTTTCGTATACATCTGCAGGTAATATTTGGTCACCAGTAACTCCCAATAAGAAAAGACCTAAACCATCATTCCCTTCCGGTAATTCACCTTGGTAACGAGGGCGTTCCGTGTTTTTCGCTTTGTAAATTGCTTCAATTTTCGCATTTACCTCATCCGCTAAACCATTTGCATGAATATACTTCTCACAATTTTGATCGATAGCAGCATTCATAAAGAAACCTAACAAAATTGGCGCAGGACCATTAATTGTCATGGAAACCGAAGTTTTCGGGTCGCTTAAATCAAACCCAGAATACAATTTTTTCGCATCATCCAAACAACAAACTGAAACCCCTGAGTTACCAATTTTACCATAAATATCTGGTCGTACATCTGGGTCGTTTCCGTATAATGTCACTGAATCAAAGGCCGTAGATAAACGTTTTGCTGGCATCCCCAAACTCACATAATGGAATCGTTTGTTGGTACGTTCTGGCCCACCTTCTCCAGCGAACATTCGTGTTGGATCTTCTCCTTCGCGTTTGAATGGGAATAATCCTGCTGTATATGGAAATTCTCCTGGCACATTCTCTTGTAAATTCCAACGTAATACATCCCCCCATGCTGTATATTTTGGCAACGCAATTTTAGGGATTTGAGAACCAGACAAGGAAGTCGTATGTGTTTCTAATTTTAATTCTTTATCACGTACTTTGAATCTAAAAATTGGATCTTTATACAAGGCTTTTTTAGCTTCCCAATTTTCTAGAATTAATAAATTCTTTGGATCGATATTTAATTTTTCAATTTCAGAAGACTCTTGTAATCCTTTTACAATTGTGTCTTTATCGTCGATGGATAATTTACTTACCGTTTCAATAGATTTTTGAAGTCCAAACAATCTATTCGCCACTTCCACTTGCTGATCTACCCATTTATCGTAACCACGATTGTTCTCTGAAATTTCAGATAAATAACGTGTACGATCCGGTGGAATCACAAATATTTTCTCCGACATCTCATCCGTTACTTGGAAGAAAGATTTAAGAGATGCGGATGTTTTCTCATTCATTATCTGAATAATTACCGAATATAAAGTGTTCATTCCTGGATCGTTAAACTGCGATGCGATTGTCCCATACACAGGCATTTCATCTGTGTTTTTGTCCCATAAATTATGGTTACGTTGGTATTGTTTACGCACATCACGCAAAGCATCCAAGGCACCTCTTTTATCGAACTTATTCAATGCAATCACATCTGCAAAGTCCAACATATCAATTTTTTCTAATTGTGTAGCTGCACCATATTCAGGTGTCATCACGTACAATGAAACATCTGAATGATCCAATATCTCTGTATCCGATTGACCAATTCCAGAAGTTTCTAAAATAATCAAATCGTATTTTGCTGCTTTTAACACCAATATTGCTTCCGCCACGTGTTTCGATAAAGCTAAATTCGATTGACGCGTCGCCAAGGAACGCATGTACACACGTTTGTTTTTAATCGCATTCATACGAATACGGTCGCCCAACAATGCGCCTCCAGTCTTACGTTTCGAAGGATCGACAGATACTACTGCTATCGTTTTTTCCGGGAAATCCATAATAAAACGACGCACCAATTCATCCACCAACGAAGACTTCCCTGAACCACCAGTCCCAGTAATCCCCAAGACAGGAACCATTGAATTTTCCGCTAATTTATGGACCGCATCTAACATTCCTTTCGATTCTTCAGGATAATTTTCTGCTGCAGAGATCACACTTGCAATTGTCGGAACGTGTTTTTGTTCCAATTTACTTAAATCTAAATCGGTATTGTTTCCTAGTGGATAATCACTTTTTTGCACTAAGTCATTGATCATGCCTTGTAAACCCATCGCTCTTCCATCATCCGGGTGATAAATACGTGTGATTCCATACCCTTGTAATTCTTCAATTTCAGAAGGTAAAATGGTTCCACCACCACCAGCGAAAATCTTGATATGTGGCGCCCCTTTTTCACACAGTAAATCGTACATGTATTTCAAGTACTCATTATGACCACCTTGATAGGAAGTCATTGCAATCGCTTGAGCATCTTCTTGAATCGCGCAATCTACGACTTCTTCCACGCTGCGGTCATGCCCCAAATGGATTACTTCACATCCAGTAGTCTGGATGATACGTCGCATGATATTGATAGCAGCATCGTGTCCATCAAACAGAGAAGCAGCGGTTACAATTCTAACTTTATTTACTGGTTTGTAAGGTATAATAGGATCCATAATTTGTTACTTATAGTAAGTGGATGCTAAGATAAGGAAAATGAGTGAGAAAATGAGTGACGTGTAACGAGCAACGAGGGAAGAATATTAAAATGAACCTCGACTTCCGTAAGAATTAAGAAGATATAAAACTTATGTGATTTCGGAATTACAAGGTTTAAAAAGAAACAAAAAAGCTTTAAAAACCAACTGATAATTGATTCATATCGTTCTATTTCATATTTTTATAAAAACAACACATAATGAACACGTTCATCCTGCAGGAGCCTAAGTGAGGATTGACGGAAGGGTATTTTACTGCTCTTATTAAATACTTAGTAGTATTCTTAATCGCATGGATGTTAACACCTTAAATTGAGGTATTGGTTGAAGAATTAAATAAACATGTAAAATGAGAATAGGAAAATACCGTCATTACAAAGGAAAAGAATACGAAGTCCTTGGAGTTGCAACACACAGTGAGACTCTAGAAGAATTGGTCGTTTACAAAGCACTTTACGACATCGAAGGGAAGGGAAAAGATTCGTTATGGGTTCGACCAAAAGCGATGTTTGAGGAGGAGATTGAAGTGGGTGGGGTTTGGAAGAAACGTTTTGAAT
>Ga0114969_10004704_pt1 | contig 10782 bp, 9 predicted proteins | sample M_130807_MF_Meta_FD_87316 | JGI IMG/M metagenome (GOLD analysis project Ga0114969, IMG submission 87316) | Freshwater microbial communities from Lake Montjoie, Canada to study carbon cycling - M_130807_MF_MetaG | ecosystem: Environmental > Aquatic > Freshwater > Lake | place: Lake Montjoie...
ATCAATAAGTCGGGCATCTTTGTAGGTCTCCCTGCAGGTACTTATCTGTTGCGTGTTGTAGATACTTCTGGCTGTGAATACAGAACGAATATTACAATTAATCCACCTGCTAATCCGTTAGCGAATATCATTACCAAGCAAGACCTTGCATGTAATGGTGTTGGTAATGAAGGAACAGCCACTGCGAATGTTGCCGGAGGTATGCCACCTTATACGTATCTGTGGAGTACCAAACCACAACAGACCACTGCTCAAGCTAGCACACTTTATTTCGGATACTACGACGTCACTGTCACGGATGCCAATGGTTGCGAAGTGAAGGATACCGTCTATATCGAAGAAGGGCCATGTTGTGATGTGGCATTCATTCCGAACGCCTTCTCTCCGAATGGCGATCAGATGAATGATGAATTCAGGGTGCTCACAACAGCGGGTGTCCAATTAATTCAATTAGAGATTTATAATCGTTGGGGTAAACGTGTTTGGTCTACTGTCGATTACCGCAGAGGTTGGGATGGAACAATCGACGGCAAGGATGCTGCAATTGACACATACTATTATATCCTTCGATATAAGTGTACGAGAGATAATGGTACGTATACCAAGAAAGGTGATCTTATTCTCATACGATAATTTTCGTCAAACTAATCATAAAATCCCGCATATCTTATGCGGGATTTTTTTTGCAAATACCAATTGCCGAATATCTTTGCCAATCAATTACGAATTATGGTAGACGCATTATTGGGCCTTCAGTGGGGTGATGAAGGCAAGGGGAAAATTGTCGATTTTCTGGCAAACGATTATGCCATCATCGCACGTTTTCAAGGAGGGCCTAATGCTGGACATACGCTGTATATCAATGATAAAAAAGTTGTATTACACACAATACCTTCGGGCGTATTTCATCCTAATCTGATGAATGTGATTGGCAATGGAGTCGTGATTGATCCAGTATCATTTCAACAAGAATGTGAAGAGATTGAATCGCATGGTATTGATTTGAAAAAGGTAATGATCATCAGCGAACGAGCGCATCTAATTTTACCTACGCATAAGGCATTAGATAAAGCCAGCGAATTAAGTAAAGGGCAAAATAAAATTGGGAGTACCCTCAAAGGAATCGGTCCAACTTATATGGACAAAACAGGTCGCAATGGTTTGCGTGTTGGAGACATCTTACAGAAAGATTTTAAAGAACGATATAATGCTTTAAAAGAAAAACATCGCACGATCCTACAACAAATGAATTTTGATGAGGATATCAATCAATGGGAAGAAGAATTTTTTGCATCCATCGAAGAGCTTCGTAAACATAAAATTATAGGTGTTGAATTTTACTTGAATGAGAAAATAACGCAAGGCAAAAAAATACTAGCTGAAGGCGCACAAGGCACTATGCTTGATATCGATTTTGGAACCTATCCGTTTGTAACATCGAGCAATACGGTTACCGCCGGACTTTGCACCGGACTAGGAATCGCGCCGAAATGGGTTGATAAAGTGTATGGTATTAGTAAGGCCTATTGTACAAGGGTTGGTAGCGGTCCATTCCCTACTGAATTACTCGATGAAGTAGGAGACTTACTTCGAAAAACAGGAAACGAATTTGGATCAACAACAGGTCGTCCGCGACGCTGTGGTTGGATTGATTTGGTAGCGCTGCAATATGCTTGTATGATTAATGGCGTAACAGACCTGATTATAACAAAGGCGGATGTACTTGACGGTATGGGCCAAATTGGAGCTTGCACATCCTACACCATTGATGGCGTGAACACAAGTCAGTTTCCTTACGATGTGACAAATAAAAGTATTGAAGCGAATTATGAATATATTAATGGCTGGGAAAAGAACCTGGCGGATTGTAAACTAGGCAGTGATTTACCTCAGTCGTTTCTTGATTTATCGGCTATCATAGAAGCAAAAACCGGAACAAGAATTTCACATGTGTCTAATGGTGTTGGAAGAGATCAGTTGATTCAGTTGATTAACTAAATGGATCAGATGCTGTGACCGATCAATCGTATCATGCACGTCTTGAATGAATAGAAAAGCACACACAAAAAAAATTTATTTTTTATGGCAAAAAATTTTTCTTTTTGAAAAATATAATAAAAATTTACATTAGAAATTGTACATAGCATGAAAGCAAAACCTGAAATAAAAGTAGCCGCAAAAAAAGCAACACCGAAGGCTACTGCATCAAAAAGCGCAGCACCTAAAAAGGCAGCCGCAAAGAAAAAATCACCAGATGATGACGATGATGATTTTGATGACGATGAGATTATAACGCCGAAAGCAGGTGCTAAAAAAAGTGCATCAAAGAAAATAGCTTCTGACGACGATGATGATGACGACGACGACGATTTCGATGACGAGATAGAGGAGGACGATGATTTCAATGATGAATTTGAAGAGTTCGATATGCCAGCATCAAAAAGCAAAATCAAGAAACCTAAAAAAAGTGGTGATGATGATGACGATGATTTTAAAATAGAAGATGATCTTGAACTTGATTTATTTGACGATAAGTTTGATGACGATGATGACTTTTAATTCATCTCATAATTGATTATAAAAAACGTCAGCGAGTGTGCTGACGTTTTTTTGTGAAAGGAATTCCGCATCACTATCCGACATTAAGTTTAAATTACACGAGAATCGTTATTATGTTTAATTTACAAAGCCCCTATCAGCCTGCCGGTGATCAGCCAAAAGCCATTCAGCAATTGGTGGAAGGGGTTAATGCACAAGAGAAACATCAGACATTACTTGGCGTCACAGGATCGGGTAAGACCTTTACTATTGCGAACGTGATTCAACAAACCAACAGACCTACATTGGTGCTTACGCATAATAAAACGTTGGTGGCACAATTGTACGGCGAATTCAAGCAGTTTTTTCCTGACAACGCAGTTGAATATTTCGTTTCGTATTACGACTATTATCAACCTGAAGCCTATATGCCTTCAAGTGGTGTATATATTGAAAAGGATCTTGCAATCAATAGTGAATTAGAAAAGCTACGACTTCGTGCCACCTCTAGTCTGCTATCTGGCAGAAGAGATATAATCGTTGTTGCCTCAGTGAGTTGCATCTATGGTATCGGTAATCCAACCGAATATGCGAATGGAATTATTCGTATTTCGAAAGGACAACAAATAGTGCGTAACTCGTTTTTGCACCGCCTTGTTCAATCGCAATATAGTAGAACGAATATCGAATTTGATAAGGGTATGTTTCGTGTGAAGGGTGATACGGTCGATATCAATTTGCCTTATGCCGATTTCGGTCTGCGAGTGATTTTCTTTGGGGATGAGATTGAAGAAATTCAGCGATTTGAAATTCCAACAGGTAAAAAAATCGAAGCCTTGGACGATGCCGCTATCTTTCCAGCCAATATGTATTTGGCTCCGCAGGATCAAATGAAAAATATCATTCATGAAATTCAGGATGAACTGTTTGCTCAGGTCGACTATTTTCAACAACAACATCAACCGCTCGAAGCACAACGTATCAAGGAACGTGTGAATTATGATTTAGAAATGATACAGGAACTTGGCTATTGCAAAGGCATTGAAAATTATTCGCGTTTTCTGGATAGACGTCAACCGGGAACAAGACCGTTTTGCCTGCTCGATTATTTTCCGCAAGATTTCTTATTGGTACTAGATGAAAGTCATGTGACGCTTCCGCAAATCAGTGGCATGTACGGTGGTGATCGTGCACGAAAAATTAATCTCGTCAACTACGGCTTTAGGTTGCCATCTGCCTTGGATAATCGCCCCTTGAATTTTTCGGAGTTTCAACAGATGATCAATCAAGTCATTTATGTAAGTGCCACGCCAGGAAAATATGAATTGGATATGACGCAAGGTGAATTTGTTGAGCAGGTGGTAAGACCAACAGGGCTCCTCGATCCTCCAATAGAAGTGAGACCTAGCATTAATCAGATTGATGACTTGTTGGATGAAGTAGATAAACGCGTAGGAATGGGTGATCGTGTATTGGTCACAACGCTCACCAAACGACTCTCAGAAGAACTAGCCAAATACCTTCATAAGATTAATGTGAAATGTAAATATTTACACAGCGAAATTGATGCATTGGAACGGGTTGAAATATTACGCGATTTGCGTCTTGGAAATATCGATGTCTTGATTGGTGTGAATCTCTTGCGTGAAGGATTGGATTTGCCCGAAGTATCATTAGTCGCCATATTGGATGCCGATAAGGAAGGCTTTCTTCGTGATGAGCGATCGCTTACACAAACCGCAGGACGAGCAGCACGTAATGCACAAGGCTTGGTTATCTTTTACGCCGATAAGATTACAGGTAGCATGCAACGAACGATGGATGAAACTAATCGTCGAAGAGAAAAACAAATGCTATTTAATTTGGAGCATCATATCACACCGACCACGATTAAGAAATCAATCGGTGAAATTTTAGATCAAGGAGCGGTACTTCAGGTAAAAAATTATGATAGTTCCAACAAGTATGCATTACAAGATGAAGCGCCCATTATTGCAGCAGCAGAACCTGCGGTGTCATACTCAAATCCAAAGGAACTTGAAAAAGAAATTGTCGCTGTTAAAAAACAAATGGAGAAGGCCGCTAAGAATCTCGACTTTATTGAAGCTGCCCGATTGCGCGATCAGATGATGGCATTGAAAGCCAAACAAAAATAATGTTAGTGCGCGTTATACCAATGAATGAATTCAAGAGTTGGTTTTTTTGCGTTCGCTTTTAATCCGACGCCACCTCCGATCATTCCACCTCCAAATGCAACGCCGGCTCCGGCCACGAGCAAGGCATTATTAGTTGTTTGATCGTCACGAATCAATGCGCCTACTAAGGCTACAAAGAGACCTCCGATTGCAGTAGGCACGCCAGCTATAATACCGGTTATGATCATCGTATTGCCACTAATGCGTTTCGTATTTTCTTCTTTGATTTGAGTGGCAAGACTCTCATTATCGTAGATCATTGGAGTCAAATTATGAAGTGAATAGACCACAGGTTTTCTTCCCTCAGTTTCGATATAAACGGCCTTTCTAAGATTGCCATGTCGGTCTGTCAGGGTGTCTCTATCGTGTAATGCATACACATTTATTTTTCCTTTCACAACTAGCTTATAAAGATGTCTTCCATCACAGTTGTAATAATAGTTGTCATTGAAATAGGCCGCATTAATTTCAGTGATAGTATAGTCAGCTTTATCTGCAGTTACCCATCGCCATTGAGTGATATCATCATTGTTGACAATCAAATCACCCTTATAGTATATGGTGTCGTTGGATGTTGTAACGAGATATTGTTGAGCCGATTGCGCAATGGATGCAAATGGAAGTACTAGAAGGAACAAACATATTTTCATATACTAAAGGCACTTTAATTATTTGCTATGCCTACACCATTTCACCGGCCTTCATCTTCTCAGCATTTTCGGCAAACTGAAGTGCGTCAAGCATTTCCTGAATATCACCATTGACAAAGTTATCCAATGAATAAATTGTCTTGTTGATACGATGATCGGTAATGCGTCCCTGCGGCCAATTGTATGTTCTGATTTTAGCAGATCGGTCGCCACTGCTTACAAGTGTCTTACGACTATTAGCGATCGCTTCTTCGTGCTTGCGTACTTCTTCTTCATACAGTTTTGTGCGCATCATCGTCGTAGCTTTATCACGGTTGCCAAGCTGTGTACGTTCGGTTTGACATGTAATAACAGTTCCAGTTGGAACGTGGGTAAGGATGACCTTCGTTTCAACCTTGTTTACATTCTGACCACCTGCACCACCGCTTCGGGCTGTTTCCATTTTTAAATCAGAATCTTTTAATTCGAAATCAATTTCATCTGCTTCAGGCATCACAGCAACAGTTGCTGCAGAGGTATGTACACGGCCGCTTGCTTCGGTATTTGGTACTCGCTGCACACGATGTACACCGCTTTCGTATTTCATGACACCATATACATCTTCGCCAATAATTTCAAGGATGACTTCTTTGTATCCGCCTGCTGTGCCTTCGTTTTCATCAACCAGAGCCACTTTCCATCCTTTGGCATCAGCATACTTCATATACATACGCATCAAGTCGCCAGCAAACAAGCTCGCCTCATCGCCACCGGTTCCTGCACGAATTTCCATCACGACATTCTTTTCATCTTGAGGATCTTTCGGTATCAGTAATTGACGGATAGTTTCCTCCAACGAATCTTTTTGTATTTCAGAATTGATAAGATCTTCCTTTGCCATAGAACGCAACTCTTCATCATTTTCAGATTCAAGTACTTCCTTGCCAAAGGCGATGCTATCCAAACAATTTTTATATTGCTTATACACATCCACAATTTTTTCGAGCTTACGGTATTCCTTGCTCAATTGCGAAAAACGTTTTTGATCACTGACAATATCAGGGTTGGTGAGCGATACGCCAATATTATCGAATCGGCCTTTAATGGCTTCTAACTTATCTAACATAGAGCCACGAAGATAAGAACAATGATACAATTCGACAATATGATAATTGAACAGCAGAAGCATTCGTCATTTTGTACTCTTGGTTTCCGAAATTCAAATCAACAAAATCGACTATTGATGTATTTCGTATCGGCTGGATGGAGTGTTTTATTTGTGCACCTGTGTAAGGATTTTCAACGATAGTACATAAGTTATTGTGCAGGACAACCTACAATTAATGGAGAGATGCATTTTATTCAAGCATACCTAATCCTTCTCTAATTACTTCAGGTGGATTTTTAGTGCAATCCACAATCGTAGAGGCTATAACGCCACCGGGTCCGCCATCAATCACAATATCCACAAGATGCCCAAATTTTTCGTGCATTTCTGCTGCATCAGTATATGGGATTTCATCATTATACGGAAGGGAGGTACTTAATATCGGATGGCCAAGTTCGTTGATGATGGTTCTGCAAATCTCATTATCAGGAACTCTAATACCCACCGTTTCTTTTTTGGTGCGAAGTAGCTTGGGTGTTTTTTTACTTGCCGGCAGGATAAAGGTAAATGCACCAGGTAAGTATTGCTTTAGGAAACGGTAAATTGGTGTATCAATCGATTTGGTATACTCGCTTAAATGGCTAAGGTCTGCACATATAAATGATAGCAATGCCTTTTCGGGTTGAATATGTTTAATCTGACATATTCTAGTGATAGCCTCAGGGTGTTCAATACTACAACCCAATCCGTAAATGGTATCTGTGGGGTAAATGATGATACCACCTTTACGAAGGCAATCAAGAACTTGCTTGATTTTACGCTCATCTGGATTTTTATGATGGATTTCTAGTAGCATGCACGCAAAGATACAAGCTAGGTTGATTATCTTCGCCAATCAATGATTCAACTCCCTGTCATAAACAGAGCTTCACTGTGGTACCTTATCGTGGTACTAACTGCGGTTTCGTTTACGTGGAGTGAGAGGCTTAGTTCGATTGGCGTGATATTACTTGTAGCGCATTGGCTATTTGATAGTCATCTGCTCATTAAACTTTCGTCCTGTTGGTCGCGCCTTACAACGTCACGATTACTGCCTATCACACTGCTTCTTTGGTCTTTTTTTCTGCTGCATGTGCTAGGTCTTTTATGGAGTCAACACATAGCGGAAGGATGGCAAAGCATTGAAGTGAAACTTACATTATTGATTCTTCCTGTATTGTTTGCTACAGAAAACTATTTAGATGCAAAGAAAACGGCGACTATTTTTCTCATCTTTTCTCTTTCTTGTTGCCTGTCTTTTTTCTATTCTGTTGCTTATTCCTATCTTCATTATCATGCGAAGGGTTGGAGCGCTGTGACGCAGCGAATGAATATTTCAGAGGGAATCATGCATCCCGGTTATTATTCTAATTATTTTGCTTTTGCATTGGTGTGGTGTGTCTTTGAATTGACTTCAATGAAAAAAAATACAACACGCAGACAAGCGATGCTGATGGGTTTAATTCTTATGTTACTGTCTGCTCTTTTACTCTTGATTTCTAAAACTGCTATTTTATATATAGCCTGTTTTGCCGTTTATATGGTATGGATGTCGACGGCCCGTATACGACAGATGGCAATGCGGGTACTCTTATTTGTTGTTTGTATTGGAAGCATTGGTTTGATTACAACACAAATACCGAATATCAGAAATCGAATCGTTGAGACATTCCGTGATTCTAGTCAATTGAATAAAGACGTGCCACTTGCTAATTCCACAGGAAGTCGTTTGGCTGCCTGGCATAATGAATGGACGTTAATCAAGGAAAACTGGTTAACAGGCTATGGTACCGGTGAAGCGAATATGGCGCTTAAACATAAATTGATCAACGACGGATACGTTCGTCTTGCCGAGGAAAATATGCATACACACAATCAGGTTTTTCACACGTGGCTTGATTTAGGTATCGTTGGCGTTTTGCTTATGGTGGCAATCCTGCTCGTGTCGTCTCAGGTATTTAGCCGTCTAAATAACCGTCTTGCGTGGTGGTTGCTTCCGTTGATTGTAATGAATATATTGACCGATGATATGCTTGAGGTGCAGGCAGGAACTGTTTTTTTCGCCTTCTTCCTGACCTTGTTCATTTATCAACGCAACAATGAGCGGCTTAGTTATTCATAAACTTATAACCCACGCCCCGTATACTCAAGAAATGTTTCGGATTGCGAGGATCTTCTTCAAAATATTTTCGGTAGGTCATAATGAAATTATCAATGGTGCGCGTGGTTGGAAAGACATTAAATCCCCACACCATTTTTAGGATATGTTCTCTCGAAATGACCTCATTTTTATTTTCGACCATAAGCTTCAGAAATTGCATTTCTTTTTTGGTCATCATATGTTTTTCGCCCCGAATATCATAACACTCTTGCGCATGAAAATCAATGCGGCTTTTTCCTATTTCGATATAATGAATTTCTTCGACGGAATGTTCGATTTTCTTATTCTTCAGAATTAATTTTTCGACTCGAAGTATCAGTTCTTCTAAATTGAATGGCTTGGTGAGATAATCATCGCCTCCTTTTTTCAACCCTAATACTCGATCGGCACCACTGCTTTTTGCAGACAAAAACATGATAGGTACTTTTTCATTTTGTAAGCGGATACTTTCACAGACCATCAAGCCATCCACTTCGGGCATCATAATATCAAGCAGAATGCAATCGAAATACTCTTCTTTAAATGCTTTGATAGCGGCTTTGCCATTATCAACGGCAGTCACTTCATAATCCTCCATTTCAAGATTTAATTTCAGCGCCACGCGCAAACTCTCCTCGTCTTCGACCAGCAAGATGCTTCCTTTATAATTCGTTTTTCGTATCATGGGGTTTCTGTTAGTTAAACAAAAGTGACTTCAAAAATAGAGCCTTTCGGATGATTGTTTTTCACGGCAATGTCATATTTGTAAAGCGAAACAATTTTTTTCACGATAAACAATCCCAACCCTGTTCCTTTGGATGCACGCGTGTTCTCATTGCCGATACGATAAAATTTTTCAAAGATTTTTTCTTTTTCATTGTCGGGAATACCCACACCCTCATCCTTTACAGATAGCACTGTTTTTTTTTGTTTTTTTTCAAGAACAACTTCGATTGGTCCTGAAGAATATTTACGTGCGTTTTCAACCAAATTGCTAATCACAAGTTTCCACAGTGAGGAGTCGCCGTTGATATAAAAATCATCTGACATCAAATGGGTGGTCACAGCGCAAGATGGATAACGTTGTTGTATCTGACTGATGACATCCAACACAAGGCCTTTTATTTCGACCTCTTCGTGATACATCGCTTTTGTCGCACTTTCAAGTTGAGTAGAAACCAAGATATTATTGCATAAATCATTCAGACGGTTTGTTTCTGTAATGGAAGAGGCCAGGAATTTTTGTTGGGTCTCTTCGTCGAGCCGATGTTTTTCGAGTGTTTGCAAATTCAATTTGATGCCGGCAATTGGCGTCTTCAGTTCGTGGGTAACACTCAGCATGAAGTTCTGTTGAAGTTTGGCCAACATTCGTTGTCGGTAATACGCATAATACACAATGCCAGCTGTCAGAAGTGTAATCAGAATAAAGGCCGAGCCTTCGCCTGTGTATTGTTTGGTGCGTCTCATTTTTCGTTGACTGATTGCATCCAATTCTTTTTTAATCACGATATGATTATCAGTTTTTTGAAGGAGCTCAATTTTTTCTTTTTCAAGTGTGTAAATCAATATATTCTGCTTATTCAAACTATACCCCCAAAAGACAATGGAGGCAATGACATAGGCAAACATCAACGTATATGCAATAGTGAATTTCATGGTATGCGATTGCCCAAATTTACACAGATAATTTACTTTAATCAGGAATTAGTATTTACTTTTGTCGCACAGGTAGATTTGATTATTGTTCGACCTGCATTACAACAGAACTAATACTCGTCTTCATTAGACATCATCCTTGTTTAATCAGTCGCGGTAAATAGTCGATCTACTTTTTAAACCTTTACCGTATGCATCCTTTACAACAACTTTTAAGCAGACAAATCGTAGTCATCGACGGCGCTATGGGCACGATGATACAACGTCACAATTTACAAGAAGCCGATTACAGGGGCGCGCGATTTGCCAATTGGCCGAGTGATGTCAAAGGAAATAACGATTTGCTTTCTATTACACAACCCGACATTATTACCAATATTCATCTTCAATATCTTGAGGCTGGCGCGAATATCATAGAGACAAATACATTTAGTGCACAACGAATTTCAATGGCTGATTATGATATGCAGGAACTCA
>Ga0114969_10004705_pt1 | contig 10781 bp, 10 predicted proteins | sample M_130807_MF_Meta_FD_87316 | JGI IMG/M metagenome (GOLD analysis project Ga0114969, IMG submission 87316) | Freshwater microbial communities from Lake Montjoie, Canada to study carbon cycling - M_130807_MF_MetaG | ecosystem: Environmental > Aquatic > Freshwater > Lake | place: Lake Montjoie...
CTTCCTCACGAGACAGCGGCGTCGGCTTCGTGCCTGCGCCCACAAACCCGGTGACCTTGGGCGTATTCCGCACGCAATGCCACGCGTTATCCGAGAGCGTCATCTCCACGAGGATGTACCCAGGGAAAAACCGACGCGTGCTCTTCACTTCCTTGCCGCCGCGCTTCTCGACGATGTCCTCGGTCGGAATCAGCACTTCGCCGATTTCATCCGCCAGACCGTACGCCGTGACACGCTGTTCGAGCGACTCCTTCACCTTGTTCTCGAACCCCGAGTAGGTGTGGATGATGTACCACTGCTTGGTCTTGTCGTCGGTCACAGCGCCCTCAGCCATTGCTACGCGCCATACTTTCGAAAGACCCAGCCGATCGCGTTCGACAGGCCCAGATCCACCAGGAACAGGTAGAGACCGAACACGGCGGACGTCAGGATCACCACGATCGTCGTGGCCCACACTTCGCGCCGCGTCGGCCAGCTGACCCGGCCCATCTCGTTGCGCACTTCAGACAGAAACTTCTGTCCGCGTGCCCACCAGCCGGTTGCATTGACCGGCGCTTCCTTGATGTTTTCCGCCATCGCCGCTTTCACGAGCCTTCCTTAACTGCCTACGACCCAGAAGCAAATTGCCTACGACCTAGAAGCAAGCCCGATGTCAATCTGGCAGGTCAGGAGGGAATCGAACCCCCAACCCCCGGTTTTGGAGACCGGTGCTCTGCCAATTGAGCTACTGACCTGTGTCTGTCCCGAGAACCGTTCGCCCGATCGCCCGCCTACTTGGACTCTTTGTGCGCCGTGTGCTTACGGCAGAAACGGCAGTACTTGCTGAACTCCAGCCGCTCCGTGCTCTTCCGCTTGTTCTTGGTCGTGCTGTAGTTCCGACGCTTGCAGTCGGGACACGCCAAGGTAACGATGTCGCGCATGACTTAATCCTGTCCTTTTGATAAATCGATGGCTGCGCGAATCGTCGCGCAGCCATCCATCGGAAAATCGTTAGGCGATGATCTCAGTGACTGTGCCGGCGCCGACCGTACGGCCGCCTTCACGAATCGCGAAACGGCTGCCCTTTTCGATTGCGACAGGCTGCATCAGCTCGCCATCAATCGTCGTGTTGTCGCCCGGCATCACCATCTCGACGCCCGCTGGCAGATTGAGCGTGCCGGTCACGTCCGTGGTGCGGATATAGAACTGCGGACGGTAGCCGTTGAAGAACGGCGTGTGACGGCCGCCTTCTTCCTTCGACAGGATGTACACCTCGGCCTTGAACTTCGTGTGCGGCGTCATCGAACCCGGCTTCGCCAGGACCTGACCACGCTCGACGTCGTCTTTTTCGACGCCGCGCAGGAGGATGCCGACGTTGTCGCCCGCCAAGCCTTCATCGAGCAGTTTGCGGAATGCTTCGATACCCGTGACGATCTTCTTGTCGACCTTGCCGAAACCGACGATTTCGATTTCGTCGCCAACCTTGACCTTGCCGCGTTCGATACGGCCCGTGACCACCGTGCCGCGACCCGAGATCGAGAACACGTCTTCGATCGGCATCAGGAACGGCTTGTCCGTCTCGCGAACCGGCATCGGAATGTAGGTATCGAGGGCATCGAACAGCTTCAGGATCGAATCCACACCCGCCTGATCGCCGTTCAACGCGCCAAGCGCCGAGACACGCACCACCGGGAGGTCATCACCCGGGAAGCCGTAGCTCTTGAGCAGGTCGCGCACTTCCATCTCAACCAGGTCGAGCAGTTCCGGATCGTCGACCGCGTCGCACTTGTTCAGCGCAACCACGACGTACGGCACGTTGACCTGCTTGGCGAGGAGGACGTGCTCACGCGTCTGCGGCATCGGGCCGTCAACGGCGCTCACCACGAGGATCGCGCCGTCCATCTGCGCAGCGCCCGTGATCATGTTCTTGACGTAGTCGGCGTGCCCCGGGCAGTCGACGTGCGCGTAATGGCGATTCGCCGTGCCGTATTCCACATGGCTCGTCGCAATCGTCAGAATTTTCGTATCGTCGCGGCGGCCCTGCGACTCAGACGCCTTGGCGACTTCGTCGTACGGGACGAATTTTGCCCAGCCCTTGTCAGCCGAGACCTTGGTCAGCGCTGCCGTCAACGTCGTCTTGCCGTGATCGATGTGGCCAATCGTGCCCACGTTCACGTGCGGCTTGGTACGATCAAACTTCTCTTTCGCCATTGCTCGTCGTCTCCGTAATGTTTTGTGTTGCCCGTCTCAATTGCCTTGCCAAAACCGCGACCACTTTCTCTTCTCGCCCGCGTGATACTGGCTCAATCTGGAGCCGATGACCGGGATCGAACCGGTGACCTCGTCCTTACCAAGGACGTGCTCTGCCAACTGAGCTACATCGGCGCATTGCCCCACCGAACGCTTACGCGCCGACGGTTACCTCGCAGTGCCCAGTAGTGGAGCGGGAGACGGGGATCGAACCCGCGACCAACAGCTTGGAAGGCTGTGACTCTACCACTGAGTTACTCCCGCTCACATCCCAGCGCGGGGATTCCTCCCCGCGACAGTCTTGCTGGTGGCGAGGGAAGGATTCGAACCTTCGAAGCCGCTAGGGCGACAGATTTACAGTCTGCTGCGTTTGACCGCTTCGCTACCTCGCCGAATTTTCGTGCTGTTGCCGTCTAACTGCCTCTCGCCAAAGAACTTCGGTCCACCTTTTGACCGGCCAGTTGGAGCTGGCGAAGGGATTTGAACCCCCGACCGTCTGATTACAAATCAGATGCTCTACCGGGCTGAGCTACGCCAGCCAGACAAAACGTGGATTGTAGCAGGTCCCATGCCAACCAGGCAAGACCGTGGTCGATATTTTTCTATCTTTCCTCGCGCTTTGCGCGGGCCTGCCGTTGCCGAACAGCCTCAAACAACACAATCCCGGCCGCAACGGACACATTCAGACTCTCTACCGCACCCAACATCGGGATCCGCACCAGCCGATCGCAGGTTTCCCGCACCAATCGGCGAAGCCCATCCCCTTCCGCGCCCATGACAAATGCCGTCGGCAGCGTGTAATCCACTTCATCATACGTCTCGGTGGCCGTTCCATCCAACCCGATCGTCCAGATGTTTTGCTCTTTGAGTTCCTCAATCGTGCGCGCGATGTTGATCACGGTCGCAATCTGCACGTGGTTCACCGCACCGGCACTGGCCTTGGCCACGGCGCCGTCGAGCCGTGCCGCATGACGCGCCTGACGCACGACGCCGTGCACACCCGCCGCATCAGCGGTACGAAGGATCGCCCCGACGTTCTGGGGATCCTCGATGCCATCCAGAATGACCATCAGCGGTGCCTGTTCCACCGCCGAGGCTGACGCGATCACCTCTTCCAGCGTGTAGGCGGCCATCTGCTGCAATTCGGCGGCGACGCCCTGATGCACGCCACCGCGCGCCAGCTTCTCAAGATGCATCGTGTCGGCCGTCTCGGTCGGAATCCGCAGGTCCTTGGCTCGGGCAATCAGCGCATCAACGCGCGCACCGGCGCCGCGCGCGTGAATCAGGCGCGCGACCTTTCTGGCCTTGAGCGCTTCGTTGACCGCATTGATGCCATAGATCGTCCCCATACTCAGCCCCGCACTTTCTCTGCCACCGCGCGCGCACGTGCCGCGCACGACGGAATTGGCGGCACACCGGCCGCCGTCGGCAAACCCGCGCCGCGATCAATCGCCGGCACCGCCAGGTCCAGTTCCGGCCCCGACTCTTCGCCCGTCAACGCCACGCGGATGGGATGAAACAGCAATCGACCTTTGCACCCGGTCTTGTCTTTTACGCGGGTCGCCGCCGCCCGGAATGACTCGCGTGTCAGCGGCCCCTCGCCGGTCAACTCTTCGGCCAGTGCGGCGATCACGCGCGGACCGTCGGCCTCGGCTCGTACCAGTTCGGCCGCGTGATCCGCTGACCACCCGAACACGAACGCGACACGGGCCACGACTTCATCGACGCGATCGACCGACCCCAGCGCCATCGGCAGCAGTGATGCCAGATACGCGCGGGCCCCAGCGACATCCGCCGTGACGTATCCGGCCGACTGAAACGCAGGCATCGCCATGTCCACGATGCGCGCCGGCCCTGCTTCTTTCAAGTAGTGCCGGTTCATCCACGCCAGCTTGGCGGTGTCGAACACGGCCGAACTGTGACTGACCTTCGCCAAGTCAAATCGCCGGGCCATCTCGTCGATCGGCAGCATCTCCTGGCCCTCGCCCGGAGACCAGCCGAGGAGCGCGAGATAGTTCACGAGCGCTTCCGGCAACACACCGCCCGCGCGAAATTCCGCAACGCTTGTCGCGCCATGCCGCTTCGACAGCGGCGCGTGGTCCGGCCCCATCACCAGAGACAGGTGCGCGAACTGCGGCGGCTCGAACCCCAGCGCCTCGTACAACAGAATCTGTCGCGGTGTGTTCGAGATGTGATCCTCACCGCGAATCACGGTCGTGACGTCCATCAACGCGTCGTCAACAACCACCGCGAAATTGTAGGCCGGCCGTCCATCCGATCGCAGAATGACCGGATCGCCGATCACCGCAGTGCTGAACGTGACCTCGCCGCGGACGATATCGTGGAACGCCACATCGCGATCCGCCGGCACGGCAAATCGAATCGCCGCCGCCTCACCACTCGCGACGCGCCGCTCGGCCTCGTCGGGCGGCAGCGACCGACACCGCCCGCTGTACTTCGGCGGCAGGTTGGCGGCGAACGCCGCCTTGCGCTCCTGTTCGAGTTGCTCGGGAGAACAAAAGCACGAGTACGCCAACCCACGCGACATCAAGTCACGCGCGTACGACAAATACAGCTGCAGCCGTTCCGATTGGCGATACGGCCCGTGCGGACCACCGGCATCCGGGCCTTCATCCCAGTCGAGGCCCAGCCACCGCAGATCTTCGAGAATGGACGACTCAGACACAGCCGTCGATCGCTCGGCATCGGTGTCTTCGATGCGCAGGATGAATGTGCCCCCACTGCCACGCGCCAGCAGCCAGTTGAACAACGCCGTGCGCGCATTGCCGACGTGCAGGTGGCCTGTCGGGCTCGGTGCAAAGCGTACGCGCATGGGTTTCATGCGTCACCTCGCGCCGTCAGGACCGCCACGGCGTGCGCCGCAATCGCCTCACCGCGCCCAACCGCGTCGACCCCTTCGTTCGTTTTCCCCTTGATGCTCACCGCCGACACGTCCACCCCGAGTGCGGCGGCCACCCGCTCGCGCATCGCCTGGATGAACGGCAGGAGCTTCGGTTGCTCAAGGATGATTGAAATATCGGCGCTCGACGGCGTGTACCCGGCGGCGGCGACGATCGCGACGGCGCGCTGCAGGAGGTCGAGCCCCGGTGCGCCCTTCCACGCCGGGTCGGTATTCGGAAAGTGTTTGCCGATGTCGCCAGCGCCGGCGGCGCCCAGCAGCGCATCGGTCAGCGAATGACACAAGACATCGCCATCTGAGTGGCCGAGCGGGCCCCGCTCGAACGGCACATGCACGCCGGCCAGCATCAACGGGCGTCCCTCCACCAATCGGTGCAGGTCGTATCCCGTGCCCACGCGGGGCGCCGGCGTGTCGCGTCGGCGCGCTGCGGTCAGATCGTCTGGCGTCGTGATCTTCACGTTCCGTTCGTCTCCTTCAACGATCATGACGGGGATACCCGCCCACTCAGCCAGCATGGACTCATCGGTCGCTTCGCGCTGACCGGCACTTAACGGACCGATCACCGCGAGCACATCGCGGCGGAACGCCTGCGGGGTCTGCGCCATCCAGATCTCTGCGCGCGGCACGCTCTCGCCGACGCAACCGGTCGCCAGGTCACGCCGCTTCACCGTGTCGCGCGCACCCACCGCCGGAATCGCAGCGCCGGTTGACGCCGCAGCAGCAATCACACGATCAATCAGCGCCTCGTTCGCAAACGGCCGCGCCGCATCGTGAATGAGGACCACGTCAGCGGACGCCGTGACCGCGAGCACGCCCGCACGCACAGAGTCCTGTCGTCGCGCACCACCGGCCACCACCCGAAGAGCACAGCGCGTCCGGCCGATGAGGGTCTCCGCCTCGCCCAGCAATGTGGCGTGGAGCACCACGACCAGCTCGCCCACAGCCGGATGGCGATCGCAGACCGCGACACTCCGCTGCAGCAGCGAGCGACCGCCAATCGCCAGCAGTTGCTTCGGCCGGCCGGCGCCCATGCGCACGCCCTGCCCTCCAGCCACGATGACTGCCGCGACGTGCATCCCGCTATTCTACCGTTCGACAGAACTGGTCAATGCGCTGGATGGTCAGGCGGCGTGCATTCTCTGCCACGGCATCCGCCACACCGGCGGGCACATAGATCATCACGACGGCGTCTGCCGTAGACGAGGTCACCATCGTGCGCGCCGAATCCGACGTCGGATTGCCGAAGGCGCCCAACTCATCAGCCAGGATGAGTCGCCCCCCAACGTGGACCGTGTCCTTCCGAATCCCCGGGTATTCCTCGCCATCGCGGCCGCGCCGTACGGTGACCTCGCCGCGGATGGCCGCCGCATCGTAGAGACCGAACGACAGCTGCGACTCAAGCGATGTCCAGTTGATGACGTCGACCAGGCTGTTGATCCGCGGGACGCCATCACCCTTGCGGACGCGCCGCAACAGCGCCTCCGACGAGGGGCGCGTCTTGGTCGGATCAATCCCCAGCCGTTTGTACATCGTGCGAACAGCTGTCATGACATCGATCGGCTCAGGCGCCGATCGCATTGCGGCCGCCGCGCGCGCCAGCGCTTCATCCATCCGCTCATCGAGATCCACGACGCGCACCGCACCGGTTCGCCACGCGACAGGCCGTACGATGGCGCACATATCGGGATCGACGGCCATCTGAAAGACGTTGCTCACGACACGGCTCCCGCGATGATGGTCTGCACGCGTCCCGCCAGACCGCGCGCGTCGGCGCGCGTCATCCCCGCTGTCGACATCGGCTCGTGAATGGTCAGCGTCACGTCACCAGGGCACGTCATCAAGCGCCCTTTGGGCATCACCTGCCGGGTGCCGGAGATGGACATCGGCACGACCGGCAATCCGCTGTCGATCGCCATCAGGAACACGCCGCCCTTCAGCGGCAGTACGACGCCGTCTGTGCTGCGTGTGCCTTCTGGAAAAATCACGAGGCACGCGCGATCGGAAATCATCCGTTGCATTTTCTTCAGTACGTCGGCAGCGCGGTCCTTGTGATCCAACAACAAATGCCCAGCAAACCGCAGATGCCAGCCGATAAACGGGAATCGACCGAGCGAAGCCTTCGCAGGGATTCTCATCGAAAACGGGAGCGACGCAAACATCACGGGGATGTCGTAGAAGCTCTGATGATTCGCTGCGAACACATAGCTCGCGTCCGCCGGCGGCGCGCCGCCCTTGACCGTGACGCGAACGCCGGTCGTCCTCAGAATCAGCCACGACCAAAGCCGCGCACATCGATGCGCCATGTGGCCATGACGATCAACGATCGTCGACAACAGCGAGACGATCCCGAGAACGATCGTATAGACCGCGATCGCAGGGATCAGAAAGAAGACCGTCCGCCACCAGTGATACGGCGGCAGTGTCACGCCTGCGCTGCAGCGCGCGCTCCGTTGGACGGCGACTTGGAATCACCCGCGCTGACCGCTCCCGCCTCCGCGTACTTGCCGAAAATCATCCGGCCGGCGGTCGTCTGCAAGACGCTCGTCACGACCACATCCAGGTTTCGCCCGATCATCTTTCGCGCGTTGTCCACTACAACCATCGTGCCGTCGTCCAGGTACGCCACACCCTGAGTGGGTTCCTTGCCTTCCTTGCTGACAAACACGTGCATGACCTCGCCCGGCAACACGACGGGCCGCAGGGAATTGGCCAGCTCGTTGATGTTGAGAACCTGCACGCCACGCAGTTGCGCAACTTTGTTGAGGTTGAAATCGTTCGTCACGATCTTCCCGGCCAACGCCCGCGCCAGCTCAATCAACTTCATGTCGACTTCCTTCACCGAGGGGAAGTCCAGATCGGAGATCACCACGTCCACGCCCGCCATCTTCTGGATGCGATTGAGGATGTCGAGACCGCGCCGGCCGCGGTTGCGCTTCAACGCGTCTGAGGAGTCGGCGACAAACTGCAGCTCTTTCAACACGAATTGCGGTACGACCAGCGTCCCGTCGAGAAAACCGGTCTCCACAATTTCCGCGACCCGACCGTCAATGATGACGCTCGTATCAAGAATCCGATGACGCCGTGCAGGCCGCGCGTCGCGAAAGAGACTGGCGAGCTTGGCAGGCTCGAGCCACTCGCCCATCCGGGCACCCGTGACCAGCCCGAGGTACGGCAAGACCAGAATCACCAGGCTGTGGAAGAATTGCACCTTGTGATCGCTGCTGTTGGCCCAGAAAAGTGAGGTGCCAATCGCCTTGGCGATGAAGAGGCCGACGCCGAAGCCGATCAGGCCGCCGAGCACGTGCGTGGCGGCGGCTTCGTGCAAGTGGGCTTCGGCGACTGCGATCACGACGGCCAGCCCGAGTCCGAGTCCGGCGTTCACCCACAGGGCGGCGTCGAGCGGATGAATGAGGACGGCTGCATACACGACCGCCAGTACGAAGAGACCGCGAACAATGAGAAACCCGCGCATGCTGCCACTGTTTTATCACGACCGCCGAGCCGGATCGCCTGCACGTCGCCTGCGGGTTGCCATCATCTTGGTCGTCGCTGGTCTTGCGAGCACGGCCTGCGGGCGGAGCACACCTTCCTCGCCCCCCACCCCACCGGCAACAGCTGCGCCAGCCTCGACCTCTCCCGCCGGCGCAGGGGCTGACACACCGACTGGGCAGGCCATCGAGCGCGGCCGCGAGATGCTCGAACGGCTTCGACAGGCGGCAGGCGGCCCCACCCTCACGGCGCTGAAGAGTTTCGAAGCGACTGGCGCCTCGACCATGACCAGTATCAAGGTGCAGCGCCAGCTTCACATGATCGCCCGCTTCCCGATGTCGTTTCGTCTGGATGAATCGGCGGCAACCGGCACGACTGTTCCAGCAGCGCGCACCATCGTCGGCGTCGACAGCGACACGGGATGGATGATCGGCGCCAGGCTCGGCGGCGACGGGCAGTCAACAGATCTCGCCGTGGCCCAGCGCGCCTACACGCGTGCCGCACGGCAAACCATGGCGGGCCTGCTCGCTGGCATCAGCGCACCATGGCTCCTCGACTCGGGACGCTACACGTTCAGTGATCTCGGGCCCGTGACGGCCGGCGATGATCGCGACGCATGGCAGTTGCAGATTGATGGCCCGGACGGCCGGGTCGGCCGCCTGCTCGTCGACGCGCACACGCACTTACCCCGACGCCTCATCCAGCCACCCCAACCGGGAGGCGGCGGAACCGCCGCGGTCGCGGACATTGTGTTTACCTACAGTGACTTTCAGCCGCAGGGTGGCCTACAACTGCCGCGGACGGTGGTGCGAGAGAACGGTCCGAACCGGACCATCTGGTCGATCACCAAATACGCGTTGAATCCGAAGCTGCCGGCTCACCGCTTTGGACGGGGGGCGCGGTAACTACATCACTGCGTCGAGCGCGTCGGCGACGTTCTTGACGCCGACGACTTTCATGCCCGCCGGCACATCCGTCGATGACAAGTTGCCATCGGGAACGACGCATCGCGTGAATCCCAGTTGCTGCGCTTCACGAACGCGCATCGCGGCTTGAGTGGCGCCGCGCACCTCACCGGCCAAACCCACTTCGCCAAAAATCACGGTGTCACCGTGAATGGGCCGATTGCGCAGACTCGACGCAACCGCCGCGAGTACCGCGAGGTCGGCCGCGGGTTCGTCAATCGACATTCCGCCCGCCACATTCACAAACACGTCGTCGGTCGCGAGATTGAGGCCCGCGCGTTTGTCGAGCACGGCAAGGAGCAAGGCGAGCCGCGTTTGATCGAGGCCCACCGCCGTTCGGCGCGCGTTGCCGAATGTTGCGGAGCTCACCAGCGCCTGCACTTCGACAAGAATCGGCCGGGAACCTTCAATGCAGCAGAGCACGGCCGATCCGGGTGCGGCCTTCGGACGCTCGGCGAGAAACAGCGCAGAGGGATTCGGCACGGCGCGGAGGCCGGCACCCGTCATCTCGAAGACACCGAGTTCGCTGATCGCGCCGAAGCGATTCTTCACGGCACGCACGACACGATGCGCGTGGTGTCGCTCGCCTTCGAAATACAGCACGGTATCCACAACGTGCTCGAGCACTTTGGGACCAGCCAGGCTCCCATCTTTGGTCACGTGTCCGACGAGGATCGTCGGCACGTTGTGGCCTTTGGCGTTGAACAGCAGGTCGGTCGCGGCCTGCCGCACCTGGCCCACACTGCCGGGCGCTGATGCGAGCTTCAACGAGAACACGGTCTGAATCGAATCGATGATCAGGAGCGCCGGCTTCACACGCTGTGCTTCTTCGAGCACACGTTCAAGACAGGTTTCCGCAAGAAGATACAGCGGTGCGCGGCCGACGCCGAGACGCTCACCGCGCATCTTGACTTGAAACTCTGATTCTTCACCGGAGCAATAGAGCACGGGGCCAACGGCTTGCGCGAAATGCGCTGCGGCCTGAAGTAGCAACGTGGACTTGCCGATGCCGGGCTCGCCGCCGAGCAGCACGAGCGAACCAGGCACAATCCCGCCGCCCAACACGCGGTCGAACTCGTCGATGCCGGTCGACAGCCGCTCTGTCGCGATTGCACTCACGTCGTCGTACAACTGCGCCTTGCCCCCAGACATCGCGGAGCTCGGCGCTTGCTTGGCGC
>Ga0114969_10004706_pt1 | contig 10781 bp, 8 predicted proteins | sample M_130807_MF_Meta_FD_87316 | JGI IMG/M metagenome (GOLD analysis project Ga0114969, IMG submission 87316) | Freshwater microbial communities from Lake Montjoie, Canada to study carbon cycling - M_130807_MF_MetaG | ecosystem: Environmental > Aquatic > Freshwater > Lake | place: Lake Montjoie...
AAACCGAGAGCAAGGAGACGCTCGATGCCTTCATTGGTGCGATGAGCGAAATCCTGCGCGAGGCGGCCGAGTCGCCCGAGCAGCTCAAGGGCGCTCCGTTCCACATGCCGGTGCGCCGGCTGGATGATGTGCGCTGCGCGCGTGAGCTCAACCTGGTGCACAAGCCTGAAACGGTGAACGCATGAGCGCGCTGATCTGCGGCTCGATGGCCTACGACACCGTGATGGTGTTCCAGGGCCGGTTCCGCGAGCACATCCTGCCGGATCGCATCCACATGCTGAATGTGTCGTTCCTGGCGCCTTCCATGCGGCGCAATTTCGGCGGCTGCGCCGGCAACATCGCCTACAACCTCAAGCTGCTGGGCGGCGAGGGCACGATCATGGCCACGGTGGGCCACGACTTTGCGCCGTATGCGGTGTGGCTGCAGCAGTGCGGCATCGTCAGCAACCACCTGCGCGTCATCGAGACCGAGTTCACCGCGCAGGCGTACATCACCACCGATCTGGACGACAACCAGATCACGGCTTTCCATCCGGGCGCGATGAATCATTCGCACGTCAATGGCATTGCCGCTGCGGCCGGCGTCAAGCTGGGCATCGTCTCGCCGGACGGTCGGCAGGGCATGCTGGATCACGCCGCACAGTTTGCTGCGGCCGGCATTCCTTTCATTTTTGATCCCGGTCAGGCCATGCCGCTGTTCAACGGCGAGGAATTGCGAGCGCTCATCGAGCAGGCAACGTACGTGGCGGTCAATGACTATGAAGCCAGCCTGCTCTGCGAGCGTACCGGCTGGGATGCCGAGACCATCGCGGCCAAGGTCAAGGCGCTGATCGTGACTCGCGGCGCTTCCGGTTCCTGGATCTATGTGGATGGCCGTCGTCTCGAGATCCCGGTGGCGCCTGCCGCGCAGCTGGCCGATCCGACCGGTTGTGGCGATGCCTACCGCGCGGGCCTGCTGTACGGGCTGCAGCGCGGCATGGACTGGGAGACCACTGGCCGTATCGCCTCGCTGGCGGGTTCCATCAAGATGGAACACCACGGCACCCAGCAGCACGCCTATACAATGACGGAGTTCGCTGCGCGGTATCGCACCGCGTTTGGTCACCAGCTCTGAGGATCCGCATGTACAGGCCCGCGTCGCGTCTGTTGTGGCTGTTCGCCGGGCTTTGCCTGGGCGCTGTGCCCGCGTGGTCTGCACAGGGCGCGCGTCGCGCCGAGTCCCAGCCTGCAACCGCCGCACCGCTGGCGGTTGCAGCGACCGATGCAGCCAGTTCCGACTGGGCCCGCACGCTGGAGCGGATCTCGGCCAGCGTTGTGACCATCCGTGTCGACCAGACGCGGGCCTTCGACACTGAACGCAACAGCTCGGCGCAGGCCACGGGCTTCGTCGTCGACGCGGAGCGCGGCCTGATTCTCACCAACCGCCACGTGGTCACGCCGGGTCCGGTGATGGCCGAAGCGACCTTCCTGAACCGTGAGGAAGTGCAGCTCTATCCGGTCTATCGCGATCCGGTGCATGACTTCGGCATCTATCGTTACGATCCGGCGAAACTGCGCTACATCCGGCCCGAGTCGTTGCCGCTGGCGCCCGAAGCGGCGCAGGTGGGTCGTGAGATCCGTGTCATCGGCAACAATGCCGGCGAGCAGCTCTCGATCCTTGCCGGCACGCTGGCGCGACTGGATCGCGAGGCACCCGAGTACGGCATCGGCCGCTATAACGACTTCAATACCTTCTACATCCAGGCCGCCTCGGGCACTTCGGGCGGTTCGTCCGGATCGCCGGTCATCGATGTGCAGGGGCGTGTGGTCGCTCTGAACGCCGGCGGTGCAACCGGCGCCGCATCCAGTTTCTACCTGCCACTGGGGCGCGTGCAGCGCGCGCTGCAGCTGATCCGCGCCGGCCAGCCGGTGCGCCGCGGCACGCTGCAGACGGAGTTCCGTTACCGGCCCTACGACGAGCTGCGACGCCTCGGACTGCAGGGCGCCACGGAAGGCGAGGCGCGCCGCACGTTCCCCGCCAACACCGGCATGCTGGTGGTCGAAGACGTGCAACCCGGCTCCGCCGCCGATGCGCTGCTGGCGCCGGGCGACGTGCTGGTGCGCGTGAACGGCAAGCTGGTCACCGGCTTCGAGCCCCTTGAAGCCATCCTCGATGACGTGGTGGACAAGACGGTCGAGCTCGAGCTCGAGCGCGGCGGCAAGCCGCTCATGGCGCAACTGCACGTCGACGACCTGGATTCCATCACGCCGGCCTCGTATCTGGAATTCGGCAACGCCATCCTGCATACGTTGTCGTACCAGATGGCGCGCCACTTCCATGTGCCGGTCAGGGGTGTGTTTGTCGCCGCCAACGGCTACAACATCGACGCCGCGGGCGTCCCGCGTGGCGCCGTCATCACGATGGTCAACAAGACCGCGGTCCAGAACCTGGATGATTTCATCGCTGCGGTGCGCGAACTGCCCGACGGACAGCGCGCCACGCTGCGCTATTTCACGATGGAAGATCCGCGCCGCAGTCAGCTGAAGTCGGTGTTCATCGATCGCCGCTGGTTCCCGGCGCGCAGCTGTCAGCGCGACGATGCTGCCGGATTATGGAACTGTGTGGACCTGCCGCCGGCAGCCACCGCTGCTGCGCCCGATGCCGGCAGTGCGCGCTATCCAAAGTACGGCGACCGCAACGTGCAGCGGATCGCGCCCTCGCTGGTGGGCATCAGCTTCGACATGCCGTATTCGCTCTCGGGCGTGAACGAGCGCAACTATCATGGCACCGGTCTGATCATCGACGCCGCGCAGGGGCTGGTGATCACCGACCGCAATACCGTGCCGGTGTCGCTGGGCGATGTGCGGCTGACATTCGCCGGCGCGCTGGAGATTCCGGCACGCGTGGTGTACGTGCATCCACTGCACAATCTGGCCGTGCTGCAGTACGACCCGAAGCTGATCGGCGATACTCCGGCGGTTGCAGCAGCGCTGGCCACCGAACCGCTCAAACCCGGCGAGGCTGTCGACGTGATCGGGCTGGACAGCAGCGGCGACATGCAGTCGCGCTCCACCAACATTGCCGAGGTTGATCCGCTGCTGCTGCCGCTGTCGCGCACGGTGCAGTTCCGTGACGCCAACATCGAGGCCGCAACCCTGGTCAATCCGCCCGACGACCTGGTCGGCGTGCTGGTCGACAAGGGCAGCCGCGTGCGCGGTCTGTGGGCCAGTTTCGCCACCGACAACGGCCGCGAACTGGTGCAGCAGAGTCGCGGTGTGTCGGCGGATCTGGTTGCCGAGACGCTGCAGATCTTGCGTAGTGGTGCGCCGCTGCGTTCGCTGGAGGTCGAGTTCGCGCCGCAGACGCTGGCGGCGGCGCGTGGCCTCGGCCTGACCGACGAGTGGATCCGCCGCGTGCAGCAGGCCAATCCCGAGGCCCGTCAAGTGCTGTCCATCGCCCGACTGGTGGGTGGCTCGGACGCTGCGAAGCAACTGCTGCCCGGCGATGTGCTGCTGGCGGTCGACGGCACCACGGTCACGCGTTTCCGCGATGTCGAGCGCGCCGTGATGAACAAGGATCAGGTGCAGGCCACGATATGAAGCGGCGACGGCGCAAAAACGCTCACCGTCAGGACTGCAGCGCTGGCCGGCGTCGACGTGGATCGCCTTCTGTCGTGGGCCGGCGCCACGCTGCAGGCGCCGCATCGTGCCATCTCCGCCCAGCGCAGCATGCCGCCGCAGGGCGTCTACGTCGCTTACTACGAGCACGGTTCCCCGGCGACGCGTTATGGATTGCAGCCCGGCCAGCGCATTGTCGAGGTGGATGGCACGCCGACGCCTGATCTCGACACCTTCATCAAGGTGGTCAGTGGTCGCGCCGACCGCAGTTCGCTGCGCATCAAGGTGGTGGGCTGGAACAACGCGCCGAACGTCATCACCCTGAAGCTGGACCGGCATTACTGGCCAACCTACGAGCTGCGGCGCACAGCCGATGGCTGGCACCGGCTGCCGCTCGACTGAGCGCATCATGGAGCCGACCCAGGCTGAAATAGCGTCCGCGGCAGCCGCGCTGCGGGCAGGCGAGGTCGTCGCCTTTCCCACCGAGACGGTCTACGGGCTCGGAGCCAGCGCGCGTGATGCCGCGGCCGTCCGGCGCGTGTTTGAACTCAAGCGCCGCCCCATGAGTCACCCGCTGATCGTGCACCTTGCCGATGCCCGTCAGCTGCCGCAGTGGGCCGAGCCGCTGTCTGCGGCTGCACAGCGCCTTGCCGCGCGCTTCTGGCCCGGTCCGCTGACGCTGGTCTTGCCGCGTGCTGCGGGCGTTTCCGATCTGGTCACCGGCGGACAGTCCACTGTCGCGGTGCGCGTGCCCGTGCATCCGGTCGCGCAGCGCCTGCTGGCCGAGTTCGGCGACGGGATTGCGGCGCCCTCGGCCAACCGCTACGGCCATGTGAGTCCCACGCGTGCGCAGCATGTGCGTGACGAGTTTGGCGCATCGCTGCGTTGGCTTCTGGACGGTGGCGACTGCGACGTGGGCCTGGAGTCCACCATCGTCGACTGCAGCGGCGCGGTGCCGCGGCTGCTGCGGCCTGGCTCGATCACGCTGGCACAGCTGCGCACGGTCGTCCCGCAGATTGAGGCCGGTGCGGCGCAGGACTCGCCGCGCGTGCCGGGTTCCGATGCCGCGCACTATGCGCCGGGCACGGCACTGGCCCTCGTGGCCGACGATGCGATCGAGGGCACCGTGGCGCGCTCTGCAGCCGCCGGCCGCCGCTGCGCCGTGCTCGCGCGGCGTCCACCGCGCGGTGCGGTGAGCGTCGCGGCATGGATCGATGCCGGTGCCGACGCCGTGCATTACGGACACGACCTGTATGCCAACCTTCGCGAACTGGATCGTGCCGGTGCGGCACGCATCCTCGTTCAGGCGCCACCCGACGGTGACGCCTGGGACGCGGTGCGCGATCGCCTGCGACGCGCCGCCGATCCGGCGGCACAATCCGAACTGAATGACGCCCTGAGCCCTGGAGTGCTGACTTGAGCAAGATCATTGATCCCTTCCTGCCGGACCAGATCCAGCGACTGGTGGCCGAATTTGGCTCGCCGCTTTTGATCATCGACTGTGAGCGTGTGCGCACGCAGTACCGGAAGCTCCATCGCGCGTTGCCGGGCGTGGACCTGCACTACGCGCTCAAGCCATTGCCGCATCCCTCCGTGGTGCAGGCCATCACCGCGCTGGGCGGCTGGCTCGACCTGGCCACCACCGGCGAGGTGCAGTTGGCGCGCAGCCTGAACGTGGCTGCCGAGCGCTGCATTCACACCCATCCCATCAAGCGCGACATCGACATCCGCAACGCGCTGGACTATGGCGTGCGCACTTTCGTCGCCGACAATCCGGATGAGGTGCGCAAGTTCAAGCCCTATGCCGACCGTGCATCGCTGCTGCTGCGCGTGTCGTTCCGCAGTCCCGGTGCGGTGGTGGACCTGTCGCGCAAGTTCGGCTGTGATCCCGAGGATGCGGTGGCGCTGGCGCGCCTGGCGGCAAAGCTCGGCGTCGACGTGCAGGGGTTCTCGTTCCATGTCGGTTCGCAGGCATCGGACGCACTCAAGCACGTGGAGGCCATCGAGGTGTGCGCGAAGCTGCTGGCTGCTGCGCGCCGCGAAAAGCTCGGCACCCTTGATACGCTCGACATCGGCGGCGGCTTTCCCATCGAATACACGCAGCATGTGGTGGACATCGGCCGCTTCTGCGCACCGATCCGCAAGGTGCTGGCGGCGCTGCCCAAGCGCATACGCGTGATTGCCGAGCCGGGCCGCTACATTGCAGGGCCCTCGGCCATCGGTGTCGCCACGGTGATGGGCCGTGCGAAACGCGAAGGCCACTGGTGGTATTACCTCGACGATGGCCTGTACGGCTCCTACAGCGGGCAGATGTACGACCACGCACACTATCCAGTCGAGTCGCTGCGCGGTGGCGATGCGTTGCTGCCTTCGGTGCTCGCCGGTCCGACCTGCGACAGCATAGATGTGATCGCCGAGAACCTGATGCTGCCGGAACTGCGCCAGGGCGACCTGATCGTCGGCCGTGCGATGGGGGCCTACACCTGGGCCAGCGCTTCCGAGTTCAACTTCTTCCCGAAGGCGACAGTGGTCGCGGTGAACCGGCATTCGGGCGACACGGGCGGCGTGCTGTAGCCGCAACGCTGGTCTATCGCCCGGCGAGCCGTCGCGCCCGCCGATTCCACAAGGGCGCCGTCACGAGGCTGAACCAGACGAAGAAGCCGGCAACGGATATTCCCAGCGTGGTGACGGTGGAGCGCCACGTGACGCCATCATCCCAGAGCTGCTGGCGCAGCAGGTAGAAGGCGCCGTAATAAAGTCCGAAGCAGGCCGCCATCTTCAGTCTCCTGGGCAGCAACAGGGGTGTGGCGGGAGTGGGCCTGAGTCCCTGGAACGGGAACCAGACGAACACGGTGTCGGAGGCCCGGTTGTGCCACTTCTCCAGCGTATCCAAAGCGGTCATGGCTAGCTGCCCGCCAGCCGCCCTTTGATGTAGCGAATGATCGAGCCCAGAACGGGGATGCGTTCATACACGAACTCGCCCATGTCAAAGTAATCGCGGTGGGCAATGGCCTTGCCGTCCGGGCCGTCGAAGCTGATCACCGATGTGCCGTCGACGGTGATCTCCCGGCCGCTGTCGATCGCCGGTGTCCTGAGGAACATGCGCCACGCCAGCACGACCGTATTCCCGTCTTCCAGTTGCCGGGAGTACTCGAAACGGATTGTCTCGGCATTGCGGTAGAGCCCCTCGTAGTAGCTGCGCACCGCTGCAGACCCCTGGAGTTTGTGGACGGGATCCTCGAAGACGACATTCCTGTCGTAGAACTGATCGACGAGTTCCATGTGGTTCCTGTCGAGCTTGTCGAAGAACGCCACCGTCCGGGTGAGGTTGGATGCCATGGCACCTTCCGGTGCCAGTGCAAGTGCCAGCGTGAAAGCCGTTGCGATCAAAGCGTGTTTCACCGGGTTCCTCATTTCTGCTCGTAGCTGTAGGTGATCGTGACGGATTGGTTGTGCCCCTCATCGTTCGTGATGTTGGAGAGGCCCTCGTACCAGACGATGCGTTTCAGGTTGCGATCGTATTTCACGAGCAGCTTCGGAGCGAAGAGCTTCAGGAGCCAGCTCTTGATGGTGATCTCGAACACCGTGATGCCCGCGCCCGACTGACTCACGCGGGCCAGCTGGAAATCGTAATGGTCGAGCTTGCCCGGAATCAGGAAACGCAGGGGCAGGACCTGGCCGGGTTTCATCCGCTCCAGATTGTCGAGCAGGTAGTAGTTCAGCCCCTGGCAGCCCACCAGGATACGGCTCTCGGCGTCCGAGTCCCTGATGATCCGGGTTCGTTCCGGCTTCCCCGCGTCACGGTCATAGAGCACGACCTGGCCATTTTCGCGTCTCAGGCCCTGGACGTTGCCGGTCCTGAAGTCCTTGATCGTGTGGGTCGGGACAGTCAGGCTGTCGCGAAAGTCTGAATGCATCTCGGCGATGGGCTTGCCGGATTCCGAGGCATAAAGTGTGACGGCGGCAAGCAGTCGTCCCGAGTCCGCGTAGTCGACGGTGTGCTCTTCGATGTAAGCGACTCGATCACCGGTTCGGGCAACGCCACGGTAGCGAACCGTCGTATTGCCCCAGGCAGCCTGGCTGGAAATCAGCAGCAGCAGAAAGCCGGCCGTAAAGTGCCTCATGCATTCGTCTCCCTGATGGGCGAACCGAGGTGTGCAGGCCGGATCGTAGACCCTGCGCCGCTCCGCGTCCAAGCCGCAGCGCAGCCGCGCCGATCGCGGCGGCCTCCCGGGTCATGGTAGGGTGCGAAGCCATGAGTGAGTCCCTCTCTACGGGTTCCGCGCCACTCCCGATTGCGGGCGTGATGCCCAAGCCGCCGGGAAGCCGTGAGTTCACGCTGCGGGCGGTCGTCGCCGGCATGCTGGTCGCGGCCATCATGGGCGCCTCGTATCCCTACATCGTGCTCAAGCTCGGCTTCGGACCGAACGTGTCGGTGGTGGCGGCTTTCTTTGGCTACCTGATGCTCGGGATCTTCTTTCGCGGCTTCACCCGCTGGGAGAACAACATCGTCCAGACCGCGGGGACGTCGGCGGCGCAGACCTCGTTCATGTGCGTCATCCTGGCGGCCTTCGACTTCCTCGCCCAGCGACCGGGCCTGCACTTCACTTTCGCGCCGACGCCGCTCGAGTCGTTCTTCTGGCTGGCGTCCGCGAGCATTCTCGGTCTCCTGCTCGCGGTGCCGATGCGTCGCCACTATGTCGTTGACGAGAAGCTGCCGTACGCCGACGGCATCGCCGCTTCCGAGACCATCATCGTCCTCGACGCGCGCGGTCCGCAGGCGCGCAAGGCCGCGCTGGCGCTGTTTGGCGCCGCCCTGCTGTCGGGGATCGTCATGTTGCTCACCTTGCCCTACGGCGGACAGCGTCTGCCCGAGGAGGTGCTGCGGTCCTTCTTCGGGCTCGCCACCGTCGGAGCGGGTGCCGGGTTTGCGGTCAGTCTTCTCGGCATTGGATCGGGGATGATCGTCGGCAATCGCATCAACCTCAGCATGGCCGCCGGAGCGATCCTGTCGTGGATCATCGCGCCCAAGATACTGGTCCCCCTGCACCTGATCGCCGGCGCCACGCGGCGCGAGATCCTGCTCTGGGTGATGTGGCCGGGCACGGGCCTGCTCATCGCCGCGGGCCTCACCGCCCTGGCGCTGCAGTGGCGGACACTGCAGCGGAGCTTCTCGACGCTGTCGAAGGAATCGGTGCATGCGGACGATTTCCCGCTCAGGTGGGTCGGCGCCGGCGTGTTCCTCACGACCGTGGCGCTGGTGGTGGTGCAGCGGTTGGTCTTCGGGTTGCCGATCTGGCTGACGCTGGTCGCAGTGGGGCTGTCCGTGCCGCTGATGCTCGTCGGGCTGCGGGTGCTGGGCGAGACCAACTGGGGTCCGATCAGCCAGCTCACCAACCTGATGCAGGCGATCTTCGCCGGGTTCGCGCCCGGCAATCTCGTTGCCAATCTGGGCGCCAGCGGCACCACCGGTACCATCGCTACGCAGTCCGAGGCGATCATGCAGGACTACAAGACCGGCGACATCATCGGTTCGACGCCGAAATACCTGACCTATGCGCAGCTCATCGCCGCGCCGATCGGTGCGGCGGCCGTGGCCTGGATGTACCCGCTGCTCAAGTCCACCTATGGCATTGGCGGCGAGGGGCTCTCTTCGCCGATCTCGACGCGCATCGCTGGTTTTGCCGAGGTGCTGTCGAGTGGCACCGGGTCACTGCCGCAGTACGCGATTCACTTCTTCGCGCTGTTTGCCCTCCTGGGCGTGCTCATCACCATCGGTGAAAAGAAACTCGGGCGGTTCCTGCCATCGCCCACCGGCATCGGCATTGGCATGATGGTTCCCGGCACGGTGGTGTTCACGATGGTGCTGGGCGGATTCCTGATGGCGGCGTGGATGCGCTACGACCGCAAGGGCGCCGAGAGATACGGCATGCCGCTGGCTTCAGGCCTGATCGCCGGCGAAGCGATCGTTGCGGTGGTGATCCCGCTGCTGATCGCGATCGGGATCCTCAAGCCGATGTAGCCCGCAGCGCTGGCGCTAGGTTCCCGACGCCAGTTCCGCCGACAGCAGCTGCAGCGTGTGCAGCGGCTCGCTGCACACCGAACCACGGCACACATAGGCGCTGATACGGTCGGTGGCTGCCGGCTTCGCGGCGATTGCGTCGGGCAGGTCGGCGGCGTCTGACGGCACGGCGAGCACCACACGGCGCGGCGCATAGAGCTTGGCGAGCTGTCGTCGCCATGGTTCGATCTCGCTGCCGCGGCCGCGCAGGATCACGATCTCGGGTGCATGCAGGTATTCCTCGAGCGAGGCGAGCATCGTCGCGTGCTGCAGGCTGTCGCGCGAAAGCTGTGCGCTGCCGGCGCGCAGGCAGCGTTCGGCAGCCGTCAGGTAGCGCGGCTCACCCAGCAGGTAGCCATAGCGCTGCAGAGCCAGTGCCGCGATGCCGTTGCCGGAGGGCAGGGCGTCATCGCTGAAGCTGCGGGAACGTGTGATCAGCGCCTCGTGGTCGTCGGCGGTGAACCAGAAGCCGCCGGCGTCCGGATCGCTGAAGTGCTGCAGCAGCACATCGAGCAGCTGGCAACCGAAACGCAGTGCCTCGGCGTCGAAGCGCACCGTGCACAGTTCGAGGATGGCGTCGGCGAGGAACGCGTAGTCATCGAGGAACGCCATGCCGCGCGCCGCGCCTTGCGCGCTGCCCGCGCTGGTGGCCAGCAGTCGGCCGTCGCGCCAGTGATGGGTGCGCAGGAACTGCAATGCCTGCGTGGCGGCGTCGGCGCAGTCGCGTCGGTCAAGACCGCGTGCGGCAATCGCCAGGCCGCGGATCGTGAGCGCGTTCCAGCTTGTCAGGCGCTTGTCGTCGAGGCCGGGCGGCACGCGCTTGCGACGCTCCGCCAGCAGCTTGGCGCGCGCGCTGTCGGCCAGCGGCTCGGGCGGCTGCGTGCCGGCGCCCTGCAGGTGCCAGGCACCCTCGAAATTCGGCGGATCTTCCAGCCGGTGGCGCGGAGCGAAGGCCGCGTATTCCTCGGCGGTGAGCAGCGACTGGATCTCGGCGCGCGTCCAGACGTAGTAGCGGCCCTCATGGCCCTCCGAGTCGGCGTCGTAACTGGAATAGAACGCGCCGTCGGGTGCGCGCATCTCGGCCAGCAGGAAGTCCGCCGTGCGGTTGGCGACGTCGCGGAAC
>Ga0114969_10004708_pt1 | contig 10777 bp, 9 predicted proteins | sample M_130807_MF_Meta_FD_87316 | JGI IMG/M metagenome (GOLD analysis project Ga0114969, IMG submission 87316) | Freshwater microbial communities from Lake Montjoie, Canada to study carbon cycling - M_130807_MF_MetaG | ecosystem: Environmental > Aquatic > Freshwater > Lake | place: Lake Montjoie...
AGTGCGTCGTACTTTGACGTGCTCGGCATCACGCTCAAGCGCGGACGTCTGCTCGGCGACGCGGATGCGAAGACGAGCGAGCCTGTGGCGGTGGTCAGCGAAGACTTTGCACGTGCGTTTCTTGAGGGCCAGGAACCAGTCGGCCGGCAGATCGCGCGCGGCCCACAGGCGCCGCGAATCACGATCGTCGGCGTGGTCAGCGACGTGCGACGCGGCGGCAAGCTCACGGCGCTCACGCCTCAGGTGTATCTGGCGGCGGCACAGACACAGTTGTATCCCGTGCGGCTCTCAGATCTCGCCGTGAAGACGAGCGGCGATCCCGTATCGATCCGCGCCACGCTCGAGAAGGTCGTGGCCGACCTCGATCCGGACCAGCCGATCAGCACGATGCGATCGCTCGACGACATTCTCGTGCAACGTGGCGAGGAGCGGCGTTTTCAGGCCATGCTCTTTTCGCTCTTTGCGATGCTCGCGGTCGTGCTGGCGCTCATCGGCGTCCACGGTGTGGTGTCGTACTCGGTCTCGCAACGCACGCCCGAGATCGGCGTGCGCACCGCGCTCGGTGCGAGCCGCTGGCAGATCTTCGGGTGGCTCCTCGGCGGCACCGCGACACACGTCGCGATTGGCGCCCTGATCGGCACGGCCGCTGCCGCAGGCCTGTCGCGATTCATGACGAGTGTGCTGTTCCACGTCGAACCGACCGACGTGCCGACCTACGCCACGTCGGCCATCGCGTTGTGCGCGGTCGCGCTCAGCGCCGCGGCCCTTGCCGCTCGCAAGGCCACATCGATCGATCCGGTGCAGGCACTCAGAGGGGAGTAGCCTGGCGGCGGCCGACATGGTGCCTGCGAAAACGGGCTCTAGTCGACCGGCAGTGCCATCACGAAGGTCGCCCCATCAGTGTTGCTGGCGAGCGCGAGCGAGCCACCGGCTCGCTCCACCAGCCATTTCGAGACGAACAGCCCAAGTCCCGGTCCGTCGCCGGGACCAAACGCCTCAAACAATGACGGCAGCACATCCGCGCCAACGCCGGGGCCAGTGTCGCGGACGCTGAGTTGCGCGCGCCCGCCAACGACCGTCACGGAAAACACAATCTGTGCATCCGGCCGCCCGGTCACGGCCTTCTCCGCATTCAACATGAGATTGGCCGCGACGCGAACGATCTCTGGGCGAGATGCGCGGACCCAGATTTCGCCAGGCGAGGGCACGAACGAGACCTTGATGCGGGCGCGACCAAACGACGACTTGCGGAGGCCGATCACTTCATCCGCCAACGCGGCGAGCTCGAACCGGCTCGGCGCCACCGGCGCATCCTGCGCCATGAGCACGAGACCATGCAGCCGCTGCGTGGCCCGATCCGAGTGCGTCAAGATCGCCCGGGACCGATCGCGCGACTTCTCCGGGTCGGCCGACGTCTCGGCAAAGAGCTCCGCATGGCCGGTCACGATCTGGAGGGCATTTCGCGTGTCGTGCACCGCGCTGGAGAGCAGGCGAGCGACCACGGTCAGTCGATTGATGACGTTCAGCCGCTCGGGCGGCAGGAGTTCACGGTTTTGCACGGCGACTGGCTGTACCCTAGCACGCCCCGGTCTGGCCTTGTGAAAGGCGGGCGAAACACCTAGACTAAGGGCAATTTTCCGGGTTTTGGCGATGTGTCGAAATCCGCTTGGCGCCTCCACGGCGCTGTAGCAGTAAGTACTTACGGACACGAAAGTTAGAGGAGCTTCTGATGCAGATTGAACAGCGCGCCGTTGGGTCGGTGATGATCCTCGACCTGAAGGGCAAAGTAACGCTCGGTGAGGGCGATGAAGTGCTCAAGGACAAGATCAACTCCTTGATCCTTCAGGGCCACAAGAAGATGCTGCTGAACCTGGCAGACGTCCCCTACATCGATAGCGCAGGCTTGGGCGAAATCGTGCGCACCTACACGACCGTGAGCCGCCAGGGCGGCCAGCTCAAGCTGGTTAACCTGACCAAGCGCATCACGGACCTGTTGATGATCACCAAACTGCTCACGGTCTTCGAGACGTTCGACAATGAGCCGGAAGCGTTAGCGAGCTTCTCGTAAGCTCCGCCACCGGCGGCGTTTCGTACTGAGCGACGAGGGGTTCGCCTCTCGTCCACTTCTCAGCACTGCCGCTCGGCCACATGGCGCAAGAGAATCTCCCGTCATCCGTGGTACCGGTCTCATCCGGCACCGAGGTGCGCGGTCGCTCACTGGCAACAAATCTTCTGCTCGCCCTCCGGCCCGGACAGTGGACGAAGAACCTCGTGGTCTTCGCCGGGTTGATTTTCGGTCAGAAGCTGCTCAATCCGGCAGATGTCGCCACCGCGTCCGCGGCCTTCGGCCTGTTTTGTCTCTTCTCAGGCGTCGTCTACCTCATCAACGACATCCAGGACCGTGACGCCGACCGGCATCACCCCACCAAGTCTCGACGGCCGATTGCGTCAGGGGCCCTCGGCGTCGGCGCCGCGCAAGCCGCCGCCCTGGTGCTCGGTCTGGGCGCACTCGCCGCGGCATTCACGCTCGATCGCGGTTTCTTCTTCGTGGGCCTCACCTACCTGCTCCTGCAGGCGAGCTACTCGTTCTGGCTCAAGCACAGCGCCATTCTCGACGTCCTCGTCATCGCGTTTGGATTCGTCCTGCGCGCGTACGCCGGAGCCGTCGTTCTGCACGTGCCGTTCAGTCACTGGCTGCTGGTGCTGACGCTCCTCGGCGCGCTGTTCCTCGGCTTCGGCAAACGCCGGGCGGAGTTGTCGGCGCTTGCCGACGGCGCCGGCAACCATCGCCCCAGCCTCGAACACTATTCCCTGCCGATGCTCGATCAGATGCTGTCGGTCGTCATGGCGTGCACGCTGCTCGCCTACGCGTTCTACACGATCAACCCGGAGACGGTGGCCAAGTTCGGCACCGATCACCTGCTGTTCACGTTTCCGCTGCCGATCTACGGCCTGTTTCGGTACCTCTATCTCATTCACCGCGGCGACAGCCACGGGAATCCTTCGGACTTGCTCTTGTCAGACCGGCCGCTGCAACTGTGCATCCTGCTCTGGGGCGCACTCGTGGCCGCGATCATCTACGGACCCTTGAAGTAATGACGTGTTTCAGGAGAACAACCCATGGCTGAATTTCAGATCCGCGCCGACGCTGTTGACGTCGAACAGATCATGCGGCAGATCCGCGCGCGCATTCGCGAGAAGCGCGGCGCAGACTACACCGAGCAGGAAATCAAAGAACTCGCGAGCGTCAAACTCGAAAAGTTCTTGGACCCGCGCGGCATCCGATCCAATCTCGTCGAAGAGTTCCGGCGCAATCGCGTCCCGAGTCCGGCACCGCCGGCGCTCGATGTGCGCATCGAGGCGCTGACCGTCACCGGCACCCATCGGTCCACGCTCGCCAGCATCCGCAGCCTGCTCGCGCCGGTGATGAAGCTCTTCATCAACCCCAACGCGATCATGCACGACATCAACGCGGCCGTGCAGAAGCTCGCCGCCACGCTCAACGACAAGCAGACGGAGATCAACACCGGTTTCCACAACCGCTTCCGCCAGCGCGAAGAGATGGACTCGCTCTACTACGAAGTCATCCACAACGTCGTCGTCGAACTCACGCGCTTGAGCATCGAGAACAGCAACCTCAAGATGCGCGTGGAATCACTCTCGAGCCGCATGGACTTCGACGAGCGTCGCGCACGCGCGCTCGAGACCGTGGTGCAGTACAAGCCGGCGCCGAGACAGCCTGACCGACCGCAGCCTGAACGCGGACAAAACGACAAGCCACAGGGCGAGAAGCCGCAGGGCGAACGCCAGCACGGTGACAAACCTCAGAACGAGCGGGCGGCGCAGAACGAGCGCCCGCAGGGCGAGAGGTCGAACAACGAGCGCCCGCAGGGCGAGAGGTCGCAAAACGAGCGCCCGCAGGGCGACCGCTCCCAGGGCGAACGCGCACCGCAGGGCGAACGCACTCCGCAACAGGCCAGCGCCGGCGCCGATCCGCAGCGCGCCGGTCTCGAATCACGCGATCAAGGCGAACGCGGCGAACGTCGTCGTCGCCGTCGTCGTCGTCGTCGGCCAGGACAGAACGCGGCCGGGGGCGGCGTGCCGGGCACCGAGGCCAACGTGCCGGGGCAGCCTGGTGCGCAGGGCTCGGAGCCAGAGGGTGACTACGACGGCCCAGACGATGACGGCCCGGATGACGTGCCATCCACCGAAGGATCGACCGAGTGAAGATCGCAATCGTCGTCCAGCGCTACGGCGCGGACATCAACGGCGGCGCGGAACTGCACGCGCGTTACGTTGCAGAGCGGCTGGCCCGGCATGCCGAGGTGCAGGTGCTCACGACGTGCGCGCGTGACTACATCACGTGGAAGAACGAGTTGCCGGTCGGTGAAGAGACGGTCAACGGCATCAAGGTGCTGCGATTCCCGGTGACGGCGCCGCGCAACCCCGACGACTTCGGCAAGCGTTCCGTCGCGATCTTCGAGAAGACGCACTCGCTGGCTGAAGAGCTGGCGTGGCTCGAGAGCGAAGGGCCGACGAGCAAAGCCCTGATCAAGCACATCGGCCGCATTCAGGCCGAGGTCGACTTCTTCGTGTTCTTCAGCGCGCGGTACTACCATGCGTGGCATGGCGTGCGGGCCGTGGCTGACAAAGCGGTGCTCGTGCCCACTGCGGAGCGTGAGCCGTCGATTGGCGCGGCCATCTTTGGGCCGATCTTCCGCGGCGTGCGGGCGATCATGTACAACTCGCTCGAAGAGCGCGCCATGATTCAGGCCGTGTCGAACAACCGTCAGGTCCCGGGTGTGGTCGTCGGCATTGGCTCCAATATTCCTGAGCGCGTGCAGCCGTGGCGCGCCAAGCGCAAGTTCAATCTCAAGCGTCCGTACGCGCTCTACATCGGTCGCATCGACGCCAACAAAGGCTGTGCAGAGCTCTTCGAGTACTTCCTGCGCTACGCGACCATGTATCCGGACGGACTCGATCTGGTACTCGCCGGGTCCGCCGTGCTTCCGATTCCGAAGCACCCGCGCATCAAGCACCTCGGTTTTGTGTCTGACGAAGACAAGTTCGACGCCCTCGGCGGCGCCGACTTCCTGGTGATGCCGTCACCGTACGAGAGCCTGTCCATGGTGGCCCTCGAAGCATGGGCACTGGGTCGACCGGTGCTCGTCAACGGCAACTGCGACGTGCTGCGTGGCCAGGCCATGCGCAGCAACGCGGGCCTCTACTACGAAAGCTTCGAAGAATTCGCCGAGACGATGTACGCACTCGAAGCCAGCGGGCCGCTCAACCAGGTACTGGGCCGGAACGGGCGAGACTTCTTCAAGCGTCACTATGCCTGGCCGGTGATCGAACGTAAATACCTCGAGATGTTCGAGCGGCTGAAAAAGGAACCGTCCAAGACGACGATCGAGCCGCTGCCGGGCTGGTTTGCGCGTCGCAAGAAGAATGTTCCCCCGGCTGCCGGTGTCGTTGATGCGGCGCCGAAGGGACCGGTGCTCCGATAGCCATGAAACCGAAGGTCCACCAGATCCTCGCGACGCTCGGATACGGCGACGCCATTGGCAACGAGGTGCTCGGCATCTGCCGCACGCTGCGCGGCGCCGGCTACGAGTCGGAGATCATCGTCGACAACGCAGATCCGAGGCTGGAAGACCTGACGGTGGACTATCAGGACATGGTTCACGAGGTGGGACCTGACGACATCCTGATCCATCACTTCTCTATCGGGTCGCGCGCATCGCGAACGGCCTACGCGCTGCCGGCGCGGATGGTGCTCGTCTACCACAACATCACGCCGCCCGAGTTCTTCCTCGGCGTACATCCACAGCTAGTCAAGCAGTGCTATCACGGCCGCCGCGAATTGACGGCGTATCGCGATCGCGTAGACCTTGCGCTCGGCGACTCCGAGTTCAACCGACAGGAACTCGACGCGCTCGGGTTCTCACCGACGGATGTCTTGCCCGTCGTCCCCGACTTCGCGCATCTCGATGTGGCACCGGACCAGCGAGTGCTCGATGCGTACGACGATGAGTGGACGAACATTCTGTTTGTCGGCCGCGTGATTCCGAATAAGCGACCGGATGACCTTATCCGTTTCTTTCACGCGTACAAGACGCTCTACAATCCCCGCGCGCGGCTGATCCTGGCCGGCGCCCAGAACGGCGTTGACGGCTACGTCGCGCAGTTGCATTCGCTTGTGGCGCGTCTCGGCGTGAAGGATGTCTACATCGTCGGCCAGGTGACCAACGCGGAGTTGACGGCGCTCTACGATTGCGCGGATCTCTTTCTGTGCGCGAGCGAGCATGAAGGTTTCTGCGTGCCGCTCATCGAGAGTTTCTACAAGCGCGTGCCCGTGCTGGCGTATGCGGCCACGGCCATCCCGGCCACGATGGATGGCGGCGGCGTGTTGTACACGGAGAAAGATCCCATCCGCGTGGCGGCCCTCATGCACGCGATCATCACGGACTACACAATGACAGATGGCATCCTGGCCGCGCAGGATCAAGCGCTCGACCGGCTGCTGGCGCATGACTTCAGCGGCACCGTGCTGCGGTTTGTCGATCGCGTGCTGTCCACGCCGCGTAAGCCCCTGCCGCCGATCGCGTATGACTTCTGGCGCCAGTTCAAGCTGGCCGAAGAACTCGAAGAGCTCCGTCAGCTGCGTCCGTCTGCATTTCGCTCATTGCCCGTGGCTCCCGAGGAGTCTGCCGTGGCCGACCTGAGTCATCGTCGTGAGTAACACGCTGACGATCAACCAGTGGATCGCGGCGGCACACCGGGGCGACGCGATCGGCGACAATGCGCGGGTACTCCGCGACATGTTCCGCGCGTGGGGCTACGAGTCGCACATCTATTCGCTGACGATCGACAACGACATGGAAGGCGACGCGCTGCCGTGGAGCGACGCGTCCTCACGCGACGGCGACATCACGATCTATCACTACGCGGTGCCGTCGCCGATGACGGAAGCCTTCGGCCGACTGCCCGGCACACGCATCCTGCATTACCACAACGTCACGCCGGCCCACTTTTTCGCGCCCTGGGACGCGGGTCTGGCCCGTTTCTGCCAGGTGGGGCGGGAGCAGCTGGCGACGATGGCGGATCGCACGGATCTGGCGCTGGGTGTGTCGGAGTACAACCGCGCGGAGCTCGAGTCGCTGGGATTTGGCGAGACGGGTGTGTTGCCGATCGCGGTCGACACCGATCGACTTCGACGCGCCTGTCCGGTGCCGGCGATCGAGTCGATTCTCGCGCACGACTTCGTCAACATTCTCTTTGTGGGCCGCATCGCGCCGAACAAGAAGATCGAAGATGTGATCCGGCTGGCCGAGATCTACAAGCGGTATGTCGACTTCCGCTACCGCTTCATCTTTGTCGGCAAGTACGACGCCGTGCCGGGCTACTACGCGTCGATTCGCGGACTGATTTCTGAATACCGCATGATGAACGAACGGTTCTGGTTCACAGGCGCGGTACCGGACATCGAACTGGCGGCGTACTACCGCCACGCGCACGCCTATGTGTCAATGAGCGAGCACGAGGGGTTCTGCGTGCCGCTGGTGGAGTCGATGGCGATGGACGTGCCGATTCTGGCGTACGGCGCGGGGGCCGTGCCCGAAACGCTTGGCGGCGCCGGCGTGTGCTTCACCCCGAAAGATCTCGAGCAGGCGGCTGAGGTGTTGGCCGCGCTCATCTATGACGAGCCCTTCCGCACGCAGGTCATTACCGGCCAGCGTGCGCGGCTCAAGGACTTCAGCCGGGAGCGCCTGGAAACCCAGGTGCGCTCGGTGCTGGCCGCGGTCGCGTGAGCGCCCGGCGACGGATGGATTTGTGAAAATCGCCTTTATCGTTCAACGGTACGGCACAGAGATTCTCGGCGGCTCGGAGTACCACTGCCGGCTGATCGCCGAGCGCCTGGCACCGCGGCATCAGGTGGAAGTGCTCACGACGTGTGCGCGCGACTACATCAGCTGGCAGAACGAGTATCCCGAGGGCACCGATCGCATTCGCGGCGTCACCGTGCGCCGGTTTGCCTGCTCGCGCACGCGCAACCTCAAAGAGTTCAACGCCTATTCCGACTGGATCTTCGAGAATCGCCACACGCCGCAGGACGAACTCGAGTGGCTGAAACAGCAAGGCCCCTGGGCACCCGGCCTCATCGAGTACCTCGAGCGCCACCACCAGCACTACGACGTATTGATCTTCTTCACGTATCTCTACGCCCCGACCGTGCTCGGGATGAAGATCGCGCCGGCCAAGAGCCTGCTCGTCCCGACGGCGCACGACGAGCCGGCGATCGGTCTCAAGATCTACGAAAGCGTCTTCGCCAGTGCGGCCGGCATCGTCTGGAACACCGATTCGGAACGCCGCATGATCAACTCGAAGTTCCGTCTCCGCGCGCTCGTCGAAGACGTCGTCGGCTGTGGCGTCGAATTGCCGGAGGCCGGACACAGCGTGGACGACGAAGACACCAGCGCGGCGGCCATGGTGACACCGCAAGCCGCGCGCGAAGCGCTCCCGGCGCACCTCGAAGGCCCGGCGAACGACTTCCGCCGGCGCCATCGCATGCACGGCCCGTTTCTGCTCTACGGCGGCCGCATCGATCCGGGCAAGGGCTGCGAGGAACTGCTCGAGTACTTCCAGAACTTCCTGCACGATGGCGGCGACGCGTCGCTGATGTTGATGGGCGTGAAGCTCATGCCGCTGCCCGACGATCCGCGCGTCCGTTTTGCCGGGCTCCTGCCCGACCAGGAACGCCTCCACGCGCTGCAGGCGGCAACCGTGGTCGTGGTGCCATCGCCGTACGAAAGCCTGTCGCTGCTGGCCCTCGAGGCCTTTGCCGTCGGCACGCCGGTGCTCGCCAACGCGCGCGCCGAGGTGCTCGTCGACCATTGCCGGCGCAGCAACGCCGGCCTCTACTACGCCGACCGCTACGAGTTCGCCGAATCCCTCAAGATGTTGCTCAAAGATGCACCGCTGCGCGAAGCCATGGGCGTCAACGGCCGTGCCTACGTGGAGAAGAACTACGGGTGGGACGTGATCATCTCGAAATACGAGCGGATGTTCACTCGGCTGCGCGGCGGCTCTGGCTCCGCGACCGCCGCGACGACGGCACATTCCCGTCGCGACGATCAGTCTTCGCCGCGTCGCGACGAGCGCTCAACGTCGCGTCGCGACGATCAGTCTTCGTCGGGATCCTCGGGCCGGTCATCATCCGGCCGCGAGGGTGGACGGTCATCCAACCCGCGCTTCCGTCGCGGACGAATGTCGTAGCGTTTGATCATCTCGTTCAGGGTGGTGGGCTTGATGTGTAACAGCTCAGCCGCCCGCTTCTGTACGCCGCCGCTGGCCTCGAGCGCGGCTTCGATGTACCGCTGACGCAGCGTTGAGATCACTTCGTCGAAGTGAATGCCGTCAGCGGGAATGGTGACGTCGAGCATTTCGAACGCAGGCGACCCGGCGACATTGTCGGGAATCAGCTCGGGGCCAATTTCTGTGCCGGGGCACAGCACCACGGCGCGCTCAATCGTGTTCTCGAGTTCGCGTACATTTCCGGGCCAGCTGTAGGACGCCAGTCGGTCCATTGCCGGCGCGGTGAGCAAGAGCTTCGGCTTCTTGTTCTCCTCACCGTATTTCACGAGGAAGTGCTGCACGAGCAGCGGGATGTCTTCCTTGCGCTCGCCGAGGGATGGCAACATCACCGCAATCACGTTGAGGCGGTAGAACAAGTCCTCGCGAAACTTGCCCTCGTCCATCATCTTGCGCAGATCGACGTTGGTCGCCGCGATGATGCGCACATCGACCTTGATCGTATCGACACCGCCAAGCCGCATGAACTCGCGCTCCTGGATGACGCGCAGCAACTTTGCCTGCGTGTCGAGCGGGATGTTGCCGATTTCGTCAAAGAAGATCGTGCCCTTGTCCGCGAGTTCAAAGAGGCCCTTCTTCGGCGCCACGGCACCGGTAAACGCGCCCTTCACGTGGCCGAACAGGTTCGACTCGAGTAGGTCGGGCGGCAGGTTACCGGAATTCACGGTGATGAATGCCTTGTCGGCGCGCGCCGACTTGCGGTGAAACGCCCGCGCAACCAGTTCCTTGCCCGTGCCGCTCTCGCCTTGAATCAGCACCGTCGTCCGGCTCGGCGCCGCGCGCGAAATCAGGTCAAACACTTCGCGCATCTTCGGGCTGCCGCCGATGATCTCGTCGAAGCGATGCGATCCGGTCTGCAGGCGATGCCGCAGCTCACGGTTCTCGCGCACCAGCCGGCGACGATCGACGGCGTTACGCACCACGAGCAACACATGGTCGTTCTTGAAGGGCTTGGTGAAGTAGTGAAACGCGCCCTGCTTGGTCGCGGTCACGGCGTTGTCGATCGTGCCGTACGCGGTGACCATGACGACGGGCAGGTCTTCGTCGAAGCGACGGATGTCTTCAAGCACGTCGAGGCCATTGCGGTCGGGCAACATCAAGTCGAGGAGCACCGCGTCGTACGAACCCGACTGCAGTTTTTCGAGCCCTTCCATCGCGGTCGACGCGCTGCGAACCGTGTGACCGTCACCCGACAACAGTGCGTCGAGCGCCTCGCGGATGATCTCTTCGTCGTCGATGATGAGGATCGTGCCGTGGCTCCGTGCCATCAGTGCGCCACCGCTTCACTCACCCGCTGAGTCACGACGGGGAGTGTCAGGGTGAACCGCGTGCCCTGGCCGACCGTGCTGTCGCACGTCAGTGTGCCGCCATGTTCCTGCACGATGCCGTAGGTCACCGACAAGCC
>Ga0114969_10004712_pt1 | contig 10772 bp, 3 predicted proteins | sample M_130807_MF_Meta_FD_87316 | JGI IMG/M metagenome (GOLD analysis project Ga0114969, IMG submission 87316) | Freshwater microbial communities from Lake Montjoie, Canada to study carbon cycling - M_130807_MF_MetaG | ecosystem: Environmental > Aquatic > Freshwater > Lake | place: Lake Montjoie...
GCACTTGCCTTAATATTACTAATTGCTTCATTCACATAAGTAATACCTAAACCTGCACTCATTGTTTTTGAAAATGCCCGACCTAAACCAAATGAAAAATTTAAGAACGATGGTTTGTAATTACCTATTCCACCTTCTGGCGAAGTAGCTGTCGTTATAGGAATATCACCATAACCGAAGCTCATTATATTTACACCCAATACACCAACATCACCCAAATTATTTGCAAAGCTTAAATTACTAATACTCATACCTGTTCCGGCAAGATATCTAGTGTGTGCAAATGCAATCTCCGTGTTTTTGGTTTTCGCAAGCCCAGCAGTATTGCATTTCAGTGCTTCCGCACCAGAAACCCAAGCACAATTAAGCCCGAATAATCCGCCAGTTCTACCCCACGGATTCAATAATAATTCACCAGCTCCACCTTGTCCGGTACGATCCTTATTACCTGCCATTACACTCAAGCCAATACACATGGATAATGCTATGAGTTTTATTTTCTTATGTATCATATGTTGAAAATCTGTCGTTATAGAATTAAAAATATACTATTAAAAGCTGGTAATATCTGTAGGTCTCATGGCACCAAACCACTTCAATACAGTTTCTCCAATACCTGGTAAATTAACATGGACTAAATATAATCCGCTTGCGATAGGAATACCCTTATCATTTTTTATATCCCAATCTACATAAGCGGTTTTATTATCATTCTTCTTTATTGTTTTTATTAAATTACCATCAATCGTAAATATCTTAATTATGGCCTCATCAGGTAAATTAATGATTCTCACTTTATTTTCCAATCTATTTGCTTCATATTCAGAATAAGCATAATAAGGATTTGGAACAACATGAATGCGCTTAAAAATTTCGTCTTTATTATCAGTATAGCTATTGCCTGCATCACCAAGTTTTTTGGGAACGATATCTTTGGTAGAGAAGCTATATAAAGGCCAACCATTATTCTTTAGGGTTTGACTTGGGTCTGGTTGGTACCAAGAATAAGGACGAGTAACTCGTATAGAAACTCTTGTAGTAGTTGGAATAAGGCCATCTCGTAAGGAATTAAATTTCTTATTTGATTTAAGCATTGGAACACCAACCCACATCATCGATTTATAAGCTGCTGTAAAAGTTGCATCTCCACCACTATTTATATTATTTTTAATAACAGAAGCGAAAGCAGCACCGCCATCATATTTAGTGCGATGTACGTAGATAATATGCTTACCACCCCAAGCATTTACTTTGCCATTTAATGGATCTCTCTCACGAGAAGTTGGATTCCAAATTAAATCATTGCCTCTATCAAATACATTGAATGATTCTTCGCCGAAGGAAATGTTTAATCTTTCCCCAGTTTCAATATTAATAGCGTACCCTGGGAACCAACTCATTCCTGAATCAGCAAAATTGGAAGAATAAACTGGATTACCATTAGCATCAACTTCTTTGTCCCAACCAGCATGTTTTCTTAAGGTATACTTATACGATCCTCGTTCTGCATTCGTCAAAGACCCCACATGATCAGTCATTTCAATAACAGCACATCTTGTCCATAAACTTTTATCTGCAGTAAATACTAAGTCAATACTGTAGATATCTTGTAATCTTGTACGGTTATTACCGCTACCGTACATTAATCCAAATCCACATTCATCATTATTATTATTCGAAACTAAATTGTAAGGTGCAAAAGTACCATTCACAACTCCTTCAAAAGCTCCCAATTTATCTTTATTTTTTAATACTGGAAGACCTGTTCCTTGTGGAGGTGGCGAGATCGAATTATCCCAGTCAATCATTGAACATTGATTAACTCCATCATCCGTATTTGCAGTATACTCTATTCCTGATCTAATCCAATTATTGAACGATTTACCATCAACATCTTTAACACCTGATAACCAATTATTGTTCACATCTTCAAAAATAACAGAAGAAGTAATTAATCCATTTGTCTTGCTTGATGAATCATTATCTCCAGGACGAATTTGTTGTTCAGCCGCTGCAGCTATTCCCCAGTTGATACTGTCCTTTCCACTAACTGAATATTTTCTTAAATACTTTTCACTGTATTGATCTAAATTAACATCACTATATATTTCTTGACCAGTTGTTGTGTTTACAATTCTCCATTTGGCACTATCTGCTTTTGCACCTAATGAAGTATCCACACCATTGGTGTAAAATGCATTTACGTCAAACCACACTTCGTAGTTTCCAGGTTTGATACTATCTGGATTTACAACAGCTAGATGCAGTGGGCCAGCATTTCCTTTATACGTTGGAAAATAAGATTGACTATTTGCACCTAATGCTTCCATTTCAGATTCTTCTGTTAATTCCATAGCAATGCCACTATTTCCTTTTCCTTCAATTCTTTTTAATTGAATACCTGTACCATAATCTGCATAGGTTTGAATATATAAACTATCTGTTGCAGGATGAGGCATTGCTGTAACAATTTGTATTGGTAATTCTCGACCATCTGTTCTACTTTCTATGTACTCTTTATCTTGTGTACTATCCGCCTTAGCCGGGTCAAAGGCTCTGAATTTATTATATCCATAAGCTACAACGATATAATAATAAGTCTTATAGTTTATTAAACTTTTAGAAGTACCTACAGCGAACGCATCACTAATAATTTCAAAAGAATGTGATATTCCATTATCTGTACCGCTAGCCATTAACTTAGGAACATAATAGTTGGCAGAAATTTGTGGATCTACTTCGAAGTTTATTAAATCTTTTATGTCATTTTTTTTATCGCATTGAAATACAATTCTTGCTTTATCTGTATTAACTGATCCATCTTTACTTCGTAAATCAGAAGTTGATACACTTGCATTTTTCAATTGATAAACAATATATCCTTCAAATTTATATAACGAATCAGGAGAACCATTTTTAAAAGCCTTTTTTGAAACTTCCCGTTGATAGGCATCTGAAGTACTAGTTCCCAAATTATAACCATACTTTTCACCAAAATTATTAGAACCTGGTAAATTATCTAAATCAAAAATTAATCTTTTATCTAAAGGTTGAACAACTACTTTAGGTGCTTGCGGCCCAAAAGGAAGTTTAAATGCGTTATCAAACAGATCCTGTGCTTTATCATCACATATTTGAATTTTTGAGAAACAAGCTGAACTTCCGCCACCAACATTTGGTACCCAAACGGCACCTATCGTAATATTATTTGGCTCAGCACCAGGAATTAAAGGAAAAGGACCAGAAGAGTGAATAAATCTTCTGTCATCTGGCACATTGCCACAACTAGCTTCAGACCAGCCACCTTTACAAGGATCTCCATAGAAAATGAATTTTGTTGAAGTACCTGCCGCTCTAGCGTTACAAGCTGTAGTAAATGGTTGACCATCCTTCCAAGTACCCGTAATATAACCATAATAATCATCAGTAACATCAGGATTACCTGTTGGTCCACTGATATTATTAAAATAAGTAAATACAGTCATTTTCAATTCTGTATCCTTCGTTGTATTTGGTATTCTGTATTTAGGCCCTTGAAAATAGTCAACACCAACCATTGGTATTTCAAAACCATAACCTGCTGCACCTTCATCATATCCATCTCCATTATAGAGAATGCCTAAACCACGTGCCGTGTCGCAACCTACGTAATCATCAAAAGCAGCACCTAAATCAGCGTCGCACCATGTAGCCATATAGGTACTATCTAATTGAGAAGTACTAAAATTATAAATTTTATAATTATAAAAAGTAGATTCATTTAAACAATCATTTGTAGCGAATGCAAAAGCAGCAGCATGAATTTCTAATCCAATCGCATCTGAACCAGTTTCTGTTTTAATATCGCCTTTATCATTAAAAATCCACCAAATATATTGGTCTCCTACTATCTTAGGATAATCACCATTATTCCAATTATACTTACCATCGCCATCAATATCCACGAAATCAGCCATGTCACGAGTAGGCGGATAAATCAAAGAATTACTAGAACTTTTGATATAAGGGTTTCCTTTTGCAGGCCACTCTTTTATGATATCCGGTACAGCGGAAGCTCCAACTGATTGTATCTTATTTTTAATATCTATAGGATCTGTAAGTCCAGCAAAAATATTTTTAAATTTATTAATATCAGATGCATTTATTTTCCAAAATCGGTCCCAATCAGCACATGTTTGGAATCCAATACTATAATTATTGGTCTCATCCAATGGTCCTGACCAATAATCATTACCAGTTTGACGATAGGTTTGGGCAGCAATTTTCAATATTCCCGAAGAAGCATCTATACCTCCAATCCAGAGTGAACCAGCAAACAATGAATTTTTATTACTTCCTTTTGGAACTTCATAAGAGGCTGTCCCTGTAGGAATATCCCACCACATATCACCGCCATCCATCAAATGCGATCTAACATTATTAACATCCAAATCAATGACAGCAGTAGTTGCATTACAACCTGCAGCCGTTTTATGTAATCCTGCTTTGGCTTTTGCTCCAACATTCGGTAAGCCATAACTCGCATATACACTGATTGATAATGCGAAAATTGATACAAGTATTTTTTTCATTTTCTAACTTTTGTATTATAATTAAAAGGAAAGGTCAAAGCCAATATTAATTCTACGTGGATTGTTGTAATTATCCGGATTTAATAACTTCGCATTATATAAGTCTGTATACGCCTTTTTAAATTGAATATTGCTCAAACTTTGAATACCTTGTGGTGAAGTTAAATAACCATCATCATTTGCAACACCTGTATAACCATATACACCTATTGCACTTTTTGTATTCAATAGGTTGGATATAAATACATAAACATTTGCAAAAAGTGGATTACCAGATTTGATTACTTTCCCTTCAGCATCTTTTTTGGAACCATAAGTACCTAAATTAATATTCTTATCGATTCTAGTACTCAATTCAAATTGCCATGGTAAACGTGAACCATTGATAGTTCCGATAATTGGTTTACTATTGAAATCTCCTCCAACCAATGCGCTTGCGATCGCAGCTCTTGTATATGGCTCACCACTACGTGAACGTAGGGCAAAATTGATTCCAGATTCTTTAAATGGATAATATTTCCCTATTTTAGGTCCTTTATCCTTGTCTTCATAACGATAATCTAATCGCACATTGAACATATGTCGAGAATCAAATGACAAAGGATTTACAGTACGTAAATTGGGTTGACCAGAAGCCAATAAACTACTCTGTGAAGTAGCAGAACTACCTGTCCCCTCAGCAAATTGCAAAGTATAATCTACTTGACAACGAATAGGTCCAGTTTTTCTGAAATCCAATTTAACGGTTGCTCCTTTGGTAGAAGAAAAGTCTCTATTGCCATAAGATTGATAAGTAATTGGGTAAGCTAAAATAAGTCTTTGCAATTGAATTTCATTCTTTCTTTCTTTTGCGTATACCTCTATGGTTAGCGCCGCTTTCTTAGAAATTTTTTGCGTATAACCTAATGAATAATTAATAGCTTTTTGCATTTTCAAATTACCATTATTAATGGTAGCTTGTCTTTCTGCCAAGAAATAATAATCATCAGGTCCAACGGTATTATTCGAGCTAGGTGTTTGTGTTACTACATCGTAGTTCCCGTAAAATAACGCATTTTCTGAAATAGGAAATGAGAACTGAATACGTGGAGACAATGAAATTTCTGGCTTATAATCTTGAAAAGAGCTATTCGGATTGAATGTAGCACTTTTTATACTGTCTGTTTTGTTGATTAACCAAGGTTGAATTGGCAAGCCTCCAGCATACAAACCAGAAAGGATAGTTGGATCTCCAATTTCCTTTCCGAATGGATCATACCAAGTATCTCCTTTTCTATAACCAACAACTGTTGGTTTTGCGGATTGGTTATTATCCACATAAACTACATAATCTTTATCAAATGTAGAAACAGATGGTGCCAAATTATCATTGTTCTCTTTATCTTGAACTAGGGCATAAGAGCCTTCCACAATATCGCCAGCTTTTCTTACACCATATAAGGAATAAGGATCTTTCAATACTTTTTGATTCGCATCATAACGATCGATACGTAAGCCTATATTGAAATTAAAATCTTTATAAGAAAACTTATCCAAAATATAACCAAACATATAAATAGGTCTAAATGCGCCAACAGATCTGGTATAATCCCCTCTAGAGTCTGTTTTGGTCCAAAAGTCATTAAAGCTTGGTTGCTTTTTCAATTTTTTACCAAGGTAATCATAACCTAAATAACTCACATAATCATTACCGTCATTGAGTAAATCATCGGCAGAAAACATATCTAAAGAGAAAGTTTTAGGGTTTAAATAGTCAATGTCAATTAAATCTTTATTTCTCTCATCACCATACAATTTTTTACGCAATTCTTTATCGAATCTTGCTTGATCAGAGGCAACATAAGCTCTGTCATATTTAATAGAATCAAATGGGCTCATTACTGCTACACCAGCTATTATTTGATCATAAGTATAAGAAACCCCACCAATAATATATTGCGGATTGTCTAAATCTAAATTTTGAATTTGACGGTTAGTTACCAAACGCATAAGACTCCAAAGACCTGATGCTGCAATACCGTAAGACCTTCTTGTTTGTTGATCATATCCGATTCCAAATTGGATGTTGTGCGTAATAGGATCTTTACGAACCCCATTTTTACCTCCTTGGTCAATATCTAAAGACGCATCTAAATTTATAGAAACTTGATCTGATTCAGCATAGCTATAACTGCTAATCTGTGCGCCTGGCGAAGTCCACAAACTATAAACAGACGGTGCACCATCTCCATTACGCAAAGCCCCATAGGATTGTAATTGCGTTAAATTTTGTTTTGGGAATCTATTATCTGCATAAACTGACTTGGTATAGTTTTCTAATAATGGATTAACTCCGCCTGGGGTAAATGTAACTGAATCAGTTCTTTCACCAAAATACTTAATACCTAAATAACCACCTTTACCTGTATCCAACCCATACACATCTGAACGATATGTTTGGAATTGACCAATATAGCCATAGTCAAAAGTATTTCTTACATGTTTAGGATTAGCTCCGTCACTGTATTCTTTTTGATAAGACAATTGTAAAGTATAATACGCGTTTGATATTGCAGATTTTTTATCTCCCTCCTTTATTGCAGAAACACCTTTACCAAGCTTTTGGGTAAGGCGTGCAAAACCACGAGCAGAATAGTTTACATTAATTGAATTGGCTTCAGGTGCGAATAAAGAATTTGAAAATGACCAACCTCTTCCTTTGCTATACACAAAATAAGTTCCTAAAGTCAAATTAATGTTTTCTGTAGCTTGAAAATCCAATTTACCCACATAATTCAATCCATAAGATTGTGCATTTTGTTTTGCTTTTACTTTATCAAAATCATTAGCAGTCAATTGCTCAGCTGTAGATACGAAATTACCAGTTCCATTTGGATTCGCTTGTAATGGATTACTTTGAATATTATCCAAAACAGAAGATTTTATAATTGTATTTTTATTTACATTAGGATTTGGATCCTTGTCGTAATTACCAGATAAATTCAGCACATAACCAATTATTGGTTTTTTAACACCATTTTTCTTTCTGCTTAAGAATGGCCCACCAAGATCTAAGGAAATTAAATTATTATTATAACCTTCAACTGAATGTTGTGCTTGTAAACTTCCAGCAAATTTTTCTTGTAAGCCTCTTGTATTAATACTAATTACACCACCTGTTGCATTTCCATCCTTAGCGCTCATCCCATTCATTGTTACTTCCAAAGTACCGATTGCCCCTGGAGGTAAATTAGTTCCACGAGTACCACGAATCATGATTCCATCTACCTTATACAAAGTACCTGAAGAACGCCCTCCACCAATACTTACACTATTATCGTTTGATTTTGATTGAAAAACTCCACCTGTCAAAGAAACTAAATTACCTGTATTGGTTATTCCCGTATTTTTAATATCTTTAGCAGTAATTACATTTCTACCTGGTGAATTGGGGTCAATTAGTTTAACTCTTTCAGTGCTTACTACAAAATCTTTTTTTGAGGTAGCAATTTTTTTCTCCAATTTAAATTCAACATTGGACCGTTTATCATTCCCGACAATAACTTTCGTTCTTTCTTCCCCAATATATCCCGAATAAGATACTTTTACTGAATAAGTACCAGGTGTTAAAGGTTTAATTTTAAAATTCCCTTGTTCATCTGTTTTAGCACCTCCTTTAAAAACACCACCTTCGAACGCTTGAACGGTAGCAAAATCCAATGGTTTCTCTTGATCATCCACTACTCTACCATAAATTTCTCCTCCAGATGAGGCTTGTCCAAACGCAAAACTTGTTATAAATGTTAACAGGGCTAATAATCTTAATTTTTTTATCATACTCTAAAAATATGTAAGGGTTATAAATAGTTGTTAAAAGTACACTTTATGTTAACAATTGCACAATAATTTATTTACTTATTTGTTAACACCTTGTAAACTGATTGCTTTCAATGGCATTTAATTAGGATAAAAGGTAATAATTTGGTTAAAATTTAAACTGAAATTATCTTGCAATATTCACTGCTCTCTTTTCTCTTATAACTGTCACTTTAATTTGACCTGGGTATTGCATTTCTTTTTGGATACGATCTGCAATTTCAAAAGAAAGCCTTTCACTATCTGCATCGCTTACTTTTTCAGCTTCTACTATTACTCTTAACTCTCGACCAGCTTGAATTGCATAGGCTTTTTCTACGCCAGGATAGCTAAGTGCAGTTGTTTCCAAATCTTTAATCCGCTCCAAATAACTTTGCATAATTTCTCTACGAGCGCCTGGACGGGCTCCACTTATGGCATCACAAGCTTGGATGATAGGTGAAATCACGAATTTCATTTCCATTTCATCATGGTGTGCGCCAATAGCATTCACAACAGAAGGATGTTCCCCAAATTTCTCAGCCAATTTCGCACCCAATAATGCATGTGACAATTCTGTTTCTTCGTCTGGCACCTTGCCGATATCATGTAATAAACCAGCTCGTTTTGCTAATTTTGGATTTAAGCCCAATTCAGCAGCCATGATACTGCATAAGTTAGCAGTTTCACGAGAGTGCATCAATAAATTTTGACCATATGAAGAACGGAAACGCATACGACCAACCATTCTTACTAATTCTTTATGTAAACCATGAACGCCTAATTCAATGACCGTGCGCTCACCGATTTCCATTACTTGTTCTTCTATTTGCTTTTTCGTTTTTTCTACGACTTCTTCGATACGAGCAGGGTGCATACGACCATCTTGTACAAGACGTTGCAATGAAATTCTAGCTATTTCTCGACGCAATGGATCAAAACTAGACAAAACGATTGCTTCAGGCGTATCATCAACTACCAAATCCACACCAGTTGCGGCTTCTAGGGCACGAATATTTCTTCCTTCCCGTCCAATGATTTGACCTTTAATATCATCACTTTCTAAATTGAAGACTGTAATCGCATTTTCAATAGCATGTTCTGTCGCAGTTCTTTGAATAGTCTGAATAATTATTTTCTTAGCTTCTTTGTTTGCCTTTATTTTAGCTTCTTCCATTATTTCTTGGACATGGGCCATTGCTCGTGTGTTGGCTTCATCTTTAATGGCCTCAATCAATTCCAATCTAGCATCTTCCGCCTTCAAATTAGATACTTTTTCTAATCTTTTGATATGTTCATCATGCTGCTTAGATAACTGTTCTTGCTTTATGCTAACAACTTCTAATTGCTTATCCAGATTATTTTTTTTCTGCTCATACTCCTGCACTTGCTTTTGCGCCAACTGCGTTTTTTCATTCAAATCACTTTCCTTTTGCTTGATGCGATTCTCTCCATCATTAATTTTCTGTGTACTTTGAAGCATTTTTTGTTCATGCTCCGTTTTTAGCTTTAAGAAATGCTCTTTAGCTTCCAACATTTTTTTATCACGAGCCGTTTCTGCTTGTTCCTTTATAGTTTCAGCCTTAGTTTGTGCATCTTTAACGGTTTGTTCTGCTTGATGTTCAGCGTCTTTTATCGCTTTTTCTGTATTTTTATTAAAAAGTGTTTTGCCACCTATTATTCCGAGAATGAGTGCAACCACCGCTGCTATGACAGTTATTATAATTGGATCCATATTTAGTTAAGTTTATCATTAAATAATCCATATCCTTTTTTCTTATCGGGATATGTTATTAGTTGGCGAATATAATACATTGTTTTGATATTCATATTTTTAGCATATATTCCTATGATGGCTAGAAATATTCATCTAAAAAAGCTGACATTTTGAACAAAAACTAGATATTATCCATGATTGTAATATTTTTCAGATTGCCTTCTAAAATCTACACATTATTTATTTACTTTGCTTCAAATTTAATCTATGCGTAAAATCTGTTTATTCTCTTTTATTGGACTTAATATTATTTTATTATTCAATTGTTCTCCAAAAGCGAGCAAAAAGGTAACTTCAGAAAACAAAGTGGTTACAAGCGAAAAAATAGAAGAGGATAAAAAAATAGGCATTGAAGACAGAGATATTGACATGAGTGATGCCGACAACACAGATTCAGAATGGAAAAGAAAATCGATTGATGAAAAGTTTGATGCGTTGGGTAATTTAGGCGTTGAACATCAGGACCTTGGCGCTGATGTATATCATTCTAAATGTGGTTCTTGTCATAAATTATATTCTCCTTCCAGTAGAAATGCGATGAGTTGGATTAAGATTTTGGATAAAATGGCTCCGAAAGCCAAATTAAATGA
>Ga0114969_10004715_pt1 | contig 10768 bp, 9 predicted proteins | sample M_130807_MF_Meta_FD_87316 | JGI IMG/M metagenome (GOLD analysis project Ga0114969, IMG submission 87316) | Freshwater microbial communities from Lake Montjoie, Canada to study carbon cycling - M_130807_MF_MetaG | ecosystem: Environmental > Aquatic > Freshwater > Lake | place: Lake Montjoie...
ATTCCCACATATACCATGAACAGCAGGCGTAACTCCCGTGACAATGGAAGAATTATTGACATTCGTAAACGACGGCAATGCCCCCCTAACCATTCCTCTATATCCAGACTTAGCGATTTTTTCAAGATTTGGCATCCTTCTAAATGCTAAGGTGGTATCTAGGTATTCATCTGCAGAGCCATCAATACATATTACTACGATCGGCTTTGCAGATGGACTATACATTCTATTATTAATGCTAAACGGGGTGGTGGAAATTGTTGCCATTGAAACTAGCTTTTTTTACTCAATTAACGATTTAGAATGGTGCAAAAGTAAGACTCTTATTCCATCTCTTTTGTACCAAATTTCATTACTCATAGAAATAATTATTTATACACACGTTTAGTTGATTTTGCCATAATTCTTCCCCCAAAGGGGTATACTATATTTCATAGATTTCCTCGTTCTAATAGATTATCCATAAATTGCTGCTTCGAAATAGATTTAATCTCAACTGTAATTTTATTTCAAGTAGATTGATTTACATTGATTTTAATATTTATTGTACGATTACTCATAAAACATCCTTATGACCCTTGATGCTGCTCAAGTTGCTGTAGATGAAGTATTTGCTCTTTATGAAAAATTTGGGGCAGAAGATTATATTGGAGAGCCAGTCTCTCAAATAGAACATATGTGCCAAGCCGCTCAATTGGCTGAAGCCGAAGGGTATGATGACGACGTTATTCTCGGCGCTTTTTTTCATGATATTGGTCATTTATGTGAGCATGTAATGCATGTTGAGCAAATGGATGGATATGGAGTCGTAGACCATGAAAAACTTGGGCGAGACTTTTTGGAGCAAAAAGGGTTTTCCTCAAAAATTTCAAGTCTGGTAGAAAGCCATGTACAAGCAAAACGATTTCTCACATTCAAATACCCTGATTATTTTAGTAAGCTCTCTGAAGCAAGTAAAAAGACATTAGAAATGCAAGGAGGAGTAATGGGTGAAAAAGAGGCCAAAGCATTCGAGGCCGATGAGTTTCATGAAATTTATATTAAACTGAGGGAATGGGATGATAGAGCTAAGGAAATAAATTCACCTTTGCCTTCTCTTGAAGTGTATAAAGAGCGTGCTTTGAATCATCTCTTGAGGCAAGGCTAATTCATTTTAAAATTAAGGTTCTTCACAAGTATTGATTCTCCATATTTATTAAGAGGGAATTTGACAAGAATTCCAAAATGAAAAGTAAATTTTATTATGTCTGAATTATTGACTGCGCCAAAGAAATCCTTCTCAAAAGACATCTTGCTTCCTGTATACACTGCAGCTATTGCATTTCTTGCTTATGCATCCGTTTATGCATATAGAAAACCATTTACTGTGGCTACGTTTGATGGGATAAAGTATTGGAATATATCGTATCAAACCTTACTGATTATCAGCCAAGTGATTGGTTATATGTTTAGTAAATTTTATGGGATTAAGTTTATCTCTGAGCTGAAGCGATTTGGAAGGTGGAAAACGGCGTTAATTCTCATGAGTATATCATGGGGGGCATTATTTCTATTCGCATTAGTTCCCGCGCCTTATGGGATGATATTCCTATTTATCAACGGGTTTCCATTGGGCTTTCTATGGGGAATTGTTTTTAGTTATGTTGAAGGGCGGAGAACAACTGATTTTATTGGTTCTGTTTTAGCAATCAGTTTCATTTTTGCAGGGGGCTTCACTAGGTCCGTGGCAAAATGGCTGTTGATTGATATGCATATTACAGAAAAGTGGATGCCATTTGTAGCCGGGCTTATCTTCGCATTACCACTGGCCTTATTCATTTTCCTACTTGAGCGAATACCAAAACCAACAGAGGCTGATATTGAGGAAAGGGCTGAGCGGCTTCCCATGTCAAAGGATGATCGAAAAAAATTTCTGAAATTGTTTACTGTAGGAATTTTCGCGGCAACATTCACCTATACTTTACTGAGTATCATGCGCGATATTAGAGATAATTACATGTCGAATATATGGAATGAACTTGGGTATGGAAAAGACTATTCAATCTTTACTAAAACAGAAACCAGAACTTCCGTAGTCATCTTAATTATGATTGGCTTACTTGTGCTAATTAGAAAAAATATTAGGGCGTTTCGATTTATACATGTTATTATTATAATGGGATTTCTTTTAGCAGGGATATCATCATGGATGTATGTTCAACACCAAATCGAAGGTGGACTTTGGATGCAGCTGGTTAGCTTAGGTCTTTATATGGGCTATATTCCTTTCCAATGTATTTATTTTGAAAGATTGATTGCAACGTTTAAGGTTAAGGGTAACGTAGGTTTCCTTCTTTATATTGCTGATTCATTTGGATACCTAGGAAGTGTCTTGGTAATGCTCGGCAAAGAATTCTTTGATGTACAGGTTAAATGGTCAGATGTATACTCTCATGGTGTAGTAATCGTTTCCATCATTGGGATATCTACTACAATACTTTCTTTCTTTTATTTCAATCATAAATACAAGTTGCTAAAGTCTGCTTTATGATGAAAAAATCAGCCATAGTAATTGGTGCTGGTATAGTTGGGTTGGCTGTTGCACGTGCCTTAGCGATTCGGGGTTTTGCGGTAACAGTTATTGAAAGGTCTTCTAAGTCTGTTGGAGCATCTGTCCGAAATTTTGGTATGGTGCTTCCTATTGCGCAGCCAGATGGAATATTGTTTGAAAGAGCAATGAATTCACGCAGAATATGGAAGTCATTATGTGATGATGCGAAAATTTGGTACGACGAAGTGGGCTCATTACAACTGGCCTATGCAGCCGATGAATGGCAAGTGCTTTCTGAGTTATCTGATATATACAAACATAGAGGATATCAACTTTTGAATAGTGAGCAAACCTGTTCATTGTCATACCCCATTGTACCCCGAAATTTGCATGGTAGTCTTTTTAGCAAAGATGAAATTATCGTGGATCCTAGAGAAGCTATTTATAAGATACCTGAGTTCCTTTCTGAACGGTATGGTGTGCAGTTCATTTGGAATACTACAGCAACATCAATCACACGCCACACCGTTTTTGCTGGATCAAAATCGTACAGCGCAGATGAGATTTTCGTTTGCTCTGGTTCTGATTTTGAAACATTATTCCCTGAACAATTTGCCAATCAAAATATTACCAAGTGTAAGCTTCAGATGATGAGGATGGCGGCACAAGATCAACATGCTAGAATAGGACCTATGTTGTGCGCGGGTTTATCACTCATTAATTATAGCAGTTTTTCAGTAGCGCCTACACATGCTCAGCTAAAAGCTAGGCTTCATCTTGATTTTCCTGAATATATAAAATGGGGCATCCATGTTATGGTTTCTCAAAATCAGACTGGAGAGTTAACTATTGGTGATTCACACGAATATGGATTAACCCCTGATCCATGGGATAGGGCCTTGGTCAATGAATTGATTTTAAATTATCTTAAGAATTTTGCAGCGTTCAAGAATGAAAAAGTTATTGAAACCTGGAACGGAGTATATTCAAAAATGAAAAGTGGAGAAACGGAATTGGTCATAAAGCCTGAGGATGGGATTACAATTGTGAATGGACTTGGAGGAGCTGGTATGACATTATCATTCGGAATTGCTGAGGAGATTGTTTCTTGATTAATTTTCAACTTTGGTGTTATTTCTTATTTCAAATATTTCCGGGGCTATTCTATTGTAAAGTTTAACAGAGTATGAAATTTTATCTTTCATTATTATATTTATTTCTCCTGTCCATTTGTGAAGGGCAGACAACCATTTATGTTTCAACTGCTGGGAATGATTCTAATTCGGGTAGGATTGAAAAACCATTGAAATCAATTCATGCTGCATTGGGAAAAATTGCTAATGCTAACTCAACGTACGTAGAGATTTTATTGAGAGCCGGAACCTATTATTCGAAGAACGTAATTTCTATTACCCCTACTTTATTAAACAAACATAGTCTAACTATTTCTGCTTTTAAAAATGAATCAGTAGTACTAAGCGGAGCATTCCCAATTCATACCACGTGGAACCCTGTAGTAAGGCGAAAAGGATTAGTTGAAGCTTCAATTGAGAAAGGATTGATGCTGGACCAATTGATTTGTAATGGGAGGATCCTACATATGGCTCGTTATCCAAACTACAATGAAAGTGCTCTGCCATTGCATGGAACCTCACCTGATGTATTAAGTCCTAATAAAATCAAAAAATGGGCCAATCCCAAAGGTGCATACATACATGCATTGCATAATGGAGAATGGGGTGGATTTCATTTTAAGGTGATCGGTAAAATAAAGAATGATAGTCTCGCCTTAGAAGGAGGTTGGCAGAATAATCGTCCAGCACCAATGCATAAGGAATATAGGTATGTTGAAAATATTTTTGAAGAACTTGACGCTCCTGGGGAATGGTATTATGATTCATCACTTGGTAAATTGTATTTGTATCCTCCCTTGGGAGTCGATTTAAAGAAAGCCTCTTTTGAACGTTCAATTCTGAATGATATCATTCATATCGTGGGCAATGAAAACAATCCGGCTGAAAATGTAGAAATTTTCGGCATCTCTTTCGAGCATACTAACAGAACGTTTATGTTAACGAAAGAGCCTCTGTTGAGAAGCGATTGGACAGTCTATCGAGGTGGGGCAGTTCTAATTGAAGGAGCAAGGAATGTCACTGTTGATAATTGCCAGTTTAAAGACTTAGGAGGTAATGCGGTTTTTGTAAGCAAGTTTAACCGTAATGTTTCTATTCGAGAAAATATCATTAGCCATATTGGAGGAAATGGCATTGCCTTTGTTGGTGATACAGCTGCTGTTCGATCTCCATCCTTTCGTTATGAAAATTTTATTCCATTAGAAGCACTAGACAAAACTCCGGGCCCAAAATCCAATAATTATCCTTCCCATTGTGATGCTACAGAAAACCTTATTTATGATATTGGAAAGATAGAAAAGCAGGTGGCTGGAGTGGAAATAAGCATGTCTTCTGAAATTAATGTTAGTCACAATACTATTTACGACGTTCCACGTGCAGGTATTAATATCGGAGATGGGTGTTGGGGTGGACATACCATTCAATTTAATGATGTGTTCAATACAGTATTGGAGACGGGTGATCATGGCGCATTTAATTCTTGGGGACGAGATCGCTACTGGCATCCAGATTATGAACGAATGCAAGAGATTGCCGAGCATGATAGCCTATTGATTTTTGCCGATGCCATCAAGCCGACTATGCTTTTTAATAATCGCTTTCGGTGTGATCATGGTTGGGATATTGACTTGGACGATGGCTCTAGTAATTACATTATTGCTAATAATGTTTGCTTGCAAGGTGGACTCAAATTAAGAGAAGGATTCAACAGGAAAGTAGAGAATAATATTATGATTAATAACTCATTCCATCCGCATGTTTGGTTTAGAAGGAGTTATGATGTTTTTACACATAACATTGTATTGGATAAGTACAAACCAATTATGCTAAATGGTTGGGGAGATAATGTTGATTTTAATTTTTTTCCAGATAGTGCATCATTGTTCTTTGCACAGAAAAATAGCACAGACGTACATTCTGTTTTTGGGAATCCTGAATTCATTGATCCTTTTATAGGGAACTATCAAGTTAGAAATACCTCTAGTGCATTGGAACTTGGATTCATAAATTTTAGCATGAATGAATTTGGGGTGACTAAACCCAAATTAAAGCGCTTGGCTAAGCAGCCTACGTTTACCAAGCAGCTTTTTACAGAAATGATAAGCGATCCTAATGTTATCACAGGTTGGTTCGGCGCAAGCTTGAAAAAAATTTCAGGGTTAAACGAGCGCTCCGCAACAGGTATGAAGGGCGAAGAGGGCGTTTATATTACTCAAATTGAGGCAGGGAGTACTGCAGAGAAATTTGGACTTAGAAAAGGGGATGTTATACTAAAGGTAGATGGGGAAGATGTGTATGATAGTAAAGATGTATTCACGCTATACAATGGCTCGAAATGGAAAGGAACTGTTGAACTCACTGTATTTAGAGGGCAACAATTAACCAAGGTGTTTGCAAACGAAAAATCGAATTGATTAGGGGCTAAAAAAAATCCCAGCACTTGCTTAAGGCTGGGATTTTTATAATCTAGAAATGTATTAAAACTTCAATGTTTTTGGAAGGTATTTTTCAATCAATTCGGTATAGTATGATTTTAGTTCTTTCCAATCAGGTTGCACTGGACATTTTGAGTAAAGATCATATGGATTGAATAGTGTAACCCATTTCAACATTTCCTTATCATGGTCATCCAAAAGATGTTCATATGCTCCTTCACGATGCCAAGCATAGAAGGAATGATACCTCAACATATACAATGCAGGTTCTGGAAGATGATCTTTCATCATTTGATAGATGTATTCATCGTGGCCCCAACTCATATGTACATTACGAAGACCACAATTTGGCTTGTAAATACCAAATTTTGTATTGTAAGCAGGATTAGTAAAATCAGGGTTGGCGTTAAAGAATTCTGAATAAATAATTTTATCAGAGTATGCGCAGCCAACAGGGAACGTATCACCTACTACTGCCCATTGTGGTTCACCAAACAAACAAAGCACTTTTCCCATGTCGTGCATTAAACCAACAAGTACCATCCAATCTGGATGTCCATCACGTCTAATGGCTTCTGATGTTTGTAGTAAATGTTGAAATTGGTCCAAGTCAGTGTCTGGATCTGAATCATCAACCAATTCATTTAGAAATTCGAACGCATCCCATATCGCCATTTCTTTTTTGTCAAAAGAAAGATATTGCTCACGCTTTTGCATGACAAATTCATATGTCTGATAGGTGTGGTTCAGTCTATAAAATTCTTTTACTGTATCACGAGCAGGCTCCTCATAATTTCTGTAGGCTTCAGTAGATTTTGCAGTTGCAATTTTTTCAGGATCAGGGTAACGCTCAAGCAAATCCTCTTCCCATTCATCCAAACTTCCTAAGGGATTTATTTCCTTTGAACTAAGATTATTCGTTTGCATAATATGTTGTTTTTTAATGCCTTTGTATAATTGACAGTACAAGTTAAAAACTATTTTGGAAATTGTAAGCATATAAACCGTTTTCGTTGAAATTTTACCTGTTTTAGTGAAATAATGTGTATTTTAAATCCCATTAACACACACTAACGACTGCCATGACACTTCATTTAGCCGATTATTTAATCATTATCATTTATTTCATTTTTGTAATTGCTGTAGGGTTCATCATTAAAAAAAGTATTAAGTCTAGTAATGACTTCCTGAATAGTAATCGAAGCATCCCACTTTGGATTACTAGTCTTGCTTTCATATCTGCAAATCTTGGTGCTCAAGAGGTATTAGGAATGGTCGCTTCAGGAGCAAAGTATGGGATTATGACTGTTCACTTTTATTGGGTTGGCGCCATTTTCGCCATGATCTTTTTAGGTGTTTTTATGATGCCGTTTTATTATGGTAGTAAGGCAAGAAGTGTTCCTGAATACCTCTCAATGAGATTTGATGAAAAAACAAGAGGGTTGAACGCCCTCACCTTTGCTGCTATGACTATCTTTTCCTCTGGCATTTCATTATATGCCTTGGCGAAACTATTAGAAGTCATCCTGCATTGGAATTTTGATGTTTGTATTTGGGTAGCAGCTGGTGTGGTAATGATTTATACATTTATGGGTGGACTAACCAGCGCAGTGTACAATGAAGTGCTTCAGTTTTTCTTGATCGTAATCGGATTGTCTCCATTAGTCATTGTGTCATTACATGATGCTGGTGGTTGGGCCTCCATTAGAGCTAACCTTCAACCAGAGCTTACACATGCGTGGAAGTATATGGGAAATGCGGAATCGAATCCAATGGGTATAAATTTTATATCCATGCTTTTTGGACTAGGTTTTGTGATGTCTTTTGGATACTGGTGTACTGATTTCCTCGTAATTCAGCGTGCTATGATTGCGAAAAATATGAGTGCAGCACAGCGAACTCCAATTCTCGCAGCTATCCCCAAAATGTTTATGCCATTGATTGTTGTACTACCAGGAGTTGTAGCAATTACCTTAATGCAGCCAGCACTTCAATCAAAAGGATATAGTATACCGCTTGATGCTAAAGGGGCGATGGATTATACCATGACATTACCTTCTCTTATTGCACACTATTACCCTAGTGGACTTCTTGGCGTGGGTATAACTGCATTGATTGCCTCTTTCATGAGTGGAATGGCTGGAAATGTAACAGCCTTCAATTCCGTATTTACGTATGACATTTATCAATCGTATTTTGTTAAAAACAAATCAGACAAACACTACCTGTATGTTGGTAAAATGATTACCCTGATTGGAATCCTACTTTCCATCATGACTGCATATATAGCCCAAGGCTATAACAATATAAATGACTTTCTTCAACTGGTCTTTAGTTTTGTGAATGGGCCTCTATTTGCTACGTTCTTATTGGGTATGTTTTGGAAGAGAACTACTGGGCATGGTGCTTTTTGGGGGCTAGTGGCGGGAACACTTGCTGCGACTATAACCCATGGGTTGACAATAGCAGAAGGGAAGGGCGGATGGATCTCTCCTATGTTTGAAATCAAGAGTGGAATGGGACAGGCATTCGTAGTAGCCACATTCTCTTGGTTAACCAATTTTACGGCAACTATTTTAATCAGTCTCGTTACAAAACCAAAGAGTGACATCGAGTTAAAAGGCCTTGTCTATTCTCTAACAGAAAAAGTAAATGCATCTGAACAAAAGTGGTACCTTAAGGCTGGACCAATTGGAATCATCTTACTCATCATTACCATAATACTAAATATACTGTTGTTCTAAACTATTTTTATGCTAGAAAAATTAAATCAGTTAAGTTTCGTAATCGGTGTATTTTTTGTTTTAGTGTCTCTTGTGTTGTTTGGGGAATATTTTTTTTCAGACTTGCCAAAAGATATAAATCTATATACGGGAATAGGCATGTTTATTTTTGGCTTTTTAATGATTCGCGCAAAAGCTTGATAATTATAATCCTCTAATACATCACCATGGCTGCACAATCTTGGCAAAATGGAAAAATCATTCGTATTGAAGACGAAACGATCTCTACAAAAAGGTTTTGGATTGAATTGACTGAAATCGATAAGTTTGATTTTATCCCTGGTCAATTCGTTTCCTTGGATTTGCCAATCCATGAACAACCAAGTAAGCGATTGAGAAGCTATTCTATTGCGTCTTGCCCAAATGGAACGAATGTCTTTGAACTTGTAATTGTAATCATGGAAGGTGGATTAGGAACTACCTATTTATTTAATGAAGCTCCAATAGGAACGGAGTTTCCAGTTCGAGGTCCAATGGGCCATTTTACCCTCCCCGATCCTATTACCACTGATATTTATATGATTTGTACTGGTACTGGAATTGCACCATTTAGATCTATGGTCCAACATATTCATCGAAATAATATTCCCCACCAAGATATTTTTCTAATTTCTGGTACAAGAAAACGTCCGGATGCGCTATACTTGGAAGAAATGTTTGATTTGAAGGAAAAACTACCGGGATTTCATTACTTTCCAACCTTTTCAAGGGAAGAGAATGTTCCAGAAGGCCATTGTATTGGCTATGTACATGCCATTTATGAACAACTTTTAGAAGACAAAAAAGAATCCGCTCATTTTTATTTATGTGGATGGCGAGATATGATTAATGATGCTCGTAAACGTATCCAAGATAAAGGATTTGATAAAAAGTCGATTCATTTTGAACTATACGGTTAAGCATTTGGATCTTAAGTATAAACAGCTTTAAGTAGTTAGAATATAGAAGCACTAGTATCAATAATAGAATTAAATAAATAGTCATGAAACAGAATTTTAAATCATTTTTTTTATTTGTATCGTTCTCAATTTTATCAGTAGGATTATTTGCACAAAAAAAGATTAATGAAGATTGGTCTGCTTGGGCGAATTTTCAAAAATATGCCTCCGAAAATGAAAAAGTTCCTGCGAAAGTTGCTGGCGAAAAGCGTGTGGTTTTTTTAGGGAATTCTATTTTCGAAGGATGGTTGGAGTTAAGGCCAGAATTTTTTGCAGGTAAGCCCTATTACGATAGAGGAATCAGTGGACAAACTACGCCACAAATGCTTCTGCGTTTTTATGATGACGTCTTAGCCCTTAAGCCAGATGTAATGGTGCTTAAAGCGGGTATCAATGATATTGCTCAAAATACCGGTCCATATGATCAACAGAAAACGTTGAATAATATTAAAGCCATTGTTCAATTAGCTCGAGCAAATCATATTAAAGTTGTACTATGTTCAGTATTACCTGCAAATATTTTTGGATGGAGGCCTGAACTTCAACCGGCCGATTTAGTAATTGCACTCAATAAAGAAATCAAAAAGTTCGCAGAAGAAAATAAATTCTACTATCTCGATTTATATTCTGCCGTAGTAGATGATAAAAAAGGAATGAAAATCGAATATTCAGAAGATGGAGTACATCCAACAGTAGAAGGCTACAAAGTACTGGAGCCATTAGTTGAAGCGGCGATAAAGCAAGTTAAACGTTAATATAAGAAGTGAAGAGGAATCACTAATTAATTAACTTAATTATTCATTCCTCTTCACTTCTCTTTTTTTATGGATCTATATTGGACTCAATCGATGAGTCACGCTGCAGCTAATTCTCTTTTCTGTACGGAAGTAAAATAGATTGAAGCAAAAAAGGAAATGATAAGATATGCTTGAATGAGGTAATTAACGAA
>Ga0114969_10004717_pt1 | contig 10757 bp, 8 predicted proteins | sample M_130807_MF_Meta_FD_87316 | JGI IMG/M metagenome (GOLD analysis project Ga0114969, IMG submission 87316) | Freshwater microbial communities from Lake Montjoie, Canada to study carbon cycling - M_130807_MF_MetaG | ecosystem: Environmental > Aquatic > Freshwater > Lake | place: Lake Montjoie...
AAAAGCATATGGTGTACCCTCTGTACTTCCTGATATTGTACTTGGATTTAAACTTAAGTTAAATTCATTTTCTCTAATTGTACATTTGTACTGTGTTTCAAATATTTTATATGAACTTGAAAATGAACAAGTAACGTTAGATGATGTTATAAAGTTAGTTATAACGTCTGTTGATGCTGAGGTTATAGTAATAAGACCGTGAGGGTAAAATATATTTCCGATTATTATGCTGCCTGATAGTATGTTTCCTTCTCCGTCGTCTGTTAAACTTCCACTTTCAGCAGTGAATGTAAATGAATTTGGTCTTATGTAGTCACCAAATAATCGAACTGGAATTGAAATAACACCTATAATATCATTTGATGATGTAGGAAAGTATCTTGGATATGATAATGTTGTTTGTAAGTAATTGTCATAAGCTGTACTACTAGCTGAGCCTATAAATCTATCTCCTTCTACATCTCTACCAGGAATTAAAATTGGTCTACTTGCTGGGTCACTGTAACTTGAACTTAAGTAATTAGCATAGTACAATTCTTCTATTGAAGAGTACACTAATTGTTGATATTGAATTCCTAACTGTCCTGTTGTAGGACCAGACAGTGGATTAAATAGTGATGTTATATTTTGACCTAAAAGTCTATCTATTCCAACATAAGAAGCAGTTAGTTCAGTCGCACCATAAAAAGTAAATCCTTTATTTACCTCAAATGGAGTAATAACTATATCTGAAGCTAAAAATTGCTTGTAAGCGCCCATCTAGATCAAAAATCTAATTTAATCCTCACAAGTGCTTCTTTGGTGAAATCTTTTAACAATGGTCTACTAAGTTTAGCTACTGCTAATAATTCGTTTGTGTCGTTGTATAATCCAATAGTTGTAGGAAATGTTTGTGGATTATTAATAAAAGAATTCCATATTACCTCACCTGTACTTCCTGATATAAAACTTGGATTTTCTGAGTAGTTAAATTCTGCGTTTCTTGCTCTTATAAATATATAATCAGATGATATTGTTTCTTGGCTGTTTAAGAAAAAACTTCCACCTCCACTAATAGCATTAAACATTGCTCTATTATTTAAACCATCTGAATTATATGTTGGATTTGAAGCTAATCCAATTGAAGCACTTAATGCGGTTTGGTTTAAAATAATAGTTCCAATGTCTGGTAATAACCAACCGTATGAACCTGAGGCTACACTATACCCATTAGGATTAGTTAAGTTAACTGTTCCTTGAGAACCACTAACTAATTGAAATACTCTTCCTGCTTCATTAAACACAACTGATGGTGCTACCTGGCTGTCATCTGTTAAAGTTATGTTTCCTGTATTTCCTGACAATACTAATGATAATGAGCCTGGAAATAAACTTTCCTTATAACGAGTTCTATCAACAGATATTGCCCAAAAGTCAGATGATGTTACTCCACCAAATGTAAAATTAGCATTTTCATCTCCTAATACTAACACTTGATATTGTCCATAAGTAGTCAACGTTGGAGAACTTCCTATCACAGCGTTATTGTAAAATGAACTTCCACTTCCATATTGATTACCGTAAGCAACAGCAAACTGTACAGCGGCTGATGCATTAGTAGATGATGTTTGATAAATGTTTAAGTAAAAATTTCCAGAAGATCCTGCTTCTTGTACTGATGAAGTAAAAAAATTAGTTAATGTTACTAATCCTTCAGACCACAGTGTGGCTGTAATTGAATCAGAACTTACTACGAAATCTTCAGGTATTAAACGATTAAATGACATGTTTTATATTTTATGATATTTTAGTTACTGTTACTGGAATTGTTACTCTTGCTCCACTGTCTCTGCCTTCTACAGTTAATGTAGCTTGTAATTGAGTGTTTGAGCCAAATAATGTGTTTACGGTTGTTGCTCTAATGTTTACAGTAGTACCAACAACTGTTTTAGAAACGTTAGTTCCTAATGTAGTTGTAGAATTTAAAGTCTGAGCTGCTGGTGTGTTGATACCTACACCTTCAAATGTGTTAAATAAACGCACATCTGATATTGTTACTGTGTAACCGGATGTTTCGTAAGTATTTCCTCCAAAGTAATTTAACGTTTGGGGAGTAATTGCTAATGAAGCTCCTTGTTTAATTACAATAGATGAGTAACCTAAGTCAAGAATAGGCATTTTAGCTGTTCCTCTAGGTAACGTCACAAGTTTATACTTCATAATTTGTGTTTCTTGAGGAAATGCTTCTAGTAAAGGCATATTTAAAATAGCCTCACCATAATATGATGAACCGGATGGGTGATTTGGATTATACAATGTGTAGTTAACTTCATCGTCTGCTAATGCAAATTGTGTAATTTTAAAAGAACCATTATTTTGAGCTAATAGTTGTCTTCCTTTTGTTGTTAAAATAGCGTCTACTGTTATGACTGCATTATTTAAATATCCCATTGTTTGTTTTTATTATAAATATGGTTAAGTTATATTTTTTGTTTAAATTAATCCCTTTTCTTTGAGTTTCACAATTATACTGTCAAATTTCTTCATAACATTATCAGAAGTATGTTCTGGAATTAAAAATCCTCCTCCTCCATTATATCCATTTCCATTCCAATCTAATGTTATAAAATTAGGGTGAGGGTGAAAACGTCTAATTAAAAATGAGTCTAAATTTGTGCCACTTGATATATTTCTATTTAATGTTAAGTATAAGGTTTCATAAACTTGTTTTACATCTGTTATTAAATATGTTTGATTTTCATCTCCTTCAAATCTAATTTGATCAGATCCAGATTGAATTTTAAAATTTAAAAAGTCAAAGTAAGTATTAGGAGGTGGATAATTTTGCTGATATATTTCTGGAATTTGATATATGTAGCCAAATTGAGAGCCTGTTAGTATATTTTCAGATGAGGAACCAGTTGTCCAATATGATGATGTTACTGTTCCAATAGCACTTTGTGGATCTTGAAGTACATTAAATGTTCCTACTGTTGTAGTCATACTAAAATAACCAGATGCATTGTACACTACAACCCTATATTTATCTGAAGCATTTATTGGAAAATATGGAGAAGTTAAATTTACATTTATAGGATTAGGATGTGTAAAAAAATACTGTTGTTCTGCTATAGTAGTCCAAGAAAAGCCGGTATTTCTTTGAAGACGAACAAAAAAAGTAAGACTATTTCCATTTGGAGGATTAGGATTGAAAGGAGTAGAAGTTAATGTAAACTGAGTTTGAACAGCCATAGTGGCTTGATTTGTTGAAGTATTTACTTCTATATCATTTGGATCATTTAAAGTTATAAATGATGAAACTAATATGGCAGGATTACCAAAATCTAATCGTAGCCCATCTCCTGGATTTAACGTCGTTATATCAGTTGTATATGTTGAAGAATATTGTGGTGGTGAAGGAACATTAGGATTAGTAAAAGACATAGTTGACTCAAAATATGATGTACTGCCAGTCTGTGAAGCAATAATTCCCCACGGTATTGCTCCTGCTCTTAAAATATTTTTAGCACTTCCAATGTTTGATGTACCACCTGAGTCTGAGTATAGTACTATATTTACTTTTTTACTTGTTTCAAAATTGTCAATTAAATTATAATAGTATGAACTTGAAATGTTTGGAGAATATACTTCACCATTTTCATCAATTAAATATTTAATATGAGCCGCGTATTTGTCATTTAACTCATAATTAGTTCCTCCCATCCAATCAAAGTAAGCTAAATATGTACTTAATAATTGTACAGAAGGAGTTTGAGAAGGAGCAACATCTCCACTAGTCCAAATATTATCATTTTGTTGAGTTACTCTTACTCCGTTGTATCTTGGTAATATTTGAGCACGAGCGGAGTAATTGTAAGGTTTTACAGGAGCTAATTCTGCTGATTGTGAAAGTATTTGTTGTTGGTTACTTGGAATCAATGAGCCATCATCATATTTTACCAACATAAAATTAGGATCATATTCTAATCCAACAGCATTACCATATAAAACATTACAATCATTATACTCAAAATCACTTAACAAATAAGGTTCTAAAATTGTTAAATTGGAAGAAGATTGAGGTGCAATTGATTGAGTAAAAATCCAACCTACTAATGATACATTAAATGCGTCTATATCTCCATTAAAAAAACGTAAACAATAATTATTATTTTCTAAAGTAGTAAATGAACCACTAAGGGTAAAAGTTTGGGCAAGACCTGATGTTGTAGTTAATAATGATCCAGTAATATTATTATTAAAAGGATCAAAAGGATCTCCTAATACTACAATAAATTGTTGTGATCCTATTGTATCTACTACAAAAGATGCTGTGTATTGTAAGTTTATATTAGAAGTATTATTTGCGGAATATAAACCAGATATAGCATTAAAAGCATTTAAAGAATCATTAATTATAGTATAATTACTTGCAGTTACGTTAGCAAACACTCCACCTGGAACTGTAAATGAAGGTGCTGATATTGCGTAAAATGTGTAATCTAATATATTATTATCAGCAGATGCTGTAGCTAAACCTGGTAAAAAATAAGGAGTAATAAAATATAAATAGTAAGAAGGATATTCAGTAATAGATAATACATTAAATTCTACTATTCCAAAGTCTGAGGTTGGTATTCTTATATTTGTTAATTCTTGTAAAGATAAAGTATTGTTATTTCCTTGTACATCTGTTCTATTTATTTTAAGATATATTTCAGCATTTAAACTAATGAAAAAATTAACAGCATTATAATTATATAAGTAAATTTCACCTGGATTGGGTGAAGTGTTAAAATTTAAAAAATCAGATGTAGAAGTAATAGAACTATTATACCAATATAAATCATATGTTACAGTAGTAGTATTTACTGTTAAAAACTGTTTACAATCTTCATCTGTTAAACTTCCATCACTTACAGTGTAATTTGAACCACTAAATTCTCCATTAATGAATTCTTCCATTGTATCATGAACAGAAGAAACTATTCCTACAGGTGTGTTTTCATATACATTCCAAGATTGAGTGACATTTACCGCTAAATCTACAGTTGTGTTAGAAGCAGAGTCTGTAGAATTTACATTTCTAAGTTTAAAATCAGGCCATGCTCCAGCGTAGCTTCCAGTAATTTGTTCTATAGGAAAAGACTGCTCATCAGTTGAGGAAATGTATTCTTTTTGTCCATACGATAAAGTAGGATATGTTCCTATTGAACCTGTTATAATTATATCTTTTAATGACATTAATAAGGTATATTAAGTGTTCGTGTTGTTGGACTACCTACAAATGTTATTTCACTGTTTGTTGTGGCTTGAGGTAATGGATATTTATTTCTTTCTAACAATGTTTGTTTAATTACTATACCTGTTGCTAAACTTGATCTTGCAGGTGTAAAATCTTTTATCATTTTAAATAATGAGTTATCGTAAAATTTAATAAGTCTTATATAATCCCATATGTTATAATTTGACATATACTTAGAAAAATACTCATCTCTTAACTTATTAAAATTAGGATAATATGTTAATTGTGAAGATACTTGTCTCGGATCACCAATATAATCACCTATATTGAAATTTCCAAGCTGAGATATAATATCATCGTTAACTTCATCTTGTGGTGAAAAGGCCACTTCTACATAATTAATGTCTCTGTTAAAACTTTCACTTAAATAAGAGGTTTGTTGAATAGACACATATGGTGATAATGTGTTTCCTTCTGGATACACTGAGTCTATTATTTTTATTTTTTCAGTTACAGCATTTTTAACACCAGTCGCGAATTGATCTTGATATGTAACTTCATTTTGAGGAACAAAAACATATGTACCATTTAATGTATAATTACTACTTCCTGATATTATAAATGATTGAACTGGAGGTATAGTTGATATTTGTGGGTGGATTGAAGTACGTGTTGTGTTAGAATCATTGTCTAACACTGTTCCTAAGGGTGCTCTAAATATTAGTCTTTTTAGTGAAGAATTTGGACCTTCTAATGAATTTCCTTCAATTGAATAAGGATTCATTACATAATCATCAAATGCTTCCTCTACTAAATTGTCATTGTAAAATCTTAATTCTTGAAATGAACCTGAAAAGGGAATGTATGTATTACCTGCTATAGTTAAATTGGTAGGATATGAAAGATAAAAATTTCCACCTGTTACTACAGAAAAAGCAGGAGAAGTAACACTTGAAGATACTTGAAATCCAATAGTATTTCCATCATATCCAGTGTATATTTTATTCTTAGCGTATAAACTACCCATTACTATTTATATATAAATATTTAATCTATCCAAATTTCATTATCAAACCAATATCCTCCATCATCCCAATATCCTGTGGTTAAAATCCAATTGTTTTGTAATGAATTTAAATTATACATAACAGACCACCATCCACCATCAAAAAATGGAGAGTATAAACTTGATGATGTACCATTTGATAAAGTAATAAGTTTTAATGTTCCATATTCATTATATGGATCAGGAATTGAACCACTGTATGAACCACTAGTGTAACCTGAACCGGTGTATTCTAATACTATTGCTAAGTCATTTTCTGGAGCGTAAGCTAATATTTGGTTGTAAGCATTTATGTCTGTAGGAATACCTGTTGTTTTAAATCTAAATTCTATTGTAAATGAAGATGTAGCAGTGCTAAATGAATTTCCTCCATAATAATCGTTTCCATATGTTGCAAAACCATACATTCCTCCTCCTGAGCCAGTTAATATAGTAATAGGAACATTTACATATCCTGAACTTGTAGTAAAGAATTCATAGTTAAATTGATCTTGGAAGTTGTCCCAGTTACTAGTAATGTCATTTGACTTACCTCCAAATTCATTTATTCTTAAAATAGTGTCAGGAATACCATATATGTTTATAAGAATTCTCAATCCCTCAGGTGTACCTTTTTTCTTTAACAGTAAAGGTAAGTTGTGATAAATTCTTTTATAAATTTCTTTATTTACATCATCTAAAGGCTCTTGAACATTTGGATCAGATGCTGTAACGTAAGTGTTTATGTATTCATATCCTGATGGAGTAGGTAATGAACCAGTAGCATATGGTAATAGTAAAGTACTACCTGATGGAGTTAAACCTATTAAAGCAGAATATAAGTCTGTTTCTGAAAAGTTATTTTGGTATATTTTAACTCCTAAGTCTCTTATTGCTTGTGCTACTATGTCTTTAGATATACCATAATTTAATCTATTGTCAGCATTAAATTTATTAGTAATATCTTTTGAATATGTCCAAACGTTGTCGAAATTCTGTCCAACCATTTGTATAAATAAGAAATACTGGTTGTTGTTAGAATCTTCACGTAAATAAGTAGGAATAGCGTTTATTAAAGCGTCATTATTTTCTGAGTCGAAATATGAGGCAGATATAGATTGAGTAGAAAACCAACTTATTGCCGTTGGAGTAGTTGTACTGTAGTTTAAAAATGGTGGTGTTAAGTTTGTTTTAGGCCACGCATAACTTTCTGAAGTGTAGTATAAATAATACTCATAACCATCAAAACTAGTTATAATGTCATTTATTTTATTGTTCCAAATTATTTGACTTCCTGATTGGTAATAACTAGAAGTGTCTGTTGTTAAAGCAGCGTTAGCAGTGTACTGTTCTATTAATGATAACTTATAGTAAAAATTTTCTAGTCTTGTTTGGGCAGATGAAAAATGTATAAACTCTGAATAGTCAGAATAATCAATATTTATTTCTATGCCTTTTTCTACTAGTAAACTATTAATTTGAGATATTAAACTTCCTGAACCTACAAGTGATGTGTTTTGAGATAATGAATTATAATTTTGATAAACAGTTGAATTATTAATTTGATCTTTAACGTCTAAGTTATAATTAGGACCTTGTATGTAATTAAGTTGTTCAGTAACTGTAAATACTGTTGTTAGTTCAATTTGATAGGCTTGTGATTCTGCTATTTGTTCTACAATCCAACATTGAGAATTAAATGTAAATTCTACAGGTAGTGGTTCGTACAATTTAATTAAAACTGTTGGATCATTTGGAATAGTATTATCTAAAGCTATATTATTAGCTATTATTAAATTATTGTTTCCAAAATTTAAATAAAAGTCAAGATAAGAACCAGATGCATTTGATATTTGAACAGCAAATTCATTTGTTAATTCTACTATATCTAAGTTAGATATTTGAGTGGTATTTAATCTTAACTCAGTTCTATCTGAACTTATGTCTTGAATGTAAAATACACTGTTAACAGAAGAAGAAAGTTTTCTTTTTAAAAAATTATATATTGTATAATATTGTCCCTCATCATAGCCATGTACTTCTAAATCGTTTTGAGGATCAATTACTACAGTAGTATCGTGTATTTTATAATTCGGATAACCAGCTACATTACTAAATAATATATTTTGGTTTAAGTCTAAAATAAAATACTCTAAATAATCTTGACTTGGATTAAAAGTAATGTCTACTTCAGTATTAGATATAAGTGACTCATCTGCTTGAGAATAATTTTGCAGTTGAAGTGTATTAGGATCTACATTTTGAATATTAATTATTTTATCCATTATTTAGGAAGTTGTAAATCTATTAACTGTTGATTAAGTTTTAAATTTTGTTGTTGAAGACTATTTATTTCTTCTATTAATGCTTGAATGTCTGCATTTATAGGAGCATAACCAATGTATTCAGTACTTGTTTTTATAAGATACTCATGAGAATTAGTAGCTCCAAATTTAGGAATGTCAAAAAATATTTGATTGTAATTTTGGAAAAATTTATCAACCGATATAATAGGTTGGGTTGTTACATTTGGAGAAGGAGAAGTAGCTAATTGTGAGAATGTAGTGTCTATAACTTTCTCATATTGATTTTTAGCGTATACTTTCTTACTTAAATTTAATTTTTCCATTATCCATTAATTATTTTAAAATAATAACTATTGTCTAATATAATAGTATTTCCATTGACTATAGTTTTAATTAAAACTTTATAGTAACGTTCTGGTTCTAAACCATTCATAAAAATAGTAAAGTAACAACTTGTTTCATCAGCGCTTATTTTAGTGTATATGTCATCAAAATCTACTACAAATTCATTAGTGTACATGTCCTTTATAGCGTATGATGATTGTCCTTCAGGTAAATAATAGTTTTTAGTGTAAAGTGATTCGGTTGCAAATACTCTAAATGGATATTCAGGTCTTGAGTATACTCTAAATTCATTAATACTGTTCAAGTAAAAAGTACCTGGATTGTTTTCTAATACTACTACAAACGGTAAAGCATCTATTGTACTTAATGTAGATGAGCCTGTATTCCAAGAGTAGTCATTCCACTTAAACTCTAAACATGGAGGATAAATTGTGTGGGTGTCTATAGAAAAATACTTTAACTTTGGTTGTACATTTTCGTCGTTAATAAATTCATTCTGTTGTTTAACAATGAATCCATTGTTTTCTAACGAACTACTGTACCACTCAGAGGTAATGTTGGTAACGTCTATGTTGACGTCTTTATCGCCATAATAAGTAAACAACTGTGAACCGGACATTGTAGTATACCATGTTCCTCCTCCTACGTCTACTGATGAGGAATATGAACCGGTTGTGTTTGGATTAAATGTTCCATTAGTCCAAACGTTGTTACCTTGATAGTCTCTCCAAATCCAACTCGCTCCATTTTGTGTTTGAGGTACATTTCCAAATCTTCCTGTTCCCATATTCCACGATTGAGAAACAGGATATGTTTCTAATACTGTGTCTGCGTTTAAAGCAGTTACATCGGCTACAAAACATCTTAAATTAGACTGCCATTGTGAACCTGATACTTTATTGTCTAATACATTAGTAATATCGTCTGAAGAAAATTGAATAAGAAAACGACTTGCTTGTGGGGCAGGTGTTGTTAATGCTCCTACATTTAAAGATGCTTCTAAAATTTCGTCTAATCCAGTATTCATTTCTGGATATATGGAGTATAATGTTGTGTCTTGTGTTGGAAATATTTTATATATAGCCATTAGTTTAAAATTTTATTATTAAATTGTCTAGATATTTAACATATCCTTCTATATTTTTATTATCTTCTAAAAGTTTAAATTTCATATCCTTTTTGTTTCATCAATTGTTTTACTTTTTTATTTGATTCAAGTATATCACTCATTAAACTTTTCATTTCTTGTTGAGTGGATTGTTTTTGAGATTCTGAGATTTTGTCTAATGGTTCAGATTCTCCACCTTTTAACCAATTTAATATTTTATTAATTTGCTCTATTGATGTTGAATTTTTAATTTTTTCAGATTGAGTTTTAATATCATCTAATAAACCCCAGTCGTTTTTAGCTTTAGCTTTAATTAATTCTATATCTTTTAAAACTTTATCTTTAGCTAATTTTAACTCATTCTCATTTAATGTTTTAGATATTTCTTCTTTAATAATATTATGTAATTCTGATTTTTTCATTATTTCATATAGTTGTTTCGAAATTGATATAAAATTAAAGGCTAACACAGCGGCCCTGTATATCTGTACTTGGAAATTTCACTTCAAAAATCATAGGATCTAATGATGGGTAAATTACATTATTTTTAGTAGCTCCAGTTATATCATAAGCCCACTGTGAATATCCTAAATTAGTTCCTACTTTATTTGATATATTAATAGATTTTACTGTTTGAACACCTTCTATTTTATCTAAAAGAATGTAAAGTTCTCTTAAAACAATAGGTTGATTTATTTGCCAATTATCTATTGCAAAATATGTTTGTAA
>Ga0114969_10004719_pt1 | contig 10755 bp, 14 predicted proteins | sample M_130807_MF_Meta_FD_87316 | JGI IMG/M metagenome (GOLD analysis project Ga0114969, IMG submission 87316) | Freshwater microbial communities from Lake Montjoie, Canada to study carbon cycling - M_130807_MF_MetaG | ecosystem: Environmental > Aquatic > Freshwater > Lake | place: Lake Montjoie...
CAGTTCGTCAGGCCGCTTTTGATGCAGGTTTCTTAGAACCGCAGGGTACTTCTCAAGCAACGCAGGCTATTGATGCGGCTCAGCAGCGAGTTATGACCGCTTCTGCTGGCGCTGTGATGGAGGACGCTTCTGAGGAAGCGGCTTATTCACGTATGGCTGCTGCGTTGGAAGATGGTGGTACTCAGGCGATGTTGGAGGTTGCACGACAGTACGGCATCCCAATCGAATCTGAAATGTAAAGGAAAATAAATGCCAGCAGGTACCGGAACCCCGGGGGCCAATCAAAACGGCCCATATATTCAACAGTCGCCTAGTGAGATTGTCACAGCGGCAGGTCCACTATCTATTAACGCACCAGCCCCAGTCGTAGATATTACTCTTGGTTCACAGTTTGTAACCAAGGCTTACGACTTGATGGTGTACCCAGCACTGCGTCCGGAACTGATCTTTGACCAGTTTGCTACGGTTCGCGCAACGAACACCACCCACCGTGGCGGCTCAGTTCGTTTCTCGTTTGTTGACGATATTGCTCAGCAGACTACTCCTCTCCTTGAGAACATTGACGTTGACTCAGTTGTCCTCTCCTCAAAGGCACTTACCGTGTCAATGCGTGAGTACGGCACAGCGGTCACGAATACTGCTCTCATCCGTGGAACAAGCATGATTTCGCTAGATCCACTTATTGCTGAGCGTGTCGGCTACAACGCAGGTCTGTCTCTTGACACTCTTGCCCGTACCGCACTCGACGTAGCCACCATTACTTACGATGACGGCACTACTGCCACCATCGGATCTGTTGGTGATGGTTCGTCTAACCTCAGTGGTGCAATGCTTCGTCAAGGTGTTGCTCGTCTTCGTGCAGCAAACGTGCGCCCTATGCGTGGTGGTAACTTTGTTGCTGTCATTAGCCCATATCAGGCACAGCAGTTGATGTCCGAAACGACTGACACTGGCTTCCGCTGGATGGTTGGCTACTCAGGCGATAACAGCGCTGGAAACAGCATCTTCATGGGTGAAGTTGGAACCTATGAAGGCGTTCGCCTCATTGTGAACAATCACCTTACCGATCTTGGTACGGGCTACTTGATGGGTGCTGAGGCTCTTGCCAAGGCGTTCTCAACGGCTCCGGGCTTTGGTGCTAACCCTAAGACGGTTGTTTCTCCAGTGGTTGACAAGTTGCGTCGTTTTGCTTCTGTTGGCTGGTACCACCTAGTCGGGTACAGCGTGTTCCGCGCTGAGGCTCTACTTCGGATCGAAACTAGTTCAACGCTGGCTTCATAATCAGTTGTTGTCTGGTTTAATTAGATAGGTCCCTCCTTCGCTTTACCCCTTGTCGGGGGAGGGACCGTCTTAATAATAAACTGAAGGGTAAGAAATAATGGCTCCTATTTCTCAATCAGATACTCGCTGGGTTAAGAAACCCGGTAAGGCTGGTTATGTTGAGCAAATTTCTACTGGAAAGCGTGTGACGGGAAAGATTGCTCTTTCTACGACTATCGGTTCTGGCAATAAAACAATCAACAATATTCGTGGTGTTGCTGATTATTCTAAAGGCCGCAATGTCACTAAACCTCTTTATAAAATGGGGAAAGACGATTCTCCTAAAAAATCACCGCCTGCTACAAAAAATGCACCTGATCGTAGCGGTGTAAATACTTTTAATAACATGACTGATCGTGAAAGAAATAATCGTATAGTTGCTAAAGGTAGTGGCTTGCGCTTAAAACCTTCTGAGCGTGGTAAGTATAGCGGCTCTAAGAAAAAAATAGATGACAATCCTAAACCTGCACCAGCGTCTACTCCTAAACGTCCTTTAACACCTTCTGAGCGCGCTAAACAAACTGGCGGTGTAAATGCTTACGGAATGATGGGCGGTGCTGAAGGCACTGTGCGTTCAACTACAAATAAATCTAAAGATGGTGTGTTTTCTTCTGCATTTAGGCGAAGTGCTTCTCCTGCTGAGAGTGCAGCGGCACAGGCTAAGGCTGATGCTGCGGCTAAATCTCGTCGTTCTACAGATGACAGGCTTCGTACTGCTGTAACTAAAGAGATGGCAAATCGTCGTGCTCGTGTGGCTGCTGCTAATAAATTGGCTGATGAAAAGAAAAAATCTTCTGCCGATAAAATTGGTGATACTAAGTCGGTGTCGGCTGGTGTTGGTTATGTGCAAACGCAAAAGTATACAAAAAATGGCTGGGTCAATGTTGGCCCTAAAAGAAAGAGTAGATAATGGCTCCCACACCGAAACCTAAACCTAAAAAAACAAATATGGCAATGCCTACTCGTGAGGCTGCTGCTCGAATGAAAACAGTTAAGGCTGCTTCTAAAATGACTCCTCGTGAAGCCGCTGCTCGTAAGATTGGTAGTGAGAGTCTTGCTCGTCGTCAGTCAGAGAATACGACTGGCATGTGGTCTAACGATAAACCTCGTGGTCAGAAAGTTCCTACGGCTCCAAAGTATAAAGATCCTACAAAAATTAAAGGTTTTGCCTACGGAAAGAAGACGCAATAATGTGTATGAAGTGTGGGTGTTCAACACCTAATGATAAGAAGTCTGGTGGCATGGATTTGCCTAATGGTAAAGTTAATGGTCCGTCAGTGGTGGTTCCTGCTACTGATTCAACTCCCGGCGGTTATGACGGGAATAACGGTTACTAGATGGCTACTCCTGCGTGGCAGCGCAAAGCCGGTAAGAACCCTAAGGGTGGTTTGAACGCTAAGGGTCGTGCGTCGGCTAAGGCTCAGGGGATGAATCTTAAACCTCCCGTGAAGAGGGCTGAGGCTAAGAAGTCTCCTAAGTCTGCTGCCCGTAGGAAATCTTTTTGTGCCCGTATGGAGGGTATGAAGAGGGTGAATACTTCTGCTAAGACAGCGAAGGATCCTAATAGTCGTATCAATAAATCGTTGAGAGCGTGGGACTGTTAATGAAGAAGACGGTAAAACTTCAGGGTATGAAACATACTGTTAAAAAGGTTGGCAAAGACATTGTTGTTGACCATGCAGGAAGTAATCCTAAAAAGTGGGATAAAATTAATCTTACTCAGAAGGCTGGCGCTAAAACCGTGAAGCAGGGTGTGGCTGCTAGTCGTAAGTATCATGCTTCTGTGGCGAGTAAGAAAGGTAAGTAATGACGGTTCAAGTGCAGTTGCTTGGTAGGGGAACGTATGGTCCTCGTGTTGAGTATGGGCCTGATGTTTCTCCTTTGTGGTCTTTCTTTCTTAGTGCTTCTTCGCAAAATAGTGTGTTGATTTATAATGATGGCACTGTGGTAGAGGGGCAGTCGTTTGATGAGTTTCGTCAAATTCAGCAGCCAGATGTGCATACTTTTATTCTTGGGGGCACAGATTTTCGTACCGATGTGGGTTCTTTTGACTATGACGCGCTGACAGCGGCAGGTTATACGTGGAGGAACGTCTATACTGACAATGTTTATCCTGAAACGTATGATAATCCGTACAACATGCATGGTTAGGAGAAGTAATGCCGTCGTTGACTTTGCCTACCCCGAATAAGACTCCGGGTGATGGTACGCCTGCTGGTGATACTAACCTCATTATTGAGGCTATTAATACTCTTAATTCTGCTGTAAACAATCTGGCTACTGGCCCGACGGGTCCTACGGGTAATACGGGTCCTACTGGTCCAACGGGTGCTACGGGGGCTGCAAGTACTGTCACAGGGCCTACTGGCGCTAAGGGTGATCAGGGTGTTACTGGTCCTACTGGCGCTCAGGGTCCTATTGGTAATACTGGTGCGGCGAGTACGGTTACTGGTCCTCGTGGTGAGACTGGACCTACAGGTCCAACTGGTCCAACGGGTGCGTCAATTACTGGCCCCACTGGTGCTGCTTCTACGGTGACAGGCCCAACGGGTCCAACTGGTTCTACTGGCGCTACTGGTCCTTCCGTTACCGGACCTACAGGCCCAACGGGTGCAGCAAGCACTGTCACTGGACCTACTGGGCCAACAGGTGCGGCTTCCACTGTTACGGGTCCAACTGGACCTACTGGTCAGGCTGCTGCTCAAGGTGCTACTGGTCCTACTGGCCCAACAGGTGCGACTGGTGCTGCAAGCACTGTTACTGGCCCCACGGGTCCTACTGGTGCGGCTGGTGCTGCATCTACTGTCACTGGCCCGACTGGTCCAACTGGAGCCGCGTCAACGGTTACTGGTCCAACAGGTGCGGCTGGTGCTACTGGTGCGGCTGGTGCTACTGGTGCTACTGGTTCTGCTGGTTCTGCTGGCGCTACCGGACCTACAGGGCCTACAGGGGCCACTGGAGCCGCTTCAACTGTTACTGGACCAACAGGACCAACGGGTGCGGCAAGTACCGTAACCGGCCCTACAGGGCCAACTGGTGCCGCGTCAACCGTTACCGGACCTACGGGCGCTACCGGAGCGACGGGTGCTGCCGGTGCGGCATCTACTGTAACCGGACCTACCGGAGCAACAGGGGCTACAGGGGCTACAGGGCCTACTGGTCCTCAGCCTTCGTTATCGGCAGCAACTCCACTTATTAATGGAACGGCCTCTGCTGGTACTGCTCTATCTGCTTCAAAAGATGACCATATTCACCCTACTGATACATCTCGTGCTGCTGTTATATCGGAAACAACAACCGATTATACGCTTGCATCAAATGTGCTTACCTTTAATCTTTCTAACGGCAACGTTGGTTATATTGCTACAGCCCCTACGGCAGCAATGACGTTTAACTTTACAAATGCGCCAACAACTAATGGTGAATCAATTACTGCATCAATTTTTGTAGTTCAAGGTGCAACTGGTTATTATCCTTCAACTGTGCAAATTGCTGGCACAGGCCAAACTATTAAATGGGCAGGCGGCGCTGCTCCAACTCCTACAAGTTCGGCAGGAAAAATTGATGTGTTTTCATTTACATTAATTCGACGATCAAGCGCATGGACTGTTCTTGGTTCGGCGTTAGCGAATTTCTAATGCCTAGATGGGGAAGAGCAAATAAAATATATGCGCCTATTGGCGGAATTGGTAGATCGTCATTTAACGATGCCACTGGTGGCACAATCACGAGTTTTACGAGTACCGGTCAAACTGGAACTGTCACAGGAAAAATATATCGCGTTCACACTTTTACATCCAACGGAACTTTAACTATTACTGTTGCCAATAATCCTTTTGATTATTTAATGGTTGGCGGTGGCGGTGGTGGCGGTACTGGTCCAGAAGCAGCAGGTTACGGCGGTGGCGGAGGCGCTGGTGGCTACCGTTCTTTCCTTGCACAAACTTTAACGGCTACTGCTAAAGCCATTGTTATTGGTGGCGCAGGTGGTGGTGCCGGGGGACAAAATCAAGGTTATGGAGGCGGTGGCGGCGCTACTACTTTTAACTCACTTTCTGCTGCTGGCGGTGGTGGTGGTGCAAGTTCTGGTAATGGCAGCAGTGGTGGCTCAGGTGGTGGTGGTTCAGGAAGTTACGGTGGAGCAGGCGGCGGCTCAGGTAACACCCCTTCCACAAGTCCATCTCAAGGCAACAGCGGCGGCGGCGCAGACAACGACAATGACACACGAGCCGGTGGCGGTGGCGGTGCAACGTCTGGTGGTGGGTATGGCGAACTTGGCGGAGGTGCTCCTGCAAGTAACTCTATTAGCGGAACTGCAACAAACTATGCAGGCGGCGGCGGTTGGGGTCAAGGAGCCGGACGCGGTGGCGGAGGTAACGGTGGCGATTATTGGGGTGGTGGCGGTGGTGGGGTTGCTGGGACGGTAATCGTCAGATATCAGATTGGATAATCAATGAATATTGCGCGTATTAAAAATGGCATTGTTGTCAATATTGAAGTTGCTGACGCTGCTTGGGTTGCGGAAAATGAAGGTATAGATGGGTTTACTTTTATCCCATATACCGAAGAACAAGCAGTGCGTAATGGTTTTGTTTGGAATGAAATTACTGGATTTGAGCAACCTTCTACTCCTTTAATTGATAGTTAGGATTAATTGAAATGACTGTTTCATAATGAAGATAGCCGTCTACGCTATTGCTAAGAACGAAGAGCAGTTTGTAGAACGATGGTACGAGTCTGCTAAAGAAGCCGACTATCTCACTATCCTTGATACTGGCTCAACCGATAACACTGTCACACTCGCTCGTGATTTAGGTATTCATGTAGAGCGATGGAAGTTTGATCCTTGGCGGTTTGATAACGCTAGAAATCTGAGTCTTCAAATGGTCCCGGAAGACGCTGATCTTTGCGTAGCGCTGGATATGGATGAAGTTCTTGTAGAGGGCTGGGTGGAGCATCTAAAGGCCGCACATGCTGATGGGGTGACTCGTCCTCGCTATCAGTACACATGGTCATGGATTGATGGTAAACCCGGATTGCAGTATGGGGGTGACAAGATTCATGCGCGTCATGGATATTATTGGAAACACCCTGTCCATGAAGTCATTATGCCTAAGGGTGAAGAAGTACAGGGCTGGTATGGGCTAGAGATCCATCACCATCCTGATGAGAATAAATCCCGTGGACAATACTTTCCGCTGCTTGAGTTAGCGGTTAAGGAGGACCCTGATGATGATCGTAATGCTCATTACCTTGCTCGTGAGTACCTTTTTGCTGGCCGTAACGATGAGGCAATAGCGGAATTTAAGCGGCACTTGTCTTTACCTAAAGCAGTGTGGCGGCCTGAAAGGGCTAGGTCTATGCGGTACATTGCCCAGTTGTCTACAGATAAGTGGGAGCAGGGTGACTGGCTTGGGTGGGCTACTGAGGAAGATCCTGAATCCCGTGAGGCTCTTTTGGAATATGCTCAATGGGCGCACAATATGGAACTATGGCAAATCTGTTTACAGTCTGCAACAGCGGCATTAAAGATAACTACCCGTCCTCTTACTTACCTTACTGAGTCTTGGGCTTGGGGAAGTAGAGCGCATGATCTTGCCGCTGTAGCGGCTTTTAGGCTGGAATATTACCGTGAGGCAGCGTTTCATGGGATGGAAGCGGTAAAGTTAGATCCGTATGACGGTAGACTTGCTACTAATGTGAAGTTTTATTTGGAGGCCGCAGCATGACAACGATGCTTGATTTAGTGAGTGATACTCGTCGTATGGCTTTTGGCTCTAACAATGACCAGATTAACCTTGTTGCCCAAACCTATACCGCTGAAGATACAAGCCTTGTCCTTGACATGGATGTGTCAGGCATTACACAGGGAATGATTATATCCGGTGGCCTAAATGTGTGGTTTGTTAGGGGCATTGATACTGCTTCTAATAGTGTAAATGTTATTCCCGGTTTTGATAACAGCCCTAAAAAAGACCTTGCCGTAGGTGATTTTGTTTTCATTAAACCTAAAGTCACTGACTGGTACATGTTTCAGACAATGAATCAAGAAATTCTTCGCTTGTCTAGCCCAGAAAATGGGTTATATCAGGTTGCTTCTTGGACAGAAGACGTTGATCCTACTTGGCAAACGTATGAAATTCCTGAAGAAGCGCTCAACATGATTAGCCTTTTACGGGTACGTTACCGTATGCCGGGTTCTCCTGATGTTTGGTATGACATTCCTGACAAGGCGTACCGTATGCAACTAAATAGTGGCTCTGAATCAGACCTTACTTCATACATTCGTTTGCTCCGTAATATTCCTAGCGGTACAGAGATCCAATTTTTATACAAAGCACCTTTTAATCAAGCCACTGAATTGTCTGACAGTGTGACTGATGTGTGTGGTTTGGGTGCAAGCATGGTTGATATTCCTACTCTTGGATGTCTTGCTACGTTACTGCGTACTGGTGAGTCGCAGCGTGGGCAAGTTCAAGTGCAAGGTGATGCTCGTCGTGCTGGTGAGGTAGTTGCTGGGTCTAATTTAAGTACTGCTGCTCGTGTTGAGCGCGATCATAAGATGAGGATTTTGGAAGAAGCGGCTCGCTTAACGTCACGAATTTCATACATTCGGAGTATATGATGGTGTATGGGACGCAGATAACTCAACCGTTTAATGAACCGTTCAATCAATCTACTGCTGCGTTGTCTTCAACTTTTTCTCCTAGCGTTATTGGTATTGATGGTGTCCCTTACTTGCTTAATACTGCCGGTGATGGTGGCTATAAGCGTGAGTCGTTTGAGGTAGTTCAGCAGCGTAACGTGGATTCTCTACGAGATTTGTTGTTGCTTCCTCAGAATGTTTGGCGGCAACAGATGCAGTCGTGGCATCAGGGCGCTGGTCAAACAAACGTGGACCGTGATGATTCTTTGCCTTACCGTTTTAATACTTCGTTTGGTATCAATCCGTGGACTGAGTGGCGTTGCGAATTGCTTCCAGCGACTAAACAACTGTATGGGACAGATGGGTTTTCTGGTTCTACTTTCTTAACTACTTACGGTGACTATCTTGCTGTTATTAACAATGAAACTATTTGGTGGTATGACGCGCTCTCGGTAGGTAGCACTGCGTCTGCCGGTAGTACTGTCCCTAATAGTGGACATGCTGTTATTGATATTGCTAATTTTGGTTCTAAAGTTACTACCCTGCACAACGATGGCAAAGTGTATGAAACTGCTGGTCCGGGGGTTGGCTCTACACTTAAAGGCACTTACGCTAACGCTAATTTTATTGCGTATGAAAAAGATTTTCTTCTCGCTGGCGTTGAGAATACTTTGCGCGACATTACTGCTGGCAGTACCGGGACGCTCATTTACACTAATCCAGCACCGGCTTTTCGTTGGCAATCCGCTGCCCCCGGAGACACTTGTATCTACGTTCTGGGCGGTGTGCAAGATAAGTATGTTGTGCATCGTGTTGGTATTTCGCAAGATGGTACTGGTCTTACTCCAGCGGTTGTGGCTGCGACTCTTCCTGATGGGGAGATTGGTTACGTTATAGAATCGTATCTTGGGTTTATAATGATTGGCACTAATTTTGGTGTCCGTATGGCTACCGCAAATACTAGCGGCGATCTTACGCTTGGACCTATCATTCCCACAGATGAGCCTGTTCGTTGCTTTGAAGGGCAGAGTAGATTTATTTGGTATGGCGTGTCATCAATGGATGGTGACTACACCCTTGATAGCGAATACTTTCCCGAAAATCCTGTGTCTGGTTTGGGTCGAATGGATTTAGGAACAACAACTACTAGCGCTCTTACTCCTGCTTACGCTAATGATATTGCCGCTGTGACTGTGGCAGCAAGCATAACGCGATCCGTTACTACCTTCCTAGATAAACAAGTGTTTTCTGTAGATGGTGAAGGCGTGTGGTTTGCTAGTAGCGATTTTGTTGAGGCTGGCTGGCTACAGCAGGGCACTATGTCGTTTGGTATTGAAGATCTTAAAACTGGTTTGTATGTGCAGGCTAAATGGGAGCCTCTTGTCGGTGAGGTTGATTTAGATATTTCGTATGATTCTACTGGTTTTATTCGCCTTGGTACGTTTTCTCAACAGGGTTCTATCCGTAGCGGTAATGCTTCTCTTGATGGTGTTCAATATTCTCGTTTAGATTCTCGGTTTGTTTTGCGCCGTAGTGATGACGTAACTACTTCTCCTCATTTTAGTCGTTGGGAGCATCGCGCTATCCCTGTGCAGGGTAGGACTTCTCGGTGGACGCTACCGATTATGAATTTTGAAGAGTTAACTATTGATTCTATTACTTATAATCGTGATCCTTTGCAAACGTATTTGGCTCTTGTTGATCTTGTTGAGAGCCGTAAATTGTTTATTATGCAAGAGTCTGGTATTTCCTATCAGGTGTATGGAAAAGACTTTGTTTGGGCACCTGAAAAGTTAACCTTAAACGGTAAGTCTTGGCAAGGAATATTTATTCTATTAGTGGAGAGTATACAATGAGGCGACAATATGAAGGCGGCGCACAGCCAGCCGTACTTACACAGGCTTTGGGTAACTCCACTGCTAACTTAACTATTTATTGTGACGATCTCACTAACTGGCCCGATGGCAGTGTTGGCCCGTTCTATATTGTCATTGACCGCGCTAAGGCAGCGGAAGAAAAAATTCTTTGTGTCTCTCGTGCTGGCAATGTGCTTACTGTCTTTAATGACGGAATTACCAATGGTCGTGCTGCTGATGGTACTTCTATTACTAGCCATGCCGCTAATGCCGCTACTGAGCATATTTTTACGGCTACGGATGCTAATGAAGCCAACCTGCATGTGAACTCTTCGACGACTGTTCATGGTATTACTGGTGCCGTTGTGGGCACTACTTTTGCTCAGACTCTTACAAATAAAACCATTAGCGGTTCTAGTAATACGTTGACTAACATTGCTCAGTCTTCCGTAACTAACCTTGCTACGTCACTTACTAGCGTAACTATTAATGCTAAAACGGCTTCTTACACATTAGTTCTTGGAGATGCAGGCGAACAGGTTGAAATGCTTGTTGCCACAGCGAATACTCTTACTGTCCCACCAAACTCAAGTGTCGCTTTCCCTACTGGAACTTTGATCCTTATTGTTCAAACTGGCGCTGGTCAAACAACAATAACGGCTGGTGCTGGAGTAACAATCAATAGCACTCCGGGTTTGAAGTTGCGTACTCAATGGTCGTCAGCAATACTTGTTAAAAGGGATACCAATACTTGGTTTGCCGCTGGTGATTTAAGTGCCTAGCAGTATTATTTTTGCTGCTGTCGCTAGTTCAGGCAAATTTAACAATGCCACTGGCGGCACTATTACTACGTTTACTAGCAACGGTCAGACTGGAACTGTAACGGGTGCGTTGTATCGTGTTCATGCTTTTACTACGGCTGGCTCAGGAACG
>Ga0114969_10004721_pt1 | contig 10754 bp, 11 predicted proteins | sample M_130807_MF_Meta_FD_87316 | JGI IMG/M metagenome (GOLD analysis project Ga0114969, IMG submission 87316) | Freshwater microbial communities from Lake Montjoie, Canada to study carbon cycling - M_130807_MF_MetaG | ecosystem: Environmental > Aquatic > Freshwater > Lake | place: Lake Montjoie...
CATGTCGAAACCACGGGCCCCGAAATTTGGCGTCAGACCGACGGCAAGGTGGATGGCTTTATCTGCTCGGTCGGCACGGGTGGAACGCTTGCCGGCGTTTCCATGGCGCTTAAACTGCGCAATCCGAAAATCGTCACCGCGGTCGCCGATCCGATGGGGGCGGCGATTTATTCCTGGATCAAAACCGGTGAGCTGCACGCGGAAGGCACGTCCATTACCGAAGGTATTGGTCAGGGCCGCGTGACCGGCAATCTGGAAGACGCGCCGATCGACGATGCTTTTCAAATTCCGGATGAAGAAGCCCTGCCGATCATTTTCGATCTCATGCGGGATGAGGGCCTGTGTCTGGGCGGTTCCAGCGGCATCAACATCGCGGGAGCGATCCGGCTGGCTCAGCAAATGGGTCCTGGACACACCATCGTGACGATCTTGTGCGATTACGGCACCCGCTATCAGAGCAAACTTTTCAATCCCGAATTTTTGCGTTCCAAAAATTTGCCGGTCCCGGAGTGGCTGGCCTCGCCGCTGCCGTTGCCACCGATCCCATTTGAGTGACGTTGCTTCATATTTAAGGCTTCAAGGATGACTCAGTCTTCCCTCGTTTCAACCGAATGGCTGGCGCAGAATCTGTACCGGCCTGACGTCGTCGTCGCCGATGCGTCATGGTATCTGCCGCAAGCGGGCCGTAATGCGCGCGGCGAATATCAGGCCGGTCACATTCCCAGCGCCGTGTTCTTCGACATCGACGCCATTTCCGATCAGACAACCGAGCTGCCGCATATGCTGCCAGACCCAATCGCGTTTGCCAGCAGCGTGCGCAAGTTGGGCATCGGCGATCAGGACACGGTGGTCTTCTATGACGGCGCCGGCATTTATTCCGCGCCGCGGGCGCTATGGATGATGCGCGCCATGGGCCATACTAACGCCGCCGTACTCGACGGCGGTTTTCCGAAATGGCGCAACGAAGGCCGCAACGTCGAGAGCACATCGGTCACCACGGCTGCGCGCAGCCACTTCACGCCGCGCTTGCAGCCGCACATGATCCGCGATTTCGCGGCCATGCGCAGCAATGTGGAAAGCCGCAACGAGCAGGTCGCCGATGCGCGCAGCCCCCCTCGCTTCCGAGGTGAGGAACAGGAGCCGCGGCCGGGCGTCCGTCCGGGTCACATCCCGGCATCGATCAACGTCTATTACGCGGACGTCCTGACGGCGGAGGGCACGATGCGTTCGGCCTCCGAATTGAAACTGCTTTTTGCCGAGCGCGGCGTCAATCTGGAACGGCCGGTTGTGACCTCCTGCGGCTCGGGTGTTACCGCTGCCATTCTGTCGCTCGCTCTTGAGCTTGCCGGAGCAGAGAAAACAGCCCTCTACGATGGCTCGTGGTCGGAATGGGGCGCCCGCAAGGACGCTCCCGTCGAGACAGGCGGGCGATGAAACGCGCGAAGAACAGAGAGCCGCGGGCGCTCCCGGCGACCGTGACCTATCTGGCGATGGAGTCGCGGCCTGCGCATACGCCGCCTGCGGCCCCGCTGATAAAGACCGCGCTGCTGCGCAGCGATAATCCCCCGGCGCATTTCTATCGCTACCTCTACAACACCATCGGCCAGCCCTATTTCTGGGTGGAGCGGCGGCAATGGTCCGATGACCGGTTGAAGGCGCATCTCGCCGATCCCAAGCTTGCCCTCTACACGCTGTATCTCGGCGGCGTTCCGGCGGGCATGGCCGAGCTTGATTTTCGTGAGCCCGGAATCGCCAATATCGCTTATTTTGGATTGATGCCGGAATTCACCGGCCGGCGCATCGGCCCATGGTTTTTGCATCAGGTCATAGAGCTGTGCTGGGATGAGCCGATCAAGCGCCTTTTGGTGAATACGTGCACACTCGATCACAAGAAGGCGCTTGTTACCTATCAGCGGGCAGGTTTTGTGCCCCATGCCCGCGCGGATCGAGTGGTTCTCGTTCCGCCGGATTTTCCGGGCCTCTAAAGGGCCGAAAGGGGCGCAATGAAGACCGCGGACGCAGCTTACCGAGAGGGCGCGGAATTGACGGTCCGCGGAGTCCTGCTCGGCTGCGCGATTACCCTCGTGTTTACGGCAGCCAATGTCTATCTCGGCCTCAAGGTGGGGCTCACCATCGCCTCGTCGATTCCGGCGGCCGTGATTTCCATGGCGGTGCTGAGTGTCTTCCCCGGCTCGAACATCCGTGAAAACAATATCGTCCAGACGGTCGCATCCGCGGCGGGCGCCATTGCCTCGATCATTTTCGTGCTGCCCGGTTTGGTGATTGTCGGCTGGTGGGCCGGATTTCCGTTTTGGGAATCCTTTCTGGTCTGCGCCTCGGGCGGGACGCTCGGCGTGCTGTTTACGATTCCCTTGCGGCGGGCCTTGGTGACCAATTCCGATCTTCCGTACCCGGAAGGTGTTGCCGCCGCCGAAGTTTTGAAGGTCGGCTCCCATTTGCACGATAGCGGTGCGGGTGCGAAAGCGGCGCGTGAAGGCTTGCTGGCGATTGTGCTGGGCGCCGTCGCCTCGGCGGGTCTTGCCGTGTTCGCTGCGACCCGGCTTGCCGCCGCCGAGCTGTCTGGCTTCTTCCGCCTCGGACCCGATTCCGCTACCGGCTACAATCTCACCTTTTCGCTGGCGCTTCTCGGCGCGGGCCATCTCGTCGGCATCACCGTCGGCGTTGCGATGTTTACCGGCCTGTTGATCGCATGGGCGGTCGCGGTACCGATACTGACCGCCGCGACTCCGGAACCCAATCTCGCGCTTGGTGCGCATGTGATGCATATCTGGACGACGCAGGTACGCTTTCTGGGCGCAGGGGCAATGGCGGTCGCCGCCCTGTGGACGTTGGGGCGGCTGGCGCACCCCCTGGTATCCGGCTTTGTGCAAACGGTTGCCGCTGCGCGGTCCGCCGTTGCGACGTCCGGCGATCAAACGGATCGCGACCTTTCCGGGCGGACCATCATCGGTTTGAGCATCGCTTGTTTAATTCTGATCGCGGCGCTGCTGTGGAATTTCACGCGCGGTACCGCGATTGCCGGATCGGCCTTGCCCCTCACACTGGTGGCGCTTCCGTTCGTGGTGATTGCCGGTTTCTTTGTGGCGGCGATCTGCGGCTACATGGCCGGTCTGATCGGCTCCTCAAACAGCCCCGTTTCAGGCGTCGGCATTCTTGCCATCGTGTCGTGCTCGGCCATTCTCCTGCTGATTGCGCCGGTCAGCACCGAGACGGCGCCCGCGCTGGTGGCATTCGCCCTGTTCACGGTGGCGATCATCTTCGGCGTGGCGGTTACCTCAAACGACAACCTTCAAGATCTAAAAACCGGGCAATTGGTCGGCGCCGCGCCGTGGCGGCAGCAGATCGCGCTCATTATCGGGATTATCGCGGGGTCGCTCGTGATCCCGCCGATTTTGAACCTGCTGGCGCAGGCCTATGGTTTTGCAGGCGCGCCCAACGTCTCGGGCATTTCGGCAAAGCCCCTGCCCGCTCCGCAAGCCAGTCTGATTTCCACGCTGGCTTTGGGTGTTATCGGCGGCAAGCTCGATTGGAATATGATCGGCATCGGCATGCTGCTCGGCGCGGTCGTCGTCGCGCTGGATTCTTTTTTCGCCTCGCGCAAATGGATGCGCTTGCCGCCGCTCGCGGTGGGCATGGGAATCTACCTGCCCATGGCCGCGACATTGCCGGTGATGATCGGCGCCCTGATCGGCTGGTGGTACAATCGACGGGTAGCGCGCACCGCCGACCCCGAACGCGGACGGCATTTGGGTGTGCTGGTCGCCTCTGGAATGATCGTGGGCGAGAGTTTGTTCGGCGTACTGCTGGCGGCGCTGATCGTTGGACTAAACAGCGACGCGCCGTTGGCGCTGGCTCCGGCGAATTTTGAGGCGGCGGATGTTATGGGGGCCGTCGCCTTTGTGACCGCAATCGTCCTGCTCTACGGTTGGATGGTCCGTCGCGCGGCCCGGACAGAATGAGCAGCCGCGCCGGCCGGCCAACAGCGCGCGGCGACAGGCGATCATCATTGATCGCGGCCCTTGCGGGACTCGCCGGACTGGTCGTATGGGCTTTTGACCGGCCGCTCCGGCCGATCCTAAAGGAATGAATATGCGGCGCAAAGACACGAGACTGGTTGAATTGGGACGCGACCCGGCGCTGCACGCGGGCGCCGTGAATACACCCGTCTACCGCGCCTCCACCATCCTTTTTCCCGACGTCGAGACCATGCGCACCGAAGCGCAGCCCTATACCTATGGCCGCCGGGGAACGCCGACGACACGGGGGCTGGAGCAAGCCCTGTGCGAGCTGGAAGGCGGCGCGCGGACGGTGCTTACGCCATCGGGCCTTTCGGCGTGCACACTTGCAATTCTGACCACGTGCTCCGCCGGGGACCACATTCTGGTGACCGATTCCGTCTATGGCCCGACGCGCGTCTTCTGTCAGAAGATCGCCAAACGGTACGGCATCTCCACGACCTATTTCGAACCGCATATCGGCGCGGATATCGCGCAGCAGTTCAGGCCCGAAACCAAGGCTGTTTTTGTGGAAAGCCCCGGCTCGTTCAGCTTCGAGGTGCAGGACGTTCCGGCCATCGCGCGTGTCGCCCATGAGCGCGGCGCGGCTGTCATCCTGGACAACACCTGGGCAACGCCGCTGTATTTCAACGCGCTCGGCCATGGCGTCGATCTGTCGGTGCAAGCGGCGACAAAATATATCAGCGGCCATGCTGACGTGATGATGGGAGCCATCACGGCCAACGAGGCGTGGAAGGACCGGCTGGTCGAGACACACGGCACGCTGGGCCTCTGCTCATCGGGTGATGATGCGTACCTCGCCATGCGGGGCTTGCGGACGCTGGGCGTGCGTTTGCGCCGCCATCAGGAGAGCGCGATCGAAATCGCGGCCTGGCTGAAGTCCCGCCCGGAAGTCGCCCGCGTGCTCTATCCGCCGATGCATGACGATTCCGGGCACGTGCTATGGAAGCGCGATTTCACCGGAGCCTCCGGTCTGTTCAGCGTCATCCTGAAGCCGGCTTCCGAAAAGGCTGTGGACGCGATGTGCGACGGGTTCGAGCATTTCGGTCTTGGCTATTCCTGGGGCGGTTTTGAAAGCCTGGTTGTGCCCGGCCACATGCCGCGATCGTTTCCGCCCAAGCTGGAAGGTCCGATGCTGCGCCTCCATATTGGTTTGGAAGACGTTGACGATCTCAAGACAGATCTAACGCAGGGATTAGAACGCCTGCATCAAGCCGTATAAGCCCGTAAACAAGCGAAGGAGAAGCCCATGGCAGTCGATGGCACTTGGAAATTGTCGGTGAATACGCCGATGGGCGCGCAGGAGAGCACGCTTGTCGTTTCGACCGCCGGAGGCACGGCGACCGCCACCCAAAGCGCGGCAGGAAGCGATCCCAGGAAAGTCGACGACGTGACCGTCAGTGGCGACAATGTGCGATGGAAGGCTTCGGTCACGAAGCCGATGGCCATCACCTTGGAATTTAACGGGACGGTCAGCGGCGACAACATCAACGGCACGGTCAAGCTCGGGATGTTCGGCACGCAGTCGTTTTCCGGAGTGCGGGTGTAACCTTGGGCATTTCGGTGACGGGAACAATTTCGCGGGACGAATTTCTCGCCGCCGTCTCATTCGACGCCAATGGCTTGGTGCCGGCAATCGCCCAGGACGCGAAGAACGGCGACGTCCTGATGATGGCCTGGATGAACGCCGAAGCGCTGCGCATCACGCTGGAAACCGGCGAGGTCACCTATTGGTCGCGCTCCCGGTCCAAGCTGTGGCGTAAAGGCGAAACCAGCGGTCACACGCAGCGGCTTGTTGCAGCGTACGTGGACTGCGATGGCGACACGCTGGTCTTCAAAGTGGAGCAGATCGGGCCCGCCTGTCACACGGGCGCGCCGACCTGCTTTTTCCGTAAACTTCAGACTTGAGGGATCGGTTCGCGCTCTATCTTCACCAGCATCCCATAGACGGAACGCCTGCTTTCCCGTAATTCCGCGTCACATGCTATTTGGACGCCGTCATTGAAAGCGCCTCAAGCCAATCTCGATGGGCTGCCGATAGGCCAGCGCCGCTGGGCTATTTTGACCATCGGACTGGCGATCTTCATCACGGTTATCGATCAGACCATCGTCAATGTGGCGCTGCCGACGATCGGCGCCGATCTGAACATCGACGCTTCGTCTTCGGTGTGGATCGTCAACGCCTATCAGATGGCGATCATGCTCTCGCTTCTGCCGCTCGCCTCGGCCGGCGACATTCTCGGCTACAAGCGAGTCTATCTCGGCGGCCTGGTCCTGTTCGGATGTGCCTCTTTAGGCTGCGCGCTGGCGCCATCGCTGACCGTCCTGACATTGATGCGCGTCATACAGGGTTTGGGCGCTGCCGGGGTCATGAGCGTCAACATGGCGCTGGTTCGCTTCATCCATCCCATCAACCGGCTGGGTTATGGGATCGGCATCAACGCGGTGGTTATCGCGGTCTCAGCCGCGGCGGGACCGACCATCGCAAGCTCCGTTCTTGCTGTCGCACCATGGCCATGGCTGTTCGCCGTCAAAGTCCCCATCACAATCGTGGCGGTTGCGATCGGTATCTATGCACTGCCCGAAACGCCGCGAACCACCCATCCTTTCGACGTCACGAGCGCAATTCTAAGCGCCGTCACCTTCGGCACATTGATCATATTCTTGGATGCGTTGAGCCGTCCGACACCCATCGTCGTGGCGGCCGCCGAATTGGCGTTCACGCTGCTTGCCGGCTTTGTCTTGTTCCGGCGGCAGATGCGGATGCCGCTTCCGCTACTACCCATCGATCTGCTTCGCCTGCCGATGTTCAGCCTGTCCGTTGGAACGTCGATCTGCTCGTTCGTGGCGCAGACGATGGCGCTGATTGCGCTGCCGTTTCATCTTGAACAGCTTGGGTACTCACCCGTTCACACCGGGCTCCTGATGACGCCATGGCCTCTCGCGACGGCGGTGTTTGCTCCGATTGCGGGCAAGCTGTCCGACCGCTATCCCGCGGGCCTGCTTGGCCTGCTGGGGCTGGTGGCGTTCGGGCTTGGTCTTGCCGCCCTGGCGATGCTCTCGGAGCAGACAAGCACGCTGGACATAATGTGGCGCATGGCGCTGGCAGGGGCCGGGTTCGGGCTGTACCAGTCGCCCAACAACCGGACCATTCAGGCCGCCGCGCCACGCTCACGCAGCGGTGGAGCAAGCGGAATGCAGGCCATGGCTCGGTTGCTGGGGCAAACGGTCGGCGCGGCGCTGACCGCCCTTGCACTGGCGCGCTTCATGCCGGGAGCGGCCGCCGCCGTCTGGGTGGGTGCGATTTTCTCCTTTGCCGGCGCGGCGGTCAGCGCGGTGCGCCTGACCGATCTGCCTCAGCCCAAAGACTAGGCGGCTTCATGGAAGAATGCTCCGGGCGCGGACGAATTGCGCTTCGACGGCGCTGGCCCAATTTTCGATCGAGAGCATCAATGTCAATCCGATGCCGCCAACCATTAAGGCATATTCGATTGTCGTCGCGCCGCTGTTGCAGATGAAAAAGCGATGGAGGAACGCATGCATTCGGAGGGGGGCTTCCGGAACGTTCAGCATGTGTCCCTCCATCGCCGGGGTGTTTGTTGCTTCGCGGGAAGTAGTAGCGCCGCCCGCATTGAATCAAAACCAAATCCCGTCGTTTACATTTCGCGTCTGTTAATTCACGCGAATCCACAAATAAAAACCGCCGCTTCGCGTTTTGGCAGCGAAGCGGCGGTTAACAGTAGACGTCTACATCTGTCTTTAGACGGTGCCCCGGCCGCGCCAGCCGCCGCCGAGAAGCAGCATCACCACGAAGATGGCGAGGAACACAAAGAACAGAACCTTGGCGATTCCGATCGAAGCACCCGCTATCCCGGTGAAGCCGAACAGCGCGGCAACCAGACCGAGGACCAGAAACACAAGAGCCCAGTGCAGCATGGGAATTCTCCCGTTTGGTGTCGGTATGACAACGTGCAAAGACGCTAGACCGTTCTTTCAAGGCTGGCTTTTTCTGCTTTGTCACGAGGCGGAAGAAACTGATTCCACATCACGCATCGCAGACGGGGCATTTTTCAGCTTCAGTTAGAGCGGGAAAAGCTCTAAGGGAAAACAGTCCGCGACGAACAGGAGGGAACCTTGCGCGCGCAGCTTCTTGCTTTGACATTTCTCGTTGCCGTTACCGGCCCCGCCGCTTTTGCTCAGGCGCCTGCCGCCCCCCCGATGAAGACGTTCATGTCGTCGGCCGAAGTTATGAGCCTGATCGACAAGGCGAAGGCCGACCGCAAGGACAACGCCCCCCTGGTGGCCGAACCGATCCTGTCGCTTGCGCCGTATCGCGCACAGCTCGAATACCGTCCGGGCACGTCGCCGGCGGCCGTTCACGAGACCGACGCGGAGCTGATGTATGTTTATCAGGGCACCGGCACCATTGTGACCGGCGGCAAACTGATCAACGAAAAGCGCAACAACGCCAACAATCTTGGCGGCACCGGCATCGAGGGCGGCACGTCGCAAGCCCTGTCTCCGGGCGCCATGGTCATCGTTCCGGAAAAGACCCCGCACCAGATCATGCCCAGCGGCGGCGCGCCCATCGTGGTGATCACGATGCACGTACCGCGTCCGACCGATTGGCCGAAATAAGCCATCAATAGGAAAACGAAAGCCCGGGCAGGACATCCGTCCTCCCGGGTTTTTTTATGGCAAAGGTGGTCAGCCTCGCGGGCCGCAACCGCGATCGCCGGCGGGGCCTCGCGATCCGTCTCAGTGGACGAAGCCTGCAATTCCTGCTCTGTTTGCCATAATTCCGGAGGCGGTGCCCTTGTCCCAACGCGCGATTTTGCGAGCTCTTGGTCTGGCGGCGATGACGCTTATGGCGTCCGAGGCTGCCGGGCAAAATGCAGCGCCGCCGGCGCCGCAACGCTCGAGCGGCGTGGCGGCCATCGTCAATGAGTTCGTCATCTCCAATTACGATGTCGATCAGCGTACGGCCTTATTCGTCGCGACGTCGGGACTCACCGTGACCAAGGAGAACCAGCCTCAGATTCGCGCGCAAGTTCTCCGTTCGCTCCAGGACGAAGTTGTCGAACTTCAGGAGGCCAACAAGCGCAAAGTCAGCGCCACCCGCGCCGAAGTCGAACGCGCCGTTCAAAGCATCGCGGAAGACAACAAATTCACCGTCGACCAGCTGCTCGCGCGTCTTGCGCAGGCTGGGGTCACCGCCGCCACCTTCCGGCAGCAAGTAACAGCGCAGATCGTTTGGCAAAAGCTCGTGTCGGCGCGTTTCGCAGGCGACATCGCGGTCACCAAGCAACAACTCGATGAAGCGATGGCGCGCCTGAAACAAGGGGCCGGCAAGCCGCAATTCCTGGTTTCCGAAATTTATATGGGGGTGGATCGCCCCGAGGATGAAACGACCGTCCGGGCCGGCGCCGAGCAGCTTGCGCAGCAGATTGCCGCGGGGGCGCCCTTTCAGACCATGGCCGGACAATTCAGCCAGTCCCCCAGCGCCGCGGATGGGGGCGACATGGGCTGGGTTATCCAGGGGCAATTACCAGAGGAACTCGATCATCTGCTTACCGACCTGAAGCCTGGGCAGGTCGCCGGCCCCGTTCGTGCCGAAGGCGGCTATTACCTGATTTTTCTGCGCGACCGGCGCGAGCCTGCAAACACCCAGTTGGCAGAAGTCCCAGCCGCGCCGTCGGCCGATCCCAACGCGCCCGTGCCGCTCGAAAGGCTGCTGATCCCCCTCCCCGCCAACGCCGATCAAGCCCTGAAAACCCGCGCGATTGCGCTGGCGAGCAACATCAAACGCCAGCTGCGGAGTTGTGCGGATCTGTCCAATGCGTCCGGGCAGGTTCAAGGGATGGTTTATTCCAAGCTGGGCGCCGTCAGCCCCAGGGACCTCGCAGGCGACCTGCGTGACGGCTTGGCAAAGAGCGGGCCCGGTGAAGCCATCGAACCATTCGTGTCGGCCGCGGGGGTGGAGCTGATTATGCGCTGCGATGGCGTCCCGCCACGTGCGGGCGTGGCCGTCCTGCCAACCCGCAACGAATTGCAGCAGCAGCTTTTCCAGCAGCAGATGGCCCTATTTGCCAAAGGCTATTTGCGCGATCTGCGCCGTGCCGCCGCCGTATACGCTCTCGGGCGCTAGGCCAGCGCGGAACGTTCCGCAAGGCCGCCTGGGACAATTCGATGACATTGTGCCCCCTGTCACAGCGCCTTGAGCCCCTGAGTCCTATCACTCATGTTGCTTGGCGTTGCTGCTGTTAGCTGACAGGAGTGCTCCCCCTCCATGTTGCGTAAACCCAGACGCTCTCGAAGCGTGCCGGTTGCGACGCCAAGCATGGTTAACAAGCTCTGCCGCGCGGCGTTCGTGCCGGCAGGACATTTCTCGCAATTGTTCAGCTCACGTTCAGCCTTTAGCGACTATTGCCATTCCAGGGGTTGGGCTAGCGCGGTCCTTGACAATGCTGCGCTTCCGCACTTCGGATTGATTTTCTCGGCAGCAGCGCCGCTATGGGCTGATTCATTGCCGGGTGTGCCTGTGCGCCTTGCCGTCGGCCGTAAGGCCACGCTTGCGACAGCACGTGCGGCCTTGGCTGGCACTTGCGGGTAAGCGAAAGGACGATCATGGACAAAGGCTCGAGTGATATGTTGGCGACGGACCCCGTAAGTGGGAGCGATATGAACAAAGCCAATACCGGGCTGTCGGAGCCCACG
>Ga0114969_10004724_pt1 | contig 10752 bp, 5 predicted proteins | sample M_130807_MF_Meta_FD_87316 | JGI IMG/M metagenome (GOLD analysis project Ga0114969, IMG submission 87316) | Freshwater microbial communities from Lake Montjoie, Canada to study carbon cycling - M_130807_MF_MetaG | ecosystem: Environmental > Aquatic > Freshwater > Lake | place: Lake Montjoie...
AAACATTGCAACTTTTCGCAGTCAGATGGATCGGTTAGGATTTTGTTTCGACTGGAGTCGTGAAGTAAAAACCAGCGATCCCGAATTCTATAAATGGACGCAATGGATTTTCATTCAGTTGTTCAACTCGTGGTACAACAACTCAACCGATAAAGCAGAAAACATTTCTTCGCTCGAAAAAATTTTTATAACAGAAGGAAATGCAAATGTGAAAGCAGCTCATGCTGAAGTGAAAATATTTTCCGCTGATGAATGGAATAAATTCAGTGAGAGTGAACAACAGGAGATTCTCATGCAGTATCGTTTGGCTTTTCTTTCAGAAGCTTATGTGAACTGGTGTTCTTCATTGGGAACTGTATTGGCAAATGATGAAGTGAAAGATGGAGTGAGTGAGCGTGGTGGTTATCCGGTTGAAAGGAAATTGATGAAGCAATGGATGTTGCGTATCACAGCTTATGCTGAAAGATTGCTGAGTGGTTTGAATGATTTGCAGTGGAGTGAATCCATTAAAGAAGCACAGCGAAACTGGATTGGAAAAAGTGAAGGAGCATCTGCAAAATTTCAGATTTCAGATTCCAAATTACAGATTGAAGTTTTCACTACCCGACCCGACACCATTTTTGGTGTAACATTTTTAACCTTGGCTCCGGAGCATGAACTAATAAATCAAATTACTCCCGTCTCGCACAAAAAAAGTGTGGAAGAATATGTACTCTACGCTAAGAACAGAAGTGAACGAGAGCGCATGACTGAAGTGAAAAAAATCACCGGCGTATTTACGGGCGCTTATGCCATTCATCCGTTCACCGGAAAACAAATTCCGGTTTGGATTGGCGAATATGTTCTGGCTGGATATGGAACAGGCTCAGTGATGGGAGTTCCCGGTCATGACAGCCGCGATTATGGTTTTGCAAAATATTTCAACCTCGAAATCATTGAAGTGGTTTCCGGCGGAGATATTTCTAAGGAAGCTTTTGAAGGTGAAGGGAAAAATATCAGCTCGTCTTTTCTTGATGGATTGAAAACTGCAGATGCAAAAAAGAAAGTGATTGATGAGATTGAGAAATATAAAATGGGCGAGCGCAAAATAAATTTCAAACAACGCGATGCGGTGTTTGGTCGTCAGCGTTACTGGGGCGAACCTATTCCGGTTTATTACGACGAGCATAATATTCCGCGAGTAGTTGATGAAAATGATTTACCAATCCGCTTGCCTGAAGTAGAAAAATATTTGCCAACTGAAAATGGAGAGCCGCCTCTTGCTCGCGCTTCCGATTGGAAATATAAAGGGAAGTATAATCATGAGTTGACAACAATGCCAGGATGGGCTGGTTCTTCGTGGTATCTATTCCGTTACATGGACCCGCACAACAAAAATACTTTTGTCGGAAAAGACAAGTTCGATTACTGGAAGCAAGTTGATTTTTATATTGGGGGCAATGAGCATGCCACAGGGCACTTAATGTATTTCCGTTTCTGGACAAAATTTTTGAAAGACCTTGGCTTGGTTGATATTGAAGAACCTGCGAAGAGATTGGTGAATCAGGGAATGATTCAAGGAGTGTCAGCGAAAGTTTTTAAAAATAATTTCAATTTTAAAACAGCGCCTCACTCAATTGCTTATAAAAGATTTGCTTCAAAGTATATCACCGATTCCGCCACCATAGAAAATATTGTTGATGTGTTTCTTTGTAAAGATTTTGTTGTTAATGATTCTCAGAAAAGCAGTTTGCCTTTCCTTCTGTCTGACATAAATCTTCCGGCGGATTTTGCTGATTTTACAAAATATCAATTTGACATAAAAGCATTTTATGAATCAGGTGATAACAGAGCAAAAAATGTTTTGTTCATTTTCATTGGAGGAATTTTTCTGAATGGAAAATTTTTCTTTGATGCTGGAGTAAATAACTATTCGTTTGGATTTACCGCTATTCCTGAAAAAATGTCCAAGTCAAAATATAATGTTGTCAATCCTGATGACATCATAGAAAAATATGGCGCCGACTGTTTCCGTATGTATGAAATGTTTCTCGGTCCGGTTGAAATGAGCAAGCCATGGGACACAAAAGGAATTGATGGTGTGAGTCGCTTCCTGCGCAAACTCTGGAAATTATTTTACAGCGATGATGGAAAGTGGTTGGTGACAAATGATACTGCATCAAATGATGAATTAAAAATTCTGCACAAGACCATTAAGAAAGTAGAAGACGATATTGAAAAATTGTCTTACAACACTTCAGTCAGTGCGTTCATGATTTGCGTGAACGAACTCACCGATTTAAAATGTCACAAAGCAGAAGTGCTGAAAGATTTGTTGCTTATACTTTCTCCGTTCGCTCCTTTCACCACAGAATTTTTGTGGCAGGATATGAAGCAGGGCGGAAGTATTGTTACAACTGAATTTCCAAAAGTGAGAGAAGAATTATTGGTTGAAAATTCTTTCGAGTATCCAATCGCCATCAACGGAAAAACAAAAACAAAAATCACTTTTGCATTGGATAAAGAAATGTTGGAGATAGAGAAAGAAGTTATTGCCACCGAAGCAATTCAAAAATTTCTGGAAGGCAAGCAACCGAAAAAAGTAATTATTGTGAAAGGAAAAATGATAAATGTTGTTGTATGAGCGAAGAGTTAAAATACAGTCAGCGCGGAGTAAGTGCAAACAAAGAAGATGTTCATGCTGCAATAAAAAATCTCGACAAGGGATTATTTCCAAATGCGTTTTGTAAAATTTATGAAGATGCATTGGGTGGCGACGAAAATTATTGCAACATCATTCACGCTGATGGAAGCGGAACAAAATCATCACTTGCTTACTTGTATTGGAAAGAAACCGGCGACCTTTCTGTCTGGAAAGGAATTGCACAAGACAGCATCGTAATGAACCTTGATGACCTGTTGTGCGTGGGTGCTACCGGTCCGTTTATTTTTTCTTCCGTCATCAACCGCAATAAGAATTTAATTCCCGGCGAAGTGTTACAGCAAATCATTGAAGGCAATCATGAGTTCTTCATTAAGATGAAGCAGCACGGAGTGGATATTGTTTACATGGGTGGCGAAACTGCCGATATGGGTGATGTTATTCGTACCGTAAGTGTTGACTCCACCATCGCTTGCCGTATGAAGCGCAGTGATGTGATTGAAATTAATTTACAGGCAGGCGATGTGATTGTTGGTTTGTCTTCCAGTGGAAAAGCAAACTATGAAGATGAATTCAACAGCGGCATCGGCAGCAACGGACTCACAGCCGCGCGCCACGATGTATTGAACAAAACTTATGCTGATGAATATCCGGAGAGTTTCGATACAGACCTTCCGCGCAAAATAGTTTTCACCGGAAGCAGAAAACTGACTGATGAAGTGGAGGGCGCTGAAATGAATGCAGGAAAATTATTGCTCTCACCAACACGAACATTTTCTCCAGTAATTCTCGAAGTGCTAAAGAGTCACCGGAAAAATATTCACGGCATCATTCACAACAGCGGCGGCGGATTGCGTAAGGTGATGCACTTCAATAAATCTGTTCATGTGATTAAGGATAATTTATTTCCGCTTCCAGCAGTTTTCAAATTGATTCAACAAGAATCAAAAACAGATTGGAAAGAAATGTACCAGGTGTTCAACATGGGGCAGCGAATGGAAATTTATTGCACTGCAGAATCTGCAAACGAAATCATCGGTATCTCACAATCATTCGGAATCGAAGCACAAATCATCGGCAGATGCGAAGCAAGCGCCCAATCTAAGCTCACCATTGAATCGGAGTTTGGGAGGTTTGATTATTAAGAAAAAAAATTATTTCAAACTCTGAGCAAGAATATTTCCCAGTTCCTTGCCTCTTAAATTGGAAGCAATAATTTTTCCTTCCTTATCAATTAAATAATTTGTTGGGATGGAGTTAATACCAAACTCATGAACAATGTTTGATTCCCAACCTTTCAGTTCACTCACATGAAACTGCCACGCAAGTTTGTCTTTTGCAATCGCTTGCTTCCATTTGTCTATATCATCATCTAACGAAACGGAATAAACGGTAAATCCTTTGTCTTTATAATTGTTATATGCTGCGACCACATTCGGATTTTCAGCACGACATGGTCCGTACCACGAAGCCCAGAAATCAACAAGCACATATTTTCCTTTCAGTGACGAAAGTGAAATTGAATTCCCATTTTCATCCGCCATATTTATTTCAGGCAATTGAGTTCCATTAGTATACAGCGCTTCGCCTTCCTTACGGTTCATCTTTTTAAAAGCAAGGTCAACATCTTTAGCAAAATCAATTACCATTGGCACATCGGTATATTTTGATTTTGCCTTCTCAACAAATTTTTCAAAAGTTGCTTTATCCATATCCGGATTCAGAAAATTACTCAACGCAAAAACCGCTATGATTGGATTGCTTACCGTATCAACATAATTGTTAATCCATTTTCTTCCTTCATCTGTTAATGATTGAATTTTTTCATTTATAACCTGATTTGCAGAATCCGATTGTTCAACAGCTGGATCGTGTAGTTTAGAAGAAGCTTCATTAATTGATTTGTAAATTGAACTTACTTCAATAAAGAAATTCAGAAATTGTTCGGAAGAAGCAGAGCCTTTTAACTGATATGGTTTAATGAAAAAATTTGTTGTATCAGCTTCTACACTAATATTTCCTGAGTTTTTATCAAGCACCAGAAAAATTACATTCTTATTGTCGCAATGAATACGATACAAGCCAAGATGAGATAGAAACCCTTCAAATCTGAATTGCCCTTCGGCTCCGGTTGTTGTTGTATCAAGAGTAGTTGCTTTATTATATTCAAGTTCATCAAAATAAATTTTTGAACCTGCAGGAAGATTTAACATTTTACCGGTTATAACATATCCCTCTTTTTCTTTACAGGAAGTTAGAAAGCAAATAGTTAGACAAACAGAAAGGAAAATATTTTTCATATAAATTATTGATTGAGAAATTATTTCTTGAATATCTGTTCAAGCATATTATCCAGTGATTCGCCACGAAGATTGGTTCCAATAACTTTCCCATCCATATCAATTAAAAAATTTGATGGTATAGATTGAATTTTCCATGGCTGACAAATTTGTGATTGCCATCCTTTTAATTCACTTACATGATATGGCCAAGCGAGTTTATCTTTTTTAATAGCGTTAATCCATTTAGTACGATCATTATCAAGTGAAATGTTAAAAACAGTAAACCCTTTGTCTTTATATTTATTGAAAGCTGCAACAACATTTGGATTTTCTGCTCTGCAAGGTCCGCACCATGATGCCCAAAAATCAATCAGAACATACTTGCCTTTTAAATCTGATAATTTTAATTCATGTCCGCTTGAATCCGGAAGAACAATATCAGGAACAGTGGTGCCAACAGGGAATGCCACCGGCGGTTCCATTTGTTTTTTTACTTCTTCAGCATGCATAACAAAATCACGAACAAGTGAATTGTCCTTATGATTGTCGTATAATCTCTTTTCAAGTTTTGTGGCAAAGGCAACATTGCTTTTAACATCAAAAAAACTTAAACCACCAAAGGCTCCGATTACCGGGTCGCTTACTGTATCGAGATACTGAGTTACAAATTGTTGTGCAACACTATTGTAATAATTGAATTGCATTTGTTTTAATTGTTTTACAGAATCAGGCAACGCAGGATTTTGTAATTCAGTTGCAATGTTCTGAACTAATACATATTGTTTATTGGCATTGATTACAAAGTCTCTGATTTGCTCGGTTAGTTTTGAACCTTCAACCGAATAGTCGAAATTGACCAGGCGATTCACATCAGCCTCCACTTTAATAATTTTTGTATTTGAATCGGCAATCACCAGGAAATTTATCTGATCAGTAATTCTAATGCGGTATAAACTTTCTTCAGTGGCAGATTCTTTAAAAATATAGCCACCGTCTTTTGAAACCAAAAAAGTGTCAATTGGTTTAACAAAAGAGTAATTGAGTTTTTCAAATATAACCGGTGCCCCTTCAGGTAATCCGGTAATATGTCCGGTTAATGTAAATTGGTTTTGAGAAAATCCGATTAAAGAAAGGCTGGTTAGAAAAAGAGAGGAAATTATTTTTTTCATTTTATCAGGAATCTAATTTTTGTAAAAGTAATTTATTAGTCAATTTGGGATCAGCTTTTCCTTTTGAAAGTTTCATCACTTCACCCATGAACAAACTTGCAATTCCCGTTTTTCCACCTTTGTATTCAGCAACCTTTTCCGGAAATTTAGCAAGTGCTTCATCAATGTATTTTAAAATCAAACCTTCATCGCTCTGTTGAATCAGGTTCATTTCTCCTGCAAGTTTTTTAGGGTTTGCTGAAGGATTTTTTAATAATTCAGGAAATAATTTTTGAGAAGCAATAGAAAAATTTATTCCTCCCTCGTCAATCATTTTAATTAATTCTGAAATTGTTTTTGCTGGAATAATAAAATCTGAAATAGAAATTGCCTGCTCATTACAAAAGGATTTTACCGGACCCATTACCCAATTCACTGCGGCTTTAGCATTTTTTGTTTCATTGCAAACAGCCATAAAATAATTTGCTGTTTCTTTTTCCTCCGTTAAAACCGACGAATCGTATTCTGATAAGCCTAATGAAATAAATTGTTGTTTCAATTGTTCAGGCAATGACGGCATTTCTGATTTCACCTTCTTTACATATTCTTCTGAAACAATAATGGGTGGTAAATCAGGTTCCGGAAAATAACGGTAATCATTTGCAGCTTCTTTAGATCGCATAGAGGTGGTTGTTCCTTTCAGGGCATCAAAACTTCTGGTGTCCTGATCAACGCGTTCACCTTTTTCTATTATATCAATCTGGCGGATAATTTCATGTTCAATGGCTCGTTTAACATTGCGGATTGAGTTCATGTTTTTTACTTCCACCTTTTGTCCGAATTCTTCTGTTCCTTTTAAACGAACTGAAACATTCGCATCGCAACGCATACTTCCTTCTTCCATATTTCCGTCGCATATATCCAGGTAGCGAACAATTTTTCTTATTTCACTTACATAAGTATAGGCTTCATCAGCACTGCGTAAATCCGGCTCACTTACAATTTCTATTAATGGAATACCTGCGCGGTTCAAATCAATCAAAGTAAAATAAGGATCCTGGTCGTGCATGCTTTTCCCGGCATCTTCTTCCATGTGAATGCGTGTGATGCCAACTTTCTTTTCATAACCATCCATTTTCAAAAGCAAAAAACCATCAGTACAAAGTGGAGTGGTATGCTGTGTAATCTGATACCCTTTCGGTAAATCGGGATAGAAGTAGTTTTTGCGGGCCCAATGATTTTCTTTTCTGATTGAGCAATTTGTTGCCAGTCCAATCTTTACTGCAAACTCTAATGCTTTTTTATTGTATCGTGGAAGTGTACCTGGGTGTCCAAGTGTAACTACACTTACTTGAGTATTTGGTGATGCCCCATATTCGGTAGCATCGGAGGAAAATGCTTTGCTCTTAGTAAGTAACTGCACATGTACTTCTAGCCCAATGACTGCTTCATATTTATCGTAGTGACTCATGAATTATTTATTCAAATAGTTGATGGGGATAGAACTTTTTCTTTTGCCTTTTGAATAGCAGTAATTAATCCTTCTGTTTTTGTTCCGCCTGCTGTGGCAAAGTGTGGCTGACCGCCGCCGCCGCCGTTTATTTCACCCGAAATTTCTTTAATAATTTTTCCGGCATTCAGATTTTTTGACTTCACTAATTCCTCATCAATCATTACAGCAATCATTGCTTTACCCTCAGCCTCTGTTCCAATCACCATGAACAGATTTTCGATTTCATTCTTCACATCGTAACATAATTTCTTCAGTGCATCCATCGAAGGCACATTTACCATTCCGCTTACCACATTCATTCCGTTAAGCACTTCTGCTTTTTTCACCAACGAATCTTTCACTATTAAAACCTGCTGGTTGATGTATCTCTCAATTTCTTTTTTCAATTTTTCGTTTTCATCCTTCAGTAGTGAAATGGAATTCACTACATCTTTCGGATTGTTGAGTTGTGCTTTTATGGAATCAACAGTTTGCCTTTGTGAGCGAATAAATTTTTCAGAAGCAACTCCGGTAATTGCTTCAATTCTTCTTACTCCTGCTGCAACAGCAGATTCAGCTATAACAATAAAGAACCCGATTTTACCGGTACTGCTTGCATGATTTCCTCCGCATAATTCCACAGAATAATTTTTATCAAAAGTTATCACACGAACAAATTCACCGTACTTCTCCCCAAACAATGCCATCGCACCGGCTTCAGTTGCATTTTTGATCGGAACATTCCGTTGTTCATTTAAATGAATGTCTTCGCGAATTTTTTCATTAACTATTCTTTGCACCTGTTCTAATTCTTCATCAGTCATTTTTGCAAAATGAGAAAAATCAAAACGCAAATATTCAGGACCAACTAACGAACCTTTTTGCTGAACATGAGTACCTAAAACTTTTCTTAAGGCTGCATGCAGCAGGTGAGTAGCACTATGATTTAAAATAGTTGAACCTCTTAATGTTGAATCAACATTTGCTGAAACACTTCCATTGATTTTAGCCGGAAGTTTATTTACATAATGAATGATAAGGTCGTTTTCTTTTTTTGTATCAAGTACAGAAATTTTTTCTCCGCCAAAATCCAGAACTCCTTTATCGCCAACCTGTCCGCCGCTCTCTGCATAGAAAGGCGTTTTACCCAATACCAACTGAAAAACTTTTTTGTCTTTCACTTTTTGCTCTCTGTATTTCAGCACAACTGTTTCTGCTTCCAGAAAATCATAACCGATAAATTCTGTTCGGTCGGCATTATTCAGAATTATCCAATCGCCAGATTCACTTGCAGCATCTTTTCTTCCTCTATCTTTTTGTTCGTTGAGTAAAAGATAATATTTATCCATCTCAACTTCCAATCCATTTTCCTTTGCAATTAAAAGAGTAAGGTCAATTGGAAAGCCATATGTGTCTTGAAGTAAGAATGCAAGATTTCCAGCAAATCTTTTCTTTCCATATTCAGTTACCAGACTTTCTTTACTCTGAATAAACTCTTCAATTTTTTTTAATCCTGAAGAGAGAGTTCGAAGAAAATTACTTTCTTCTTCCAGAATTACTCTCTGAATAAAATCCTGTTGCGCTTTCAATTCAGGAAACACACCGTCAAATTGTTCAGCCAGCACCGGAACCAATTCATTCATTATGGGCGATTCAATATTCAGGTAACTATATGAATAACGAACAGCACGGCGAAGAATCCGGCGAATCACATAACCTGCTCCGTTGTTAGATGGAAGTTGTCCATCAGCAATTGCAAAACTTATTGCACGAATGTGGTCACTCATCACGCGCATCGCGATGTCAGATTTTTCTGAAGCACCATATTTTATTTTACTCTTCTCTTCAATAAAATTTATAAGCGGAGTAAAAACATCTGAATCATAATTGCTTCGCTTCTGCTGTAAAACCCGAACCAATCTTTCGAAGCCCATTCCGGTGTCAACATGTTTTGCAGGCAGTTGTTCGAGTGAGCCATCTGCTTTTCGGTTGAACTGAATAAATACATTGTTCCAGATTTCAATTACTTCCGGGTGACTTGCGTTCACGAAATTTTTTCCATCACCTTTTTTCCGTTCTTCTTCAGGACGAATATCAACATGAATTTCAGAACACGGACCGCATGGGCCTGTTTCTCCCATCTCCCAGAAATTATCTTTTTTGTTTCCATTAATGATGCGCGATTCATCAATCAACTTTGACCATATTGTATATGACTCATTATCGCGCTCTAATTTTTCTTTCGCATCGCCTTCGAAAATCGTTACATACAATTGCTCCTTCGGGATTTTATAAACCTCAGTCAGTAATTCCCAGGCCCACTCAATCGCTTCCTTCTTAAAGTAATCACCAAAACTCCAGTTGCCCAACATTTCAAACATCGTGTGGTGATAAGTATCAATCCCAACTTCTTCCAGATCGTTGTGCTTGCCCGACACTCTCAAACATTTTTGTGTATCAGCAATTCGTGGCGCAGTGGGAGTTTGATTGCCAAGGAAAAAATCTTTAAATTGATTCATTCCAGCATTAGTAAACATTAATGTTGGATCGTTTTTAACCACAATAGGGGCAGAAGGAACGATTAAATGATTTTTTGATTTAAAAAAATCGAGAAAAGTTTTTCTTATTTCTTTTGATGTCATCATATTGAACTGATAGAACTACTATTGCTTAAACCTTTGTTTTTAGTAATTTGCGTTTGAAAAAAGTGAATGGCAAAAGTAATAAATCCGACCTGCATTGAGGAAAGCAATAGCAGGATTAATAAGAAATGAAATAATGGATAGAACTAATGAAAAAGATTAAATATTACTATAATCCTAAAAGTCTTCGATACGAAAAGTATGTGGAGAGTGCCTGGAAAAAATTCAGAGTAGTTCTCGGGTTTTTATCAGCGGCGAGCGTTTTTGCCTTCATTATTGTTTACCTGGCTTATACTTATCTGGATTCTCCTAAAGAGAAAAAATTAAAGAGAGAATTATCTCAATTACAGTATCAATACGATATATTAAATGACAAGTTAAATGAAATGGAAGATGCACTTGTTGATTTGCAGGATAGAGATGATAATATATATAGAGTGATTTTTGAAGCAGAACCAATTCCATCGAGTATTCGAAATGCAGGATATGGAGGTTCTAATCGATTTGAAGAATTGAATGCTTATGATGACGCCGAGTTAATGAAAAG
>Ga0114969_10004725_pt1 | contig 10750 bp, 7 predicted proteins | sample M_130807_MF_Meta_FD_87316 | JGI IMG/M metagenome (GOLD analysis project Ga0114969, IMG submission 87316) | Freshwater microbial communities from Lake Montjoie, Canada to study carbon cycling - M_130807_MF_MetaG | ecosystem: Environmental > Aquatic > Freshwater > Lake | place: Lake Montjoie...
CGTGGCACCGTTATCACGCGTAATGCTGAACGGCCCGTCGTTGGCACCCGTCCAGATCACGCCCCGCTCGAGCGGCGACTCCTGGATCGCATAGAGCGTGCTGTAGAACTCTTCGCCGGTCGCATCACGCGTGATCGGCCCGCCACTCGCCGCCTGGCAACACGGATCGAACTCAGTCAGGTCCGGAGAGATCTTTTCCCACGTCACGCCCTTGTCGCGCGTGCGATGCACAAATTGCGAACCGTAGTACAGGACGCTCGGATCGAACGGCGACGTATTCATCGGCGAAACACGCTGGAATCGGTACATCAGCTCACCACCGGCGTTGCCATAGAGCGACTGCCCGCCGATCCAGTACTGCTTGGTCTGCCCAGAACGGAGGTCCTGCACTTCGAATTGCCCCTTGCAGGATCCGTAGATCGTGTTCGAATCTGACGGATGCGGAATGATCGGCCCGGTTTCACACCCGGGGCCGCCCTTCCAATCATCGAGGTTGAACGGAGTGGCCACACTGGAAATGACGACCGTGCTGTCGTCCTGCTGCGCGCCGTAGATCTTGTACGGGAACGCGTTGTCGGGCCACACGGCATAGAACTCGCCCGTGACCTGATTCATGATCGATGACCATGTCTTGCCGCCATCGGTCGAGACGTTGGCGCCGCCATCGTTTGACTGAATCATCGTGTTGCCGTCTTTCGGGTTGATCCACATGTCGTGGTTGTCACCGTGCGGCGAACGGATCGATGCCCATGTCTTGCCGCCATCGGCGGACTTCCAGAACCCCTCGGCGCCGCCATACACGACGTCCGCGTTGGTGGGATCGGCCGCAAGCAGCACGTAGTAGAAGGGGCGATAGATCATGGCGGCTGGCGATGGCATCGCCTGCCACGTCCCCCCCGCATCGTCCGATCGATACAAGCCGCCACCCGGGGCGGCTTCAATCAGCGCGTAGATGCGCTTGGGATTGGCGTTGGTCACGGCCAAATTGGCTTTGCCGATCAAGCCGGTCGGCAGACCATTGCCACTGATCTTGGTGAAGTGCTCGCCGCCATCGGTGCTCTTGTAAAGCCCTGCCGGACCCGAGGCGGGGCCACCACTGATAATCGACCATGGCTTGCGCTCGAGGTGCGACATCCACGCGTAGACGACGTTCGGATCTCCCGGCTGGAGTTCGATGTCCATCGCACCGATCTCATCGGTGAAATACAAAACCTTCTTCCACGTCGCGCCGCCATCACTCGTCTTGAACACGCCACGCTCAGCGTTGGGCTTAAAGATGTCGCCCTGCATCGCCGCCCAGGCAATATTGGCATTGGTCGGGTGAATGATCAGGCCGCCCGTCTGCCCGCCGTCACGCAGCCCCGAAAACTTCCACGTCTTGCCGGCATCCGTGGACTTGTAGATACCGCGGCCGGTTGACACGTTGCTGCGCACATCGTCGGATCCGGTGCCCAGATAGATCACGTTCGGATCAGAATCGGCGACCGCAATCGCGCCGGTCGAGGCCACCGGGACCTGGCCGTCGGTAATCGGCGTCCAGTTGGCGCCGCCATCCGTAGTCTTGAACACGCCGCCGCTGGCGACGCCCATGTAGTAGGTCTTGGGCTGCGAAGGCACTCCGGCAACTGTGGTCACTCGGCCGCCGCGCGAGGGCCCCACTTGCCGATAGCTTAGGCCCTTGAGCAATGCGGGATTCACGGACGGCAGCAGCGCGGCCTTCGGCCGCTGAGCGGCCGGAACGATCGGTCGCTGGACCGCAGGCGCACTGGCCTGGCGCGCCAGCAACGCGGTTGAAGCCACAAGCACACACGCACACACCGGCGCAGCGATCGCCGCGCGCGTCATCCAGGTCCGTAACGTCATTGAAGTCTCTCCAGCATTCCAGGGGCAGGTCAGGCCGAACGGCGAAGAAAACGCCGCCGGTAGTATTACAGACCCGGCCTCACTTGGCGATCTGCAGATTCTGTGTCGCACGCTGCCCCGCGCGCACGGTGATCGCCACCGACGCACCGGTGAGCTGTTCGAGCCAGATAGTCGGTCGCGGCCACCCCGGTGGTGTCGCTGAACAGGCCAGCGACGGATGCGGCGCGACCGGCGTGGCCATCCCGCCACGCTTACCGTCCCCACCGTCCCGCCGTGACATCATTTGCCTATGGCGCAGTCCATGACGTTCCCTTCTGTTCCTCGAGGCATCACCATCACGCATCCACTCTCCATCGCCCGAGCCCAGGGCGCGCGTGTGTGGGACACGGAGGGCCGTGAGTATCTCGACTTTGCCGCCGGGATCAGCGTGCTCAACGTCGGGCACAGCCACCCGAAGGTGCTGGCCGCCGTGCGCGGTCAACTCGACCAGCTGGCGCACATGTGCTTTGCGGTTGCCCCGTATCAGGGCTATGTGGATGTCACCGTCGAACTCACCAGACTGATGGGCCCGGCGCCGCACACAGCGGCGCTGTTCACCACCGGCGTCGAGGCCGTCGAGAACGCGATCAAGATCGCGCGGGCGTACACCAGGCGCCCGGCCGTCATCGCGTTCACCGGCAGTTTCCACGGCCGCACGCTGATGGGCATGTCGCTCACCTCGTCCAGCCTGGTGTACCGCGAAGGCTTTGGCCCGTTTGCGCCCGAGGTGTATCACTCGCCGTTTCCGTACGAGTACCGCGGCTGGACATCCGCGCGCGCGCTCGACGCGCTGAACCAGCTGCTCAGTTCGCGCGTGGCGCCGTCAACGATCGCCGCGATGATCATCGAGCCGCAGCAGGGCGAAGGCGGCTTTGTGCCGGCGCCGCCCGAGTTCCTGCAGGGGCTCCGCGCGATCTGCGACGCGCACGGCATCGTCCTGATCTTCGACGAGATTCAGACGGGATTCGGCCGCACCGGCAAGATGTTTGCGTTCGAGCACTCGGGCATCGCGCCAGACATCATCACGTTGGCCAAGAGTCTCGGCGGCGGGTTGCCGATTTCCGCGGTAATGGGCAAAGCCGACGTGATGGACGGTCCGGTGCCCGGCGGGATGGGCGGCACGTATGCCGGCAATCCGCTCGCGTGCGCGGCGGCGCTGGCGGTGTTCGAAGTGATGCGCGAAGAGAAACTCGTGGAGCGCGCCGCCGCCCTCGGAACCCAACTCCGGACCGCCTTGCTCGACATGCAGAAGACGCACGCGAGCATCGGCGACGTGCGCGGCCTCGGCTGCATGCTGGCGATTGAGCTGGTGAAAGACCGCGAGACGCAGGCGCCCGATGCGGATCTGACGGCACGCGTCGTTGACGCCGCGCGCGATCAGGGCCTGCTACTGCTCAAGTGCGGCGCCGGCAAGAACGTGCTGCGCTTTCTGCCGCCGCTCGTCACGTTAGAGGCCGACATGGCCAGAGCCATTCAGATCCTGCGAGCGGCCTTCAGAGCGTAACCACGAACGTCGTCGCGTCGGGCGACACGAAACGCAGCAGCGCCTGACCTTCCTCGTCGAGTGCCGCCCGCGCCGACTTGGGCACCGTCATGAACGGCGCCAGCGTCAGCGTGCGTTCGGTGTCATCCGTCATGAACGGTCGGGCCCGAAGAACTTCTCCACAAACGCGTCCATCCGGCCGAGCCAGTCCAGCCAGCGCCCGTGGATCAGCGAGTCGTGCACGTCGTCGGGCTGCACGATCAGCTCGAAGTACACGTCGCGCGCTCGCAGCAACTGCACGAGGCCCACAGTCTGTGCGAAGGCGACGTTGCGGTCGTCGTCGCCCTGGATGATCAGCACCGGCGACTTCCACTGATCAATCTCCGAAATCGCCGAGGCCTTGTATGAGGTCGCCTCCGGATCGAGCGAGCTCCCGTAGAGATGCACGCCGGCGTAGTCGACGCCCAGCTTGAAGATGTCCGAGTTCCTCGCGAGCGCCTGGGCCGTCAGGAGACCGCCGTACGACAGACCGTAAATCCCGATCTTCGAGGCATCCACATCCTTACGCGACTGTAGGTACTTCGCGCCGGCAACGACGTCCTGGTATTCCGAATTGCCCCGGGCCTCGGTGTTCGGCGCGTTGCGGAAACTGCGACCATAGCCGATGCCGCTGCGATAGTTCACCGACAGCACGATAAAACCCTGACTCACGAGCCACTGATGCGTCGCGTAGAACTGATGGTAGACGTAGCGATAGTGATACCCGAGCAGCATCTGCCGCACCGGCCCCCCATGCACGAAGATGAATGCCGGCCGCTTCTCGCCCGGCTTGATGTCCTTGGGCACGAACAGATCGTTGTGGATGTCGAGGCCGTCGGGCGCCTTCGTCATCACGAGCTGCGGCTCAACGTGCGCGTCGGTCGGGAATCCCGGCCGCGACGTGGGAAACACGATGCGCTGCGCGCCGCCGGCCGTCGGCCAGATCCCCAGCGATTGCGGCATCTTCCAGTTGGTGCTGAGCGTCGCAATGGCCTTGCCCGACGCCAGGGGCGTCGGCCCCGTCTCGATGCCGCTGCCAGTCGTGACCTGCCGCGGTGTTCCGCCGTCCGCGGGCACGGCCCAGATGTGACGCCGCTCGATGTCGGTCGCGTTCGTGCAGTAGTAGAACGTGCCGCCGTCAGCGGAGATCGCCGTGTAGGTCGGGTCCTCGATCAGCCCATCGGTCGTGGTCAGCAACACGGGCTTGGGATTCGGCACCGCCGTGTTGATGCTGTAGTAGCGATCCCACTCGTCCACGGTCTGCGCCGGCGCGGCTGGCACCGACGCGGGAGCAGCGGCGCCGCGCCCGCGGCCGCCACCGCCGGCCGTGAGCGGAAAGATCACCACGTCACCGGCCGCGCGCATGTTGTTGATGGTCGTGAACGTGCGGTCGTTCGGCTCGTTGTGCCACACCTCGCGCCCCTGACCGTCCGCAACGGCCACCGTCCATAGCGACAGCGTGTAGCCGCCGCGGAACGACGCGCCGTTCAAACCCGGCGACTGCACCATGCGACCGCCGGCGGCCGCCCCACCCGCTCTCGCCGGCCCGGCCGGCAACCCGATACCGCCCGCACCCGCCTGCGTCTGCCGCGCGAATGGTGTGCCGGGACGACGGATGAACGTCACGCGCCGGCTGTCGAGCGACCAGACGGGATTCGTATCGAAGTCAACACTCGGCGCGAGGTACTTCACCGTGCGAGAGGCCATGTCGTACACCACCACGAACCCGTGATCACCGCGATTGGTCACGAACGCGATCTTCTTGCCGTCGGGCGACCAGTTGGGACTCGCGTTGGTGCCCCACTCACGAATGAACGGCTTCTCGCCGCGGTCCATTTCAGTCAGCGGGCGTGATGACGCGAGACGCGCGCGGAAGATCTGGCCCTCTCTCACGAACAATACGGACGAGCCATCCGGCGCCACCTGCGGATCCGCGCCTTCGGCCACGCGCCAGGCCACGCCGGGCGTCGCTGTGCGTGCCGCCCAAATCGCTTCCTCGCCACCGTCCGGATTGCCCGACGGATTCGCGTGCCATCCCTGACCGTTCGGAGCGCTGCCGCGCACGAACACCACGGTGGATCCATCGGCCGAGAGACTCACATCGGCTAGATCCACGCCATCGTCTTTCAGAAACGACGTCAGTCGCACCGGCGTGAAGGCCGGGGCGACGGCGGTGTAGACGTTCCGCTTCCCTTCTTCGTAGGCGACCCACGCAATGCGGTCCACCTTCGCCGCAGCGGAGATCTGCAGCGGCGACGCGGCGCTCATGAATTGCTTGATGGTGGGCGCGGCCGCCGGTGCCGCCGATGGGCGCCCAACAGGCTGCGCACCGAACACAGCGACCGCGACGAGCAGGATTCCGAAGACGTGACGAAGACTGCGCATGTATGACTCCCGGCGAGAGGCATCCTACACCGACCGGCGTCAGCGGACCTCACACGTCGTCGCGTCCGGCTCAACGAAATGCAGCAGCGCCTGGCCCTCTTCTTCGATCGCATATTTCGCGGACTTGGGAATCGTCGTGAACGGCGTCAGCCGCAGCGTGGCGGTCGCCTTCTTGCGCTCAACTTTCCACGTGCCGTTCACGCGACCGTCAACGAGGAACGTCGCCGGCACAATCAGATTCTTCGTGACGAGCGCTTTGCGATGGGCCTCGTCGATGATGCGCGAGCGATCCGCGTGCGCCAGAATGAGGCTGTCGTACTCAGGAAGAAATCTCACCGGCGCCTCAACATCGGTGCCAGGCCGCGGGGCCTTCGGCAGATCGAACACCTCGCGGCCGCGCGCATCCTCGAACGTGAGCAACTTCTCACGAATCGGCGCGAGTAGTTCGGCCACACCCCGAATTCCGAGCCAGCCCTGAATGTCCGCCGTGGTGGCCGGGCCAAACGCCGCGAGATACCGCAACACCAGCGAACCCGGCCCGGCACCAGCACCGACTTTGGTCTTCAGCCAGTGTTCGGCCAACGCAAAATCTGAATCGGCCGGAAAACCCCACGCCTCGCCCTCGGCCGGCACCTGCACGAGCGGCAGCTGCATGCGAACCGCGTAGCCCATCCACCGCTCGTGCGCATCCGGAAATCGAGACAACAGCGCCGCGCGCACATCGGCGAACGGGCGCGCCTTGCGGCCGAACGCGCTGCGTCCGGCGGTGATCAGCGTTTCAATGGACGGGATGGGCCCTTTGCCCACGATCGACCGCATGCCAGCCGTGAGCGACGGCTGGAGTGCGCCACGAAACGCGATGAAGTCCTTCGCGCTCATGATGTGCAGCGTGCCGCGCATCATGGTGCCACGCACGAGCGTGCGCGCGTGCAGCGCCTTCAACAGATGTTCGCGATCGAATTTCTGCAGTCGCGACCACAACGCCACATGTGGGGGTCGCGGCACCTGCGCCTGCAACGCCAGCAACTGCTCCACCGCCTTGACGATTTTGGCGGCGCCGGCCTTCTCGCGGCGCAGCAACATCTGCCTGGCCAGCGTGGCTCGATTCAGTTCGCGATCGGTGATGGCAGTCAGGTTGGATGTGCTCCAGAACGTGCTGCTTCACTTTACTGGAGATCGACCCGCCGTGAGCGAAAGTCGAACAGGCCGCGCCGTTGCCGGCGCAGCCCGTTTTCACGTCGTGACGTTCGCTAGCTGCAGTAATCGGACTTGCGGCTGATTTTGGTGGCGTTGAGCACCGCGGACGAACCCGTCCCGCTCACCGTGCCGACGATTTCCACTTCCTGCGTCACATGCGCGGCCACATCCACCTTGCTGGACGCCGGAACCACCTTCAACGTGCGCTTGTCTTTCTGGCCCTTCTCCTGCGCGTTCATCAGCATGAAGCTTTCACCCGATCCGGGCACCAGGCATCCGGTGAACTTCGTACCTTCAGCCGCCGGCGCCGCCGGCTTGGCCTGCGCGTACATACCAACGGCGCTGATCACGATCGCGCCGAGCACTGCCAACATCATCCGTTTCATCTCGTCTCGCCTCCAAGTGTCTTACTCACTTGGTTACGACACGCGTACGCACGCTGTTTATCAACAGCGTGCATGTTTTCAGATGAATTGTGATTAATGCCGAATTCCCGGCAGATGCTCTGCCGGAGTTCCGTAATTTATTTCTTCTTCGGACGGAAGACGTGAACGCTCTGACCGAAAAATACTTCGGCTGCTTCCATCATCGTCTCTGAGAGTGTCGGATGCGGATGGATGCTCATCTTCAGATCGCTCGCGAGTGCGGCCATCTCGACCGCAACGACACCCTCAGCAATCAACTCGCCGGCGCCGGAGCCCACGATGCCGACACCGAGAATGCGCTCAGTGACCGGATCAATGACAAGTTTGGTCACGCCGTCCGGTCGATCGATCGCCACCGCGCGGCCGAGCGCCTGCCACGGGAAGCGCGCGATCTCGACTTTCCGGTTCTGCTTCTTGGCTTCGGTCTCGGTCAGACCACACCACGCCACTTCCGGATCGGTAAACACGACAGCAGGAATCGCCTGCGGTTCGAACACGACGTCGTGGCCGAGAATGGATTCCACCGCCACGCGCGCCTCAGCCGACGCCTTGTGCGCCAGCATCGGCTCGCCCACCACGTCGCCAATGGCGTAGATGTTGGCTTCCGCCGTGCGCATGGTCTTGTCGACCTCGATGAAGCCCTTGTCGTTGACCTTGACGCCCGTCGTGTTGAGCCCCGGCACCGCCGAGTTCGGACGACGGCCAATCGAGATCAGCACGCGATCAAACGTCTGTGTCTTCTCGTCGTCTTTCAGGCCCTCGCCTTCGACCGACACTTCAAGGCCATTCTTCACTTCCTTGATGCCCGTCACCTTCGCACCGAGCATGATCTTGTGCATCGTCTTTTCGAGCTGACGATGGAGGATCTGCGCGAGGTCGCGATCGGCACCTTGAAGGATACCGGCGGTCATTTCAATGACCGAGACCTTGGTGCCGAGCGCCGCGTACACTGAGCCGAGTTCGAGACCGATGTAGCCGCCGCCAATCACCAGCAGCGACTTGGGAATATCCGGCAGCGCGAGCGCGCCGGTGGAGTCCATCAAACGATCGCTCTTGATCGAGAGACCAGGAATGGTCGACGGTCGCGACCCGGTGGCGATGATCGCGTGATCGAAGGTCAAGGTCTCCTGCGCCCCCTGCCCTGAGCCTGCCGAAGGGTTGACTAGCGCGATCGACAACGTCTTGTTGTTGACGAACGTGGCCATGCCCTGGATGTAGTTGATCTTGCGCGCCTTGTTCAGCTGGCCGAGGCCACCGGTCATCTTCGCAACGACCGAGTCCTTATAGGCGCGGAGCTTGTCGATGTCGACCTTCGGTTCACCGAACGTCACGCCCCAGGCCGGCGCGTGCTTCGCTTCGGCCACGACCTTGGCGACGTGCAGCAGGGCTTTCGACGGAATGCAGCCGACATACAAACACACGCCACCGGGATTGGCTTCCGGATCCACGAGCGTCACCTGCAAGCCAAGATCGGCCGCAGCAAAAGCGGCGGCATACCCGCCAGGACCCGCGCCGATTACCACTAGTTGCGTTGACGTCGCCATTGTCGTTTGTCGTTTCCCGATGAAGATTGCCGATTGCCCGTTTGTCGATACCCGCTTGCCGATTTACGACTACCGATTACAGATACAAGGAGAGAGGCTGTTCGAGCGTGTCGCAGATGAAGCGCAGGAAGCGGGCGGCGTCTGCGCCGTCGATCACACGATGGTCGTACGACAAGGACAGCGGCAACATCTCACGCGGCACAAAGCCGGTCCCCTGCCACACGGGCTCGAGGCCACCACGCGAAACGCCGAGAATCGCGACTTCCGGCGCGTTGACGATCGGCGTGAATGACGTGCCGCCGATGCCGCCAAGGTTGCTGATGCTGAAGACGCCACCCGACATGTCGTCGAGCGAAAGCTTCTTGTCGCGCGCCTTGCCCGATACGATGCCAAGCTCGACCGCGATCTGGGTGATCGTCTTCGTGTTGACATCACGAATCACCGGCACGAGCAGGCCGTTGGGCGTGTCAACCGCGATGCCGACATGGCGGTACTGCTTGTAAATGAGCGACTGGTTCGCCATGTCCACCGACGAGGCGAACTGCGGGAACTTGTCGAGCGCGAGACCGACGATCTTGATCAGAATCGCCGTCACCGTGAGCTTGCCGCCGGCGGCTTCGACCTTTTTACCGAAGGCCTTGCGGAAACTCTCGATCGAGGTGACGTCGGCCTTGTCGTTCTGCGTGACGTGCGGAATGGTGGCCCACGCCGCGCTGAGGTGCTCCGCGGTCTTGCGGCGGATGTTCGACATCGGCTTGGTCTCGATGGCGCCCCATTTTGTGAAATCGGGAAGCGGTACGCCCCCTGTGGTGAGCGAGCCCGACGGGCGAGTCGAACCAAGCAGGACGCCACGCACGTGATGCTTCACATCTTCGTTGCCGATGCGACCACCCGGGCCCGTGCCTTCAACTTGTGTGATGTCGACACCGAGTTCACGCGCATATCGGCGCACCGACGGCGCAGCCGGCACAGGCACTGCCAGCTCAAGTTCACTCGACCCCACGGTGGCTTTCGGCGCGCCCGGCGTTGGCGTCGGGCGAGGCACGGAGGCAATGTCCACGACTTTGGCCGCCGCGGGAGGCAGCGCTGCAGCAACGGCAGGGGCCGGCGCCGCTGGCGCCGCCGGTGCGGATGCCGTGGCGGCCGGAGCCGCTGCGGGTGCCGCAGCCGCCCCATCGACCGTGAAGACCACCTGCCCCGCCTTCACCTTGTCGCCGGCCTTCACGGTCATCGTCAGCACTTTGCCCGCCACCGTCGACGGCACTTCAACCGTGGCCTTGTCGGTTTCGAGTTCGAGCACTGACTGATCGACGGCGACCATGTCGCCGACGCTCACCATCACGCGGGCAACGTCGGCTTTGTCAACGCCGTCACCGAGATTCGGAATCGTAAAGTCCATGTTAGGAAACCGCCGGATTGGGTTTGTCGGGATTGATCCCGAGGTCCTTGATCGCCTGCTTGACGACCTTCGCGTCGATCTGTCCTTCGCGCATCAGCGCCGACAGCGTCGCAATGGTCACGTAGCGGGCGTCCACTTCGAAGAAGTTGCGCAGCGCGCCACGATCTTCACTGCGGCCGAAGCCATCGGTGCCGAGGGTCGTGATCGGTTTGCCGATCCACTGGGCCAACATGCCGGGCTGGCTCTTCAGGTAGTCAGACGACGCGATGATCGGGCCTTCTGTCTTTGCGAGGCACTCAGTCACATACGGCACTTTGGCCTTCTCGCCCGGGTGCAGCATGTTCCATCGCGTCACCGCGTTGGCGTCTCGATAGAG
>Ga0114969_10004726_pt1 | contig 10749 bp, 9 predicted proteins | sample M_130807_MF_Meta_FD_87316 | JGI IMG/M metagenome (GOLD analysis project Ga0114969, IMG submission 87316) | Freshwater microbial communities from Lake Montjoie, Canada to study carbon cycling - M_130807_MF_MetaG | ecosystem: Environmental > Aquatic > Freshwater > Lake | place: Lake Montjoie...
ACGCAAGGAACAATTCCTAGTGCACAAGAAATTTGTGGTTTGCAATTAACAAGTTTGATTGGTAAAATCAAAGAAACAGAAGTAAAAGAAAAAGAAATTGAAAAATTCTTACCTGCTATTTTTGCTGATTTTGAAGATTTATCCAAAGAAGAAGTTATCAAGAAATTTATTTCTGTTGAATTTAATCGTTTCATCGATTATTATGGAAAAGCATCTGATTTAAGTACAGATGGTGGTCGTGATAGTGGACGTGAAAGAGGAGAACGTTCCGACAGAGGTGAAAGATCAGATAGAGGACCAAGAGATTTCAATGCAAGAGACCGTTCGGATAGACCTGAACGTGGAGAAAGAAGAGAAAGATCGGATCGTAATGACGAAGGAAAAACGCGTTTCTTTGTAAGTATCGGTAAACGCGATGGATTAAATCCTGGTGGTTTATTACGTATGATTTGCGATGAAGCTGGTTTAACCTCTTCCCATATCGGAAAAATCGATGTACTTCCTACATTTAGTTTCTTTGAAGCAGATGATGTTCACGCGACTAAAATTTTAAGTACTGTTAATGGTGCTAATTATGAAGGTAACCAAGTGAATGTAGAAATCACGAAGAAAAAAGCAGAATCTAGAGATGGAGGAAGCGAAAGAAGATCTAGTGGTGGATTCGGCGGTGGTCGTTCTGCAGGAGGATATTCAGGTGGTTCAGGTGGTGGTGAACGTAGACCCTTCGGTGGTGGAGGTGATCGTGATCGTAAACCATTTGGAGATCGTGACCGTTCAGCAGGAGGAGAAAGAAGCTCTTTCGGAGGTAATCGCGGTGGAGATCGTGGAGGTTTCTCTGGAGGTAGATCAAGTGCTGGCGGAGGTTCTAGACCAAGAAGAGATTCTTACGGATCAAAATAGTTTAAGTATAAATTCATAATAGTTTTCTTAAGATGGAAATTAGAAATATTGCAATTATTGCCCATGTCGATCATGGTAAAACAACGCTTGTCGATCGTATGATCGAATCTGGTACAGATGCAAAAAAACATGAAAAACCGAAAGGGGAATTATTCATGGATAATAACGATTTAGAACGTGAAAGAGGAATCACGATCGTTTCTAAAAACGTATCTGTATTGTATAAAGGAACAAAAATCAATATTATTGATACTCCTGGTCACGCCGATTTCGGAGGTGAAGTAGAACGTGTATTGAACATGGCAGATGGTGTTTGTTTGTTAGTGGATGCTTTTGAAGGTCCAATGCCACAAACGCGTTTTGTACTTGGTAAAGCATTAGCTTTAGGTTTGAAACCTTTATTGGTAATCAACAAAGTGGACAAAGAAAACTGTACGCCAGAAGAAGTGCACGAAAAAGTATTCGACTTAATGTTTGAATTGGATGCAAACGACAATCAATTGGATTTCGCAACAATCTATGGTTCAGCTAAAAATGGTTGGATGTCTGAAGATTGGAAAAAACCTACAGATACTATTGCTCCTTTATTAGATCGTGTTTTAGAATATTTTCCACCAAAAGTGATTGAGGAAGGGAATACGCAAATGTTAATCACTTCTTTAGATTTCTCTACTTTCGTAGGACGTATTGCTGTTGGACGTTTACATAGAGGTACTTTGAAAGAAGGGCAAAACATTATCTTAGGTAAAAGAGACGGTAGTCAAGAAAAACACAAAATCAAAGAGATGTTTGTGTTTGAAGGTATCGAGAAAGTGAAAGCTACTGAAATTCAAGCGGGAGATATTTGTGCACTAACAGGTATTGAAGGTTTCGAAATTGGGGATGTTATTTGCGATGCGGATAATCCAGAACCATTAGATTCTATTACAATTGATGAGCCAACAATGAACATGTTGTTCTCAATCAACGACTCTCCTTTCTTCGGAAAAGAAGGTAAAAAAGTAACTTCTCGTCATATCCAAGAACGTCTAACGAAAGAGTTAGAAAAAAACTTGGCGATGCGTGTTACTGCAACGGATAAAGCGGATAAATGGTTAGTTGCAGGACGTGGTGTATTACACTTGTCTGTATTGATTGAAACAATGCGTCGTGAAGGATATGAACTACAAGTGGGTCAACCTCAAGTAATCATTCGTGAAATTGACGGGGTTAAATGCGAACCAATTGAAGAATTAACAATCGATTTACCAGAAGAATTTAGTGGTACTGCTGTTGAGGCTGTTTCTAAACGTAAAGGAGAGATGACAAATATGGTTCCTAAAGGTTCTCGTATGACCATTCAATTCCAAATTCCTTCAAGAGGTATTATCGGTTTAAGAAACTACTTATTGACACAAACTGCTGGTGAAGCGATTATGAGTCACCGTTACTTAGAGTACCAACCATACAAAGGAGAAATTCCTGGACGTCAAAATGGATCGTTAATTTCTATGGAACAAGGGACTTCTATTCCTTTCTCTATAAATAACTTACAAGAAAGAGGTAAATTCTTTATCGCTCCAAGTGAAAGTATTTATGAAGGTCAAGTTATTGGTGAAAACTCAAGAGCTGGTGACATGGTAGTGAATGTTACGAAGACTAAGAAAATGTCAAACATGCGTTCTTCAGGTAATGATGAGAAGGTGAAATTAATTCCACCAATCAAATTTAGTTTGGAAGAATGTTTAGAGTATATTCAAGGAGATGAGTATGTAGAGGTAACTCCAGAAAACTTAAGAATCCGTAAGATTTACTTGAAAGAAACAGAACGTAAAAGATCTGGAAATAAATAAATTAGGAATAATTCCTCGAAGCCCTTAACAGCAATGTTAAGGGCTTTTTTTAGTTAATAACTTACGAAAATATTTTTTTGTGAAGCGGGTTAATTGAAGTATCTTTGTCCAATAAACGTGTAGTTATGCATTACGAAGATGATGATGAAGAAAACTATTTTGATGGTAATTTAAACGAAGAATTAGATCGTTTTGAAAAATCATTAAATGGAGAACCTTTAGGCTTTATGGATAGTGATACCCTAGAGGCAATAATTGACCATTATTTAATTCAAGGAAATTATTCAAAAGCAAACATTTGTGCAGAAATTGGGATTCAACAATTTCCCTTTATTTCCATGTTTACGCTACGAAAAGCACAAGCAATTTCTGCGAATGGACAATTGAAAGAAGCACTGAATTTATTAAGTCATTTAGAGAAAAAAGGAAATACGAGCTGTGAACATTTTCTCACAAAAGCTTCTATTTTTAGTCAATTAAGAGATTCTAAAACGGCGATTAAATACTTCACAGAAGCACTTTGTGTTGCGGAGCAAGAAGACAAAGATGAAATTTTTGTCGATCTAGCAATGGAGTATGAGGCAGCGCGTGATTTTAAAAATGCTGTGCGTATTTTAAAGCAAGCGCTAGAAACTAATCCTTCGAATGAAGTGGCTATTTATGAATTAGCATTTTGCTACGATCAAATGGAGGATTTTACCAGTGCTATAAAATGCTATTCTGATTTTATTGATGAAAATCCATATTCATTCACTGCTTGGTATAATTTAGGAAATGCCTATTCGAAATCTGAAAACTTCGAAAAAGCTATTTGGGCATATGATTATTGCTTATTAATAAATGAAGATTTTTCGCCTGCTTATTTCAATTTAGGAAACGCATATTTGTCGGAAGAAAAATATTTGCTTTCTATTCAAAACTTCGAAAGATGTATTGAGTTAGATGGCGAAGATGGATTAACACTTTGTTATTTAGGGGAGTGTAATGAACAGTTGGGTAATTTAGAAGAGGCGAAACAGTTTTATTATAAAAGTTTGGAACTTATGCCTGAATTATCGGATGCTTGGCTAGGTCTAGGTATTGTTAAAGATTTAGAGGGTGATTTACAAACTGCAATTGGTTTCATCGAAAAAGCAATTTCGTTTGATACATCAAATCCAGGGTATCTTCATGTTTTAGCGGGGGCATTGGAAAAAACAGAAGATGTTGTGTTAACAAATGACACGTATTTGAAAGCATTTTCTATGGATCTAACTAATGAGGAAATACTAACAGATTATGTTAATTTTTTAGTGAAAAGCACGTTTTTAAAAGAAGCGTCTAGTTTTTTAGAAGATTTGGAAAGCGATGATGAACTAATTACTACAGTGAGAGACCTACATTTATTTGCGATTCGCTATTCTTATTTTCAGGATGATGCTTATTTGCCATTATTGATAAATGCGCAGGCTATTAATAAGAGTGTGACAGAAGAAATTATTTCTTTATATCCCGACTTGCTAAAAGACCCTAAAATTGTAAATTTGCTGACAAATTAATTTTTTTGTATGAATTTTAAATTACCATTTATACCTGAACGTCCAGCCAAACCTCGAAATAGCGGACTGACTATGATGATGGATAAAGGGTTAAGTCTGAGTGAAACAGAACACTTCATTGAAGCAAATAAAGAATTGACAGACATTGTTAAATTCGGTTTTGGGACAGCGTATGTAACAAATAACTTAGAAGAAAAAATCGCATTATACCGTCAAAATGGGATTAGACCATATTTTGGTGGTACATTGTTTGAAGCGTTTTATGCGCGAAATAAAGTGGAAGATTATTTGCGATTAATCGATAAATACCAATTAGATTTAGTCGAAATATCGGACGGATCTATCATTATCGAACATGATGAAAAATGTAAATTGATTCATCGGATGGCGAAAGATAGAACTGTATTATCAGAAGTCGGTTCGAAAGATTCAGGGATTTTAATAAGTCCGAATCGATGGATTAAAATGATGAATACAGAATTAAAAGCTGGATCCTGGAAGGTAATCGCTGAAGGAAGAGAGGCTGGAAATGTCGGGGTGTTTCGTCCAAATGGTACTGCACACACCATGCTTATTAACATGATTATTGCTAAGGTAAAACCAGAAGATATTCTTTGGGAGGCACCGCAAAAAAATCAACAAGTATGGTTTGTTCGACTTTTCGGTGCAAATGTTAATTTAGGGAATATTGCTCCAAATGAAGTTATTCCATTGGAATGTTTGCGTTTAGGTCTTCGTGGAGATACTTTTTTTGATTTTTTACCGAAAGATTATGCGGAAAGATTGAAACAAGTAGAGAGCGATACGGAAGAAGAAGTATCCGAATAAATGAAAATAACTAAACGTGTCGAGTTAACAGGGCATGCCGCTTCAATCTATGCTGTTATAGCTAAAGAAAGGAAGATTTACACTGCTTCAGGAGATAAATTCGTGGCGCGATGGAACCTGCAAGAAGCCAGACAAGATAATTTTGCGATAAAATCAGAATCAAGTATTTATGCAATATCTGTTTTGCAAGATGCACCAACACTGATTATCGCTACAAGTTCTGGTGCTTTCTATGTCATTGATATACTACAAAAAAAGGAATTACATCATTTTGTGCAACATACAGTTGCGATTTTTTCGATTCAAGAAAATTTCACAAACAACCAAGTATATATAACAGATGCGGATGGTAATCTTTCCATCTGGGATAAAATAAACTGGGAATTAATATTATTTCTTCCTTTATTAGTTGGGAAAATAAGAGAAGTACTAGTTGCAGAGGATGGAAAATCGATCTTTTTAGCGTGTCAAGATGGAACAATTCGATCGTTCGATACCCAATTTTTTAATGAAAAATTCGTGTTTAAAGCACATAAAGATGGAGTTAATTGTTTGGCTTTTTTTCCCGAGAAGAAAAATGTTTTAATCAGCGGTGGGAAAGATGGGTATTTACGTGTTTGGACATTAAATACAAATGCGTGTGTATTAGAAATACCTGCACATAATTTCGGTATCTATAAGATAGAATTCTTTAATAATGGCAAGCATTTTTGCACTGCAAGTAGAGATAAATCAATCAAAATTTGGGACACTAATGATTGTTCGGTAATTTCAAAATTAGAACGAAAACAAGGCGGACACTCCCATGCAGTAAATGATATTTGCAAATTAGATGAACATACTTTATGTTCGGTTGGCGATGATAAGCGTATAATTATTTGGGATGTGTCTAACGAATCATAAAAAAAATAGTGTTTCTCTTTTATTTAGATTTTAGTACCTAATTTTATGATATATTTGTAAGAATATATAAATCCGATTTGGGTAATTATAGCTAATGAATACTATTTTTGTTTTATTTTTATTTCTAATTGCTTGTTTGACTGATGTTTATTCTCAAACAACTAATTTCAATTCCACTAAAAACTGGAGAAGGAACAAGAAAGAACTTGTATTAAACATTGGTCCTACAGGATTCTTAGGTGAGTTAGGAGGTAAGGATGCCATTGGTAAGGAATATAGTTTAGCCGATTTAGATTTGAAATCTACAACCATGAATATTGGTTTTTCTTATAGATACAGATTTAATCCTTTTTTTGCTACTTCGTCAATCATTGATATCGGTCAGGTGAAAGGAGATGACAAACTAACTTTGGAACCCGCTCGTAACGCACGTAATTTAAATTTTAAATCTACTTTATTTACAGCGTATCAGCGTATAGAATTTCTATGTTATTTTAAAGAATCTTTTGGACATAAATACAACTTTAAGGGAGTAAGTGGAAAGAAAAACCATAATGAACAAGTTTACTTGTTTGCTGGTATTGGTTTGTGTTATTTTAACCCGCTAGGAAATTACAATGGACAATGGGTGAAGCTAAAGCCTTTGCGTACAGAAGGACAAGGTTTTCCGGATAGACCTAAAGAATATTCATTAATTACACCAATTATTCCTGTTGGAATAGGTTTTAGAATGGGGATAGATCGTATGTGGAGAGTAGGTTTAGAGCTTACGTATTTTAAAACATTCTCAGATTATATAGATGATGTATCTACTACTGGGTTTGATACCGATTTATTACAAGAAAAATATGGAACTGTTTCTGCTTTCATGAGTAATCCAGCGCGTAGTGAATTAGAAAAAGCATGGTTTACAAATGGGCAACAAAGAGGTAATCCTGAATTTAAAGATGCTTTTGTTTATGCAAATGTGATCGTTGTTAGAAATATTACCTACAAAGTTACGGCGCCTAGAAGACCACAACTTAAATGGAAAGGCTTACGTGCTAAATTCTAAAAATTACGAGGTCTTAGCCTCGTTTTTTATTTATTGTTATGTATACATTTTTTAAATCATTTTTATTCCTTTTTACTCCTGAAAAAGCACATCATATTACTGCTACTTTACTTCGTTTTGCATTACAAGTTCCAGGAATGAAATCAATTTGGAAAGCGCTATTTTGTATTTCAGACAAGCGCTTGGAAAAAACTGTTTTTGGAATTACGTTTCCAAATCCCGTTGGTTTAGCGGCAGGTTTTGATAAAGATGCTAAAATGTTTGAAGACCTAGCATATTGTGGTTTTGGTTTTATTGAAATTGGCACACTAACGCCAAAAGGACAACCAGGTAATCCGCAACCACGCTTGTTTCGTCTGAAAGAGGATAATGCGATTATTAATCGAATGGGATTCAATAATGAGGGGGTGGAAGCTGCTGTTGAACGTCTAAAAAATAGAAAGACAAAAACAATTATAGGAGGAAATATTGGTAAAAATAAAATCACGGAAAATGAAGATGCATTACAGGATTATATCTTGAATTTTAATGCTTTATTTGATTATGTGGATTATTTTGTGGTAAATGTTTCTTCACCGAATACTCCTGGATTGAGGGATTTACAAGAGAAAGAACCTTTAAAACACTTGTTATTCTCGTTAATGCAAGTGAATAATTTAAAAACTAATCCAAAACCAATTCTATTAAAAATCGCACCAGATTTAACGGATACGCAATTAGATGATATTATAGAAATAGTAGATGAGACCAAAATTGCAGGAGTTATTGCTACAAATACTACGATTTCTAGAGAAGGACTGGTTTTAGACAAGGAGCAAGTGGGAGCGATTGGTGCAGGAGGTTTATCTGGAGTGCCTGTACGTCAACGTTCTACAGATGTTATTCGTTATTTGGCAATTAAATCAAATAAATCATTTTCGATAATCGGAGTAGGAGGAATACATTCAGAACAAGATGCATTAGAAAAATTGGATGCAGGTGCCGATTTAATTCAGTTGTATACTGGTTTTATATATGAAGGGCCGGCGTTAGTGAAAAGGATTAATAAAGCAATTTTAGCTAGAAAATAATAAGGGAGGTTTTAACGTTTTATGACAAACAGATGGAAAAAATTTCGTTGGTAGAATGTCCTAGAGATGCTATGCAAGGTATGCATGATTTTATCGCAACAAATGATAAAATAACTTACCTGAATGCTTTGTTAAAATGTAACTTTGATGTGTTAGATTTTGGTAGTTATGTTTCTCCAAAAGCAATTCCACAGATGCGTGATACACAAGAAGTGTTGGATGGTTTGGATTTAACAGGTACTCAATCAAAACTATTAGCGATTGTTGCAAATGTGAAAGGTGCTCAAATCGCCTTGCAAAACCCACAGATTTCTATCCTTGGTTTTCCACTCTCCATTTCGGAAACTTTCCAACAAAGAAATACCAATGCTTCCATTGCAGATGCATGGAAAATGGTAGGTGAAATTGCAGAATTATGTTCAAAACGTAATAAAGAATTATTAGTGTATCTATCCATGGGATTTGGAAATCCTTATGGGGATGTATGGAATGCTGCAATTGTTTCTGAATTCTCTCAAAAACTACACGCACAATTCGGTGTAAAAACGATAGCGTTATCGGATACAATTGGTTGTGCAACTCCTAAATTAGTATCTTCTTTATTTACTTCGATTATTAATGAACAACCGGAGGTAATTTTTGGTGCGCATCTCCATGTATTGCCACACAATGCTAATGCAATAATTGAAGCAGCTTTTGAAGCAGGTTGTAGAAGATTTGATGGTGCAATTAAAGGTTTTGGTGGTTGCCCGTTGGCGAAAGATGAGTTGACAGGAAATATGCCAACAGAGAAATTATTGGAATGGTTTTTGAATAAACAAATTCAAACGAATGTACATCAAGTAGCTTTTGACCACGCATTTGAATTAAGCGCAACTATTTTTAACACATAAGCACATGGGACGGTATTTATTTTTGATATTTTGCAGCTGTACTTTTTCCTTTTTGTTTGGAATGGAAAATCAGAAAAAAACCTTGCCAGCGTTTAAAGAGTTAATTGTGCAGGGACGAATTTCGGTTATCCTGCAAGAGGGAACGGATTATTCTGCAGACATTAAATCTAGTTTATCCGAAGAGGACTTAAATAAACTAAGCTTTACGAGTAGAGGTAATCAGATGACAATTAAATACATCGGTGTTAATTTTAAAGAGTTAGATATTACAATTACACTAACTATTCCAAGTGTAGAATCCATTGAATCTAATCAAGGTGCGCGTGTTAGTCTTTCTAATATGCGTATTAAATCCCCTAAAATTACCTTGTCTGCTTTTGCTGGTGGTTATATTTCTGGAAAATACGATGTGGAATTGGCGGATGTACGTGTCGATCAAGGTGGTACCATAAATATGGTTGGTACAGCTAAAATGTTTATGTGTACGGTTACTACAGGCGGCGAAATAGATGCTGTAAATTTTATTGCAAGTAACTGTGTTGCAAAAATTAAAATGGGTGGAAATATTACTGTACATACCAGAGAAACTCTTAATGCAACTGTGTTTAGCGGTGGAACAATTCGCTACAGAGGGAGTGGGGTAATAACTGAAACGATTAAATTAGGTGGAACAATTCAAAAATTATAGCATGAAGCATTGGGTATTTATAGGGATGTTTCTAGTGTTTGTATCCTGTAATGAAGAGCTTGTAAAGAAAAAATCAACTACGATAAAAACTCAAGTAGGGACACAAACCAACATAGAATGTTTATTTGATGAAACTTCTTTTGCAAGCCAAGATGAGTATCCATTATTAAAAGAATTGAAAATTTGTGATGAGACCCAAAAAGACCTAAATAACTACGACGTTCCTGCATGTAATCCAAAGTTTTTTAAGTTTTATCCGTTTATTGAAAATAAAAAAATAAAAGATGCATTTGTTTTATTAATCAAATCACGTGTACAAGGTTTTCCATTGCGTAGAGTTCTAGTTTTCGAACGTGAAGGTAAAGAATTGGTGAAAGTGAATGGTTTTGTTGCAAATTTGATAGGTAAACGAAAATCTGCATCCAAACATGATGACTTAATTTTGCGATTTAACGATAAAGTTGGAATGGGTGAAGTGGTGTTTTATAATTGTTTATACGTTTGGAAAGATAAACGCTATGTTTTTAAGCAAGTAGAGCAAATTAACGATGCAACTATTAAGGTTGAATTTCAAGATTCTATGAATGTGGAAATTGAGACGGTAATATCAAAAAACAGAATGTTGTTTTAATGAAAACACTTTGTCTTTATCTTACGCTTTTTATAATTTCTTCCTGCACCTTAGATGTAGAATTAAAACCTTTAAATAGTACTGCTATTTTCAATGATGGTAATTCTAAAATGTGGTTAGTAAATCATTTATGGAGAAAACAAAGAGATTACGCCAATCCAGATCGAAATAAAAAAGATATAATAACCTTTTTTGAATCGGGGAGATGTTCGGTGCAAAAATTAAATACTTTTGGAATTGAGAAAGGCGATATTGTAGATTACAAGGTTATCGATAAAAAAATCTTAATTTTGACTGGGAAAGGTAAAGTTTGGAAGTTTAAAATAACCAAATTGTCGGAAGATAATATTGAGTTAACTCCAATGAAAGGAACTCACTTTAAGTATGTGATGGATTTAGTTCCCATTACGGA
>Ga0114969_10004727_pt1 | contig 10749 bp, 8 predicted proteins | sample M_130807_MF_Meta_FD_87316 | JGI IMG/M metagenome (GOLD analysis project Ga0114969, IMG submission 87316) | Freshwater microbial communities from Lake Montjoie, Canada to study carbon cycling - M_130807_MF_MetaG | ecosystem: Environmental > Aquatic > Freshwater > Lake | place: Lake Montjoie...
ATAAATGTCCATTTTTGATTTTCTGGAAAAAGTCTTGGAAAAAAAAAAGATACATTTATCTTCACGTGTAGGGAACTTTTTTAAGGGTATTTTTCAACTTTTTCCTACATCATGTAGTATTTTTGTCATAATTATAATATAATATAATATTTTATATAAAAAATAAAGTAATTAAATACTAAAACAAATATATTATAAATGAAAGATATATTTGAACAATCAATTGCGAACCCTACTTTTATATTCGTAGATGGAAGTTATTATAATTTTTATAGATATTACTCATTGCTAAATTGGTGGAAAAATGCTTATCCAGAAGAACCTCTTGTGGATCCTTATCAAAATGATATATTTTTAGAAAAATTCAAAAAAACATTTGTAGAAAACTTGCTGCAAATACCTAAAAAATTAAATATAGACAAGTCTATTAGTCCAATTTTAATTGTTGGAAAAGACTGTAAGAGAGAAAACATTTGGAGAAATGAAATATTTCCAAATTACAAGGCTACCAGATCACAAGAAGGATTTCTTGGTGGACCATTTTTTAAAATGGTTTATGAAGAAGATTTGTTTGTTAAAGGAGGAGCAAAGGCTATTTTAAAACATGCCAAATTAGAAGCTGATGATTGTATTGCTATATCTGTAAAACATCTTATAAATAAATATCCAAAATGTAATATTTTTATTATTACAAGCGATAGAGATTATCTACAATTAAATAGTCATAATGTTCATTTATACAATCTTGCTTTTAAAAATATTGCTGAAAATAAAAGTTCCACTGGTAATGCAATAAATGATTTAAATATTAAAATTATAATGGGTGATATAAGTGATAACATACCTTCTGTTTTTCCAAAATGTGGACCAAAAACTGCTCAAAAATGTTTAGATGATCCTGAATTCTTCAAAAAAAAAATGGCAGATAATTTAGACTATTATAAACAATATGAGTTGAATAAAAAATTAGTGGATTTTAATAATATACCTGAAGATTTAATTCATGAATTTATGTCAAATATTACAAAATAAATATAATATATATTTATAATATGTCAAATATAGAATATACATCAGAAGAAGGTTGTGAGACATCAAGAGCTGATGCTAAACATGATTTCCACACAATTTTTGATTCGAAAAATATACAAGAATATGTTAGTAAAAATATACCATCATATGAAGGAATACAATGTGATATATTAGATGAAGATAGGTTTATTGACAAATATGAATTAAAATTATTAAGTAAAGACACCTCGGCAAATCATAAATCTGAACCAGATTTTATATCAACACATTTAAATGATAGTATCACATCAAGATATGTTTCTTTTTCCGTTATACGTAAACAGCATGATTATAAAGAAGAAACAAAACATACGTCTTTTTTACAAGAAAAATTTCAAGAAATAGGAATACAAGATGATATATTTTTTATTTGTGATGTTGCTTATGCAAATGTTCGTGAGGATTTAAAATTTGCCGATCCATCTTTAAGACAAACTTTTTATTGGGTTCAAAATGCTCAAACAATGTATGATCCGGCTGGAAAAACAACGTGGCATTCAGATAAACCTTATTTTGAAGAGGATGATGATGATGGAGAAGATGAAGGAAAAGTTACATCCAAATCTAAAACCAAATCCAAATCTCCATCATCATCTCCATCATCTCCTTCATCTTCTTTAAGAATTAAATGTCAAAATCATTTTAAAATGAAAGATAGTAAATTTCTATTTTGTTGGCAAAATGCTAATAAAAATATAGTCACGTTATATCCTGAATGGAGTAAAAAAAAATTTACTACAAAAGAAGTTTCATATAAATTTTCAGAAAATAATCCAGAACAAATGTTGTACACAAATAAAAATTTGTTTATGTCTATTCGTTCTAATGATGTAAATGATTATTCAACTCATGAAACAAATTTAATTATTACTGATCCGACAAAACCAAGTTATTATGGTTATGCCGACAAAGTTTTGGCAGCAAAGGGTTCTGGTATATTATCAGCTTCAGAATTAGCTTCATATCGTGCGAAGGGTTATGATTTAAGAAGATTTGTTAAATTTATTAATGATATCATAAAAAATCAAACTTCAACAAAATTATATTTAGACGAATTAATGAATTATTCGCCAGAATTTCAGGTATTGGCAAAAAAAGTAGGAGATGCGTCACAATCAGTATCATGTTGTCAAAAACAAATTAGTTTACAAAAATTTAAAAATCCTGAAATTGGTCCTAAGGGTGAAAATAATATAGAAGATTTTGTATCAAACGGCAATCATGCTTTTGTATCATTTGATAGAATAGCTATTGGTTGTGCTTTGAATTATAATTGTCCAATTGTAATAGGAAATACACAAGAAAGTTTTACAATATATGTCCGAAAAGACCTAATTAACATTCATAATCAAATTAAAAGGTTTTTTAATAAAACTGATATTAATTATGATATAACTAATTCATTTAAAGAAAATACTGGCAGTTTCATACTTAATGCTGATTTTTATGAAACAATTAAAGATAATAAAAATGGTGTCATAACAAATATAAAAACAGCATGTTCACAATTAAATATAATTCCGTCAAGTGATATAACATATCAAAATTTTTTGATTAATTATTTTATAGAATTAAATGTTCTTAAATTATTTTCAAATTTAGATATGGATATTTTAAAATTTGATGTCACTGATTTTAATGATAAATTAAAAGAAATTTATTCTGATAAATTACCTGAAATACAAGATAAAATGAAAAATCTGGGTATAAAAGAAGAAAAATATAGTGATTTAATTATTGAACCAACAACTGATGATATAAATGGTATTATGATTAATATAATTAATAATATAAATAGTATATTTTCACTTTTACAAGAAGAATATGAACAAATAAAACCTTCTGACATAAGTAAATATAAAGCTGAAGATAATAAGGATAAACACAAAAAATTTACAAATATTCTTGAAGTATTAAAATTAGTAGAAAAACTTGTTAATGATATTAATGAAAAGCAAAAATATTTATTAACAAATAATGAAACAACTCAAAAAATAAAAAATTATCAAGAAGATATTACTCAAATAGCAGATATAGAAATTTTGGATAAAGAAAATTTAAAAAAATTACCAAAGGGTGTGGCTACAAATATTATGGATTGTACTCCTTATAGTTATTATAAAATAAATTGTAAACAACCAAGAAATTCGGATATATTTTTTGACAGAAGCACATCTATATTTGGAACAACTATAGTAATTTTACAAATATTTAATATTTTAAATTGTTCAAGATTAGAACCTTTAAAAAACAGATTTGTTAAAATTATTTATAAAACATTAGATGAACTAACCGAAGAGGCTTCAAAATTTGGTAATTTATCATTTTTAAGTATTGTAAATGCTGCAAAAGAACAATTTAAAGGTTTATTAATAGAAGAACCGCAAGATGTTGATGTTAATGAAGAAATAAAATTGTTGCCAGATGATATTATATCTGAAGAAGTAGTGACAGAAATTATTCCTCCTACTCCTACTCCTACTCCTCCTCCTCCTTCTCCTACTCCTACTCCTCCTTCTCCTACTCCTAATACTCTTACTACTCCTATTGAGCTGGTTCTTGAAGAAAAGGAAAAAGAAGAAAAGGCAGAGGAAGAAGATGAAGAAGAGGAAGAAGATGAAGAAGAGGAAGAAGAAAAGAAATCTCCTGAAGAAGAGGCTGAGATATTACGAATAGAGGCTAAGAGATTATTCATAGAATCTGAGAAGAGAGCTGCTGATAAATTACGCTTAGAAGCTGAGAAGAGAGCAATAGAAAATATAGATATAGATATATATGATTATGAAGAAGATATAAAAGATATAGATGAGGAAGAAGATATAGATATACCAGGTGATTTACACGCGGATGAGGAAGGAAAAGTATCAAAGGTATCAAAGGTAACAGAATATATAGATATAGATATACCAGGTAATTTACATGAGTTAGATGATATTGAAGATATATTTGAAAAGAAAAAATTATTTGTTTCTAAACAAATTGTTGATGGTCGTAGTTTTAGAGAAAGAGTTACCGAAATACGTGAAGCAAAGGAAAAAATACAAAACATATTTAAAGAAATATCATCAATTGATGATAAAAAAAAAATTCCAAAAACCAAAATTAATGATTTGATAAAAACAGCTTATTATAATGAAACATTTATTAAAGGATTTATAGGTATTTTTACATTTATGGAATATATTAAAACAACTGGAAAAGAGGTTCCTAAAATATTTACCACTACACAAAGTGAAACGCAAAATAAAATATTATCAAGATTATTTAGTTTATTATATTTAAATATTGATGATACAAGAGTAGATGGTGATATGATGGATGAAATTAATAAAATGAAACAAGATATTCAAAAAAAGTTACCAGGGTTTAATTTTGTTGAATACCAAAGAGCTCAAGATAAAAAATCATATATTATATCAAAAAGTCCAGGAATAATAACAAGTGGTAAATTAAAAAATTTATCAAATGAAATAGATCAATATGTAGAATACGTTAGTAAAATGGAAATTTTTTTTACAGAAAATCCTGATATAAAAACAATTGATACTGATCCAAGAAAATATGCTGGAAAAAATGACTTTACTATTAATTCTTTTAGAAAATTATTAGAAATGAATGTTATTACCGTTGGAGAGGGACCATTAACAGGAAAATTTGAAGGGATAGATAAAAATCAAATAAATGCGAATATGGCATTACTATATTTTATAGAAAACAGAATTAGTAAAATGAATGGCATTCCAGTCCCTCATCCAGAATTAATAGGGTTATTTAGTCAGTTATTTAATGACACAGGATTATATAGCCAAGAATATATGGGTGGAAATAAAAGAGGTGGTGGTGGTGGTATATTTGATACAATGTATGAATTTTTTGTTTCAGATAGTAAATTGTCGAATGATATGTTTAATGATTATAAAAAAAATTCATATTTATTATTAAATATGCCGAATAATTATGATATAGCTATAAACAATTTTGATTTATATCCTGTTGAAATTAAAGTATATATAAAGGGTTTAATTAATCAACCTATTATGCAAACAAATAAACAATTATATAATATATCATCTATGAAAACCTCAGTGTTAAACCCTGGAGAAAGAGAAAATATTATTTTATCCACTAATTATAATGAAAATACAGAAGTATTTGGAGGAAAAACCAAAAAACATATAAAATTAAAAAAAAAGACAAAAGGAAAAAAGAAAACCAAAAAAAATAAAACCAAAAAACGTAAAAGATTTATGAAACATAATAAGAAGAGTAGGCGTATAAGAAATAAATAACATTAATAATATTTTATACCTTTACCAAGTCATTAGTATAACTAAGTAGACAATAACATTGTTGTTTATAATAATATTTAGTATTTAATATTATTATACATTTATTTCTTGATTTTATTACAAAATCAGGAAATAAATGTATAATAATATTATAAGTATATGGCGAAACTTATTATTCCAAATGAATTAAAAATAATTATTAATACAAGTATTCCTGGTTATAAAACAATAGAATATAGACCTGATATGAGTATAAGGTCTATAGGTTATAATAATTCGTTAAATTTTGATCCTTTGGTAAAATTAGAACCGTCTGTTGTTGAAAGGGTTCAAAAAAATAATAAAATAAAACAGTTTTTTGATAAAGATTTGTTTAAATCCTTAATAATTTCAAGTGTAAAAATTAAGGGTTTAGATTTAACTGGAGCAACGCAAAATGGTTATATTGATAATAATATACAAGTTACATTGGATACTATATTTCCAACAAATAGTGTTATTTATATTGGTAATGCATCGTATGCTATTATGGATGTTTTATGGACAAAAGGTGATTGGAAAATTGATACAAAGAAACAACCGTCAAGGTATAATAATACGGTTACAAATAATGAAATAATAAATGGACAAAAACAGTTACAAGCTTTGCCGCCAGATGTCCGGAAAGGACCAAATTATGTTGTTAAACCTTTAGCAAGTAATGTAGCAAGTGGTGTAGCAAGTAATTTAGCAAGTAATGTAGCAAGTGGTGTAAATAAACCAACAGCAAATATTAGTAATGTTTTAACAGGTCCGCCAAAAATATATAACCAATCTGATGTTGATTTAATAGCAAAAAATCCAGTTCCTCAAACCACTTTAAATACGAATATATCATCTACAAATACTTTAAAAACTTATTTTCAAAGTTATTATGAACTATTAAATAATTTGTTATCATCAATGGATTATGAACAAAAAAAAAGAATACTGCAGATAACAAAAATAGGTGATAGTTTTGACGAAAAATTGTATAGAACTTTGGTATCAAATTTATCGGTTGAAAGTAATAAAGGAGGAGGAGATTGTTTATTTATAGCAGTAGCTGATGCTATAAATTATAATAATTATACGATGTCACCAGAAAATAGGATAGTTTCGAGCGATGGACATGGATTAGGTAACGATATTTATACACAACAGTATTTAAGAAAGCTGGTATATAATTATTTAATTAGCAGTGAAGGAGATTTAAATGGCAAATTAACTAATACATCGCCGGTTGCCGCGGAAGAACTAAATACAGATTTTAATAATGCGTTAGCCTCATCTAATCCACCGCAAAATATTGAAGATTATATAATTTTATTAAATAATATATATAAATCCAAAGAAAATTTTTTAATAATAAAACCAGACAACAGGGAAATTACTGATATAAAAAAGAATAGTCCATTCCGAGTGGTAGATAAGCAAAACTTAGAAAAATATATATTAAGCGGCGATTATTGGGGAAATAATGTAGCAATTGAGGCCTTATGTAATGAATTAGGATTGAATATAATTGTTATAAAAAACGAAAATGGAAAGTTTAGTGTGTTTGGTAATTTTTTAAATAATGATAATTGTGATAAAAAATGGAACAAATATTTATTTTTATATAATTATTCAGATCATTATGAATTAATAACGTTTAATTATAAATCAAATTACATAATTAATAAAAAATATGCTATATTTAAGAGAAATGAAGTTCCAGCACCTCCATTGTATATATTTTTTTTAATATTTGGTTCTTTTTATATTACTTTGAACACTATGAATAATTTTATTTTTTATCCTAATATTTTTGATCAGATTTATCGTGAATTTTTAAAAAATAGTGGTAATCGAGATTTTTTAACTAAATTTAATAATTTGTTTCCTTCAGTTCCGGTTCAAACATTATTAGCTAATATTCCTTCAAAGGGTGGAATGGTTGGTGGTATAAATTATGGTATTTATGGTAGAAATTATAATAGTCCATATTATAGTCCAAGTAGAAATTATTATAGTCCATATTATAGTCCTGGTAGAAATTATGTTTACAATCAAAATAAAGATCCAGTATATATATGTTATTACATAACCATTGATATTGAATTACATAAGGGAGCAAGTTTATCACAAGAAGAATTAAAAGACGTAAACTGTATACAAAAATGGAATGCTATAAAAAAGGCATATTCAATTTTTACTGGAAAAAAGTATGAAATTCCACCAGTTAACAGCTATTCAAAAAATAAGACTATGAAAAATCGTGGTTTATCAAGTTCATCAAATACAACATATAGTAATAGACCAGGATATAATAGACCAGGATATATTAGACCAGGATATATTAGACCAGGATATATTAGACCAGGATATATTAGACCAGGATATAGTACACCTGTATATAATAGTAGTTCTGTTAGACCAGGATATAGATATGATAATAGAACTGGAAGATATGTAAGATATGGTGGTAAAAATAGGACTAAAAGAAATGAAAAAATGAAAAACGAATAAAATAAATATTATAAATTTATTATTTTTAATATTTATTTGTCAAAATTGTATCTATCAAAATCGAATTTAGCAAATGCGTTTCTTTGCGTATATCTTTGTTTCTCTCTTTTAGCCTTTTCAAGAACAGCAATAGCTTGAGAAATTTCAATTTCACTAACAACTCCATCATTATTAATATCAATTAGTTTATCAAGAACTCTATATTTATGTGGAACAATACATAAATTACTTTCTTCATTAAATAAGTAATCGGATAAAATGGTAAATACTGCGGTTAATCCAAGTGCTGTATAAATGTCACGAGTACCCATCCAAGCCATAGAAAAGACCAATAATTGTTTAGTGACTGTCCATTTCATATATTCTTCTGTGGACTTGCTAAATTGAATAGTAATAAATTTAGAGCCAACGTTAAGAAGAATCATTATAACTCCAGCAAAAAACTTGCTATTATTTAAATACATAATATGATGATTTAAATATCCGACACCATTCATTAAGGGTGTAAAGATATTTGGTGTTCCTCCTATTTGCGATGTGACAGAAGGAGGTTGATTATTTAATTGTGGTGTAGGTGGTGAATTCATTCTATTAAATTAATATATTATTATATTTTAAAATTAATTACATTATTCCAAATTTTCTAAAAAGGTTAGAAATATCACCCTTGTTATTTTCATAGATTTGTTCTGAATAAATACGCATATTTCTTAAATAAGGTCTATACTTTTCGCGAATTGTAGGAATAAATCCTTCTTGATAATAATTTGTATTTAAGTAGGCAAAAAAAATAATAATAAAAATCAAAAAACAATTATATATAAAATAATTCATATATAATTACATACTAAAATAATTAAAAATTAGAGTATAAATTAGAGAAAAATTGAGAATTGCCAGTAAAAGGTTCAACATGGTCAGAAGATTTCATAAAACTACTAACAGGGATACTATTAGGTTTTTTACCCATTTGAATATGTCGCTCTTTAGAAGCCATATCAAATCCTTCAACCGGAGGTGTTGCTGCTGCTGTGGAAGAAGTTAATGTGTTTTCCTTCGATTGTAACTTAGACTGAATATTTTTTAAAAGTTGTTGTTTTTGTTCGTCTGTTAATTTAGAACCGTTAAGATTAGTGCTGTTACTATTATTATTATCACTTACATTTGTCATTACATTAGATGAATTATTGATACTTGAAGAAGGGTTAGTGTCTGGACTTGAAGAATTAAATCCTTCTATATAACCAATATCACTATTATTAAACATTATTATGATAAACAGAACAGAAACAACACCCAAAATTTTATTTGAATAACTAATAAATATAATAAACATAATTAGAATAGCTCTTCCTAAAGCAGTATCCAATAAAAAATTGAAAAACTTAGATTGGCTTAATAGTATAACAAGTGATAGGGCTACAACAACGCCGAGATTATTTTTACTAACTAGCTTAAAATCCATTATATAAATAAAGTTATATAATTATTTTAACAAAAATGAATTTATAATATAAAACAATTTCAGTCTGTTTAACAAATTATTATCTAAATTTTTAATAAGAATGTCTTTAGCAATGTACGCAGCTCCATTTGATGAAAATACCACAAATAATAGTAATGACAACGATAATTATTTAATGAATAAAAAAAGGACACATAATAAAACACAAAAAATGTATCCTAAAGAAAACTTTGACAATTTTGATAAAGATAAAGTAGGTGCAGTATTAGAAAAACTTCATGCTAAAAAACCCAACGATGAAGATAATGAGAAGAACTATAATAAAGATGATTTTTCACCTCCGCCACCCCCTGAGTCATCTGGTTCTGTAAAAGCAATGACTAAAGAAACTATGTTAAATATGTCAAATCAACATGATTTAATGTTTAGAACATTAGGAAGATCACCTCAACCAAATTACGAAGGAACTGACAATTTAGATTTAAATAACTATACAAACTATGGTGATAGCAAAACAAATGAAGAATATTATAAAAAAGTGATACCAGGTTATGCTCCCGGCACAAATCCAGTAAATAAAATGTATCATAAAATGAATTATAATATGTCAACCAATGAAGCGCCAAGTCAAGACGTATTATTACAAAAATTGAACTACATGATTTCACTTCTGGAAGATCAACAGGATGAAAAAACAAATAATGTAACAGAAGAGGTAATTTTGTATTCATTTTTAGGAATATTTATTATTTTTATTGTGGATTCATTTGCTAAAGTTGGAAAGTATGTAAGATAAAGTATACATTTATGGTGTAAAAATAAAAAATTTGGTTAAAAATATTAAGCTTGTAATATAAATATAAATATAAATAAACAATTTAAACCAAAACTGCTATATATTTATAGTATAATGGTAAAATATATAGTTGTTCATTGTAAACACGAAGGCTGTTATGATTTTCAATCTTATGAAGATGATGTATTAAAAACAAGATTGACGTCGATCACAATAAATCCGCCAAAGGTTTTCTTTTTTAATAAAAAAGAAGAAGCAAGCGATTTTTTTAATGACTATATGAATGATGTAGACGTAATAGATCCAAGATGTAAAAAGGGTGAAGAGGTGGAACACATAAATTATTGTACATGTGGTATAATAGAAATGGATCATGATGAAAATCCTATTTTATTTTATAATAAAAAAAATCAAATATTTTTGTTGGAGCATAGTGCTCAGGTTTTTTTGCCTCCTCAAAAATTAAAAGATGAGGCAGGTAATTTAAATTTAACAAATAAGTTGATAAAGAAATGTAAGAGATTAGGTAAAGAGCAAAAACAGAGGTATATAGAGTTGGGTAAGATGTGTGAGGAGTGTATAGATAGCTAATAGCTAAT
>Ga0114969_10004728_pt1 | contig 10748 bp, 19 predicted proteins | sample M_130807_MF_Meta_FD_87316 | JGI IMG/M metagenome (GOLD analysis project Ga0114969, IMG submission 87316) | Freshwater microbial communities from Lake Montjoie, Canada to study carbon cycling - M_130807_MF_MetaG | ecosystem: Environmental > Aquatic > Freshwater > Lake | place: Lake Montjoie...
AGGCAGATGCAAAACTCTCAGCGCAAGCAAAACTTGCAGCACTTGGACTCTCAGGCGAAGAAATCGCAGCACTCGGATAGCGATATTGACTGGGCTAAGCAGAATAAAATGCTTAGAGAATTAAGATGGAAGCAACGAGGAGAGCCAGTCAAGACTGTCTGGTGGTCTATTTAATTAAGGAGCAGATGTGACTGGTCGTGATATTACCGAAGGTAGAGGGTCTACAACTGCTGGTGTTGGTCGTGCTATTGCTGTCGACCTTGGCATTGTTTCTTCTACTTCTGTTTGGCAAAACACTAATGAGTCATATGATGTAGCAGTAGGTGGACTTCCCTTCTTCTATGCTATCAGTGATGCCCGTCCTTACATTAGACAGACTGCCCCATTCCGTAAGGAACAGTCAGACATTGGCGCAGAACCTGGTGAGCAATCACTTACTGGATGGTGGCTAAGAAGCCAGTCTTCCTTTCATACTGGTACAGGTATAAAATTCTATGACCCATCCGCAGGTGAAACAGTTAGTCACCGCTTTGCTGACTCAGACAATGTAGATGTTTGGACTAAGGGACAGGTAACTCTACTCAAAGAGACAGCCAATATGACTGGTGTTACTAGTGGTATCTATAAACTTATTTCTGGAGTATCTGGTAGTACTGATGTAGTTGTTGGATACATCCCTGGTTCTACTACAATTAAATCTTTTCAAGCAGATGGCACAATAGTAACAACATATGCCCCTACTAACCTAGGTAACGTACTAGATGGTGCAGTAGTAACAGATGGCACGCGTTTGTTTATTGCCGATAATGACCACGTTTATACTGGTCCAATTAACGCAGCATCTACTGGTTGGACTGAATACTACGCAACTGGCACACGGGCAACCCTTGCTTGGGTTAAGCAACGCCTTGTTGGCGCTGTTACTAACTCAGTTTATGAATTAACTGGTGCTACTGGTAGCGCAATTGCCCTGCCTACACCGCTTTATACTCACCCTAATACTGCTTGGATATGGTCATCTATCTCAGAAGGTGGCTCTGCCATCTATGCTGCTGGTTATGCTGGTGGCAACTCTGCTATCTATAAGTTTGTTTTAACTGCTAGTACTGGTTCTATGCCTACCCTTACATCAGGGATTATTGCAGCGCAACTGCCAATTGGTGAGATAGTTTACAAGATTGAATCTTACCTTGGCTACCTAATGATAGGTACTAATAAAGGTATGCGTGTGGCTAGCATCTCAGATACAACTGGTGACTTGTCTTATGGTCCATTGATATTTGAAGACAGTACTGGAACAGTTAAACCATTAGCGCGTGACTTTGCTTTCCGCGATAGATTTGTATGGGCTACTGGCACAGTTGGTGGATATGCTGGTTTATACCGTGTTGACTTAGGTTCTGAAATTGAAACCTTACGCTTTGCTTATGCTAAAGATGCCTACCTAGATGGTGCTACTGGCTATGCAACTAGCGTAGACTTTGTAGGCAATAGTAATCAGATAGCATTTGCTACATCAGGTAGCAATGGCATAGCCATTCAATCAGGTGAATACAATGGTACTACTGGAGCATTAGCAGCAACTGGTTCTATAACTACAGGTAAGATTAGATTCTCCACCTTAGAACCTAAAAACTTTAAACGGTTGATAGCCAGAGGTTCATTTCAAGTAGGTAACTTTACGTTATCATCTATTGCAACTAACACAGATGGTAGTGATACTACCTATGACCATATTGATTACAACTCTGGAGTTCCTGCAGTTGAAGTCACCACCTCTAGTCCTCAAACAGCACAAGAATTCCTAGCATATAAGTTTACCCTAGCAAGAGATGCCACAACCACTTCTAGTGGTCCAACATTCAAGGGATATCAAGCAAAAGCAACCATTGCTACACCACGCAACAGGGTTATTAAGTTCCCAGTATGGTGTTATGATGTTGAGACAGATAGATTTAATACTGTAGTTGGGTATGAAGGGCGAGCCTTTGCTCGCATACAATTATTAGAAGAGATAGAAAAGACAGGCGATGTACTCACTTGGCAAGACCTTACAACTGGTGAGTCACGACAAGCATTTATAGAGCAAGTTACATTCACCCGTATGACACCACCTGATAAGAGATTTGACGGTTTTGGTGGCATCATAGAGATAACCGTGAGAACAGTATAATGTTATTAAAAGACTATCTAACCATAGCAGTTGCTGTTATAGCAATTTTCTCAGCAATGGCTGGCGGCATCAGGTGGATGGTCAAGCATTATCTAAACGAACTCAAGCCCAATGGTGGCAGTTCAATGAAAGACTCTATGGCAAGAATGGAAACACGCATAGATGATTTATACAAACTGATAGCGGAGAAGTAATGGCAACTGTTGTAAAGAAAGCGGTACCTGCTGCAATAGCAGTACTCCGTCAAGCAACTGCACTCAAACCAAAGAGAAAGAAGATAAGCGATGGCTTACTTCCTAGCGTGGCTCATCAGAAACAGAACCCTAATTCTGACCACAATACTGGTCTTGCTGTTGACCTTACTCACGACCCTGTCAATGGTATTGACTGCGTTGATATCTATAATAGGTTTAAGTCTGATGGGCGTGTAAAGTATTTAATATTCCAAGGCAAGATATGGTCTAAGGATAAAGGCGAGAAGAAATATACTGGCACCAACCAGCATAATAAACACCTTCATATCTCAATCAAAGATGAGTCTGCAAATGATACATCTCCTTGGTTTGGCTGGCTCAACCAGCCTAAGCCTATCTATTCCTTGCTTGCTTCAATGACTATAGCCCCTATCAAGAAGGCTTACCCAGTCTTACCTTGTACCTGCTGTAAATTACACTCTAATAAATGATAGACGAAGAGTTCCAAGAACTAAATCCTTACACTTGTGAGGGATGTGGTACTGTTGGAGCACAACTGTATCGGGGTTGGCTGTTCCTTTGCCCATCTTGTACAGATAAACGAGAGGAATAATAAATGGCACAGTTTAAACAAGTAGCACTATCTTGGTTTCGCGCTGCGGCAGCAGCCGTTATCGCATTGTATTTAGCAGGGGTCACAGACCCTAAGCAACTAGCATCCGCAGCACTCGCTGGCGTGGCTGGTCCGCTTCTTAAGTACCTTGACCCATCTGCAACACAGTTTGGTAAAGGTTCAGAATAGCCTTTTAAAGGTGCTGTACGCCCCGTAGAACGACAAAGCCCCCACCCGATAGGTTATCTATTGGATGGGGGTCTTTTTTGTGTCTTAAATTATAAGGGGAATTGGTATTATATTCTTTCTCTTTCTTATACTCTTACGGATTTGCTCAGTTGTACCTGCCCAGTACCCTATTACTGCATTCTTTAGGGCGTAGTCTAGGCATTGGTCTTGTACAGGACACCCTTTACAGATACGTTTAAGCATCACTTCATTTTGATATGACCCTCTAAGTCCTTCAATGAACCACATTTCTGTATTAGTACCTTGACATGATGGAGTTGTTCTGAACTTGGGGTACATTTATCCTCCTGTTGAGTAGAAGCCTGAGCCTTTGAAGTGTACTGGTGTTGCTGTCCATATCCTAATCATGGTTTCACCATCAACTGCACATTGTGGTGGTAATGGCTCTTGTATTTCTGTTACCGTTCCACAATAGTCACATTTAAAATCATAGGTTGGACTCATCCTAATTCCTTCTCAATAGCCTGAATAGTTCCAATTTCTTTATTCATCACATCCATCCATTTCAGTAGGTGCTGTTGTAATAGTACCGCACTCAATACACTCTTGTGCTAAATCATACCATCCAACTGCTCTGGTTTCTTCATCCCACATTACTACAACTTTAAACATTAATGAGCCACATATACAGGCAAATGTAGGTATACCTCTTAGGTCATCCATTAACATCTTCATTACTTTGTGGTCGCCATCCTCCTAGATTTTTAATTAAAGAACTAACAGCACGTTGTACTTTCATGCGAGCACCATCAGGTGTGCTCTGCATGTCATATGCTAATAGAGTCCAGTCAGGAGAGTCAATAGAAAAACGTAAGCGTAATACATTCTGCTTGGCTTCTGTTAGTTTGTAATAGGCTGTTGCTATATCTGACCTTAAAGATAACCAATTGTTACCATCTGTTGCATCACCTTTACCAAATTTAAAGTTAAGGTCTTGTATCTTGGTAGGTATCTCATATGATTCGCTGATGATTGAAGGAAGAAATGCCTCTACTACTGACGGATTATAGTAGTAAAGGTCTGACATATCGTAGCCAATTTTTTTAGATTTTTCATACTCGCAGTATGTTATGGCTGCATTTCTTAAAGACCGTGCTATTAATTTATCTTTATCTTTTTGTTCTAACTCTGACCATTCAAGGTATTTATCTACGTGTGTTAAGAACCACATCCATAATTCTTGAGCAATGTCATTACGCTCTAGCATTTTATAACGCTTAGAGTATTCGGTAGCAACAGATTGTAACAAAACGTTATACTCTTCTATGTAATTGCTCATGGAATTATAACTGTCCCACTTACAATAGGCACTGCAAAAGGGGTTACTTTGCGCTTGTCTTCAACTAATATACCAATACCTTGCTGCCAGTTGGCACCTGATGTCAGGTAACTAGCCTCTGACATGTTCATTAGATGTCCTACTTCTAGTCCAAATAATGTTTTAGTCTTGCCGTATAATCCTGTTGTCTCATGCTGTAGTCCTAGTCTATGTGTGTGTCCACACACAACTGACTTGCCTAGTTTTTTGGCAAGACCTAGTGCTGTTGAGCCTGCTACCTTGTTGAGTGCACCTTCATCACCGTGTGCCATTACCCATCCAGGCAGTATCTCTGTCATGCGATGGAGATATGTAATCCCTAATTTAGAATAGCCTAGTAGTTCTTCTATTTTAAGAGAGTCAAGGCTGGCAAATGCAGGTGCAAACTTACGAATGTAAGTGTCTATTCGGTCAGTATGATTAGACCTTTGTATATAAAACGGTTTCTTTCCTAATGCTAATCTGAATGAATGCATGATTTCATTTGTTAAATCAATACTATCTTGCAGTGTATCTGCGTATTCACCTGCCATGCCTTTGTTCCAACGGCTAGGTTCAGGTGCATCTAACTCATCACCTACACACCAGAGTTCATCTGGTTTGTAATCTTTAACGAAAGATATTACTGCATCTAGTGATTTGTTATCTTGATAAGGGATTTGTAAGTCACTTAATACTACAATCCTCTTCATAATTAATGCCTTCCCATTGTCCACGTTGAACAAGTAGACCTATGATGGCATAGTTTGCTAGGTCAATGAGGGTATCTTCAATAGATTCATAGTTGGGCGTGTCGGATTTGTCCGATAAGTGTACTAACCTAGCCAACTTATCGTACATACGTACACGTAGCCCGTTCATAGGACCACCTGGTGCTCCTGCTATATTCATTGGACCATAATCTTCATGCTTCTTTTTCATAATATCGTAGAGACTTTGTAGTATTACCTCTACATCATCAGGATTTTTCACGAAGTAACTTCCTTATCTCAGAGTCTATGTTTCTTGTCTCAGAACTTACTACTAATTCTTCCCATATTTGGTCTGCTTTGTCATACTTTGATGCCACAAACAAGGCAACAACTGATGATATAAGTTCTTTTGCTTCTTCTTTATCTTTGTCTATTGTTTTATAGATGTCTCTCATGCAGGCTAGCATGTCTAGGTTTTTTGTATCAGATACTGGGATACATATTGTGTAATCAATATGCTTAATGTGTTCCCATATACTGCCATCAAATAGAAATGCATCCTCTGATTCGTTCATCAATCCATTCACTCCCTAACTTGGTTATTATGCTGTTGACATCTTCGCCTTCTGGCATTGTTATGACATTGGTATTGCCTAACTCTCTGCTTATCTTTTTGCCAAACTCCTGACCTGCAGGGTCACCGTCAGCCAAGACTATTACTGTTTCAAAGTCATCTAGTATCTTAGCGTAATGGGACTTCCAGTTGTTAGCCCCTGGTATACCTACTGTTGGATGCACAGTTTTTACTGACATAAGTATACAATCAAACTCACCTTCGGTGACACATATATACTTGTTGGCAACAAAGCAAGCCTGAGTGTTAAACATTGTAGTCTTGGCACCAGTTAATCCCATATACTTGGGGTCTTCCCCGTGCATAGAACGGAATCTAATATCTACTACACCAGATGGTGTTATGTATGGTATTGCTAGTCTACCTTTGTATTGTTCATGGCTAGGTAATGGTTCTTCTACTACGCCCAAGTGAAAAATTCTTGCTTCGTCTACCGATAGACTCCGTTGAGCGAGATACTCTTCTGCTGTTTCTATCTTGCTTGCGTACTGTTGTGTCGCTCGTAACAAGAATTGTTTCTGCGAACTTGATAGCCTCACGATAGTTGACTCCTTCTTTATGTTGTATCAATTTATATACATCACCTTTAATACCACAACCATGGCATATGAATGCACCACCATCATAGTTTACTGCTGCTGATGCATGACTATCATCATGGAATGGACACTTCATCTTGCGCCAACCTGCCCCATGAGCGGGCACGGCTGCGCCTATGTAATTAAGATACTCTTCAATGCTTGGTTTTTGCTGCATGTTTTCTTACTATCTGGGCTGCTCTTTCATATGACATTGCTGCTATTGCATGTCCATCTTGCATTACTTGATTATCTTTATGATAGTCAGATAACATTAATTGATTATGCCAATTTACTTGGTCTTCTATTTCTTTAAGTATTTTCTTTATCATCTTTGTATCCTCCAATTAATACTCGTTGTAGTAAATCTACATACACATGTCCAGGCATGGTGCAATACCAATCGGCTGGGTTTCCCTTGCCCACTCGCTTGTGCCACACCACACCAGTCCATGCATTATCGTTAGCCATCTCCGTTGCTAACTCTTCTACCCATCCTGCTAAGTTCATCTTAGCGTGGTTCTTTATTTCAATTGTAACTCCAGGTATACCTGAGACATCACCTTTGTCTAGTGTTGCACCAGCCAGTCGCCTATCAACATAGGGAAACCATTCTTTAAGATACTTAATTACATCTCGCTCTGCTCCTGCGCCTTTGGCTTTGGCTGCACTACTCATTGTGTTATCTCTTCCTGTCTGTAATCTCTAAGTATATCTTCTAAGTACATGCTTGCTGGTTCAAAGAGTAGTGATACATACGTGTTACCTGTATGGTCTGCTTTACCATACCTGTTCTTAACTGGGGCTACACATAGGTATGTGTCTGCACCCTGCACCATCTGTCCTACTGTTAGTACCATTGCTGGTATCTGACTAACCATGCCTTGTAATGCTGCACGTGGTTGACATGGGAAGCCAGAGAATCCTTCTTTAGTATGATGTAGTACAAGTACGCATGCATTGGTATCTCTTGCAAGATACTTAAGTTCTTTCATTACTGCTCTGAGTCCAGCAAATTCTTCATGTCCGTCAATGGCTACGTCCATAAGATTATCTACTACTATAAGTGTAGGGCTTCTGCCCCACATAGTTTCAAATGCTAACACTTCTTCATCTAAATCTTTAAGAGATGGACTAGGTTCAAACGACCAGTACAAATTATTAAACTCACGTAGTAAATCTTCTGCTGTATCGGGATGTGATTTTAGTATCTGTTCTGCTGCTTGTTGTGTTATCTTTGCTTTCATTGCTAGTAAACGCATAGCCATTGTATGTGCATTAGTATCGGCAGAAAAATATAGTGTTGGTTGTTTGAGTTTTGCTGCGATGTGTAATGCAATAGATGACTTACCTGCTCCAGGTGTACCTGCAATTATAGTTACTTCAGCACGGCGAAGAATGATTCCTTCTCGTTGGAATGCTTGAAAGGTAGGTGGCAATGGTTCTCCACCTACCTCTGGCTTGCCAATACTACGGCGTAATGTTTTCATTTACTGTTTTGTTTGGTCTGCTACGAATACATTCCATTCAGGCATTGTCTGTTTAATATACTGAGTGTTGCACTTACTTGGGTCACCTTGTTTTGCTGGACAGAAGTGTCCTTTGTATGGTCCAAACTTGCCAGTCAACCCATGAATGCGTGTCATGGTTCCATGTGGACACATGCGTACACCTGCTGACGGAGCAGATTGTGTAGGTTGAATTACTATTCCACCTAATGCTGCTGTTGCATATCCTACTTGTGGGTCTTGTGGTACTGCTACGTTAGCACCACGTACTGCTGTCTCTACTTCAGTGATTGCTTCTGTAATCTGAAAGATTGTAGAAGTAAGCATGGTAAATTCTTCTGCGTTACTAGCACGTAATGTTAACTGCGTACCTGCTAATGTTTTTAGATTGATACTGATTGGTGCTTCTGTGTGCGTCATCATTCTCCCTTTATTTTTTCTGTTAGTTTCTTAGTGTCTCTCCAAGTTCTTACTTTCATTGCTAACTGTATACCTTTCCAACCTTTTTTAAGGTCAACAAAGTGCAACGTGCACTCACCACTGCCTGCTGGTAAGTGGATTATAATACCACGCTCGGTGTTAATGTCACCCCAACTGCCACGGGTTGCCGTAGCAGGGTCGTACGGCAAGCCGTTGGCGTACACCGCAAGTTGCATTGCTATCTTGTGTGGATAAGTAATGCTTCCTGTTTTTAAATCAGCAATAAACTTCTCACCCTTGTATTCAACAACTCTATCTGGAGTACCAGCAATTTTATATTTATCTAGTACAGAGAACTGTTCAATGTGTATGTGTTTAAATGATTTAGTTACATCAGCATATGCTTGTATGTCTGCAATATAATCTTCTGGTATCACACCCAATTCTTCACCTTTGTCAAGTTTTTCTGTGAGTGCGTGAAGTGCTGTGCCTATAGTTGCTGCTGTTGTAGCACCTGCTGCTTCCATTGAATCTTCTATTAGTTTATCTAACTCTAATTTGTTATCACGTTGTGCACTTGCTGCTAACAGTAAGTCAGGTCGTTGTGTTAAACCTATTGCTGCCATCCGTAGTTTCCATGCAACTAATCCTGCACCATCATCTAATGTGCCAGCAACTGTAGTCGTGCGTGTATATGCTATTGGTTTACCACCTTTAGGTGGTACTACTAATGGTCTGCCGTATCTATCACGTTCTATTTGTAACTCTGCCATGCTTCTCCTTAGTTAGAGTCAGCAGTAGATAGTAAAGGAGAAAGCCAAAATCTATCTACTGCTAACTTAATTATTGTATCACACTGGGGTTCCGTATATATTATCACCGCAATGTGGACACGGCTTACTTTTTTTCTTATAACTTTCTGTTAACATATCTGGATTCATTTGTGCTGCAAGTATGCTGATGTATATCTTACACCTACCGCGTGTTCTACGTAGACGTGTTATCTCATCTGCTTTATGGAGTACTGACAACACGCCACTTGCAGTGCCGTGATGCCATAACATTTCTATTGCTAGTTCTTTCCATGTTACACCAAACACACCAGCATTTTTTATATATGCTAACGCTTTTTGTTGGTTGTTTAATTCCTTGCCAGATGTAACATTATCTAAAGCGCGAGCCATAGATGTGTCAGTACCTGACCAGCCAGCAGTATTGGCATAAGGTAAATGAGGTACATTAATTTTCATCTTCTACATCATCTACTTCTAGATTAGATATCTCAATACTACCTGTACCTATATCTAATGAGATGTCATCTGCAATGCAGATGGTTGCGTCATCTTCACTGGCTGCTTCATAATCAGTAACGTATGCAGTAATGTTAACAGTTGCTCTGAATGTGGAACGGAGTGCATCGCATCCGATTGATTCAAGCAACTCGTTGACTTCACTTTTAGTAACTGTTGCTTGACCATCTTGCCATTCAAGTTCACTAAAGAAGTCTCGAACTTTATATCTAACTCCATTTAATAACTCCTTCATGGTAGCAGTGTTGTCATGTGCATTTTTATATTGACGAAATTCTATTTCGTTATATGTTACACCATCAACTGTAATTGTATCCATTTGTTTCTTTCTCCTTAGTTTAAACAAGCACAAGGTCTAATGCCTTGCTCTTGATTCTATCTGACCTGCCTGAGATAGCATTGATTGAACGCTTCATTGTATCTTTACCTGCATGGTGGTCGGCATGCTCAATGACTGCTTGCCATACACCGAAGGCTGTGTTTCGTATGTTCTCTTGGGTTGGAGAGTATGCAAAGATATCGAATGCATTCTTACGTGCATCCATTGCTATAGTTTGTTGACGCTTCTGTCCTTGTGTTAAGAACTGATGTGCTACACCTTCAACTTCAGGGGGTAATGCCCATAGTTGTTTAAAGATATTTTTAGCACGTTCATCTTCTACTTTTTTACCCAATAAATTATTGGCTATTGCTTGATAGTCATCAATCATAGTGTAAGTTAACTGTGTAATGTTACGTATATCTTGGATAGATAACTTACTATTAGTTGTATGTTTCATGCTATAGGTATACTTATTTTTATTTTTACCCATGATAAGACGATTAATTTGATTAGCACAAAACAATCGCTCAATGATTGGCTTGATTATAACTGCTGATGAACCATCATGCCCTGTCTTGACTAACAAGAAAGCATTATGTGGGTCACCTGCTACTTGCACTCCCTTAGGTAGGGCAAGCACCATCCATACATTAGAGCCACCGTTGTACTCACCTGCTGCTGTGTATCTAGCATCACCTGAATCTACGAGTGTATCTATAGCATTAAATACTTCCATG
>Ga0114969_10004731_pt1 | contig 10744 bp, 7 predicted proteins | sample M_130807_MF_Meta_FD_87316 | JGI IMG/M metagenome (GOLD analysis project Ga0114969, IMG submission 87316) | Freshwater microbial communities from Lake Montjoie, Canada to study carbon cycling - M_130807_MF_MetaG | ecosystem: Environmental > Aquatic > Freshwater > Lake | place: Lake Montjoie...
CCCAGTAGTTGTTGCTCATAGCAACCCACCCTTCTATTCGTTTAGTTTAGTCGCAAGCCTCAGGTTCCAATCGGGGAATCGGTCTGGCTCTTACTACCAGTCTTTTACGCTGTGTGGGCTGGTGGGTCACACAGGAATCTATTTAGTACTGACCTGCTGTGGATTGCTTATTAAGGTATCCTGTTGAGAATGCACCCTTTGTATTTCCAGCGGAACCACCAAAGTTAGCAATTTCTTGTGCTGTCAGTTTTTCACGTTTACGCTGTGCTGATGCAAGTTGATTAAATATTTCTTGCTCTGCTGTGCTTTGTCCGTATCGTCCAGTTGTGCTTCCATAAATATCACTAAGTTTTTCAGCAGTTGGTAGTATACCAGCAATTGTTGCATAACCCTGTTGTGCTTGTTGCTGTGTAACGCCTTGGCCTGCGAGTGCTTCTGAAACGCCAACGCTAGATTGAAGTCCTTGTAGGCTTGCTGCTGAGCCAATCTCTGCTGCAGAAATCTTCTTTTGCAAAGAAGTAACATTTTGTTCTGGGTCAAGAATATACCCAACCAAATCTGGTGATGTAATACCATAGTAATCACGAAGTGTTGTGGTTACAGATGGGTCAGCATTTTGAATTCTAGTTGTTGCCATAGAGATTCTATTGGTAAGTTCTGTTGCTGATACGTCATTTTCAATAAATTTTGTAACATAATCATCATTGGCAAATTGTGTTAATCCATATGAACGCAATACTTGACGGTATCCATCTTCAAGATTGAGATATTCTGCTGGAGTAAGAACCTGCAGGTTGTTTTTTAGGCGTGTAGCATTAGCCTTAAAACGTGCCTGATATTCAGGTGTTTCGGCCAATTGAAGTGTAATTGTTGCTTCTGTTGCGCCATCAATTGCAAGTGCTTTAATTTTATCTGCAAGCGTTCCAAGGTTGTATTGCTTGAAACGTGCTTGCATAACAGCAATAGTGGACTGACGAGTCTGTTCTTTTTCAAGAGCGGCTTGTGCTTTAGCGTAGTCTGCTGCAGATGTATCTGCTGCATTAACTGTTGCAAGTTGCACGTTACCTGCAGTATTAATATTGCTACTTCCAACATTTGAATTTCCAGATGCTGAATAAGAATAATTGTTACTATTTCCACGTGCTGCATCTGCGGCAGCCTGTGCTGCTCTTGCTGCTGCTTCATCTGCTGCTTTTTGTGCAGCCGCTGCTGCTGCTTTTTCAGCATCAGTTTTTGCATTCTTTGCTGCTTCATCAGCCGCTGCTTTGTCTGCTGCAGCCTTTGCTGCTGCATCTGCTGCGGCTTTTGCTGCTGCATCTGCTGCGGCTTTAGCCGCTGCGTCAGCCGCTGCTTTAGCAGCCGCATCTTGTGATGCTTTTGTTGCAGCGTCCGCTGTTGCCTGTGCTGCCGCTTGTCTTGCTGCTTCTTCGGCTGCTAAACGCGCTGCATTTTGAGAGTCAGTAGTAAATCCAGACAATGGATTATATGAAGTTGTTGCTGCAGGAGTTGCTGGAGCAATATTAATTTTAGTATTGCTAAAAATTGTGTTACCATTATTATACTTTGGGTCAGACATAAGCGCTGGATTAAGTGCTCTAATTTCAGCAAGTGTTAAGTCATTTGCTTTAGCAATAGCATACAGAGTATCGCCTTTTTCAACGCGTACAGCGGTATCTGGGTTTTTTGAGTCTGGGACTGCCATTACATTACACCCCAATCTTGCATTACTTTAAGAGACATAGAATCAATAGTGTTACGTGCATTATTAGTTAATGCCCATTCTGGAGAACTGCGAAGTTCTTTTTCAAATTGCCATAGTGGCTTAGTTGATGGTTTACCATCTGGTCCTACATATTGAAGGGCTGCACGTAAACGTGGGTCATCATATGTAATTGAGTTAGCATCGCGTTCTAGTAGGTTAGCCATTGCTCCCTTATATGCAGATGCAATTGAATCTACAGTAATACCATTGTTAATTTGGTCAGCGTAACCTGGGAAAGCGCTTGCAGCCTTATCTCTAATTTCTTTTTCAATATCGTCATTGGTTATAGTACCCATAAATAAATCTTTTTGTTTCTGTGTCCAGTAGTTAGCATCTAGGTATTTATCTACACCAAATGAATTGGCATACGATTTAAGTGTAGTTGTATCACCAAGTATGTTACCACCAAAGCCAGTAATCTTTCCAGATACCATAATAGCCTGGTCAAATTGGTTATCATCCATTCCCTTAGCATAAGCATCTGCTGCAAGCAAATCAAATGCTGCAACATCAATCTTAATACCAGTTGTAACAAGACGCTGACGAGCAGCAATCTTATACTTCTCTAGGCTATCTGCATATACAGCGGGTTGCTCTAACTTCTGCTTTTCGCGTTGCTTTACAGTAGAACTTGTATTTCTGTAGTAATCAGTCTTATATAGAGCCTCGGTAGCACCAGCGGTATTACCAGACTTAAACATATTATATACTGCAACAAGTTCTGGGTGTGCGGCAAGAAGTGCCTCGCTTATACCAAATGATGCTGCTGCGGCCATACCAGAGTTGGCTAAATCTTGCGCTGCTTTGGCAGCCGCAGCATCTGCTGCAGCCTTGGCTGCTGCTGCGTCTTGTGCTGCTTTTGTTGCCGCCGCCGCTGCTGCGGCTGCATCTGCTTGTTGTTTAGCAATTTGTGCATCTGTTAAAGGCATTACGCACCCGCTACATTCTGTGATAGCCAACCAGCGAAGTCAATACGCTTCTTGCGGTCGAAGTCATCTGGATTTGCTTTTTTAAGTTCTGATTCAATACTTGTCTTTGCTGCTGCAGTTGAAAACGCAGGAGTTTGAGTAACTAATGTTTCCATCTTACCAGTCTTAGGATTCTTTACAACCTTGCTAGTAGATGTTGTTCCTTGCTTAATCTGCTCGTTAAGAACAGCAAACTTTGCTTGCTTCTCTTGTTCTGTTGCAGGACGTCCAAGTGTGGTTGTATACACATCATCAATAAGAGCATTGATTTCTTCTGGCTTGTACTGATAAACTTGACGAGTTGTATCAGGAGCCTTCGGGGTTGCTGGTGTGTCAAGACCAGGAAGGTATGCGCTTTTAAGACCAAGCAGGAAGTCTGAGTATGTCTTTGATTTACCTTGCAATGCAAGTAATTCTGGATTTTGTGTAATTACGGTAAGTACAGATTCTCTAGTCTTTTTAACTGGATAACCTAATTTTTTCAAAATAAGACCTAAAGCCGTTGCTTCTTCATTTGTATAATTGTCATTGGTGTTTAGACCAGAAAATGCATTTATATCAATTGCTGGGAATCCAGGAAGAAGTCCCAGTTTTTGGTTAATCTTATCTATCGGGCTGATACCAGGTGCTGCAGTTGGGCTTGCTGTTGGCATAGGTACAACTAACGGAGCAGCAGGTTTGCGACCTACTACTGGTGTTGCACTAGGCTTAGGTGTTGGTTCTACCATTATTTGCTCCCAATCGCTGGTTGTTCATCATAAACATATGAGAACTCATCCCCATCAAAATATCTATCGTAGAACTTGCCAAAGTTGACATCTGTTCTGCGCAATTCTGCTACTTTTGCCCTGGCTATTTGCGCAAGGTCGGTTGCTTTAGCGGTATTAAGCGTTGTCCCGCGAGACTTGAGTGCATCATACATATCGTATCTAAAGTTTAGATACTCAACAACTGAATGCCAACGTGGCTGCTTTGCTAGGTCTGCCCACAACTTAGGTGTGTTTGCGGCAATAGTCAGTACTTGCACTACATCGTTCTGTCGGTTTGTAAAACCAGCCCCAACCTTCTCTTCATACCAAAGATTGTTCTGTGTTTTCATTGCTTCTAGAAAATTCTTTTTGTATGTATCAAGAACTGCAGCGCCGTATCCATGAGATACATCATAAGGTGGGTCACTGTTAATAAGTTCTTGAGTAACAGTCTCAATCATCTTATTCCATTGATTCCAACCATTAGATACAATAGATGAAGTGTTATTGGCTAGGGCTTCACCCTGCTCTTTGAACTTCTGTTTTGTACCAGGAATAGCATTGTTAACAAGATAAGACTGTGCTGTTCCAGAGAACGCATAGTTGTCATCATTAAATACTGCTCCGAGAGCACGTAGGTCAATACGTCCAGCAACCATCTTTTCAATGACATCAGTGTTCTTCTTTACAAGATTAACTGCTGTATCATCTGAGCGAATGCCAGATGTTGAGTCAGTCAACTTGTCTACAAGAAGATAGTAATCTGGATAGTCGTTTGTAAAACGTTCCGCTCCATCTTGACCATAATCCTTCATATACTTACCAAGAAGGTCTGCATATACTTGAATAGGTGATACATACTGTGGCTGTGAAGGAAGAATTCCAGCACCAACAGAACGAAGAATTGCTAACTGTGTAGCATCTTTGCGTGAACGCTTATACATTTGGTCAACTTCATTAGCATTAGGTTGACGATGGTACTCACTTTGGAAGTCAAAACGTTTCATTTCAATGAACATATTAACATCTTTATTGAATTGCTCACCGTTCTTCAACACAAACGCTTGGAACGCCTGGCCCGCTCTACGCAATTGCCCTGGTGTTAATGCATTTAAGTTATTAGCCTGCACGCCAAATGGAAGAACTGTGTCAACAAATACCTTAGGCAAGTCAACTTTCTTAGCAAGCATGTTTACAGTAAATGATGATACTGGTCCTGCTGATAGGATGTGTCCGCCAGTTGGATTAACAGCGTTAAACCATGATGCTGGCAAACGACCCTTGATTCCAAGCAAAGGAAGAGATACTTCTACATATTCAGTTCCATATTGGTCAAGTTTAACATCACCAACATAGTCTGGAATGCGAGACATAGCAAGAATTTTCATTGGGAACTCTGGGTTCTCCATTGTAATCTTTCCATATGCACGGTATTGTTCTACTACCGCAGGGAAAAATGCCATAATGTAGTTAACCATAGCAGGATAGTTCATATCGCGGTTAAACGCGTTAATCTTGCTTTTGTATTCGCTCATGGCATGCGCTCTAGCAACAGACTCAAACTGAGCCTGGTCCATTTCGCTTAACTTGCGACCTTGTTGGTTTGCTATTGCTACTGTATTTTGCAACTTGTGCTGATACTTAGCATTGAAATATGGTTGATAAGATAGAATGCTTGTAGGAACTGTAGCCATCCAAGCAACAACATCTTTCATTAGGTTAGACATATTACGAACAATGTTAGTTGTGCCAAGCAAATCTTCTGCTAGGTCAGTTACAATAGTTGGTCTGTCTTGCCATGATGGATATAATTTCTTAAGCGCAACAACATCTAGTGTGCCGTCCATGATTGGTTTCCAGAGTTTTGTTTCTGGAGCAAACTGGTTCACAGCGTTGAGAACACGGTTATAGATATATTCAGCGTCAGAATACTTTAAGTCTCTCTTTAACTTTGGGTCATATCCAAAGCGCTCAACATAGTCAGTAGACTTTTCGCTTTTAATCCATGAAATAATTTCTTTTTCAGTCATTTTCTGACCAAGTATAAGACGTGCAACTGGGTCATTCTTTAGACTATTATTAAGAATGGTTTCCCATGCCTTTAGGTGCAACTTTTCGTTGAACTGTGTAGGCTCAATCTTATGCCCACCGACGCGGTCACGGCGAATATTGGCCATGTCAAGTTCACGAGATGATGCTAGAAGTCCACGTAGGTCTTCCTTGCCACGTAATTTGTCATAACTCATCTTGCCAAATTGACCAGAGCCACCCTTAGGGAATTCATATCCCATAATGTTAACAGAGTCACGCCCAACAATTTTTTCAGGCTTGCCCGCAACAAGTTGTTGTTCGCGCATACTCAAACCTTCACGGATTGATTGTACTTGTTTCTGGTAATCTAAAACTTTTTGAATTTCTGGAGTTAAAGTTTTTGCATTTGTAGCATCATATCCAGCACGCTTTAAGACATTAGGAATATCTTTAAGTGCTGCATCACGAGTATTCATCTCCTGACGAATGTACCTTAGATTTGAGTCTTTTTTAGTTACAGACTTTGTCCATGTACGAATTTCTGAAATTTCATTCTTAGATTTTACTACGTTCTCTAATGCAGTTGTGCTAAGGTCTTTGACCATGTAGAACAGTGCGCCATCGCCCCACGCACGCAGGGTAGAGTCACGCATAATGTTAATTGGGAACCCAGTACGAGCCAAAGTAATTGAACGCCATACTGATGTAAACTCATCAATAACTGAACGACCTAAAATGGCCATGTTTACAGGAAGGCTTGCTTCCTTACCCATCTTCTTTGCGTAACGTGCAAACGCTTTATCAAGTAGTTCGATATCTGGTAGGTAATGTCCATTAGCCAATTGAGATATAAGTTGTGGGTCAACAATTACGTCGCCAACCTCATCAATCATATAAGCCTTATTAGCAGCCTTGGCTTCAACGGCCTTAGCCTTGTTTTTGGCAATGATTGTAAGATACTCTTTAAGAACTTGGTCAACTAGCATACCAGGAACGCCATGTTTAGTTCCAAGTTGCTCAAATATGCGAGTTTCAAATTTTTCTAAAGCGGCAAGTTTTTCAATTTCTGTTTTAGCGCCAACAAAAGAGTTGTAAAGAAGTCTTCCTTCTTCTGGAGCCATTAGTTGTCTATCAACTGCAACGCGTGTGGTTGTGCGCAAGCGAGAAGTACCAGTAACCATATCATTAAAATTAACAGTTTGGTGAGGAGCGTCGTCTAGCGCTCTCTCTACCTTGCGTATAGTAACACCAAGTAGACTGTTATCTGTATAAATCTTCTGCATGACTTTTCCAGCCATAGTCTCACGAGTGGTTACGTCAGTTGCAATGTTGCCTAACTTATTAGCGGCACGCTGTTTTGCTATATCATTACGAAGTGCTTCTACACCAGGTATTTTTGATACAGTACGCTCTTGCATTGATGAATCAAGTTTAAGCATCTTATTAAGATTACTAAAACGACTCTGTAAATCTTGTAGTTCTGCTTCAATCATTGCTGTGTTACCAGTCAACTTCTTGGAAAGAACAATGTTGCTTCCATCAGCACGAGTAAAGCCGTAGGCTACACGTTGATTACCAGACTGCTCAATTGTTTCAAGCATTCCTTCATAACGCATTAACTGCGCAAATGTAGAAGGATGTTTTGCTGATAGTTCTTCTAGCGCTGTTGCATCTCCGCGAGATACTCGTAAAACAAGGCCAATCTCTTCATCTGTTTTTCCAACAACAAGAGGTAAACCAATTTGTCCAATTTCGTTGTTGCGATATTCTACACGTTGTTGGGCTGTAGCAATATCTGACTCACGAAGAAACTTAAATAATGGTGTGTATGCTGTCTCTTCTCCAGCAACAGTCTTTTTAATAACTGCTACATCGTCAGCAAGACGTTGTGCTTGACGTGCTGGTTCGTTTGTAATTTTTTCTACAAGGCCTACAATTGGGCCTTCCGTTTTAACTGCAATGCCACCAACAGTTGCCGCACGTGCTACTTTACCAGCAAGTTGAAGTCCTTTAATATCTGGGGCTGTACCAACTTCTCCCAAGAAATTAAGAATACCACTACCAATTGCGCCAATTCCCTTAGTTGTATCTCCAAGAGTTTTGAATCCCTTAACATGTGATGCAAGATGCATAGCATCATTACCAAAATTATAACGTTCTTGTCCTACAGCATTTTGAGATAAAATTGCTGACTGTTTAATGCTTTTAGAAATAGAATCAAACACGCCCTTTTCGGCGGCTGCACGTTCTGCTTTACCAGCACCGTATATTGCAAGGATACCAGCAGCAACCGCAGGAGCAGCAGTGCCACCTGATGCAATAACAGCAGCAGTACCTGCTACGCCAGCACCAATAAGTCCAAGTGTTGCCCAAAAACCAAGTGCAGCATCATGTTTTGCTACATCACTAACAAAAGCGTAGTTAGAACGTACGCCTTTTGTACCAGACATAAGCGCTTTGCTAACCTTGCCATCTGTTTTCTTGTCAAGTTCTGCAATACCATACATTGTAGTACCAGTTGCAAGGCCAAGACCACCACCAACTACGGTTCCAAATCCAGGAATGACAGAACCAGCGGCTGCACCAGCAGCAGTAAGGGCTGGTATGCCAATAGGCTTACCTAATGTAGCACCAGCAACATTAAGTACTGTTTGACGTCCAGTTTCGATAGCATCGTTGATGCCTGGTTGTTTAGCACCAGTACCAGCAGTAGGAAAAAATAGTTGTTGCTTAGCATCAGCAATAGTTTTGCTATAATACATTGGATTTTCAGGCGTTGTTCTTACAAGGTCAAGTGCAACACCAAAATTTAATTTTTTATCAGCATTAAATGGACCAGTTGTTTGCTTGTATTTAGAAAACAGTTCCTGGGTCCGTGCAAATGAATCCCAAATCCCACTCATTGAGCCACATTTCCCTGGACAATCGTACCAAGATAATTTACATAGTCTTTAGAAGCCTGTGATGAACCTGGTTGCGATGCCCAGAATGAAAGAATGTCATAATGGTCGCGCAAAGATTGTATGTCTGGGTCGCTGCTAGGAGCACTTGGAAGGTTAGGAACACTATCTGGTCCTGGTCCACCCATAGAACCATGCATAACATGCTGGTCCTTCATTTCTGTTGGTGCTGTAAGTGGAGTAACAGGTGGAAGTGATGGAGCCTCTGGTGCTTTATACATTGTTGCAGCACCTTGCTGAGCCATTGTTTCTTTTCCAGATGAACCTAGATTGTTCATTCCTGGAATATACTTCTTGCCTTGACCAGATGCGCCCGCGCCACCAGTTGCTGATACTTGAAAATTGTTTTCAGCGCTTATTGCCATCTTGGCCTCCTACTTAGAATAATGAATTTTAGTAATAATTGGTTCTGCTGTATATATATCCCACTGTGCTGCGATAGCAATTGCTTTACGAACTGCTTTTTCTACTGAGTCCGCTTTCGTAAGACGTTGGATACCAAGGGCCTCAAGAGCACCAAGAGCAACATCGCCACCTGAACCACCGTAATATATACCACGAATATCCCTATCCCAAGAATAATCTTCAAAGATAGGATAGATAACGCCTTTAACTGATATAAGAAACGAAGAATCATGCTCTGCTGCTTCCCCATCTTCTTTCATATCATATCCTGCATCGATAAATGCTTTACGCATTGATGGAATAAATGTTTGAGTTACCCAAGCATCTAAATTAGCACCAGCCGTAGGCTTTGGTGCTTTCCATCCGAACTGTAGAATATTTGAGCCACGTCCTGCTCCAGAACCCGCTATAAGGATTCCATTATTTTCTATAATCTTGTTGGTGGCCATGTCCATAGGACGACCACTTTCATCACTAGAACGAGAGTCGCAACCTAAGACAGACCAGCCATCACCTTGAATTGCTACAAGTGTTGTCATCGTCCCCTACTTTGTTATTTAAATTTTACCGCTTCTTGAAACTCTTGCCATTCCCTTACCTGCGCCTGTTAGACTAGAAATTAAACTCATAGCATCTGGTGCTGGGGATTGTCCAGGTGTAATAGGGCCTCCTGCTGGTGCGCCGCCTGGAACAGGGGACGTCTGCTCGACAGGACTTGTAGGTACTCCAGCAGGAGGAACTTGCTGTTGCGGTGTGAATGATGCTTCAATAGCATCTTCCAACATTTGGCCCTTTTGACGAGCCTTGATAACCGCAGCAATTTTTCTCACTACATCGGATGCATCTTGTCCTTGTGCAGCCATCTGTGGAATTGACTGTGTGTATGCTTGAATTGAACCAAGAAGCGATTGACGCATTTCTTCGATTTCAATCTTCTCAAGTTCTTGAGTCACGTTCACAGTAAATGGAAGTTCTCTCATTGCCATGTCCTTGGAAATAAGTTTACCACCTAATGCTTGCAGCATAAAGATAAGACCTTGGGCTGGGTTAAGACCAGCAAGCATTCCATATCGAACATCTGCCGAGTAATCAGACTTAATATCTTTTGATGGCTTATATGTAATTTCATATGGTGAACCAGAATCAACACCACGAATGGTTTTTTCCTCTGAGAAAATTTTCTCATCAACTTCAAAGCAGATATTAATAACATCCCGCAATGCTGCCGAGAAGATTGCTTGCGCTGATTTAACCTGAGTATCAAATGCGCCAAGTAGTGCTTGTACGCCCTGGCCAGTTACGACAGAGGCATTAATATTACCTGTGCGTGATTCTGGGTAACGAGCACCAACACGTAGTTCTTGATTGAGCAAAGTTTGCTCTGTAAATGCTCCCTGTGGAAGCGTCAGTTCTACGCGGCGGACTCCAGCAGGATTAGATGTGCGGATAACCGCATCGCCACCCAACTGTAGTTCTTGTACGTCTTGTGGTAGGACGATTGGTGCTTGTACGCTTTTTTCTGCTGCTTCCATTGCAAGTAATGCAAATCTGTTGCGAAGCAATTGAATACCAAGTACGTCATCAAACTGTCCACGCATTTCACCATCAATGGATGGCTTACGTGCAACTACAACCATCATCTTACCAAGTGGATTGGCTGCTTGAGAAAGAACTAGGTTCTCTCTGCGTGGGACGTAGATTATAGATTGGTCTTTGTCGTAATAACGAATCATTTCAATTACTGCGTTAAGGTCTTGCTTATAACCATCTGGTCCGAGAAGTTCTCTATCGTACTCTGGGAACTGGGATACCAGTTCACCAAGTGTCATAGAGTATCGTTTGGCAAACGCAACGCAACGTCCATAGCGG
>Ga0114969_10004733_pt1 | contig 10739 bp, 7 predicted proteins | sample M_130807_MF_Meta_FD_87316 | JGI IMG/M metagenome (GOLD analysis project Ga0114969, IMG submission 87316) | Freshwater microbial communities from Lake Montjoie, Canada to study carbon cycling - M_130807_MF_MetaG | ecosystem: Environmental > Aquatic > Freshwater > Lake | place: Lake Montjoie...
CCGTTTGAATACTCGAACTTTTTTTGAAAATTTCGTATAAAAAAGCAATAGATGGTAATTGCATAAAACTATTTAGTCGCTAATAAACAAGTTGCATAGGCTACAAGGCCTTCTTCTCTTCCGACGAATCCCATTTTTTCAGTCGTAGTTGCTTTGATGGAAATAGCATCAACTGCAATATTTAATATTGCTGCAATGCATTCCTGCATCGCTTGCACATGTGGTTTTATTTTAGGTGCTTCCAAACATAAAGAAGAATCGATATTGATAATATGATATCCCTTTGCAGTAATTAAATCGTAAGTTCTTTTTAATAAAATTTTACTATCTATATTTTTATAGGCATTGTCGTTGTCAGGAAAGTGGGTGCCAATATCACCCAAGCTTAATGCACCCAATAGTGCGTCACAAATAGCATGTAATAAAACATCGGCATCACTATGACCTAATGCGCCTTTTGTATGTGGAATTTTAATTCCCCCAATCCATAAATCACGACCCTCTACAAGCTGATGGAAATCAATACCTGAGCCAATGCGTATATTCATGGGTTATTTATTTTTTCTTCCAAGGTGGAAATTTGGTTTTTGGAGGTGCTTCATAAAATGCTGACATCGCACATCTAAATCCTATATTATTGTTTGATTTATCTTGGTCCATGTATCTTCTGGTTCCTGGATTTAACCAATAAGGGCGGTCCTTCCAACTACCACCTTTGTATACCCTTGACTTGTTTGAAATTAAGGTGTTGCTACCTGATTCGTAACTTGCATTATTAGCATCATCTCCATCCAAAGCATTTATTGCGTCAGCATTATCATAATTGCGCGTTTTTACAGTTGAATCTGATTCAACCGTTTTTATAATTCTACCTTTTGCATCACGACGACTTCCTTTTGGTAGTTTGGTATCATTAGATTGAAATACATTTCCACGAAATGGATTAAAATCGTCCATATCCAGATTATTCATTGGGCGATAAACATCTGCAACCCATTCACTTACATTGCCTGCAATATTATACAGCTTTAAACTAGGATTTTGTAAATGACTACTTACTTTATCAACCATGCCACTTGATTCATTGATATAACCAGACATTCCCTTAAAATCACCGCTGCCATTTTTAAAATTTGCTAAAAACAAACCTTGTGTTTTCCCTTTTTTGGCATCTCTTAAATTATTATTGCCACTGCCACTCCATGGAAAAGGAAGGTCCGATGATGTTAATTGTGCATTTTTATTTTTTGCATTGCTACCATTTTTCTTAGCTTCTGTTAATGAGCCAGGACTCAATAAAGTAGTTTTTGCAGCATATTCCCATTCTGCTTCTGTAGGCAATCTGTAATCAGCAGTTAAAACGCCATCTTCGAAACTTATTTTTAATTTAGGGCCGTCTTCTCCTTTTTTAGGTTTTTTATTTGCCACTTTAGCTGTAGGTGTGACATTATATTCGTCAGTCAGATAAGCCTCTTTGTTAAAATTATTTGCACCAACTGCTTTGTTTGAATCATTCTTAATATCAATATATCCTAGTTTAGTTAGGAGCTTTTCGTTTGCTCTATCTGTTCTCCATTTGCAATATTCACTTGATTGTTCCCATGTCACTCCAACTACAGGGTAATCGTTAAATGAAGGGTGTCTGAAATAGGCCTCTACCATGGGTTCATTATAGGCGAGTTCGCTACGCCAAACTAAGGTATCAGGCCTTGCTTCATTTACAATTGAATCTTGGTTAGTAGGCAAATAAACTTTTTCAAGCCAATGCAAATATTCTTTATAATTTTTATTACTTACTTCTTTTTGATCAATATAAAATGAGCTAACGGTGACTCTTCTTAAGCGGTTGTTCCAGTCTCCAATAACGTCTTCCTGGTTGATTCCCATGGCAAAAGTTCCGCCCTGAATGCGTGTCATGCCTTCATAAGGGTCATTTTTATTATCAACGAATAAGTTGTTAGAGACTGTTTTGAATGTTTTACTTTCATAAGAATTAATAAGTACTGGACTAATTAATAACATTGCAAAAAACAATAAAATACTATTTATAAAATTCATAGTAATTGTGGGGTCGAATGAGTGATAAAATATACATCAAATATAACTAGTTTTTGTTCATTTTATTCATATGTATTTAGAATCTTATGTTAGTAAAAGCTTAATTTTAGCTTATGAGGTGGAGTGTATTATACATTTTATTCAGTTCGCTATTTTTGTCATTCAATATGAGCGCGCAATCTGTACCGTTTTCGCAAGGAAAATGGGTTAAAATAGCCGTCTCTAAACAAGGATTTTACCAGGTCACCGGCAACCAACTAAAATCCTGGGGTTTGTCGGTCCCATTTGCTAGTCAACAGCTACAATTATTTAATTTGAATACGGCCAATTTAGTTGAAAGAGTGAGCGCGTCTATGGGGTTTGGATTAAACGAAAATGCAATTGAAGTGCAGGATGGGGGAGATGGTCAATTTGATAATCAAGATTATTTTTTATTTTATAGCCAAGGAAATATTCAATGGAAATGGAATGGGGCAGCGCAATCATTTGAGCATAGTAAAAATACACACGGCGATTCGGTTTATTATTTTATTTCATTAGGTAAAGCCGGTAAAAGAATACAAAAATCAAATTCAAATTACATTGCAAATGTAACTACTGATATTTTTGATGAAAGATGGGTGATGGAGAAAGACACGATCAATATTTTAAATAGTGGCCAAATTTGGTTGGGCCCAGCCATGGGGTTGGGTGTAGGAAAGCAAGTAAAAAGTACAACCACCTTAAATATGGAGGGATTGGTCAATTCGGCTGATTTAATTTTTAAATTGAATTATGCAGCTGCGAGTACTGCTACTGCTGCAAATTTTGACTTGTCATTGAATGATCAAAAATTAAGAACAACATCGGTTGCGCCCATTTCAGGATACATATATGACGACGCAGCAAATTTGGTATTGGATACCTTCAGAATTCCGTTGTCGAATAATTTGATCAATACAAATTTAATAACAGCAAACTTAGCTGTCGGCTATCTAAGTGCCAATGCAAGTAGTACGGGTTGGGTTAATTTTATCACCCTTCAGGCAAAACGAAAATTAGGTTTTTATGGTGGGGCAAAGTCACTAGGGTTTCGAAATGCCAGTTTGGTGGGCGCTGGAAAAATAGTTCAATATCAAATAAAAGATGCCGATGCATCCACTAAAATATGGGAGGTGACCCAGCCGGAAAATCCGGTTGAAATGGTTCCTAATTTTCAAAACGGGGCTGCTACTTTTATTCAAGCTGCAGATACCTTGCGAGAGTTTTTTGGCGTCAATAAATTAGGGTATGAAACCCCTAGTTTGGTGGAATTGTTAAACATCGATTATCCAAGTTTATTAAATACGCCTGCAGCGGACTATATCATCATAACGGCGTCAAATTATTTAAAAGTAGCAGATAGTTTAGCGAAATTTCATACTGTGAGTAACGGTTTAGCCACTTTTGTAACCACCACTTCGCGTGTATTTAATGAATTTTCGGGAGGCCAGCCAAGCCCTATTGGTATTAGGAACTATGTCAAGTATATTTATGATAAGGCGAAGAAAAACAATTCAACAACTCCAAAATATTTATTGTTATTAGGCATGGGGAATTTTGATTATAAAAAAATAGATAACCAAACACAAGTACCTAGTTATGAAAGCTTGATTTCGAATGCTGTTTTATCTAGTTATGCTACCGATGATTTTTTTGCTATTTTAAAAGACGGAGATGATATTAATTCACCACAAGGAATTCAAGGGTTGGCTTTGTCAGTAGGCAGGCTACCGGTAAAAAATACAGTAGATGCAGAGGTGACAATTAAAAAATTGATACAATACCAAAGCAAAAAAAACTTAGGTGCATGGCGGAATCAAATAACCTGGGTGGCAGATGATGGTGATTACAATTTGCATTTGGAGCATGCCGAAGAAATTGCAACAGGATTGAAACTAAGCCAACCCAAATGGAATCAAAAAAAAATATACCTGGATTTGTTTCCGGCGATTAATTCTTCAGCAGGCAATACTTATCCGCTTGCGAATAATATGATTAAGCAAATGGTGAATAGTGGAACTTTAATTTTGAATTATACAGGACATGGAAATTATACAAGATTGGCGGAAGAAGCGGTGATTACCCAAAATGAGATTATGCAATGGGATAATTTAGGCAAATTGCCATTGATGATTACGGCTAGTTGTGATTTTGCGCCATTTGATCAACCTCAAATAGCACCGATAGGCTTTGATGCATTTGTAAAAAATGAGAAAGGAATCATCGGATTGGTGGCCGCAAGTAGGTTGGTTTTTGCATTTAATAACAAGGAAATTAATGATGAATTTGTTCAGCAGTTATTGGTTCCGGATAAGGGGGGGACTTATAAAAGTATTGGCGCTGCTTTGCAAAATGCTAAATCAAATTATTGGAAAAAGGGCAGTGATTATACCAATGCGTTTAAATTCAATTTAATGGGTGATCCTGCATTGCAATTGGCCAAGCCAACCTATGGGGTTGATTTGGAGCGGATCAATCAAAAATTTTTTAAAGGAAAGGATACTTTAAAAGCAGGAGGAAAGTATCAGGTTGCTGGAACCATTAAAGCAAATGGAAGCCTACTAAATAACTTTGATGGGGTGATGGAGTTTACTTTATTTGATGTTCCAAAAAAGCAAAAAACATTAGCTAATATTTCAACAAGTATACCAGTGAGTGTTACCACACAAGACAATATTTTATTTAAAGGGAATGCGAATGTAACTAAAGGGTTATTTACAGTTGATTTTATTTTACCAAAGGAGGTGGCCATCAATCAAGGGGCTTTAAGAATGCAATTTTATGCATCCAATCACCTTGGAAATACAGATGCTATTGGCGTATATGATAGTTTGTTTGTTAATGCGTTTTCGGAAAATATTTCAATGGACACCACTGGTCCTATTTTTGAAAAAATTTATATTAGTGATACTTTAAATCAATACAAGCAAAAAACCTGGATTAATGCAAATGCGCATTTATACATTAGTTTAAAAGATAGTTCGGGGATTCAAACTTCAGGAAATTCATTAGGCCATGATTTAAGTTTGGTTATTGATGGAGCGGTGCAAAGCCCCATTATTTTAAACAATTATTATACTGCTGACATAAACACTTATCAAAGTGGTAAAATAAAGTATGCACTACCCACATTAAGTGAAGGGGCGCATCAATTCATCATTAAGGCCTGGGACTTAATTGGAAACTCCAATAAGGATACTCTAAATGTAATTGTACCCAATGCTCGAACTTTATCGGTTAAAAACTTGACAAACTATCCTAATCCAGTAGGGCGTAGCACCCGATTTGGTTTTGAGATTAGTCAGCTAAGGGATGCGAACAAGTCCCTACTATATACAATTGAAATATATAATTATATAGGAATAAAGCAGTTGTCAAAAACTTTTGAGGGGCCAGCTCAAAATAGGGTGGTTTTATCAAATCTTGTTGAAGTAGGGGCACTGCCCGCTGGCACTTACTTTTATAAATTAATTGTGAAGGACGACCAGCAGGAGATTTATCTTACGAATAAGTTTATTAAATATTAACGACCATTAACTATCTTTACTTCATTATAATGAAAATCATGAAAAACGCATTATCCGTTATTCTAGGGGCAAAAAAAATAATTCTTGTATCAGTTGTTTTATTTTTTATTTTCCAAGGCTTAAACGCGCAAATTTATAATAAGCGAATTAATACAGCGGTGCCCTTTATGCGCATCTCGCCTGATGCGAGATCAGCGGGTATGGGAAATTTATCCTTAGCCATGTCACCTGAAGCCAATGATTTATTTGGCAACACTGCTAAGTTGCCGATGCTTACTAATAAAAGCGGCTTTTTAATTAATTATACGCCTTGGTTAAAGGATTTGGGTTTGTCTGATGTGTATTTGGCAAGTATGGGATACTATAAAAAATTAAATGATTATAGTAGTATTAATAGTTCCTTGCGATTCTTTAGTTTGGGAAATATCAATTTTTCGGATGAGTACGGAACGCAATATGCAGATACCAAGCCTTCAGAATATAGTTTAGATGGTGGGTATAGCATATTATTAACTGAAAATTTAAGTATGGGGGTGACCTTACGCTTTATACATTCAAGGTTAGTTCAAGGGGCATTTTTAAATTCAAATACTAATTATAAAGCAGGAAATACTTTGTCTGGTGATGTTAGTTTGTATTATAAGCAAAATGAAAATGCACAAGGATTTCATGGAGGATTATTATTATCAAATTTAGGAGGTAAAATAAATTACAGTAGTGATAATACAACTAAATATTTTATACCTGCGAACCTTGGTTTAGGAATAGGCTATTTAAATAAATTCGATAGAGATAATTCGCTTGAGTTTGGAATAGATATAAATAGATTATTAGTTCCGGCCTTTCCGGATACGATCAATAATATCACTAGAGATCAATATTTTTCACAATCTGTTGTATCGAGTTGGTTTAATTCCTTTTCCAAGCAATTTGGTCCGCCATTAGGTGAGACATTGAAGGCCTCTGCAGGATTGGAATATAATTATGCGAATACTTTTTATTTAAGAGCGGGTTATACCTATGAGTCACGTGTTTCTAGTAATGGCCAATACTTTACGATTGGTACCAGTTTTCAGTATCTTCAAAACAAGTTTAATATTTCCTACTTAGTACCTTCTGGGGGTGGTTTATCGAGAAATCCGCTATCTAATACCATCAGATTTGGATCCATCTTTTATTTTTAACATATTCCTAATTTACTGTTGTTATTTCAAGTGCTAATTCCTTTGATTTTTACCTATTTTTGTTGACATGCCACACAAAGTCCAAATTGTAAATAAGAGTCATCATCCCTTGCCGGCTTATGCAACCACTGGATCGTCAGGTATGGATCTGAGGGCATTCTTAACTTCACCCATTACATTAGCCCCAATGGAAAGAAGCTTGGTACCTACTGGACTTTTTTTAGCCATTCCTGAAAATTGGGAAGCGCAGATTCGACCGCGTAGTGGCTTAGCAATTAAACAGGGCATTACTTGTTTAAATACCCCTGGCACTATTGACGCAGACTACAGAGGAGAAATAAAAATAATTTTAATAAATTTATCAAAGGAGTCCCAAATAATCAATGATGGTGATCGTATTGCGCAAATAGTTTTTCAATGTGTTGAAAAGGTGGATTGGGAGGCTGTTATTGCATTAGCCGAAACGCAAAGAGGCGCGGGTGGATTTGGACATACTGGAAAAAAATAATTAAATACATGGCGCAACAAAAATATTTATTTGGCTTTTTATTGTTACTAGCATCTTCTTGCGCCACATTTAAAAAAGTGCAAATCATTCAAGATGCGGTTTCAAAAAGCGATACGACCAAAAGTCAATTTGTTGCAGAAATAAAAAAAGTGGACTCTTTGGCTATTGTTAAAAATATTTTAAGCAAAATTGCAATTGCAAAGCTTGACTATAAAACAATGAACGCAAGGATCAAGGTAGAATACGAGTCCTCGAAAAATGCCGATTCCTATATTGCTAATGTGAGTATGATTAAGGACAGTCAAATTTATATTACGATTCGTGGTGCCATGGGTGTTATAGGGATTAAAGCGTTCATAAAAAAAGATAGTGTTGTATTGTTGTATCCTTTAAACAAAACAAAAAGCATCGAACGTAAACCGATCACTTATTTGCAGGAGGTCGTAAAAATCCCTTTCACGTTTAATACCCTACAGGATTTGATTTTAGGAAATCCAATTTTTATGGATAGCAGCAGTATTTTATCTTACAAATCCAATGAAAATCATTTGCAAGTAAGTTTAATGGGGAGGTTATTCAAAAATTTGGTGATTTTAAATAATGACAATACCAAAGTGATGCATTTGAAGTTGGATGATATTGATATTAACGAGCATCGTACATGTGACATTACGTATGCCAGTCATGTCAATGTTGGCCAATATCAATTTCCCTTAAATAGGACTATTTCAGTTGTAGCACAGCAGAAACTGGATATTCAAATGGAAGTAAAGGAATTTACATTTAACGAGCCCGTAAAATATACTTTTGCCATTCCTAAAACAGGTTTACATAAAACTGTTAAGCGGAAGTAATCACTATTGTGAAAAAAAATATTATGTTTAAAAAAATTATTCTTTTTGTTTTATTATTAATTTTTGCCAATGCAAATGTGCAAGCGCAAGCAAATGGTTCAAGGGAAGATTTGCAAAAGGAAGAGCAGTCCATTCGTAAGGAGTTAGATGATTTAAATCGATTATTGGAGCAAACCAAAAAAAATAAAAAGAGTTCCTTGGGGCAATTGGCAGTCATTCGAGATAAAATTAAAAAAAGAGAGTCTTTGATTAATGGTATCAAAAAGCAGGTGCAAATTTTAGACAATGCTATTTATACCAACCAATTAGACATTCAAAAATTAAATAAGGATCTAGATACCTTAAAATCGAGGTATGCAAAAAGCATCATCTTTGCATACAAAAGCCGAAGCGGGTATGAATATTTAAGTTTTTTATTTTCCGCCAATAGTTTTAATGACGCAGTAAAACGTATTACCTATTTGAAGAGCTATCGACAAAATAGAACTGCACAAGCGCAAGCCATTGATTTATCTCAAAAGGATTTGGGGGTAAAAATTGAAACATTGAGTTCCAATAAAAAGGATCGATTAAAAACATTGAATGTTCAAAATGACCAACTAAAAGTTTTAGTGGTGGATAGAAAAGAACAGGATAAAGTAGTGAATCAATTAAAAAGCAAGGAGCAAGAAATTACATCGCAGGTCCGTCAAAAGGAAGCGCAACGTAAAAAAATGCAACAAGCAATTTTGACAATTATAAGAAGAGAAACTTTAGAGGCAGAAAAAAAGGAAAAAGATAGATTGGCTAAATTAAAAGCCAATAATGATAATACCAAAGCGAAGCCCAGCAACGAAATTAAAACGGCAACTGTCAGTGGTGCTAAGGTAAGCGCTGGAGAAGGCGGATTAAAGAGTACAACTGATAACCGTCCATATTCCGCATTAGAAACCACAGAAGAAGGTAGAGAAACTTCCGTTTCATTTGAAACCAACAGAGGTAATTTACCTTGGCCTGCGGATAAGGGATATGTATATATACATTTTGGTGTTGAAAATATACCTGGTACCAAGTTAAATAGAAAAAGTGATGGAATTGAATTGGCGGCACCTAAGGGAACATCGGTTCGAAGTGTGGCCAATGGAAAGATTTCCTATGTTGGGGATGTGAATGGTGATTTAACCATCATTATTCAGCATGGAAAATACTTCACCATGTATACCTATTTAAATAATGCCACTGTGAATGTGGGACAGGAAGTAAAAGCCGGAACTGTTTTAGGTAAGTCGGGCGTGAACCTAGATGGAGAAGGTGCGATATCCTTTATGATTTATAATGAAAAGGGTGTGGCCTTGGATCCTGAATCTTGGTTAAAAAACAGAAGGTAGTTTTGCATTTCTTTTTTTAACTTACCATCAAATAAACGATTGTAATGCCAAAATATATCCTATCCTTTGATCAAGGTACGACCAGTAGTCGTGCTATTTTATTTGATCATCAAGGGCAAATTCACGCAACATCTCAAAAAGAATTCACGCAAATATTTCCCAAAGCTGGTTGGGTGGAACATGATCCACTTGAAATTTGGAGTACGCAAATGGGGGTAGCCACTGAGGCAATTAGTATGAAGGGTTTATCCATTGATGATGTGGCTGCTATTGGGATTACCAATCAAAGAGAAACCACCGTTGTGTGGAATAAAATAACAGGAGTGCCTATTTATAATGCCATTGTTTGGCAGGATAGAAGGACTGCAGATTTTTGCGATACCTTAAAAGCAAAAGGACTTGCACAAAAAATTCAAGAAAAAACAGGCCTTGTCATTGATGCTTATTTTTCGGGTTCAAAAGTAAAATGGATTTTAGATCATGTAGAAGGTGCGCGTGAACTTGCCAATAAAGGAGAATTAATTTTCGGGACGATTGATACCTGGTTGGTTTGGAAATTAACCAACGGTAAAGTGCATGTAACAGATGTAACCAATGCATCTCGAACCATGTTATTTAATATTCATACGCTACAATGGGATAAGGAACTATTGGAAATTTTAGATGTGCCATCTGCAATGCTGCCTGAAGTAAAAAGTAGCAGTGAAATTTATGGACATACCACGCAATTATTTGCACATCATGAAATTCCAATTGCTGGAATTGCGGGTGACCAACAAGCTGCATTGTTTGGCCAAATGTGTACGCAAGCGGGCATGGTGAAAAATACCTATGGTACGGGCTGTTTTATGTTGATGCATACAGGAGAAAAAGCGGTGACTTCAAAAAATAATTTATTAACCACCATTGCATTACAAATTAATGGACATACTTATTATGCATTGGAAGGAAGCGTATTTATTGGCGGTGCTGTAGTACAATGGTTAAGAGATGGTTTGCACTTAATTCGAAATTCATCAGAAATTGAAGCATTGGCAAGTCAAGTAAAAGATACAGATGGGGTGTATCTTGTCCCTGCATTTGCAGGATTAGGCGCGCCTTATTGGAATCAACATGCGCGAGGTACCATTGTTGGAATCACGCGCGGCACTTCGTCGGCGCATATTGCGCGCGCCGCACTCGAAAGCATTGCATTTCAAAGTTATGATTTATTAAAAGCA
>Ga0114969_10004735_pt1 | contig 10737 bp, 8 predicted proteins | sample M_130807_MF_Meta_FD_87316 | JGI IMG/M metagenome (GOLD analysis project Ga0114969, IMG submission 87316) | Freshwater microbial communities from Lake Montjoie, Canada to study carbon cycling - M_130807_MF_MetaG | ecosystem: Environmental > Aquatic > Freshwater > Lake | place: Lake Montjoie...
CGCATCGGGCGCAATCCCAACAACCCGGGTGTCGATGTCGTGATCCCGCAACGCGCCGTCGTGAAGTTCAAGTCCGGCAAGATCCTGAAGCAGCAGTTGAAGAAGATCGACCTCGGGAAGCTGTAGGTGGTCCAGCATACGTCGTTGATGGAGGGAAGACGCGTTTCCGCCATACTTCGGTGCTCGACGATCTGAACGATGTCGTCGGGTGCGCGGGGACCGCGCCGTGTCGCCCACCATTCAAAAAAAGTTTTCGTAATGCCACTCAGCCGGGCGCACGTAGTGGTGGTTTAGTGGCGATGTAGTGGTGGCGTAGCGGCGTTCTGCTAGCGAACGCTAGGGGTGGCGTGTTCCGACTTTTATAGGTAGAAAGCCGATGCGGACGCATTCAGTGGGGCGGTGAGCGATCCCTTTCGTTGTGAAGGCGGGTTAATTCCTGACTCTGATTTAGAGGCAAATTTGCGTCGTCGTAGCGTTCCTCCGATTTGGCAAAATCACAGTAGTCAGGAAGAGTTGTCCGGTGATCGATTCTGGCAACGTGACCCAGCCTAAGAGGCACATCGAGATCCTGACCTATACGTCAGGGCAGAATTTCGCGGGCCTACAAATTGGCCCTATAACGCTTTCGCACGAAAAGATTGCCCCTGAGTTCGTCGCGTTGCCTGGCCGTGGTGGTGATCCTATCTGCGGCCTCAGTCGATCCTGGTGGTATGGAGCAGAACGCGCCGGCCAAATTCGGTTAGTGCGATTGAGGAAGCCTGGCCAGACTCGCGGCCGTGTGCTGTTGCCGGTGAGAGAGGCAATTGCCGTAGTTCAGCGCATTGGTAATGCCGCGAGGAAAGTCGCTTAGCCCGCCGCAGTATCCGCGGATGAGTGTCAACCGGGTCTCGCGTGCAATGATTGTTGATTGGCGCCCGTCGCCTTCGGCATCACGTCTTGAGAAGCGCGCCAAAGTGGGGTTCGTCGAGGACTGGGGATCCACCAACGTCACCGGCAGGTCGCCTTGCTCTTGGGCGAGGGGTTCGGCGGCCAACTGTGGCCCAAGTCGGGAGCGCGATTGAGTAAGAACCCACAGAGCGAACCATACTCAATTCTTGGCCGAATCATGTCATAGAAGGATAATCGTTTCGATCCAATCCCATCCAAACACATGGGTAAACATCCAGCCACACTGGTGGACGCGTTGGCAGTTTCGTTGGCAGTTTCCTGATTTTGGCGAACCAGATTATTCGCTTCCCTATGGAAATCAGTAACTTACTCAGATGGTGGACCTTACTGGACTCGAACCAGTGACCTTTTCGATGTCAACGAAACGCTCTAACCAACTGAGCTAAAGGTCCCAAAATCTGAGATCGGCGAGTAACGCTTTCGCAGGCGTTCAGTGCAAGGAAAAATCCGCACTTACGCTCTCTCTGTCTTTTTCGATCTGCCGGCGCAGTTCCTCCAGACCGGAAAACTTCATTTCTGGACGGACAAAACGCAGCCAATCAACCCTGACAGCGTCGCCTTCCCCAAACGGACACGGCCCCAGCACGTGCACCTCCAGCCGAGGCTCCGTCGATTGCTCAACGGTCGGCCGCAGTCCGTAATTCGCCACCGCCGGAAGCTCCACGGCTGATTTCACACCAACCACCCGCACCGCATAAACGCCGAAACGGGGTTTCAAGTCGGGTGCCCAATCAATGTTCAGCGTGGGAAATCCCAGGGTCCGGCCGAGTCGCTTGCCGGGCACGATCATACCTTCCGCAAAGTAGGTGTAGCCGAACAATGCGTTCGCTTGCGCGATTTCTCCCTCCTCGAGCAATCCGCGAATCCGGGTGCTGCTGATCATAGCCCCCTGCAAAGTCACCCGTGGGGCGCTCACGACACTCAGGCCGTGCTGGCAACCACTCCGGGCCAGCAGGGCAACATCGCCCATGCGCCCGCGACCAAAGCGAAAATTTTCGCCTACGTACACACTCGCCAGATACGGCAGCCGTTGTTGAAGCCAGGGCAAGAAATCCTCCGCCGCGACCCCGGCCACCGCCGGCGTGAACGACTCGGTAATCACCGCGTCGACGCCGAGCGTGAGTAACACGCGCGCCTTCATCGCACTATCCTGAATCATGCGCGTCGGACTTTCCGGACGAAAGAGCGCGCTCGGGTGCGGCCAAAAGGTCAGCACGGCGGCCGCACCACCACTCTGGCGCGCCGCCTGCACCGCAGCCGCAATCACCGCGCGATGCCCCAAATGAGCTCCGTCAAACATCCCGATCGCCAAATGGAGTGGGCGGGCGGGGAGCGCACCCGCGGCTTCCAAACTGGAAAACTGGGCCGGCAGGCTCACCGCACAAAACTGGGCACTGCTTCGCGGGCCGGAATCAGCCGCTGCTCGATCTCGGGCAGAGTCATCGCCTGAATCTGGTCGAGAGTGAGCGCCTGCGAAACCGTAAACTTATCCGTCGCCGTGCGGCGCAAGGCCGCCAGATGGGCCCCGCACCCGATTTTTGCTCCGAGATCGTGCGCCAAGGTGCGCACGTAGGTTCCCTTCGTGCAGCGCAGCCGGAAATCAATTTGCGGCGACGCGAAGCGCAGCAGGTCCCAGCTCATCACCCGGATAAAGCGCGGTTCCCGCGCGACCTCTTCGCCTTTGCGTGCAGCTTTGTAGAGCGGTTGCCCGGCTATCTTGATCGCGGAATACATCGGCGGCAGCTGATATTGATCGCCCAAGAACGATTTGATCGTCGCGCGCACGTCGTCCTCCGCCAGCACCGGCACGGGCTTCGTCTCCATCACTTCGCCCTCCGCATCCTGGGTATCGGTCACTTTTCCCAACTCGATCGTGCCTTCGTATTCCTTGTCGAGGCTGACGAGGTATTGGGAAACCTTGGTCGCCTTGCCCACTAAGATTACGAGCAATCCGGTCGCCATCGGATCCAGCGTGCCGGCATGACCGATTCGCTTCATCTTGAGCTTGCCGCGCAGGCGGGCGACGACGTCGTGCGACGTATGGTCCCGCGGTTTGTCGACGAGGAGTATTCCCTCCATTTCTCGTGCTTGAAACAACATGGGTTAGGATTTTCGAGTGGCGTCGACGCTGATGATGTGTGCGGCCAGCGCCACGACCAAGCGCTCGGGGAAGTCTCCGGCGCCGGACTTGAGATTGAGACCGGCGGCACACGCGTGACCACCTCCGTTGAACTTCGCAGCGACCAAGTCGACCCGGAAGGCCGGCTCCTTCGCCCGCAGGCTCGCCTTCACGGAACCGTCGGATTTCTCCTCGATGAGCGCTCCGATATCCACGCCATCGATACTGCGGGCGTAGTCGACGAGCCCCTCGGTATCCTCGGCACTGGTACCGGTTTGCTCAAAGATTCCCGCCGACAGTTTACCCACGCAAACACGCCCACCGCACTCGAGTCGCAGAGAAGCGAGAAAGTGCTGGAGCAGTCGAATCTTGCCTGCGGTTTCCCGTTCGTAAAGGTGATAGCCAGCCTCGCTCGCTTGCGCCCCGCGGGAGACGAGTTCGCCCGCGAGGACGAAGCAACGGCGCGACGTGGAGTTGAAACGAAACTGCCCCGTGTCGGTGAGAATCCCCACGTAGAGTGCTTGCGCGGTGGGGGCGTCCACCGGCAGATCGTTGTCAAAAAAAACACCCGCCAGAATCTCACAGGTGGCCGCCGAGGCACGGTCGATAAGATTGGTCACTCCATAGCCCACGTTGGAGATATGATGGTCCACAACTGCCACCGGCGAGGGATACCGGAGCTGCAAACGTTCTCCCCCTCTGGCGTGGTCCGCGCAATCGACAAAAATAGCCACCCGATCATCGGGCAAAGCGAGGACGTCGTCCGTGCGTAAAAATGTCATCCCCGCAGCGAGAAATTGCAGGCGGCGCGGGACGGGGTCGGCGTTGACGCACACGACGTCGAAGCCCAAGGCCGCGAGTACCCGGGCCAACGCCACCTGCGAGCCGATGCAATCACCATCCGGCCGAGCATGCCCCACAATCGCGATGCGCCGACCCGCGAGCGAGGCCAGCAGCCGGGCAAATTCACCCGAGAGCGTTGGGTAGAACGTCTCCACGTCAGGATGTTTTTTCGGCCTCCGGTTTCGGCTCCGGCTCGGACGGTGCCAGGGGACCGAGATCGTCAATTAACTTCCGGGTGCGTTCCCCCCGGAGGACCGACTGATCGAGCACGTAGACAAACTTGGGCAAGAACTTGAGCACGATCCGGCGCGCCAGTTCCTGGCGGATATCAACCGCGCGGGTGCGTAGCCAGCGGAGTTTATTTTCCGCCATCTCGGCGTCACCGATCACAGAAATGAATACCCGGGCATCGTGCAAATCAGGGGAGACTTTCACGTCGGTAATCGTGATCGCGACCGCCTCGCTCTGGTAGCGTCTATGCAAAATGTCACTGAGCTCTTTTTGTACGAGCTCGTTGACGCGGAGGGTGCGGTTGGACATGGAAATTTCGATCCCGAGCTCTCACTTTTCGATTACAGGGTCGCCCGTGAAGCCAATCGAAAAGCGGGCCCCGATCATAGAGGTTACAGCGAAGCCCGAACCTTTTGCACTTCGTAACACTCGACCATATCGCCCGGTTGGTAGCTGTTGAAGTCGTCGAGCTTGATTCCGCACTCGAGGCCGGCGCGAACCTCGTTGGCATCGTCCTTGAAGCGCTTGAGGGTACCCACCTTGCCCTCGTAGATGATTTCGCGACCGCGACGCAAACGCGCGGAAGCGTTGCGGTTGATTTTCCCTTCGGTGACGAGGCAGCCCGCCACAAACCCCTTGGCGAGCGGAAACACCTGGCGAACTTCCGCCGCGCCGGTCTTCGTTTCCTTGAGATCGGGGTCGAGCAGGTCGGCCATCATCTCCCGGACCTTATCACCCATCTCGTAAATAATCTCGTAGGTCTCGACCCGCACGCCGTGGTGCTTCGCCAAAGACGTCACGCCATTTTCAAGTTTGGTGTGGAATCCAACGATCACCGAGCCCGCGGCGCCTGCCATTAAGACGTCGTTCTTGGTGACGATCCCGACATCGATCCCAACGATTTCGAGCGATACCTTGGAGCTCTTAATCCCCTCCAGCACGGAGCGCACGGCTTCACCGGACCCAAAAACGTCAGTTTTCACGATCACCTTGAGCACCTTGGCCTGCGTGGCAGCGATGTTCTTGAACAGATCTTCGACGGAGAGCTCCTTCGGGGCAGCGTCGGCCGTAGTCACCACTTTCTTGAGACGCATCTCTTCGACTTCCGCGATTTTTTCCGCCTCACGGGAATTTTTCACGGCCTTGAACGCGGCTCCGCTGTCAGGCGTGCCACTCCAACCGATCACACGCACCGGGGTGCCCGGGGAGGCTTCTTTTACGTTCGCTCCTTTATCATCAAACATGGCCCGGACCTTGGCGTAATGCTGCCCGCAGACGATGGCGTCGCCGACGCGGAGAGTGCCGCGCTGAACGATCACCGTGGCGAGCGGCCCGCGGCCAAAATCGATTTCGGACTCGACCACGATACCGCTGGCCTCGGCCTTCGGATTGGCCTTGAGCTCGAGCACGTCGGCTTGGAGTAAGATCATCTCGAGGAGATCGTTGATTCCAGTGCCCTTGATCGCTGAGACCGGCACGGTCACCGTTTCCCCACCCCAGTCTTCGGGAGCAATGTTGCGTTGCTGCATCTGCGTCTTGACCTGCTCAATGTTGGCGCCCTTCACGTCCATCTTGTTGATGGCCACCAAAAGCGTCACCTTGGCGTTTTGGGCGTGTTTCAGCGCCTCGTCCGTCTGCGGCATGAAACCGTCATCGGCCGCCACCACGAGCACGGCGATATCGGTGACATTGGCTCCACGGGCGCGCATTTTAGAAAACGCCGCATGACCCGGAGTGTCGAGGAAAGTGACCTTGCGATTGTTAAACTCGATTTGGTAGGCACCGATGTGCTGCGTGATTCCGCCCGCCTCACCGGCGGCGACGTTGGCTTTGCGGATGGCGTCGAGCAGGGACGTTTTACCATGGTCGACGTGCCCGAGAATACAGACCACGGGAGGACGCGGCACGAGGAACTTGGATTCGTCCTCATCGGGTTTCTTCTCTTTCTTATCCTTGGCCTGCTGTTGCTGCAGGGCTGGATCCGCCCGGTGCTTGATCTCGAGGAGAAAACCATATTTGCCAGCGACTTTCTGTGCCACCGCCTCATCAATCGTCGAGTTCATCGCCGCAAAACCCACGAGCTGGTTCAGTTCGGAGATGAGCTTAAACGGCTTCAAGCTCAGCGCCGCGGCGAAGTCACGGACCACGATCGGCGGCTTCAGATGAAGGATCTTGATGTCACCCTGAATCGTGATCACCGGCGCGGCGACGAGCGCGGGAGGAGCCAGAGGGACCGGCGAGGAACCGGGCATGGGCGGCAACTTCGGGGCCATCACTGGAGCTGGAGCTGACACGCGCGGTGGGAGCGGCGGGGGGGCCATCACGGGAGCCGGAGCGGACACGCGCGGCGGGAGCGAGGGCGGGGCGACGGGTTGCTTCGCCGCTGGAACCGGAACTGAAACCGCGGGCGCAACCACCACCGGGGCCGGACGCACCATCACGGGAGCAGGTGCGGGGAGAACGGGTGGCGTCGAGGGGCGAACCACCGGCGATGGCAAAGGCGCGGGAGAGGCCGGGCGCGGCATCGCCGGCAAAGGCGCGGGCATCTTGGCCAACGGCGGGGGCATTTTAGCCATCGGCTGAGGCACGGCAATCGGGCGCGGCGGCAGCGGGGCCGGGGAATTGGTCGGGGGCGTCGCTGGCACGGGTGCCGGCGGAGAAACAACAACTGGCGCGGTCACGGTCGGCGCAGGACCCTTGAGCGCAGCGGCTTTCGCCGCCGCCGCGACTTCATGCTCGCGATCAATATCTAATTTTGACTTCACGAACGCGCCCGTCGGTTTCGCGGGGACGTTGGGGAGCTCCGGCACCGGCATCACCGGTGCGGCCACTGGAGTCGCCTCGGGAGCGGAGGCAGCGGCTACCGCTGCAATCGCAGCCGAAAACTCTTTTTCGATTTCCTCAATATAGATTTTACTGACGGTGCTGGAAACAGACTTGGTTTCAGCCGACACCCAATTGCGCGCCTTCAGCAGAGCAAGAAGTTCCTTGCCCTCCATATTGATTCGTCGGGCGAGTTCGTGGATGCGGAGGCTCATTCGTGATCGGTCGGTGTTAGTCGGTGAGTGATCTGGGGACGGGCTCAGGCTTTCGCACCGGCGACTCGTCCAATAATATCCGAAGCTTCTTCGGTCGTGAAACCGGCGCCCACGAGGTCGTCGGCCTCGACTCCCTCGAACAGCTCGAGAGAAACAAAACCTGCCTTGACGAGACGCAGCGAGATGGGCTCAGCGATCCCGAGCGACGCGACCAGCTTGCGCTTCGCATCGCCCTCCGGATCAGCGCCGACGGCACGGAACTCCTCGATATCCAGACGCCATCCGATCAGGCGCGACGTGAGGCGCGCGTTCTGACCTTTGCGACCGATCGCGATGGCCAGATCATCCGTCGCGACTTTCAGCAGAATCCGGTGGGTCTTGTCGTCCAACACGATCTCCCTCGGCACCGCTGGCTTCAGCGCCTCGATGATCATCTCTTTCGGGTCAGCGTAGTATTTGATGATGTCGATCTTCTCGCCACCCAGTTCGCGGACAATGGTCTTCACCCGAGCGCCGCGAGCGCCGACACACGCGCCGACGGGATCCACCTTCGGATCGCTGCTCGTCACGGCAATTTTCGTGCGATAACCCGGCTCGCGGGCGAACGCCTCGATTTTTACCGTACCGTCGGCAACCTCGGTGACTTCGAGCTCGAACAGACGCCGGACAAACTTGGGGCTCGCGCGGCTGAGGATGATCTCGGGACCACGCGGCGTGCTTTGAATTTCGACCAAGAGGCAGCGGATGCGCTCGCCCGGCTGGTATTCTTCGCCCGGGACCTGCTCTTTACCCGGCATAATGGCCTCAGCTTTGCCGAGGTCGACGTAGAGATCGTTGCGTTCACGACGGCGGACCGTGCCAGTGACGATGTTGCCGACCTGATCCTTAAAATCGTCGTAAATCCGGTCCTTTTCGAACTGGCGCAGGCGTTGCATGACCGCCTGGCGCGCCGTCTGCGCGGCAATGCGGCCGAGCGTCGAAGGATCAATTTCCTTTTCAATCAGGTCGCCGATCACAGCGCCCGCCTTTAACGCTTGTGCCTTCTCGACGTGCACTTCGGTTTTAGGATTACTGACGGAGTCAACGACCTTGACCACGGCCCAAGCGTGGAGCTGGCCGTTCTTGGGGTTGATATCAATTTTCAGCTCCTGACCGGAGTTGACACCCTTCTGGGCGGCCGTTTTCAGCGCATTCGTGATCGTAGAGATCATGTCGGCACGTGGAATGCCCTTCTCCTTCTCCATGTATTCCAGGACGGAAAGAATTTCGCTGCTCATAGGTTGGATTTATGGGAAAAAAAAAGCGGGCCAGACGGCCCACCTTTTGAGAGTGGTTGTTAAAGAGGGGCGGAACGTATCGGGCACCCAGAATCCTTGTCAAGCCCAGTGCCCCGTCCGTGCCCCGTCCGTGGAGTGCCGGTCGTCCAAGCGCGTGCGGAGCGGCCTTGCCAACGCCCCGTTTCATGCCGTCAACGCACCTGCGCCAACACTTCGCGAATCACCACCAACGTTCTTTCCAAGGCTCCGCCATTCGCCGCCCGCCACCCTAACGCCGCCGCCGCCAGCGCCTCGCGCCGTCCAGAGTCGCGCATGAGCTCCTGCACCGCTGCCGCCAACGCCGCGGCGTCTGCGACCTCCCACGCCGCACCACGCGCGAGCAGATCGCGCGCGAGCAGGCGAAAATTCCCCATGCCCGGACCGCAGAGAATCGGTTTCCCGAGAGCCGCCGCCTCAACCGGCGTCTGACCTTCCGTGTGGGGGGGCAAACTTTTCCCCACAAACACGATATCGGCCAACTGAGTTATTTTTCTTAGCTCGCCGGTGGTATCTCCCACCAGCACGTCAATTCGGTTTGGGGCCGGACCGTTCGATCGAAAATGATAGCTCAACCCAGCTTTCAGCAACAGCCGCTCGATCTCCGCACGCCGCTCCGCATGCCGCGGCACCAGTATCAGTGAACAGCGCACGCCGCGCTCGCGGGTGAGTCGCAAAGCCCCGAGCATGGCGTCTTCCTCTCCCGGCCAAGTGGAAGCACCGAGCAGCACGAGATCGTCGGACAAGCCCAGTTCACGCCGCAATTCCGCGCGCTCCGAATCGGCGAGCGGCGGGATTTGCACATCCAGCTTAATGTTTCCCGTCATCGTCAGGCGCTCCGCCGGAACCCCTAGCTCGCGAAACCGCGCCTCGTCCTGCGCGGAACAAGGCAGCCATCGGGTGACACCGTCCAACATGAGGTGAGCCGCCGGCGCGAACCACCGCATCCGCTGAAAACTACGGTCGGAGAGCCGCGCGTTGACACAGAGCACAGGCACCTTGCGCATCGCCGCCTGCCGTAGGTGCTCGGGCCATCGCTCGCCTTCCGTCAAAATCACGAGGTCCGGTGCGATCCGTTGCCAAGCCCGCACTGAAAACGGCCACCAATCGATGGGGAAATAGGCGATGCCGGCGGTGCTCCCGCTATAGCGGTCATGCGCGAGACGAAAGCCCGTGCTGGTCGTCGTGGTGAGATAAATTTCCACGCCATCGCACCGCAACGCCTCGATCAACGGCCCGATCGCCAGCACTTCTCCGACGCTCACCGCTTGCAGCCACACGCGCCGCGTGGCCGGCGTTTTCTTCGCCAATCGCGGATGTCCGCCGAAGCGCTGACCAAAATTCTCCCGGTAGCCCCCGCGCCGACGCATCCGCCAGAGATAGGCCGGCGCCATTGCGAGCAGCACAGGTATGAAGAGAAATCGGTAAAACCAAATCATCGCGCGACCACGCCGTATTGGCCAAAAAGCCATCCTCGGCGCAAAGGAAAACGTCTGCCTTCATTTTCTTTGCACCCCATGAGTCCGCTTGCAGTGATCCCCTCATGCGCTTTCCGTTTTTCAAGATCGTCCTGCTCGCATTTTCCTTCGGCCTCGCATTTCCACTCTGCGGGGCGATCCCTTTCGCCCACGAGGGCAGCGATCTCAAGCCCGACCCTGCCGTCCGCTACGGCACTTTACCCAACGGTCTCCGCTACGCCCTTCGCGCCAATGCCGAGCCGAAACAACGCGCTTCACTCCGTCTCCTCATCGAGGCCGGCTCCCTCCACGAAACCGAAGACCAACGCGGCCTCGCTCACTTTCTCGAGCACATGGCCTTCAACGGGAGCGAACACTACGCTCCCGGCACACTCGTCGAATTTTTTCAACGCATGGGCATGAACTTCGGCGGCGACACCAACGCCTCCACCGGCTTCGAGCGCACCCTTTATCTCTTGGAATTACCCGATACGAAGACCCCCACCCTCGCCGAGGGTTTGCGCGTCCTGCACGACTATGCCGGCGGCCTGCTTCTACCGTCGCCCGAAATTGAGAAGGAACGTGGCATCATCCTGAGTGAGAAACGCACCGGCGACTCGGTCGGCTACCGCACCGCACTCGCCACCTATGGATTCCTTTTGGGCGGCTCGCTGTTTCCGCAGCGTTTCCCGATCGGCGACGCCGCGATCATTGCCACAGCCGGGCGCGAACGTTTCGTCGATTTCTATAATACGTGGTATCGCCCGGAACTCATGTCGGTCGTGATC
>Ga0114969_10004740_pt1 | contig 10732 bp, 8 predicted proteins | sample M_130807_MF_Meta_FD_87316 | JGI IMG/M metagenome (GOLD analysis project Ga0114969, IMG submission 87316) | Freshwater microbial communities from Lake Montjoie, Canada to study carbon cycling - M_130807_MF_MetaG | ecosystem: Environmental > Aquatic > Freshwater > Lake | place: Lake Montjoie...
GAGCACCAGGATTACCTGCAGCGGTATCCGAACGGCTACACCTGCCACTTCGTCCGCCCCGGCTGGAAGCTTCCCCGGCGGCAAAAGCAGGCGGGCGCTGCGTAGGGGGCTCTGCCGCAGCCCTCCTTGGTCGGCGCTGCCTTTTTTCTGTGCAAGTCCGGCGCGCTATCACGCCTGTGTGTCGCGCCAAAGCCCTGCGTGGCTGGGCTTTAGATGTGGCACGACCAATGCTAGGCTCCCGCCGCCCAAAGGGAGGATTCTATGGAACAGCAAGTGACGGATCGGAAGAAAATTCCCGCGGAAGCAGTCGAACTGTATTCGCGGTTCATTCACGGCCAGATCGATCGCCGTGGTTTTTTTGACGGTATCACGCGGTACGCGGTCGGCGGTTTGACCGCGACGGCGCTCATCGAAGCTTTGATGCCGAACTATGCGCTCGGCCAGCAGGTCCGCAAGGACGACGACCGCATCAAAGCGACCTACGAAACAATTCAGTCGCCGAACGGCAATGGCTACATGAAGGGCTATTTCGTTCGCCCCGACAGCCAGGACAGCCGCGATGCGATGCCGACGAAATTGCCGGGCGTCATCGTCATTCACGAAAACCGCGGGCTTAATCCGCACACGGAAGATGTGGCGCGCCGGTTCGCCCTGGAGAACTTCATCGCGTTTGCGCCGGATGCGCTTTCGACGATGGGCGGCTATCCGGGTGACGACTATAAGGGCGGTCAGCTTTTCGCGAAGCTCGATGCCGCCAAGCGGACTCAGGACTTCGTTGCGGCGGCGCGTTGGCTGAAGGCCCACCCGCTTTGCAACGGCCAGATCGCCTGCACCGGCTTCTGCTTCGGCGGCAGCATGACCAACAATTTGTCGGTCATTTTAGGCGCCGATATGGCGGCGGTTGCTCCGTTCTACGGCGCGGCGCCGAATCCGATGGACATGCCGAAAGTGAAGGCGGCCGTTCTCGTCCATCACGGCGCGCTCGATAAGATGCTGTCGGAAGCCTATCCGGCCCAGGAAGCGGAGTTGAAGAAAAACAACGTCCGTTACGAAGGCCACATCTATCAGAACTCCGTGCATGGCTTCTTCAACGACGCCACGCCGGAACGCTACAACAAAGTGGCGGCGCAACAGGCTTGGACCCGCACGATCGAGTGGTTCAACCAATACGCCCGCGGCGCGAAGGCTTAAGCCCTCGCTCAGAGCGATGTAACGCTAATGGCGGAGAGCCCATGCTCTCCGCCATTTTTTTTGCGCTTAATCGTTCACCAGTTCGATGTAGCCCATGTGGGTGGACGTATCGCCGGACCACCAGATGCGGTTCGGGTTGGTCGGGTCGAGTTCGATTCGCCGTGCGTCGGATTCCGCGATGGGCAGCGCGAATTCCGTCCAGGTTTCCGTCTTGGGATCGAAGCGGGCGATCTTGTCCGCCGTCTGCTCGACAAGCCAGATCATCTTTGTCCGGGGATCGGGGCGGGGAATATAAGCGCCGCTGCCTTTCGTGGGCGGTTCGAAGAATGTCATCTTGCCGGTCTTCTGGTCGATCTTCACCAGCTTGCCGGTTTCGTGGAAGCCGGCCCACAGATTGCCGTCCCAATCTGTGCCCATCCGGCGGGGAATGTCTTTGCCCGGTGTTGGGAATTCATCGATCTTGCCGGTCTTCGGATCCAGACGGCCGATTTTGTTGGCTTCACGCTCGGCGAACCAGACGCGGCCGTCGCCCGCGACATCCATCCCGTAAGCTCCGGGGTTCTTCGTCGGAATGGGATAGGCGGTGAACTGCTTGGTTTCGATGTTCAGCCCGACGATGCGGTCGCCCGCGGTCGTCCAGACCATTTTGCCGTTCGGGTCCGCGCGCATGAAATTGCCGCTGATCGGGCCTTTGAAATCGGCCGGTACGAGGACCGAATTGAACTTCTGTGTTTTGGTGTCGAACTCCAGCCAACGGCGCGTTCCGCCGATGTCGGCCATCCAGAGGGAATCGCCCGCGCCGCGCGCCGGCGGCCCCATATGGGCCAGCGTTCCCGGCGTCACGCCGAGAACGGGCGGTTTGATTTCGCTGAAGGTGAAGGTCTTGGGATCGAATTTGGCGAGCGCGTAAACATTCAACTCGTTAAGCCAGGCAACGCCACGCGCATCGATCGTGACGTCATGGAACGCCGCGTCGGGATTGGGACCGGCGAAATCCACGGCGATATATTTGGCCGCATCGCCGCTCAGCAGCGTCCTGGACAAGCGCCCGTTCGGAGCGGCGCGGGGTGCATCGACCGAGTAATTCTTGGCGAGATAGTCGACGACGGTCTTCTGCTCCTGATCGGTCAGATCGATGACGCCCCGCTCCTTAATGCGTTCGCGCATCCAGGTGATTTTCTGTTCCCAATTGGCGTGGGACCATCTCTCCTGCGTCAGCCGATGCAGGTAATGGCACTGATTGCATTTGGCTTCGATGATCGCTTTGCCTGGGCCTTCCGGAAGCTTCGGTGGGGCCAATTCGGAATCCAGTTCGTTGCCCGCCACGCGGCCGGGAGTGCGAATCCACCCATTTGCGACCGCCGGCCCTTGTTTGTCTGTCAGTGACAAATCCGCGGTTGCGGGCTTGGCTTCCGTCAAAGAAACCGGCGTGAACTTGCTTTCAAAGCCGTTGCCGACTCCTTGCACGTTGTAATTTCCGGGGGGCAGATTACCGAGCGCGTAGTGGCCTTGCGCCTGCGTCACCGCCATGAAGGTCAGGCGGCGCTGCACATTGGTTAGTTTGACATAGGCGCCCGGAAGCGCCTGTCCCGTCGCGCTTTTCACCACGCCTTCGATGCGGCCCGCGAAACCGTCCGCGCGCGCGGCGCCTACATTCATTGCCAGTGACGCAATCAACGCTGTGCTGCAAAGCAAGCCGGTTCTGAACATCACACTCTCCCTGTGACCGAGCCTAAGTCTGGTGTGGCGGTGTGTTGTTGGTAATGGACCCGCCGACGGTCGCTTATAGCACAAAATCAGGGCGCTGTTTCACCCTGTAGACGGGAAGCGGCTTCAGGCCGTATTCGATCCCGTTATGGATCGTCTTCACGAAATGGCCCATGATTGCCAGGAGAGGTGCGGCTTATGACCAATTCACGGGCTTATTTCGTCAGCTTCCTTATGTCGGTTTCGCTGTTGCTGAACCCGGTGGCGAGCCAGGCAGCCGCGGCGAATGCGCGTCCTTTCCCGATTGTGGAAACGACGATCGACCAGATTCACGCCGCCTATAAAGCCGGACGCTTAACGGCGCACCAATTGGTGCAGGCTTACCTGGATCGCATCAACGCGTACGACAAAGGCGGCCCAAACATAAATTCGATTATCACGCTGAACCCCAACGCGCTGGCCGACGCGGACAAGCTGGACGCGGCCTTTAGGGCGTCCGGCCCGGTCGGCCCGCTGCACGGCATTCCGGTTCTCGTCAAAGATGAGATCGACGTCGCCGCTCTGCCCACGACGATGGGCAGCACGATCTTTCGGGATTACCGTCCGACGAAAGACGCCTTCGTGGTGGACCGGCTTAGAAAAGCGGGGGCGATCATCATCGGCAAGACGACGTTGTCCGAGTTCGCCATCGGCGACACCTATGGCTCGATGTTCGGCGTGACGCGCAACCCTTATGGGTTGGACCGTACGGCGGGCGGCTCGTCGGGCGGTTCAGGGGCGGCATTGGCTGCGAACTTCGCCACACTGGCGCTGGGGGAAGAAACGCTTGCCTCTATCCGGCGTCCCGGCGGGTGGAACGATCTTGTCACCATGCGTCCGACCTCGGGATTGGTCAGCAGAAGCGGCATGTGGGACGGCTATCCCACCGACTTCGCCGCGATGGGGCCGATGGCGCGCAATGTGCGGGACTTGGCCCAACTACTTGACGTGATGGTGGCGTACGATCCCGAAGACCCACAGACCGCGCTCGGCGACGGACAGAAGCAGGGAAGCTATACCCGCTACCTACGTGCCGACGGCCTGAAAGGGGCGCGCATCGGCATCTTGCGCGAGCCGTTTGGGTTTATGAGCGAGCCCGGCTCGGATGACTTCAAAAAGGTCGATGCGGTTTTCGAGAAGAACATTGCCGAGTTGAAAGCGGCGGGCGCCACGATTGTCGATCCCATTGTCATTCCCGATCTGCTGCCTTTGCTCGCCAAACGCGCCGCCGACACCACCGCTTCGGATGAGGCGCTACGTCTTTATCTCGGGCGCAATCCGAACAGTCCGTTCAAAGGCCGGCAGGACATCGCCAATTCGCCACTCGTGGAGCAGGCGTTTCCGGCCAACAAACGCACGCTGTGGACGGCGCCGTTTCAGCCGACCGATCCGGCGAAGTTCGGCGAATATCTGAAGGCGCGCGCGCGGCTGATGACAAATCTGATAAAGGTGATGTCCGACAACCGGCTCGACGCGATCGTCCATAAAACCGTCGAACATCAGCCGACAAAGATTGAGGACGGCATCAAGCCGCCGTTCGTCAGCCAGAAAGGGATTCCGTCGATCAACACCTTCCTGGTCTTCGTATCCACCATGACCGTGCCGTCCGGATTCACCAGCGACCGTCTGCCCGTCGGCATCACCTTTTTGGGCCGTCCGTACAGCGAGCCAGTGCTGCTGCGTCTGGCCTACGCCTACGAGCAGGCGACGCATCACCGCAAACCGCCCGACACGACGCCAGAGCTGAACCGTTAGGCTCCAGGCCACATAGAAATTTTCGCTCATGGGCTGGACGCGAAGGCTTCTCGTTCCTATTCTGTTCCTCGTTAGTTCAGGGACTGAGTCGTGGCGCAAAGGGCCGGCACCGCCGATTTGCCGTTGCATGGCGGGCGGGTGCCGCCGTGGCTGGCGACGCGCATGGCCCGGTTGGGCGCGGTCGTCAACGAAGCCATCGTGCATCATTACGGGCGCGACGAACTACTGCGGCGGCTGTCCCATCCCTTTTGGTTCCAGTCGTTCGGCGCCGTCATGGGTATGGACTGGCACTCGTCCGGTATCACGACGAGTGTCATCGGCGCGCTGAAGCGCGGCCTTGCGCCGCTGGAGAATGAACTGGGTATCCATGTGTGTGGCGGGCGCGGGAAATATTCTCGTCAAACCCCGCACGAACTCATGGCGATCGGTTAGCGCACCGGTTTCGACGGCGCCTCACTGGCCACCGCAAGCCGCTTGGTCGCAAAGGTTGACAGTGCGGCACTACAAGATGGGTTTCAGCTTTATCTACACGGCTTCATCGTCAGCGATGAGGGCCGCTGGGTTGTCGTCCAGCAGGGCATGAACGCCGATACCAAACAGGCGCGCCGCTATCACTGGCTGTCCGAGGGGCTGAAGAATTTTGTCGATGCGCCGCACAGCGCCATCGATGGGCCGTCACAAGGCAACATCATCAACCTCACCGATCACCGGGCATCGGCGTCGCGGTCCAAACAATTGGACCTGCTCGGAACGGTGGGACCGGACGGCATCGTGCGGGAATTCAGCGCCATCGAGGGCTGCGATTCACAGCAGAATTTGTTGGGAAATCCGCAAGCGATGCTGCCCCACCTTCTTATGCTGTCGCATCACGATGTCAGGCCCAACGATGTCTTCATGCGGCGGCTGCATGGCAATCTCGCTGCGGCCAACGCGGCGGCGCCCAAGGACTTCGCCGAACTGTTGCTGACGCCCGGCGTGGGCGCGCGCACGGTGAAGGCGCTCGCCCTGGTGGCTGAGGTTGTCCATGGAACGCCATGCCGGTTCGACGATCCGGCGCGGTTTTCGTTCGCGCATGGCGGCAAGGACGGCCATCCTTTTCCCGTGCCGCTGCGCGTTTACGACGAAACCATCCGTGTACTGAAATCCGCCGTTCAGAAAGCGAAGCTCGGCGCAACGGAGGAACTCGCGGCGCTTCAGCGGCTCGATGACGAAGCCAGACGTCTGGAACGCGTCGCCAGCGGGCCGTCGTTTGAGCGCCTCATAGCAGAGGAACGCGCGCGGTCCGATTCCTATGGCGGACGAACGGTGCTCGACGACAGACGCCCGCCGTGGCCCGCCTCGAGGAGCAACGTACCGTAACGTTCCGCCGCCTACTCCGGCGCGAAGGCGAGCAGGACGTTGCCGGGGATGATCGCGCCGTGGTGCGAATAGCCGGACTGCACGTACAGCATTCCACCCACGACGGTCGCGCCCGCATTGCTCATCGATCCGCCATTGGCTTTGATGCTGTTGACCGTTGTGAAGTCTTGCACCGAATTGAACTGCCAGAGGATTTTCCCGCTGTCCGCCGCATAGGCATAGAACTGGCCGTCCATGGTGCCGGAGAATACCGCGCCCGGAATGGCGGTGACGGCAGCGGCGTGGCTCGGTTTGCACAGCTTGCGGTCGCCGCATGCGGGATTGGGTGTGCTCCAAAGCAAGCGGCCGTCGCTCAAATTCAACGCGGCCATTCCGCCGGAAGCATCGGGCGTTTTCGCATCGAAAAATCCGTTCGGCGCATAAACGCGCTCGCTGTCCACCGCGAGCCCCCACAAAATGCCGCCGCCGCTGCTGCCCTTGCCGGTCTGCTGCTGCCAGATGGTTTTTCCCTGCTGGTCCGGATCGAAGGCCCAGACCATGCCGGACTTGTTCCCCACCACCAGCATGGATCGCCCGCCTGCGTTGACGAGCACGGGAGAAACAGAGAAATCGACATCGGGCGCTTCCGCGTCTGGACACGCGGCGGCTTCGCGGTCCGGCCTGCGGCAGGTCCCGTTCCAGATGTCGTTCTCGGTTTGCTGGCGGCGCCATTTGATTTTGCCTGAGGCCAAATCCAGCGCCAGCACAGCATCGGAATTGGCTGTCGAAGGCGGCGAGTAATTGTTGCCCGTTCCGATATAGAGAACATTGCGCGACGGATCGACGGTCGGGGTGTTCCACACCGGCGCGCCCGACGGACCCACGATGGTTATACCGGCACTGTTCTTCGCCCCGGGGCGGGGCAGCTCATCGATGGTGTAGGTTTTCCAAATCCGCTTGCCGGTCGCCGCATCGAGCGCGAGAACGCTGCCGCGAAAGACGCAGCAGGGATAGCGCGGGTCGGCGACCTTGGCCTCTTCGCGCGAAGACACCGGTACATAAAGCCGTCCCGCATAAAGCGCCGATGCGGCGGTAATTGCTGCTTGCGGATGGTCGTCGACTCTAACCTTCCACAAGATATTTCCCGTGGCGGCGTCGGCTGCGTACATGTTCGCCGCCTGATCGCCGAAATAGGCGGTGAGCCCGCCGCCGCTGCGTTCGCCCAGGACGATGGCGCTGCGAATCCCAGCTTCCACTTCGGTGCGCCATAGGATGCAGCCGCTTTTGGCGTCAAGCGCGAACAGATCGCCTTCGGCATCGCCGACATACATGCGCCCGCCGGCGACGACCGGCTGCGTGCCGCCCGAACTCGCGCCCGGCAGGCCGAATGCCCATTTCAATTTAAGACGCGGCACGTCGCCCGCCGTCAAGCCGGCGGCGTCCGCCGGCTGAAAGCGCGCATTCGAAGGGCCTGCGCCCCAGCCGTTCCACATCGGCACGGTCAGCGAAGCCGCCGTGGTGGCGCCGGCATTGCTGCAGGACGCCGAGGCGGAAATTAATCCCGGCGCGTTCCCTAGCGGCTTGCCCGAGAGGTATTCGGCAAGCGCGCGGCGCTGGGCCCGGCTGCGCTCGGCGGCCTGCCCTTTCATGGCGCCCTTTTCGAGCGCTTGCAGGATTTGCTCCGGGCTCATGCGGCCCAGAACGTCGCGGCTGGGAGCCTGCGTGTTGGCGTTGCCTTCATGGCAGATGGCGCAATAGGTGTTGAAGAGGGCGGGACCCTCCTGCGCCAGCACAGGCGCGGACAACAGCACCGCGGCGGATACAAAACCTATGGCCATTCGCAATGTCATCGCCGTTTCCCTCTGCGCCGTGCCGATGCACGGGTCTTGCGCGAAAGGCGGCATGCTACACATTCTTTTGAGGCCCGCCACGCTTCTTTCCGTTAGTCTATTCTGTGCGACGGCCAAGGGGAGAAAACGATGTTTAGACAGGTGATGTGCGTTGCGGCTTTAGGTTTTCTCGGCTTGGCTTCGGCCGCCCAAGGACAGCAAAAACCGGAAGACACATCGGAGCAGTTCTATATCTCCTGCCAGAACCGCTTTGCGGTCATCTTCCCCGGCGGCGCGCGGCCGATGATGCGGGACATTTCATACGCCACGCGCACGGGCGCAAGCCTGCCGGCGCGGCAATTCTATCTCGAACGCGATGGCAGCCGGTACAGCGTAACGGTCGTGCGTTTCCCGAACGGCTCTGCCGTGGACGAAGCGAGCATCGACTTTGCGGCGCAGACCTTGCGCAAACTCGGCGAGGTGCGCTTTGCGGAGAGCGGCGAGTACGATCCCGGTTTCCCCGGACGCCAGCTGAACATCTTCCAGCCCAACAACCGTCAGCACCGGGCCTCCGTCTATATGGCGGACCATCACTTGGTCATCACCGAGGCGAACGCGCCGGTCGGCGACTTTGCCGCCATCCAGTTCGAGCAATCGATCACGATCATCGACGACAAGGGGGCGGACTTCGACACCAATCCGCCCGACCCCGTTCGCATCATGCCGTGCAATCGCGGGTAGCGCCTAATTGGGCGCTGGCTTCGCGGCGGGTTTGCGTTTCACCGTGAAAGTGACGTCGCCTCCGTGAATTGCGTACCGGATCGAGACTTTCTTCGGACGTGGCCGCGTTCGGTCCGTCCTTATGTCTCCTTACGAACCGGTGGTGTCGGTTTATCTTACAGTTGTTAACCATATTCATCGGCGGGTTGAAGAATTTCAAAGACATAACGTGCTGGTATAAAAATTGCTTGTGTCAGAGTGGGGCACTTTGACATGTCGCGGATCATCTCCGCGGTCATTAGAAGTCCTCGCTTTAGTCATTTCTTCCTAGGGGGACTTCCTTCATGCGTACCACGTTGGCGATTCTTATTTTGTCGGTTGCTGCTAGCCCGGCTTTTGCCTCCGCGAACATTCCTGAGCCGGCGTCCATGACGTTGCTGGGCGTTGGTTTGGCGGGCGCGCTGCTGCTTCGCCGCAGCAAGAAATAAGCGCTTTCCACGCGCCTATCGCTAGTAAATGAGAAGCAGATTCCCGCGATTCATATCGCCGGGGTCTGCTGATCATTCCGCTTAGTAACAGCGTTTTACATTTCAAAACAATTTGCGGTGCAACGCCCTTCGGGGTGCGGCTGCGCCGCCAAATTAATTTGGGCTGACCGCTAGGAAATGACTGTCGATGCAATTGGCTGGGCTTTGGCTGCTGTCCCATTTCGGCGCAGTAGCGATGCCCAATGCGCCTCAAAGGCCGCCAATGCAGCCGGTTTCCTTGGCAGCCGAATTGCATCGCCGCCCCTCTAAACGACGTCGGCTCCGTAATTAGGATAACTTGGGAAACGAACCATGGCTATCAACCCCACCATCAGCATTCGCGTCGACTCCGCCGGATTGGTCACCGGAAATCCGAGCTACTTCGATGTCTCGATTACGGCATCGTCGGACACGGCGGCCTTCGCGCTGGGAAGCGTGGATGGGTGGTGTATTGACCGGGAAGCGGCATTAACGGTCGGAAATTCGTTTACGAACGTCAAAATCTATTCCAGCTATGAGACGGGCATCCTGCTCGCCAATTCGCACTTCGCCGGATTGGGAGATGTGGACGCGGTCACCCCCGCCAATGTCCCCTTCGACAACGCGCACCCGTCCAATCCGTATCTGGAAAATTTGGACATCATCAATTGGCTGATCAATAACGTCCAGATCAGCAGCAGCACCTACACCGCCACGGTCCGCGAGACGGCCATTGGTGGCGGAAACCATGTTGTCGTCCTGCCTTATTACACAATCACCGGAATGTCCGGGCTCTACACCTATGGCGACATTCAGCAATCCATGTGGGAGCTGCTTGGCGATGGTGTTTCCACCACGGACACGTTTCTTGGTCCGTACAGCACAAGCCGCATCACTGACATCGTCAATGAAGGCGTGAACCATGCCGGCTTTGTGCCGCATACTGGCGATAAACTGGCCGTCGTCCTCGACCTGGGTGCCTCTAGGCAGCCCGTCATCATCACGACGCAGGCCGCAGCGCTCGGCGACTATGTTTGGAACGACGTCAATCACAACGGCCTTCAGGATGATGGCAATACGGGTATCGACGGCGCCACCGTGTTGTTGGGCCGTGATCTCAACAATGACGGCGACATCGGCGATACCAACGAACTGATCGCCACAACGACAACTGGCGACAATGCGAACGTCGCAGGGACGCAGCACGGCTATTACGAATTCCTCGGGCTTACCCCTGGACTGGATTACAAAGTCCAATTTGTTATGCCCACGGGCTACGATTCCGTCAGCCCGCGGCAATCGGACCACGTCACGGGGTCGGGCAACAACAGCGACGCCCTTCTGTCCAACACCGTTGTGCTGAAGCCCGGCGAATTCAACAGCACGATCGATGCGGGCTTCTACAAGACGATTGTGCCGGCCAGCCTTGGCGACCGTCTGTGGGTCGACACCAATCATGACGGCATCCAGAACGACGGCGCCACGGGCATCGTCGGCGCGACGGTCACACTGATCGGCGGCGGTGCGGATGGATTCATCGACGGCGTCAACGACACGACCGCGACGACGATCACCGGCTCCGACGGCTTCTACCAGTTCACCGGCCTGACGCCGGGCGTCGAGTATCAGGTGCAGTTCAGCGCCCCC
>Ga0114969_10004741_pt1 | contig 10732 bp, 18 predicted proteins | sample M_130807_MF_Meta_FD_87316 | JGI IMG/M metagenome (GOLD analysis project Ga0114969, IMG submission 87316) | Freshwater microbial communities from Lake Montjoie, Canada to study carbon cycling - M_130807_MF_MetaG | ecosystem: Environmental > Aquatic > Freshwater > Lake | place: Lake Montjoie...
AAAAACATCGCCAGGTTTACGACCGGCTAAGCCAGTACTTTCAGTTAATTGTTCAATAATATTAATAAATTCACGCATAGTTTAGTATTTATCTATAAAAAAAAATATAAAATTCTTGCCCGATATTAAATAGATGTGAAGGAGAAAATTATGATCAAATTTCTAAAAAGTCTATTCGGGATTGAATCCCCGGTAGCAACACCTGCACCCGTTGCAAAAATTGAACCATTAGCTAACACAGTGCCTTATAAAGTTCCCGAACCAGCAGCGGTGACACCGATTCCATTGGTAGTTGAAGCAGCATCGGTGGTAGTAGCTGAAAAAGCACCCGTACAAGCAAAAGCTACAGCAAAGCCTAAGGCTGCTGCAATCAAGGCACCTGCCAAAGCTAAACCTAAAGCTCCAGCTAAGCCCAAAGCGCCTGCAGCAAAGAAGCCTAAGATTAGCATTGCTAAGTAATGAATACGATAGGATTTGACCTAATTAGTGATTTAAATTTATCACCTGAGGATAATTTCAATTGGGAAGGTAAAGCAACTAGTTTATACTGTATAATAGCAGGAAACATTAGTGAAGATTTATACACTATTAAGCAAACTCTGTCGCATTTATCTAAATTCTATCAGGGTATATTCTATACTCTAGGTTCACTAGAATATCACAATACAAGTGATATAGTAAAAAGAACAAACGAAATTCGTAAAACCTGTCATTCAATTCGCAATTTAGCAATAATGCATCATCATGTGGTTGTTGTTGATGGTATAGCTGTTCTAGGAGCGAACGGTTGGTACGGAAATACCGCACATGATGAAGAAACTGCAAGTATACTTGAAGTACATCGTAATGAAGATATATTATACCTTAAAAATACAATTGAACGATTACAAAAACATTTAGACGTTAAACACATTGTAATTGTCTCTAACTCAGTTCCTGGAATAGATTTATACTTTGGTGAGCATCCCGAAACTGTAGATATTCAACTTAATTTAAATATTGCATTAATTGCCGATACTGAAAACAAAGTTTCACATTGGCTGTATGGCACATATGGAAAAGTAGTTGATACCAATATAAATGATATCAACTACATTAACAATAGCAGTTTCAAAAGAAACCCCTATTGGGCTAAACGTGTAGAAATTAAAATTTAAGCGTCGGCTTCAACTTTAATTTGCAACGGAAATCCTTGACTACGGGCTTCAAGGGTAACTTCAATGCCGCGCTGTTCGGCAATTTCATAAGGCAAAACAGCAACAATAGCACTACCCTCATCATGAATATTATGTGTAATTGTTTTTGCAGTATCTTGATTATACTGAAAGTAATCAATTAAACTACCTACGACAAATTCCATACTAGTAACATTGTCATTAATATAAATGATTCTGAACAAAGGTGGTTCAACTAATGCGAGGTTAGGTTTAATCTTGATTTTTGTTTCTGTTTTAGACATATTAGTTACCGGTTATAATTTATAAAAGTGTGTAGTAACTACACACTTCTATTATACTATTTAGCTAGAAGTAATAGCAATTGATCTGGGCTTTTGTTCTTCAGGTACTTCACGTTTTAAGTGAACATTAAGAATACCCAATTCTAAATGAGCATTTACAATCTCAACGTGGTCCGCAAGTTTAAATTCACGACCGAAATCTCTTGCGCTAATTCCATGATGTAGATAGTTAATCTCAGTTAATTCTTCTTTAATAGTATTAGTACCTTTAATAATCAAGGAGTTTTTCTCTTTTATTACTGAAAGATTATCGTGACCAAATCCAGCTACAGCTAAACTAATCATATATTCATCCTCATTGATTTGGACGACATTATATGGGGGATAGTTTGTACTAGTTTGTTGAGAATGCATTCTATGCAAATCGTCAAACATAGTATCAAACCCGATACCAAATTTGTGAAGTGATGGAATGTCAAGGGAACGAAGGTGTAAAGTTTTTGTCATGTTATTTCTCCTTATAAGCAAATATGACTGTGTGAGCCCGACTATCGGCACTCACATATATTTATTCTATCAGAAATACGTAAAAAAATATACTATTTAGGTTAAAATAGTTTTTTGGGAAGACTTTGATCACGCAAGTATTTCTGCCATCTACGTTTAGCTAAACCATTATCAACTTTACGCTGTATTGAAGGTTTAACATATTGTTCACGGTCACGCAACTCCTGTAAAAGATTTTGATCAGTGATCTTCTTTTTGAATTTACGTAATGCTTTTTCAACGTTTCCGTCAGTAACAATAACTTGTCTTCCTTTAATACTCATACTAGTGATTTTGGTTCTAAAACTTGCTCCTTAGTAATATTTATCTCTTTAATGTTATTTTCTCTGTATTTCTTTGTATTAAACATGTGGGGCATCAAAACCTTTTCTATTTCAGTGTGCAATCCACGTGCCCCAGTCTTTAATTTCAAACAATTTTCAACTATTTGCTCCAATGCACTAGGAGTAAACATCAATTTGATATCATCAATACTCAATAGATATTTGTACTGTTCAATATAATTGTTTTTAACTTCAGACAGCACCCGCAATAATTCTTCTTTATTCAAATCTTTAATACTAACAGTAGTAGTGAACCGTCCAATAAATTCAGGAATCATTCCGTATTTTGTCAAGTCATCTGGTGTAACTTCTGTTAGATCACCTTCTAACTTTTTTTCTTTGATATCTGCACCAAAGCCAATAGTTGTACCATTTTTACGATTTCCAATCAAATCTTTCAGCCCAACAAATGCCCCACCTGATATGAATAAAATATTTTTCGTATCAATTTCCAGCATATCACCTCCGGGATGTTTTCTGCCTCCGGAAGCTGGGATACGACAAATTGTACCTTCTACTAATTTAAGTAATGCTTGCTGAACACCCTCACCTGATACATCACGGGTAATACTAGATGATTCACTCTTGCGGGCAATTTTGTCAATCTCATCAACAAACACAATACCTCGTTCTGCTAGTCTAGGATCTCCCCCGGCAGCATTAACTAACATACTAATCATTGATTCAACATCATCACCTACATAACCAGCTTCTGTCAAACTAGTAGCATCAGCAACAACAAAGGGTACTTTGAGATATTTTGCTACCGTCTTAGCAAGCAATGTTTTACCTGAACCAGTTGGTCCAATCAATAATACATTGCCCTTTTGGATATCTAAATCTTTAGGAGGATAGGTAATGCGTTTGTAGTGATTGGCAATAGCCACACTTAGTACCGTTTTAGCACTATCTTGACCAATTACGTGAACATCTAAGTATTCCTTAATACTTGAAGGATCATACTTGATTTCTTCTTCTTTGGGATTAGTATCAACTGCTAAACTTTCATCCACAATAAGTTGAGTACATAATTCAATGCATTCGCTGCAAATTGCAACATCTTCGCCTACTATAAGTTTTTTAACTTTATCTTTATGTGTATTACAAAAAGAACAATAGATTAGTTTATTTTCTGAGGTCATATATTAATTTATCTTTTTGTAGTTTGTTAGTTATTTTTATCAATGACATTTGCTATCTGATACCACAGACACTTCAATTTTATTCGCTCGTTGAATAACGTAGTTGTGGCTTTGGTCAATTGTAGCACGTAATACTCCTGATTCAAATTCATTACCATATAGTGTTAGTATTTTTGGTTCACCAATTCCATAGAAACTTTTTTTACGTCCGTTTACTGAATCAGGAACATAACAAGTCTGGTACAATCTTGCACCAAAATTATCTGAAATCTCTAGCATTATACGTACCTCATTACTACCCAGCATTGCATTTTTGATTTTATTCAATGTGGGAACATCGTTGAACTTGTAAAAATTTTTACTGCCGAATAACAAATCTTTGGGATTCTTTGCCATAATGATTACATTACTTGGGGCAAGATTCAGAAAACCAACTAATCCAACCTTATCTTCAATCAATGTCATAGCTTCGTTCATTGATGCAATATAGTCATAGTTCCACTTCAATGAGTAGGGTACACTGATAACTGCATTGCGATAAACATCAACGCTTAATGTAAAAGGTTTTTGTTCAACAATAAAAGCATTCTTGGGATAGGTACTTAGAATTACATCAAGCATTCTATCACCCTTTTCTTTACTATCTACAAAGGTATTTAGTGCAGCACCTGCTCGTTCACCATTGATTCCTTGAGTAGTTTGACCTGTGTTAAGAACTTGATTAAGCAGCTTACTTTCAGAGACTAATACATCCAATGTGATTTTTATAGTAGAACCATTTTGATTAATATCAATGATTTTGAAATCATCAACAAATCCTGCACTAAACAATGATATATTATCTTTGGTTAATTTATCATTGGTGGCTTGACGCTCACTTAGTACAATTGCCCCTGCTTGTTGTTGCACAGCGGTGCGAAAAGCATTTTCTTTTGCTTGCTCAACGGTAGAACCTTCACCAGAAACACGAATGTATTTGTTGTCAGCTACCGCAATATTCGTAAACAAAAAACATGTTAGTACACAAAGTAGTTGCAGCATGTTTAGTTGCCGAATTTTTTACGCAATGTTTCGGCTGCATTTTCGCTATTTTTATCCCAGCGAATAGTAACAGATACTTCTTGATTACCAACTACTTCTTCGTTGATTTTTATAAATCCTTTAAGGATGGCTCGTGAATTAGTACGAATGGTTTCAGTAAGATTATGCACAGTTTCGTTATTGTTTTCACGCAAACTAATACTAGCAGCTTCCTTGTCAGACATTTCTACGGTCTTGCTATCATTGTTACCTGATTTAACTTTATCACTTGCTTTTTCAAGATTCTTAGCAAGAGTAGAGGTTACTTTAGTAGTAGAAATATCTTTGGAAATGAATTCTGAAACGTGAGAATTGGCTCGCATTTCTGCAACAATTAATGCAGTCTTGCGATTGTTTGCCGTATTACCAAATGATGTAGCAGTCGCAGTAGATTCAATTGATAAAATCTCACATTGATCCGTTTTCCATGGTTTGTACCAAGTACAATTGGTTTCAATTTTGATTTTTTCGCCAACAAATGATGTTGAAAGTTTCTGTGTTTTTACAGGACCTTCACCTTCAGTTTTAGTTGAGGAGCAACCTGTAACTGCGATAGCAATCGCAATAGCTGCAAGTTTAAGTTTCATGGATGACTCCAAGTAGTTATTAATAATAGTATTATATACTAAATTACAATTGATTTCAAGACTTTTTGGTCAAGTATTCTTCAATTTGTTGTCTTTCGGATTCGGACAATAAATCAATATCATATTCACCGCTTTCAATCTTTTGACACAAATACTTGATATATTCTTGGTCGTAAAGATAACTAGTGGATTGTTCTTTGTTAATAACAATCCATCTTGTGCCGTCAAATTTATAAACCTTGTTTGGTAATGAATCCACCCGGACAAAAGTATCACCTTTACTAGCAAGACTAGGAAATACTGACCCAAAACTTGTTTTAGTTTCTCTGCCTGAATCAGCAACTAATTTTATCATATCTGGACGCATACCCAATAACACCTCTTTATGCATATGTTTACCATCAAACATTACATAACCGCCATCCAATTCCTGATAAGGAATAGTATTGGATGCTTCTACTTCAGGTATTTCTTTGAAATTAGGACCAGTTTGTACCCATTCTCCGTCAACTTTAATACCTTCAAAGTTTGGAGCATCATCAATGATTGGTTTGGATAGTTTTATTTCCATGGGTTCTACACCCGTTGTATTATCAAATACATCACACTCTTTATTTGGACAGAACGGACCAATACCAGGAGCATTAATTAAAGGCGTGCCACACTTATAGCAAGGTGCTAATGTAGTATCACTTAACTCTGGTTTATATACTAGAGGACCAACTGATTCAACTCCAGGCGGGGTATGACTACCCCGTGGGGCAAATAAGTATGGATGATCCTTAATGTCAAATTCTTTTTCTGTCTGTTCTTTAACTTGGGTTATCTGATCATCAGTTAGTGGACCATCATCTGGGTCGTATTCTGGTTCTGGTTCTGGTTCAAGTTTTTTGTAACCAGCTTCTGAAATCTTTTCTGTTTCTTCTACTACTGGTTCTTCTTTATCCCAATCTTTACTTGCATTAGCTGCTAATACAAGTGCAATTGCAAGTGGGTCAAATACAATGACAAGTAAAATAATAACCCAACGTACTGACCGTTCTAAAATGTTAGCATCAGGGTTATCCCCATATAGTAATGCTGCTATATATTTTAATGGTCCTACTTCTGCTTCAACCTTGCGTACCTCGGCGGCAATAGGCGCACGGGCATCGTTAAGTTCCGCAATAGACTTCTGCGACTGTAGTATTTCATTTTGAAGGCGAGTACGTTCTTTCTGCTGGGACTTACGCATAGCCACAGCTTTCTCGGCACCTTTTTCATCTGTTGAGCGGCCCAATAATTGGTCCACTCCCTCATCCATCTGTTTAAGTGCCTTACGGTTTGCTTCAATATTTTCTTTTTCGGTTTTGATTTTTTCATCATATATTGCTATCTTAGATTGTACATCGCCTGATGTAACACCTTGATCCATGTGTGCTTTACTTAAGAAACCAAATATACCCATACTTGTAATTAATGCAATAGCTATTACAGCTGGCACTAAGTATAGTTTGAGTAACAATCCAGCACGATGCCAATACTTACGCAACCAAACAGTTGCAGTAATCTTAGCAAGTTCAAGTGCTGACCCCATAATGATAACTGGAACGACAGCCCCGGCAAAGATAGTAGTTAATCCTATAATACTATACCATGCGGCGATAGTACTAAGGGTTAATGCTACTAATAAGGTGAAGTTGGAAAAACTGAATATTCTTTTAAGCATTGCTTATTTAGTGTAAAACGGACTAGTTAAATAGTCATTCAAATAACTGACCGTAAATATCAATAAATTGTTCTAAATTTAGTATTAATTTTTGTGGAATGCCTGGACCTTGATAAGCCAAATAAGTAACACTAGCACCACCACGATGTTCATCTACTTCTCTTACTTGAATTATCTCTATCCTGTTTCCATCTTCAAATGTATATGATCTACCTACTAAAGGATGTGTCATATCACATGACCAAGTACTTGAAAAATCAACAGATCCAATTCTGTTTGATAATCGTTATTACCTAGTCTACGCTTCAACCAGATTGTTTCTAACAATTCTTTAGCATCAAAAGACCCTTCTGAAGGCATTGCCTCACGCTCTTGTAATTCTTCAATTAGATCCTCAGTGTCAAAGTCACCGAGATTAACTTCAACTTCTGTATATACAACTCGTGACATGATTTACTCCAAAGAAATTCTTAATTGACTTTCGTTATAGATGTGCAATGCACCTGCTACTTCTGGCGTAGTACATTCTACAACCACTCTACGTTGACCAGCAAGTGTATCAAATACTGATACAACAATACCGGGCCATTTGTAACCACTAACCTTTTCTACCTTATCACCTACTGCAAATAATGCCATTGTTATACTCCTAATGCATTAGTATATCACTTATCATCACGAAATCTAACGAATCTGGGGAAACGCAAACTGTAAGTACCATCTTGATTTTGAGTAATTACATCACATAAGATTTCACAAGTTTTACCAATAACCATATTCCTGTCACGCCACAAATTATCTCTGTCAGTGTCACTAAAGCCACTACCAACATTGACTGTAATGAACTTGGAATCATCTTCACCAGAACAAACGAGTGCCCCGAGTCGTCCTTTGTTCCTACCAGTACCTTCTTCAACACCGATGACCTCTAAGTCTACTGTAATCGTAGGCTTCCATTTCATCCAATCGGTACTACGCTTACAGATATATGGGGCAGACATTTCTTTAATCATAATACCTTCAAATCCAGCATTAACATTGTCCTTAGCATAACGCTCAAGTTGATCCTTACCTGCTGCGGTATCAAGATCAACCATGATATGAGGCAGTAATTCAACATTGGGCATTTCTTCAACGACTGGTCGCATTACATCAAGTAGTGCGATACGCTTTTTCAAAGGAGCATTCCAATGTCCTCTACGAAAGTCAGCAAGTGGGATAATGTCAAAGATATTGAATACACTATCTTCTGCTTGTGCATCAGTCTTACGGCGTGCTTGTCGCATTAGTTCTTGAAAGGTGTTGCCAATTACTTCACCGTCAAGTACAAAACCCTCATAAAGGCTACGACCCTGATCTACTCCGCTACACGCACGAACTATCTTACTAAATTTAGCACGAATCTGGTCTTCAATGTGAGTAAAGTTTTCAAACACTTTACCATTGCGACTGAAACACATGACAGTAGTATCGCCAAAGTCACTATGAGTAACCACAAACAACGCACGAACACCATCCAATTTAGGCTCTAGACGTTTAGTGCCTTTCATTTCAGGACGACCTTCACTATTGGCTGCTAGTTGACAGCTAAAGATTGGGATTTCATAGTCAGTCTTTTTGCAAATTTTGTTGATAGTAGTACTAGAGATACCTACACGAAGGTCTCTGCGTAATACAGGAGCAAGGAATGTATTCCATTCATCACTATCAAACCGTTCAGCCAAACTCTGAACTGCATCACGGGCAGCATGACCAGTTAACTTGCGTTGGCTAAGTTGATTCATCAATTCATTAAAGTCATCCCAAGGATTTTCTGCATTAATAATTCCAATAGTATTGGGAATTTGTTTAACACCAAATGTTATGTACGGGTTATAACATGCTTTTGCAAATTTCAAAAAATTGATAGCATTGCTACTGCCCAGGACACTTGCCTCTAATGCTTGTAATACTACATCTTCCTTATGAAGACGGCTATCCGATTCGTTTAATTTTGTTATCCATGATGCTGACATTGTTTTTTCCTTTTTAAATTTTTAGTTTGTTATGTGTAGTAGCCTCTACTGCCCTAGATTTACATTCATCTACTACTTCGGGAGGCACATTTTCATAATCACCGAGACTAGCACATTCGTATTCAATTATCACTGAGTTTGGATCGTCGGGTTTCATGCATTCTGGATCAACTTTTATCCAGCATAATGCAACACCCAATCCCAATACACATATGATAATATTTTTTATCATGTTTCTATCAAATTATTCTTTTGATTTTTTAAGATGAGAACCAATTGCTTATTGCGTTCATCTTGTTCTTTACGCTTACGTTTGTCATCCAACTTCTTGTCAATTACCATACTGTCATATTCACGTGCCCACATTACACCTTGCATCCAACTGGCAGCACTTTCTAGTGTGCCAACAAACAATTGTGCATCACGGCAATAGATAGGCAATTCATCACTATTTTTGGGAACCAATGCTACAAGTTCACCGTATATATCATCATGACGGTTATTAGTAAACTTCATTCCAAGTTTGTCGGCACGTTCTTCTAACCTGCGAATTGTTTTAATTGTATTCCAGCCACTCATATTATGCTTTCAGTGTTTCCCAAATATATTTTTTTTCAATCTTATCAACCCACTTGGTTCTGGTATTATTAACATCGTCTACCCAATCTTTTACATTTTCTTCACATCCCCAACTAGCAGATGGAACTTCAGCCGCAGTAACCAACCATTTAACAATCTCATAGATAACATGCTTATTGGCATGATCTGCACTATTTACTGCACCATACAAATTGTTAGTGAGGATGCTTGTAAGAAAACCACCAGGTTGATAACCTTTAAGAAAATAATCATCCACTGCTTTCATCGTATGTGCAGGAATAGCCAAAGCACCTAGTAGGTGACCCTTTTTATCACGATCTGGAAATTCTAGATCACGACCCGGAAACAATGACAATTTGTTAAGCATATTAACCTATTATTGATTGACTTGTTCTTGCACAATGGCTTTTGTTTTGTTCACCCCATTGTCAAGCAGTTTAGCGATACCACTAAAACCTACTGTAGCGACTACGATTCCAAACAATGTTCCAAAAATAAAGTTTTTCATTTTGTTGGTTTAATCCATGTTGACATTACATCGGTTCCGTGTTTTACATCTTCACCGACACCCTTGACTGCTCCCGCTACTGTACTACATCCTGAGATAAAAGTCAATAGCAATATACTCAAACTGTAATACAGTATATTACTTTTCATAAAAAATTCCCATATAAATTAAAGTAAAAAATATTGTTACAAATATAACAAGAAATATCTCAACCCAATACGCTACCGTAAGATTCATTTAAAATCGTCTTCCATTTCAGCAAGTAACAGATTGGCAAACTTTTGACAAAATATATGAAACCAAATTTCATTTAGTACATCGGCAGGCGCACCGGCTCGTTCTACTAGTTTTCTTAATTGTTCATTCATTGATTATCTCCAAAATTAAAGAATTTTTACACGGTTAAGTTGAGTAGTATTGTCACGGTGTGCTTTGACAGTACCATGCAGGTTAACCATCTTGCCCACTTCTAGTTGTTGTTTGTATGCAAAGAATACTACTTGGTCATCACTAGTAATACCAGAACTGTAATGCGTATTCCATTGTTGTGAAAAGATAGTTTTGATTACTTCAATTGAAAGTGATACTTTGTCACCTGCACGACCGATCAATCCGCCGTTAGCGAATGCAATACGCTGATCCACTGATTGACGTTTCATGCCACGCTCGTAACATGAGGGCAGACTTGTAAGTACTGCGATATCATAATTGGTATCAATAGTTTCACGATTCGCAATCAACAT
>Ga0114969_10004742_pt1 | contig 10732 bp, 5 predicted proteins | sample M_130807_MF_Meta_FD_87316 | JGI IMG/M metagenome (GOLD analysis project Ga0114969, IMG submission 87316) | Freshwater microbial communities from Lake Montjoie, Canada to study carbon cycling - M_130807_MF_MetaG | ecosystem: Environmental > Aquatic > Freshwater > Lake | place: Lake Montjoie...
AACCCCTTACCAGCCAACGTCTTCGAAATCGCAGCAGTCAACGTGGTCTTACCATGGTCAATATGACCCATCGTTCCAATATTCACATGCGGCTTCGTGCGCTCAAACTTTGCTTTGCTCATGTCATTTCTCCGTGTTGGATGTCAGTGGGTTGTCAAAGATCGTGAGGAGTAGCGTCGGGTAACAACGGCGCTACAGGACTCTTTATGTTAGAGGTGATGCTGCGAGCCGACAACCCGCAGGAGCACTGTGGCGAACAAGTTCGCCGGGAGAGATCACTCGCCGCGAACGCGCTTGATGATGTCGGTGGCGATTGCGTTGGGTACTTCTTGGTAGCTGTCGAACTGCATCGTGTACGTAGCGCGACCCTGGGTGCGTGAACGCAGGTCGGTGCTGTAGCCGAACATTTCGGACAATGGAATCTGGGCCCGAACGACTTGCGTGTTGCCACGAGCCTCCATGCCCTCGATGCGGCCACGACGGCTGCTGAGGTCGCCCATGACGTCGCCCATGTACTCGTCGGGAGTTACAACCTCAACGCCCATGATGGGCTCGAGCAGAACAGGCTTGGCCATTTCGGCAGCCTTCTTGAATGCCATCTGACCGGCAATCTTGAACGCCATTTCGCTGGAGTCGACGTCGTGATAGGCGCCATCGACGAGGCTGGCCATGATGTTCACGGTTGGGTATCCGGCAAGCACACCGTTGTCGAGCGCGCTCTGGATGCCCTGGTTCACAGGCTGGATGTACTCGCGAGGAACCTTGCCGCCGGTGATCTTGTCGACGAACTTGTATCCGCCCTCTGGGTTTGGCTCGAGGGTGATCTTCACCACTGCGAACTGACCCGAACCACCCGACTGCTTGATGTGGCGGTATTCGACCGACTCGACCTTCTTGGTGATGGTCTCGCGATAGGCCACCTGTGGCTTGCCGACGGTGGCGTCGACGCCGAACTCTCGCTGCATGCGGTCGACGAGAATCTCAAGGTGGAGCTCGCCCATGCCGCTGATGACGGTCTGGTTGGTCTCTTCGTCGGTGCGCACCCGAAAGGTTGGGTCCTCGTCGGAGAGGCTCTTCAAGGCCTTGCCCAACTTGTCCTGATCAACCTTGGTCTTGGGCTCAATGGCCACGTGGATCACGGGCTCAGGGAAGATCATGCGCTCGAGAATGATTGGGTTGGCGCGGTCGCACAAGGTGTCACCAGTGGTGGTGTCCTTGAAACCGAGACCAGCGACGATGTCGCCTGCCATCGCGATGTCGAGGTCTTCGCGCTGGTTTGCGTGCATCAACAAGATGCGGCCAAGGCGCTCACGCTTTTCCTTGGTGCTGTTGAACACTTCGTCACCCTTGTTGATCTTGCCCGAGTACACGCGGAAGTAGGTGAGCTTGCCGAATGGGTCGGCCACAATCTTGAACGCCAGTGCAGCGAATGGGCCATCTTCGTCGGCCTTGCGCTCGATTGGATTTTCGTGAAAGTCGACGCCCTGTGCTGGACGAATGTCGATTGGGCTGGGCATGTAATCGACAACTGCATCGAGCATGGGCTGAACGCCCTTGTTCTTGAACGCCGAGCCGCACAGCACAGGCACGAAGTCGAATGCGAGGGTGCCCTTACGAATGGCCCGCTTGATCTCTGCGATGGTGAGCGTCTCGCCGCCGAGGTACTTCTCCATCAGCTCGTCGTCGCTGGTGGCGATGGTCTCAAGCAACTCTTCGCGGTACTTGTCGGCGATCTCGACCATGTCGGCTGGGATGTCGGTTTCGTCCCACTTGGCGCCGAGCTCTTCGTCGTGCCAAACGAGGGCCTTCATCTTGACGAGGTCGATGAGACCAATGAATGGGGTGTTGACTTCCATACCGCCGGCACCAATTGGCAGGTGCAACACGGCTGGAGTTGCCTCAAGTCGGTCCTTCATCATCTGCACGGTGCGGTAGAAGTCGGCGCCGATGCGATCCATCTTGTTGATGAAGCACATGCGCGGCACGTTGTACTTGTTGGCCTGGCGCCACACGGTCTCGGTCTGTGGCTCAACACCAGCGACCGAGTCGAACACGGTGACGGCGCCGTCGAGTACGCGCAACGAGCGCTCTACTTCGATGGTGAAGTCCACGTGGCCAGGGGTGTCGATGATGTTGATGCGGTGGTTGTCCCAGATGCACGTAGTGGCAGCCGAGGTGATGGTGATACCACGCTCTTGCTCTTGGGCCATGTGGTCCATCGTGGCTGCACCGTCGTGCACCTCACCGATCTTGTAGCTCTTGCCTGTGTAATACAGGATGCGCTCGGTGGTCGTGGTCTTACCAGCGTCGATGTGAGCCATGATGCCGATATTGCGAGTTCGCTCGAGTGGAAATTCGCGCTTTGCCATCTCAGTACTTCTTCCGTTTGCGTCGTGCTAGATCGAGGGAGCAGCAACCGAAGCCGGTCGCAGGCACAGGGAGCAATGCTAACGGCAGGTCTGACGACTCGCACCTTGTGGCGCTGCCGTTCTCAATGGCTCGCGCAGCGGGGCTGACCCAGTCTTCGGGTACCGAAAAACAAAACACCCGCCCGTGAGGGCGGGTGTTTGTAGTTCGTGCTACCGAATGCTTAGAAGCGGTAGTGAGCGAAGGCCTTGTTGCTCTCGGCCATCTTCTGCATGTCGTCGCGACGCTTGACAGCGGCACCAAGACCGTTGGCGGCATCCATGATCTCGCCAGCGAGGCACTCGGCCATGGTCTTCTCACGGCGCTTGCGGCTGAAGTCGACGAGCCAGCGGATTGACAAGGTGCCGGCACGGCGAGGACGGACCTCGACTGGCACCTGATAGGTGGCTCCACCAACGCGGCGGCTCTTCACTTCGAGTGGTGGCTTGAGATTCTCAATCGCACGCTTGAGCGTGGCGATTGGCTCTGCGCCGGTCTTCTCTTCGACCATCTTCAGTGCGTCGTAGACGATCTTCTCGGCGAGGCTGCGCTTACCGTGCAGCATGACCTTGTTGGTGATCTGCGAAACGAGCAGCGAGCGATAGATGGGGTCCGGCGTGATTTCACGACGCTCGGCAGGTCCTTTACGTGGCATGGCGGTTCGTTCCTATTACTTCGGGGTCTTTGCGCCGTAACGGCTGCGGCTCTGCTTGCGGTTCTTCACTCCGGCTGCGTCGAGCGCGCCACGAATGACCTTGTAACGCACACCTGGCAAGTCGCGAACACGACCGCCACGCACCAACACGATGCTGTGCTCTTGGAGGTTGTGACCTTCGCCCGGGATGTAGGCCGTGATCTCGACGCCGCTGGTGAGACGCACGCGCGCCACCTTGCGAAGTGCCGAGTTCGGCTTCTTTGGGGTGTTGGTGTAGACGCGAGTACACACGCCGCGTCGCTGCGGCGAACCCTTGAGGGCTGGTGTCTTGGTCTTTGTGAACTTGCTGCTACGCCCTTGGCGGACCAGCTGCTGAATTGTGGGCACGCGTGAACCTTTCGCGTTGTAAAAAGAAACCTATGCACGCAGCGGAACGCCCGTTGCGTAGGACCCTGCAATGTTAGAGGTAGGTCCCCGATGCGGCAACCCGCGCGGTGCTAAGTTCGCTGACTTTGGGTCTTTTGGTAATTGGGCCCAACAGCCCGCCACGAGCTGTTGAGAGCTTGTCATTCAGACCGAGCGGACTTCGGGCCAATGCTACGTTGCTCGATGTGTCTTCAAACCTGTTCAACCTCGCCGGCCGTAAAGCCTTAGTAACGGGCGGTGGGCGCGGTCTGGGTCGTGCGCTCGCGGTTGGCCTCGCCGAGTACGGCGCCGACGTTGCGATCACCAGTCGCACCGTGGCAGAGCTCGAAGACACTGCCGCTGCGGTGCGAGCTACGGGTCGAGAATGCTTCGTGATACCCGGCGATGCGTCCTCGAAGCCCGACATCGATCGAGTGGTACACGCCACCGCCGAGCACTTCGGTCGTATCGACATTCTGGTGAACAACGCGGGTGTCGATTCCCCTCAGCCGGCACTCGAGTACACCGAGGCCGCCTACGACTTCGTGCTCGACGTGAACCTGAAGGGCTACTTCTTTTTTGCTCAGGCCGTGGCCAAGGTGATGATCACCCATGGAGGAGGCGGCAGCATCGTGTCGAACTCGTCGATCTGCGGCGAAGTCGCGGTAGCGAACATCTCGGCGTACAACATCTCGAAGGGCGGCGTGAACATGATGACCCGCTCACTCGCCCTCGAATGGGCCGTGCACGGTATTCGGGTCAACGCGTTCTCGCCGGCATTCATGGAGGTCTTCATGGCTGGCGACGCCAACGACCACGGCGAAGCTGCCGAACAGGCGATCCTTGATCACACGCCGCTAGGTCGCCGGGGTCGGGCCGATGAACTGGTCGGGCCTGTGGTGTTCTTGGCCTCGGATGCTGCTTCGTATGTCACCGGCGAAGTGCTGATGGTCGATGGCGGCTGGACGATTCACTAGAAAATCAAACGAGCGCAGGTGATCCGAAGACCACCTGCGCTCGTTGAGAACTGAACGGCGAACGCCGCTACGACAATCAGGCTTCTGCCGGAACGTCGCTGTCTGAATAGGTGCCGTGGAGGTTGCCCAACCACGCCGCTGGATCTTCGGTGTCGCTGCTGTAGTACGCCATTGGCTTGTAGTCAGGCGCCGACACTTCGAAGTCGCGGTAGCGCTCCATACCGGTACCGGCTGGGATGAGCTTGCCGATGATGATGTTTTCCTTGAGGCCCAAGAGGCTGTCGCTGCGGCCATCGATGGCCGCCTCGGTCAGCACTCGGGTGGTCTCCTGGAACGACGCGGCCGACAGCCACGACTCGGTAGCCAGCGATGCCTTGGTGATACCCATCAACTCTGGGCGACCCTCGGCTGGGCGCTTGCCTTCTTCGACCATGCGCTTGTTCGTGTCACGGAACACCTTGGCATCGGCACGCTCGCCAGGCAGGAAGCCTGTCTCGCCTGGCTCTTGCACGCCAACGCGGCGGGTCATCTGACGCACGATCAACTCGATGTGCTTGTCGGAAATGCTTACACCCTGATCGCGGTACACCTTCTGGACCTCTTCGACGAGGTACAACTGGGTCTCGCGGATGCCCTTGATCTCCATGATTTCCTTGGGATCGAACGGTCCGTCGGTCACAGGATCGCCTGCATTGATGTCGTTACCATCGATGACAGTTGGGCGGCTGCCGGTTGGCAACACGATCAAGTGCTCTTCACCGGCATCGTCGATGACGGTGATTGGAATGCCCTTGCCTTCGTCTTCGCCAACATGCACGATGCCGCTGGCCTTGGCCAAACGAGCCGAACCACGAGGCGTACGCGCCTCGAACAACTCGACAACGCGAGGCAAACCGCCGGCGATGTCCTTACCGGCCACACCACCAGTGTGGAAGGTACGCATCGTGAGCTGAGTACCAGGCTCACCAATCGACTGGGCAGCGATAACGCCAACGGCCTCGCCGAGTTCGATCGGCTTGCCGGTGGCCAACGAACGGCCGTAGCACAAACCGCAGATACCGAGATCGGCATCGCAGGTGAGCACCGAGCGAACGCGAACGCGGTTGATCTTTGGATCGTCGCGCAACGCTTCCATCTCTTCGTCACCGATAAGGCTGTTCTTGGCCAACACGGTTCCGTTGGTGAGCTTGAGGTCTTGCAACAGCGCACGGCCAAACAGCTTCGCCTCAAGATACGCACGAGTGTTCGCTGTGTCAGGAGTGACGTTTTCGATCCAGACACCGAGTGTGGTTCCACAATCGATCTCACGAATGATCAGTTCCTGAGCAACGTCGACCAAACGGCGGGTGAGGTAACCCGAGTCGGCGGTACGAAGTGCGGTGTCGACCAATCCCTTACGGGCACCAGGAGTAGCAATGAAGTACTCGAGTGTCTCAAGGCCCTCACGGAAGTTCTTCTTGATGGGTCGAGGAATCATGTCGCCGCGAGGGTTGGCCACGAGGCCACGCATGCCTGCGATCTGACGCATCTGGGTCATGTTTCCGCGAGCACCCGAACCAACCATCATGTCGATTGGGTTGAAGCGCTGCGCCTTGAACTCGAGTTCCATGGCCGCCTGAACTTCGGCGGTGGCGTCGGTCCAAATGCGAACTTCCATGTTGCGACGCTCGCCGTCGGTGATGATGCCTCGGCGGAACTGGTTCTCGACCTTGTCGGCCTGCTCCTCGAACTTGTCGAGGATGGCACGCTTGTTCTTTGGCGTCTTGACGTCGTCGATCGACACGGTGATGCCGCTCTGCGATGCGAAGCGGTAGCACACGGCCTTGATTGCGTCGAGTGCGACAGCGACCTCTGACTTGAGGTAGTTGTCAGAGAGACGCTCAACAATGACGCCCATTTCCTTCTTCTTGACGAGGAAGTCGATGTGACCAAACTTAGATGGGTAGCTCTCGGGGAGGGCTTCTTCGAACAGCAAACGGCCAGCAGTAGTGCGGAAGGTGTCGGCAGGAAGCGTGGCGCTCGCCGGGCGACGCAACCATATTGGGGCGTGCAGGTTGAGGCTGCCTTCGTCGTATGCGCGCAGCACTTCCCACAGATGGCGGAAGGTGCGACCGTTACCGGCTGCATCTTCAACCTCTTCGGTGAGGTAGTACCCACCGATGACGAGGTCCTGCGAAGGAGTAACCGTTGGGCGACCCGACGCTGGCGACAAGATGTTGTTGGCGCTGAGCATGAGCACGCGGGCTTCGGCCTGAGCCTCGGCGGACAGCGGCACGTGGATGGCCATCTGGTCGCCGTCGAAGTCGGCGTTAAATGCGGTACACACCAGCGGATGGATCTGCAGGGCCTTGCCCTCAACGAGCACCGGCTCGAATGCCTGAATGCCCAAGCGGTGAAGCGTTGGTGCACGGTTGAGCATGACTGGGTGTTCCTTGATGACGTCTTCGAGGACATCCCACACCTGCGGACGACGACGCTCGACCATGCGCTTGGCGCTCTTGATGTTCTGCGCCAACTCGAGGTCGACGAGACGCTTCATCACGAACGGCTTGAACAGTTCGAGTGCCATCAACTTAGGCAGGCCGCACTGGTGCAGCTTCAGCGTTGGGCCGGCCACGATGACCGAACGGCCCGAGTAGTCGACGCGCTTACCGAGCAAGTTCTGACGGAAGCGACCCTGCTTGCCCTTGAGCATGTCGGACAATGACTTGAGCGGGCGGTTACCTGGACCAGTCACTGGGCGACCGCGGCGGCCATTGTCGAACAATGCGTCGACTGCTTCTTGCAGCATTCGCTTTTCGTTGTTGACGATGATCTCAGGAGCGCCGAGGTCGAGCAGTCGCTTGAGGCGATTGTTGCGGTTGATGACGCGACGGTAGAGATCGTTGAGGTCGCTGGTGGCGAAACGGCCACCATCGAGCTGCACCATTGGGCGCAGTTCTGGTGGGATCACCGGCACGACATCGAGAATCATTGCCTTGGGATCATTGACCCGACGACCACTTTCGTCGCGCTTGTTGAACGACGTAACGATCTTCAGACGCTTGATGGCCTTTTGGCGGCGCTGTGCGCTGAGTGGCTTGCGGCCGCCTTCTGGTGGATCGATGGCCTCGCGCAGCTTGATCTCTTCGACGTCGAAATCGATGCGATCGATGAGCTGCTTGATGCTGTCTGCACCAGTGCCACCCTCGAAGTAGTCGCCGTAACGATCGCGCAGCTCACGCCACAGCATCTCGTCGTCGATGATCTTGCGGCTGTGGATGTCTTTGAACTCATCCCACGTGCGCGAGAGCAGATCGAGCTCTGATTCGTAACGATCGCGCAGCATCGCCACTTCTTTTTCGGCGACCTTGCCACGTGCCTTGACATCGCTGTCCTTGGCGCCTTCGCCCTCGAGCTTGGCGGCTTCGTCTTCGAGTTCTTTGTAGCGACGATCGATCGCGACTTCCATTTCCTTGCGGATGGCATCGCGCTCTTCGAGGTACTCGGCCTCGAGGTTTGACTTGTCGGCATGACGCTTGTCGACATCGACCCAGGTCACCAAGTTGGCTGCGAAGTAGATGACCTTCTCAAGCTGCTTGGCCTTGAGCTCTTCTTTGGTCTCGACGCCGGCGAGCAGGTATGCCAACCAGCTACGGGTACCGCGCAGGTACCAGATGTGCACCACTGGCGCAGCAAGCTCGACGTGGCCCATGCGCTCGCGGCGCACCTTGCTACGCGTGACTTCGACACCACAGCGCTCGCAGATGATGCCCTTAAAGCGCACCCGCTTGTACTTACCGCAGTAGCACTCCCAGTCGCGTGTTGGTCCGAAGATCTTCTCGCAGAAGAGTCCGTCCTTTTCAGGACGCAACGTGCGGTAGTTGATCGTTTCGGGTTTCTTCACCTCACCGTGGGACCACTGTTTGATCTGGTCGGCAGTTGCCAAACCGATCTTCAACTGGTCAAACATGTTTACGTCAAGCATCGTTCCCTGGCCTCGTCTCGTGTCGTCTCGTTCTAGTTCTTGCTCAGTACGCGCGCTCGCGGCGTGCAGCACGCTCGCGGTCGTCTTCGTCGGTGCCGCGCTCTGGGCGGCTGATGTCGATGCCAAGTTCTTCGGCGGCACGGAACACGTCTTCGTCCATCTCGCGCATTTCGATCTCGCTACCGTCGATAGCAAGGACCTCAACGTTGAGACACAGCGCCTGCATTTCCTTCATGAGAACCTTGAAGCTCTCAGGAATGCCGGGCTCTGGGATGTTGTCGCCCTTCACGATGGCTTCGTACACCTTGACACGACCGAGCACATCGTCGGACTTGATGGTGAGCAGTTCCTGCAAGCAGTACGCCGCGCCGTAGGCCTCGAGAGCCCACACTTCCATCTCGCCGAAACGCTGGCCGCCGAACTGAGCCTTACCACCAAGCGGCTGCTGGGTGATCATGCTGTATGGGCCGGTTGAACGGGCGTGAATCTTGTCGTCGACCAAGTGGGCGAGCTTCAAGATGTACATGTAGCCAACGGTGATCGGGTTGTCGTACAACTCGCCGGTGCGGCCGTTGTACAACGGCGTCTTGCCGTCGATCTGGATGAGGCGCTTGCCGTCGACGCTCTCTGGGTTGAGGTTCGCCAAAATGCTCTGGATGGTGGGGTGCTTTCCAGCGGCTTCTTCTTCGTCCCAGTGGGCGCCATCGAACACTGGCGTTGCAATAAATGTGCTCGGCTTGGTGTTCGGGCGGGTCTTGGTCTCGGTGCCGCGGATGGGCACGTCGCCAACGGTGACGTTGTTCTTCACGTCGTTCCAACCCCAACGGGCGCAGTAGCCGAGGTGAGCCTCGAGTACCTGGCCCACGTTCATGCGGCTTGGCACGCCCAATGGGTTGAGGATGATGTCGACTGCGGTGCCATCGGACAAGTACGGCATGTCTTCGATCGGAAGGATCTTGGAGATAACGCCCTTGTTGCCGTGACGGCCAGCGAGCTTGTCGCCAACGCTGATCTTGCGCTTTTGGCCAACATAGACACGCACGAGCTGGTTCACGCCTGGTGGCAACTCGTCGCCATTTTCGCGGGTGAACACCTTGACGTCGATGACCTTGCCATTTTCGCCGTGGGGCACCTTGAGGCTGGTGTCGCGAACTTCGCGTGCCTTCTCGCCGAAGATGGCCCGCAAGAGGCGCTCTTCAGGAGTGAGCTCGGTCTCGCCCTTTGGCGTGACCTTGCCGACGAGCACATCGCCCGGGCCGACCTCGGCGCCAACGCGGATGATGCCACGGTCGTCGAGGTCGCGAAGGATGTCCTCGCTGAGGTTCGGGATGTCACGAGTGATTTCTTCGAGACCAAGTTTGGTGTCGCGAGCATCGACCTCGTGCTCTTTGATGTGGATCGACGTGAGTACGTCGTCTTTCACCAAGCGCTCGCTGAGGATGATGGCGTCTTCGAAGTTGTAGCCCTCCCATGGCATCAGGGCCACGAGCAGGTTCTTACCAAGCGCCAATTCACCATGATCGGTTGATGGGCCGTCGGCGATGATGTCGCCCTTCTTCAGCTTGGCGCCCTCGGCAACCCGCACGCGCTGGTTGATGCACGTGTCTTGGTTGCTGCGACGGAACTTGGCCAGTGGGTAGACCTTCTTACCGAGGGTCTTGTACTGAACTGTGACGCTCTCACCGCTGACTTCGATGACATCGCCATCTTCGACAGCCTGAATCAGGTCGGCTGCGTCGCGAGCGGCGCGGGCCTCGATGCCGGTGCCGATGTATGGCGCCTCGGCACGAATCAGTGGAACGGCCTGGCGCTGCATGTTGGCACCCATCAGGGCGCGGTTTGCGTCGTCATGCTCGAGGAATGGAATGAGCGCAGTTGCGACCGACACGATCTGACGTGGCGAGACGTCCATGTAGTCGACCTCGGTGCCGGGCACGAACGCAATGTCGGTGGTGGCACCGAAGAAGCTTTCGGCTTCGAGCATCTTGCGCAGGTCGTCGAGGCTGGCTGCCTGAGGCGAACGGCGCACGAGCACCTTGGGGTCCTTGAAGGTTCCGTCGGCGTTGATAGGCGTGTTGGCCTGAGCAACGACGTAGTTCTCTTCTTCGTCGGCCGCCATGTAGACGATCTCGTCGACGACGACGCCGTTGACAACCTTGCGGTATGGGCTCTCGATGAAACCGAACTCGTTCACTCGGGCGAACGTGCTGAGTGCACCAATCAGACCAATGTTTGGACCTTCTGGAGTCTCGATGGGACACATACGGCCGTAGTGGCTGAAGTGAACGTCGCGGACTTCGAAGCCGGCACGCTCGCGGCTCA
>Ga0114969_10004744_pt1 | contig 10730 bp, 10 predicted proteins | sample M_130807_MF_Meta_FD_87316 | JGI IMG/M metagenome (GOLD analysis project Ga0114969, IMG submission 87316) | Freshwater microbial communities from Lake Montjoie, Canada to study carbon cycling - M_130807_MF_MetaG | ecosystem: Environmental > Aquatic > Freshwater > Lake | place: Lake Montjoie...
ACGTCCACTCGAGCCCCTCGTGCGACCACGCGTCGGCGAGATCGGGCACGAAGCCGCCGTCGTCGCCCGGGCGGGTGAGCCCGCGGAAGACGAGGTCGGTCACCTGGGCCGAGGTCGCGTCGAGCGCGGTGCGCGGGTCGAGCGAGGTCGGGGCGGTCTCGATCCCGATGACGAGGTAGTCGGCGCGAGGTGCGGGGACACCCTGGCATCCGGCGAGCAGCAGGCCGCCGAGTGCTGCCACCAGCGGACCCAGGCGACGCCACCCCGTGCATCGCCCCGGGCCGCCCACCGGTGGCGTCACCGGGTCGTCGCCGCGCGGCCAGCGCCGGGCCGTCTCCGCGCATAACTCCACATCCAAATTACATTGACGCGAGGCGCTAGGGCCTGCTACGGCAGATCGGAGGTCGAGTGGCCTCGGGCTGTGCCCGACGTCGCTCCGGCGCGGGGTTGTTGGAAGGTGGATGGGGTCGGCGGCGCGGGGTGGACTCGCGGGGGCCGGAGCCGGGAGACGCGGATGCAGATCGAATTCGCCTCTGGAGACAGGTCGACGGCCGGCACGCGCCGCAGAGGCGGCCGAAACCGCTTGGTTGCGCTGCTGACGACGATCGTCGTCCTGGCCGCCGTTTCGAGCGCGAAGGCCCGCCCCGAGGACTTCCCGCGGCCGGTCAAGCTCCGCCCCGCGATCGAGTTCTGGAAGCGCATCTTCGCGTCTTACTCGAACCACCAAGTGGTGGTGCACGATACGCTGTACCTCGGCAAGGTGTACGAGGTCGTCGACTTCCGGGACTGGTACCAGGTGGACGGCTCGGGCGAGTCGACCGGGACGGATGTCCTCCGCAAGGCGAGAGTCGAGGAGGCCAAGGAGCATGCGCGGTCGGTCCTGCTGCGGCTGCATGCGCTGGGTCCGAATCCGGATCCCGCCCAACTCGGCCCCGACGAGCTGCGCGTTCAGGCAATGTTCGCCGACGTCTCCGGACCAGACAAGTACATGGACGCGGCCGACCGCCTGCGCACGCAGGCGGGATTGCGCGAGAACTTCTACCGCGGCCTCGCCCGGCAGAGCCAGTACATCGACCAGATGGAGGAGATGTTCGCGACGCGTGGCCTGCCCGTGGAGCTGGCCCGGCTGCCGCTCGTCGAGTCGACCTTTAACGTGGAGGCCTACTCCAAGGTGGGCGCGGCCGGCGTCTGGCAGCTCATGCCCAGCACCGGCCGGCAGTATATGCGGGTCGCCAACGACGTCGACGAACGTCGGGACCCGATCCGGGCGACCGCGGGCGCGGTGCGGCACCTCGCCGGTGACCATGAGGCGCTCGGCTTTTGGCCGCTCGCGATCACTGCCTACAACCACGGCCGCGGCGGGGTGGCACGGGGTGTGGAGGAGGTCGGGTCGAGCGACATCGGCGAGATCGCGACCCGCTACCACGGCCGCGCCTTCGGTTTTGCCTCCCGCAACTTCTATGCCGAGTTCGTCGCGGTACTCGAACTGATCGACATCGCGAGGCCGCATTTCCGGCCGCTGCGCGATCCGGCGCCCATCGACGCGGTGGAGGTCCGGCTCGACGCGCCGATGCGCCTCGCGACGGCGGCCCGCCTGCTCGGCGTGAGCAGCGACCACCTCGAGGGGTTCAACCCGGCCCTCATGCCGGCGGTGCGCAGCGGTTCGGCTGCGATGCCTGCCGGCTACGTGCTGCGCGTACCGGGGAGTGCATCGGAATCCGTCGCCCAACTGCGCCGCGCTCCGGCGGAGGCCGCTGTCCAGATCGCGACGGCGCCTCCGCCGCAGCCTGAGTTGCGCCGGGCGGTTCGGACAGAGCCCGAACTGCGGCGCGCGACCGAAACCCAGCGTCCACCCGAGCCGGTCCGCGAAGCCGAGCGCAGCGCGAACGATCGCCCCGCCGTGCGCGATGTCGCCGAGAAGCCGGTCGGTCCCGGCCCAGCGAAGTCCGATGCAAGGGAGGAGCCCAAGGTGGTCGTCCACCGGGTGACGCCAGGCCAGACCCTCTTCGCGATCGCCCGCCGTTACGGGACGACCGTCGCCCTGATCCAGGGCATGAACAACGTCCGGGGCGGGGTCCAGGCCGGGCAGATCATACGGGTTCCGCGCAGCGAACTCTGAGGCTGGTCCGGCCACGCCGATCTCGCCAGGACGCGGCCCTGGCGCTATAGTCAGGGTGGTCCAGGTACGCCGCCCATGCAGAACGTCCCCGTTTTTCTGACCGTTGCCGATCGCGCTTGCGTGGTCATCGGGGGCGGTCCGGTCGGCACCCGCAAGGCGCGGATGCTGCTGGACGCCGGGGCGCGGGTGACCGTCGTCACGCCGCAGGCCACCGCGGAGCTTGAGCATCTCGCGCGCGAGTGCGGTGCCCTGCGCCTGCTGCGGCGCGATTACCGCCCGGGCGATCTCGCCGGATCCTGGCTCGCGTTCGCGGCGACCGGAGTACCCGAGGTGCAGGACCAAGTCGCCACCGACGCCGAGCGGGAGCGCATCTGGTTCAACGCGGTCGACGAGCCCGCGCGGTGTTCCTTCATCACCCCGGCCGTCGTCGAGCGCGGCCCGATCGCGATCGCGGTGAGCACCGGGGGGGCGAGTCCGGCGCTGGCCGGCGCGATCCGCCGGGATCTCGACGCATGGCTCGGCCAGGAGTACGAGCAGGCCGTTCGCCTGCTCGGGGAGTTGCGCGACAGCCACGAGCCCGGCGAGGAGCGGCAGCGTGCCTTTCTTTCGCTGATCGATCGCGGGCTCGTCGCGGCCCTTCGCGAGGGCGACGGCGAGCGCGTGCGAGCGATGGCCGACGACGCGTTCGCACAAGTTCCGCGTCGAGCGAACCCGACCACCGGTGGGGTGGCCGGATGAGCGGCCGGGTATCCGGGTCATGAGCGAGAGCACGCTCCTCCACGCGAGCCTGCTCGCGTACTTCTGCGCGACGCTTGCCGCGGGGATCGATCTGGCGCAACCGGGTGCCGTCTCGCGGCGTGTCGCTTCCTGGTCGATGGCGCTCGGGTTCCTGTTGCAGGCACTTGCCATCGCCGCCCGCTCCCGCGAGATCGGAACCATCGCCGTCTCCAGCTTCGCCGAACAGGCCGCGTTCTTCACCTGGCTCGTCGCAGGCATCTACCTCGCTGTGGCGCGACGCTATCGGCTCGCGGTGCTGGGGGCCGTGGTGGCAACGATCGCCTTCGTCGGCGCACTGATGGCCCTGGTCGACCACGGCGGCGTCCGCGATCTGCCGCCCGGGCTGCGCAGTCCCTGGCTTCCGGTGCACGTCGGTCTGGCCTTTCTCGGCAACGCCGCGTTCGCGTTCGCCTGCCTCGTGAGCGGCATCTACCTGTGGCAGGAGCGGAAGCTGAAGTCGCACAGCCTCGATCCCCGCATGCGCGGCTTGCCCTCGCTCGAAACGCTCGACCAGGCGAACTTTCGATGCCTCATCTGGGGCTTCGTCCTGCTCACGCTCAGCATCCTGAGCGGGGTTCTCTGGGCGGAACTCTCGTTCGGGCGCCTCTGGTCCTGGGAGCCACGCACGCTCTGGACGACGGTCATCTGGAGCCTCTATGCGCTCCTCCTGCATGGCCGGGTCACGGTGGGCTGGGGCGGACGTCGCGCCGCGGCGCTCACGATCATGGGTTTCCTCGTCCTGCTCGTATCGTTCATCGGGGTCAACGTGCTCGCCCCGGGACGCCATGCGGGGAGTTTCGGATGAGTGGCGGCGCTTCTCCGAAGGTGCGTCGGCTTCGACCCGGGGGAAATGCGGCGCCCGAGCTGGAGTTCTGGGTCGTGGGCATCAGCCACCACACGGCCCCAGTGGCGCTGCGTGAGCGGATGGTGTTCTCCGCCGACACGATCGCCGCCGCGGCCCAGAGGCTCGTTGCCGGTAGCCCGACGCTGGTCGAGGCGGTCGTCCTCTCGACCTGCAACCGCGTGGAGATCTTCGCGATGGCGCATCGCGACGCGGACGTGGCCGGGACGGTGGTCGAGTTTCTCGGCCGTGAGCACTCGATGCCACCCGCGCTGCTCGAGCAGCACCGCTACTTCCACCGTGGCCGGGCCGCCGTGCGTCATCTTTTCCGGGTCGCTTCGAGCCTCGACTCGATGATGGTCGGCGAGCCACAGATCCTCGGCCAGTTGAAAGAGCAGTACCGCTGCGCCTCGGAGGACGGCATCGCGAAGGACCGGCTGCGGCCGTGTTTCGAGCGCGCCTTCCGGGTCGCCAAGCGGGTGCGGAGCGAGACCGGCATCGCGAGTAAGGCGGTTTCGGTGAGTTCTGCCGCGGTCGACCTGGCGCAGCGGATCTTCGAGGATCTGGGCGACAAGACCGCGATGATCGTGGGTGCGGGCAAGATGAGTGAACTCGCCGCGCGGCACCTCCAAGGGCACGGGATCGCCAGCGTCATCGTGACCAACCGCTCGTTCGACCGTGCGGTGGAAATGGCGCGCGGTTTCGGCGGCACGCCGGTACCCTTCGAGCGGTTCACGCAGTATCTGCACCTCGCCGACGTGGTGATCGGCTCGGTTGCGGCGACCGGGCACATCCTCGGCTCCGCCCAGATGGCGGAGGTCATGAAGGCCCGCCGCCGCCGCCCGATGTTCCTGATCGATCTCGGTGTCCCGCGCAACTTCGACCCGGCCATCAACGACCTGGAGAACGTCTACCTCTACAACATCGACGATCTCTCGCGCGTGGCCGACGAACATCGCGCCGAACGCGAACACGAGGCGATCCGGGCGGAGGAGATCGTCGAGGAGGAGACCGAGCGTTTCTGGCGCAGCCTCCATGCGCGTGACCTAACCCCGACGATCGTGGCGCTGCGCGGGCGACTCGACGAGATTCGCCGCGCCGAACTCGACCGCGGACTATCGGCCCTGCGCAGGCTGGAGCCCGAGGAGCGCCGTGCCCTCGAGGCGATGACGACCGCTATCGTCAACAAGATCCTGCACGCCCCGATGTCGATGCTGAAGGCCCTCGCCAACGAAGAGGATACCGAGACGGCGGCCGAGGTTGCCGAGATGGTGCACCGGCTCTTCGCGCTCGAGCAGCCCACGGGGCCGGGCGGGGCGGTCAATCCGCGCCTGCTCCGAGAGGACGAGAGCGGTGGATGACGGGCGCCCGGCCCGGCCGGGCGCGGCGAGGCTGCGGCTCGGGACGCGCGGCAGCGCTCTCGCGCTCGCGCAGAGCGGGGCGATCGCCCGCTGCGTCGAGGCGCTCGGCATCGTGGTCGAGACCGTCGTGATCCGCACCTCGGGGGACCGGCTGGCCGACATTTCGCTCGCCAAGGTCGGTGGCAAGGGACTTTTCCTCAAGGAGATCGAGGAGGCGCTCGCGGCGGGCGAGATCGACTTCGCCGTTCACTCGATGAAGGACGTGCCGGCGGAGTTGCCCTTCGGCTTCGCGATCGCCGCCGTGCCGCTGCGCGAGGACGTGCGCGACGTCGTCGTCGCGCGCGAGCCGCGGTCCGGGGATCCACTGGTCTGGCTGCGGCCGGGCGCGCGGGTCGGTACGGGAAGCCTGCGTCGACGGGCGCTGCTGCGCGCCGCGCGACCGGATCTCGAGGTCGTCGCGATGCGCGGCAACGTCGACACCCGACTGCGCAAGCTGCGCGACGAGGACTTCGACGCGATCGTGCTTGCGGCCGCGGGCCTGAGGAGGCTCGACCTGGACGTCGGTGCATGCGCGCTCGACGTTGACAGCTTCCTGCCCGCACCCGGGCAGGGCGCGCTCGCCCTCGAGACGCGTGCCGACGACGAGCGCGCGGCGTCACTCCTCGCACCGCTCCACGACGAGGCGGTCTGGGCGGCTTGCGAGGCGGAGCGCGCATTTCTGCGCACCCTGGGCGCGAGTTGCCAGGTGCCGGTCGCGGCCCATGCGCGTGCGACCGTGCCGGCCGGCTCGATGCGCCTCGACGGTCTCGTCGCCAGTCTCGACGGCCGGACAGTGCTTCGCGATACAGTCGCGGCGACGGTCGAGGACGCCCGCTCGGCGGGAGAACGGCTCGCCCGGACCCTGCTCGCGCGCGGGGCGAGAGCCGTCCTCGACGAGGCGGAGCGCGAGGTCGGTTCGGTCTGAGCGCAACCCGGCGCGGTGCGCTTCAACGGCCAGCGTCGAGCGCTTCGACCGTATCGATGACCAGCACGCGGCCCCGGTTGCGCTCCCAGAGCCGACCCCGCACCATGACGTGCTGGGCGATCAACTCGCGCGCCGGCTTGTTCGGATCGCTCGCGACCTTGTCGCCGGCGAGGGGGTAGAGCCTGGCGGTGTCGTCCTCGAGGATCCCGAGGCTGCCCCCGTGCGCTATGCAGGCGGTCGCGCAACTGCGATGCGCCTCGCCGCGGCTTCCGTCGCGCAGGTAGCAATCGAGATCCACCACTTCGCCGCGGATCTCCACTTTGACCCCGGTGGCCCGCGGTACGGAGGCCCCTGCCTTCGCCGCAGTCCGTGCACCGCGGGCGACGGCCGCCGTCGAGAGGATTGCCGCGACGAAAAGGAGGATCGGGATGCGCGTCATGGTGGTCGGGTCTCAGGTTAGCCCCGGGTGAACCGGTGCGACAAGCGTCGCATGCGACGCCGACGGTTGCGGGCCTCCCGGGTCGGCGGTAGGTGTCGCCCGGTGGAGGGGATCGTCTACCTCGTGGGCGCAGGCCCCGGCGATCCCGGATGCCTGACGCTACGCGGGCGCGAATGTCTGGCTCGTGCCGACGTCGTCGTCTACGACTTCCTCGCCAACGCCGACTTGCTTCGCTTCGCGCCGGACTCCGCCGAGCGCGTGTTCGCCGGCAAGCACGGCACGGGGCGCCACCTGCTCGAACAGGAAGAGATCAACGAGTTGCTGGTGCGACTCGGGCGCGCAGGTCGGACCGTCGTGCGGCTTAAGGGGGGCGACCCCTTCGTCTTCGGCCGGGGCGCCGAGGAGGCCGAAGCCCTGAGCGCGGCCGGCTTGTGCTTCGAGATCGTTCCCGGGGTCTCGGCGGCGTTTGCCGTGCCGGCCTTCGCCGGGATCCCGGTGACTCATCGCAACTGGGTCTCGGGCGTGACGGTTCTCACCGGGCATGAGGCGGGCGCGCGCTCGCGGGTCGATTGGGAGCGCGTCGCGCGCGCGGGTAACACGATCGTGCTCCTCATGGGCGTGACGCAGATGCGCTCGAACCTGGCCCGGCTCGTCGACGCGGGTCTTGCCGCCGACACGCCGGCCGCGGCGATCCGCTGGGGTGGCACGCCACGCCAGGAGACCGTCGTCGACACGGCTTCCGGCATCGCCGAGGTGCTTGAGCGCCGGGGCCTCCGTCCGCCGGTTACCGTCGTGCTCGGCCCCACGGTTCGTCTGCGCGAGACGATCGCCTGGTTCGAACGACGCCCACTCTTCGGGCGACGGATCGTGGTCACGCGTGCGCGCGCCCAGGCCGGCCGCATGAGCGCTCTGCTCTCCGAGGCGGGCGCGGACGCGGTCGAGATCCCGGCGATCGAGATCACCGCACCCGACTCCTCCGCACCGCTCGATACGGCTCTCGACCGGCTCGGGGAGTACGATTGGGTGGTATTCACGAGCGTGAACGGCGTCGAGCGTTTCGTCGCTGCCCTCGACGCGCGCGGCCTCGACATCCGCTCGATGCACAGGGCGCGGCTTGCCGCGATCGGACCGGAGACGGCGCTCGCAATCGAGCGACTGCACCTGAAACCCGACGTCGTGCCGCTCGACCATCGCGCAGAGGGCCTCCTCGAGGCGATGTGCGGCGAGTCCCTCGCGGGGGCGCGGGTGCTGCTCCCGCGCGCGGCCGGGGCGCGCGAGATCCTTCCCGGGGAACTCGCGCAGGCGGGGGCGCGGGTCGACGAGGTCGTGACCTACCGGAGCCGCCGTCCCGCGGCGAGCGTCGAGCGGCTGCGCGAGGCGCTCGCAGAGGGGCCACTCGACGCGGTCGCGTTCACTAGTTCGAGCACCGTGACGGGTTTCCTCTCGCTTATCGACGAGGTCGACCCGGCGGGTGGACGTGCCCGGTTGCGCGGCGTCTGCGTGGCCTGCATCGGTCCGATCACCGCGGCGACGGCGCAGCGGGCCGGACTCGACGTGTCGGTCTCGGCGGATCCCTACACGGTGCCTTCGCTCGTTCGGGCGATCGCCGACCACTTCGGTGCGCTTGGCGGCGCGGTGCGCGCGGAGAGTTCCGCTCGCGGGGAGGAGTCGTAATGTCTGGAAACTTTCCCGCGGTACGCCCGCGCCGACTGAGGACCACGGCCCGCCTGCGCGGCGTCATTCGCGAGACCCGGCTCTCGCCGGAGCAACTCGTCCTGCCACTCTTCGTCGTGCCCGGCGAGGGCAAGTCGGTCGAGATCGCCTCCATGCCGGGTGTCCGGCAGTGGTCGGTCGACAGGGTGGGCGAGGAGGCGGCACGGGCCTGGCAGGCGGGTGTCCGTTCGGTCATCCTTTTCGGCCTGCCCGAGGCGAAGGATTCGACCGGGAGCCACGCCTGGCGCGAGGACGGTGTCGTGCAGCGGGCGCTTCGCGCACTGCGCCGGGACCTTCCGGAGATGCTGCTCGTGACCGACGTGTGCATGTGCGAGTACACGGACCATGGACACTGCGGGGTGATCGAGAACGGCGACGTGGCGAATGACCCGACCCTCGAGCTGCTGGCGCGCGAAGCGGTCTCGCACGCACGGGCCGGCGCGGACGTAGTCGCTCCGTCGGACATGATGGACGGGCGCGTCGGTGCGATCCGGCGTGCCCTCGATGCGGACGGGCACGCCGCGACCGCGATTCTCTCCTACGCGGTGAAGTACGCCTCCGGGCTTTACGGGCCCTTTCGCGACGCGGCGGATTCGACGCCGCAATTCGGCGATCGACGCAGCTACCAGATGGACCCCGGTAACGGGCGCGAGGCGCTGCGCGAACTAGAGCTCGACCTGGCCGAGGGCGCAGATATGGTCATGGTGAAGCCCGCGGGGACGAACCTCGACGTGATCGCGAGCGTTCGAGCGGCCTGCCACGTCCCGGTCGCGGCCTACCAGGTGAGCGGCGAGTACGCGATGATCCGGGCGGCGGGCGCACGCGGCTGGATCGACGAGGCCCGTGTCGTGGACGAGACGCTGCTTGCCATCCGGCGCGCCGGAGCGGACATGGTCCTGACGTACTTCGCGATCGAGGCGGCACGACGGCTTCGCGCCGGTTGAGCCTTCGCGTTGGCGACGAGAGGCTCCGGCGGGCGGGGCTGGGGAGGCTTGGACGATGGCCATCGGCGGACGGCTCACGCACGTCGGGATCTGCGTCTCGGACATGGAGCGGTCGCTTCGGTTCTACCGCGATACGCTAGGGTTCGCGGCCTCCGGGGCGTTCCCGGAGCTCCGCGTCGAGAACGAGGCGGCGGACAAGTTGCTGGCGTTGCGGGGCGTCGCCCTGCACGCCGTCTACCTCGAACGCGACGGCTTCCGGATCGAGTTGCTCCACTATGCGCGTCCAGCTTCGCCGGCCGTCGCACCGCGGCGCGGGATGAACGATCTCGGGCTCACCCATCTCTCCATCCGGGTCGCGGATCTCGACGCTGCGATGGCGGAGATTGAGTCCGGCGGTGGTTCCGTCGATCGTGCGACGCTCGTCGAGATGGGCGGCCTGCGGGTCGCGGTCTTCGCGCGCGACCCCGACGGACTGCCGATCGAACTCGTGTTCGGACCGTCCTGAGCGGCGGTCGTTCAGAAGCCGAAGCGCTCGATCCAGCTCGAGGCGGCCTTGCGGAGTTCGAGGCGTGCCGGAAGGGAGACCGGCGTCCGCTTTTCCTCGCCGATGCGCAGGAGGTCGGCGCGCTGCGCGCCGTCGACCTCGAGGTCGATCGTGAGCTGGTCGAAGCTGCCGCCGAGCGTCACGTCGAGTCCGTTCTCCGCGCTCGCGGTCTGCGTGTCGAAGAGGATCTTGCCGGGGCGCAGTTGCCGGATGCGCACTTCTTCTCCGGTCGGCATCACGTCCTCGAAGAGCCCCGCGTGGTCGGTGCGCATTTCGCCGGCGAAGTGGTGCGGTTGACCGTCGGTCGTGAAGCGCAGGCGGATACGGCCGCCCTGGATCCAAAGGTAGACGGCGGTTTCCGTCCCGGGTGCGTAGAGTGGTCGTCCGAAAGCAAGGCGGTAGGGGAGGAGGTCGGCCGGCGGCTGGGCTCTTCCGTCCGTGACCAGAGCGAGGCAGAGCAGCGCGCCAGCGAGGGTTAGGGTGAGACCGGGAACGGCCGGGTGCCTCACCGGGCACCCCCGGCTGGAATCTCGCACGACTCGCCCACGGCCTCGGATGAGTCGACGGTCGAGAAGGGCACGCTCACGGTCCAAGTGAGGCCGAACGTGCAGAAGTAGAGGGCGTGGTGGCCCGAGGGGCCGCCGGCGACCGCGATCAGGAATTGCTCGGGCCGGGCCGCGAGCGGTACCGTGCCGTCGTTTTCGACGTAACCGCGGGCTTCGAGCTTGGGCCAGTAGCTGCGCGGCCAGCGATCAAGCGGCGTGCGCGTGCCCTCGAAGAGCAGGCGCTGGACGTCCGCGACCGAGAGCCCGTCGCGCGCGATCTTGTCGGCGAAGTCGGGGCAGAGCAGCAGCAGCATGTCGCCCTTGTCCTGCGGCACAAGGACCTTGTTGTTCCCGGTCCAGTCGATTCCGTGGGCGAGCACGTGAACCAGATCCTCGCCGCTCTCGGCGAAGATGTCGGCGATGTCCTGGGTTCCGGTGGCGCAGGTGACGATCATCACGCTCTCGTCGCGCGCGAAACCCCGG
>Ga0114969_10004745_pt1 | contig 10729 bp, 6 predicted proteins | sample M_130807_MF_Meta_FD_87316 | JGI IMG/M metagenome (GOLD analysis project Ga0114969, IMG submission 87316) | Freshwater microbial communities from Lake Montjoie, Canada to study carbon cycling - M_130807_MF_MetaG | ecosystem: Environmental > Aquatic > Freshwater > Lake | place: Lake Montjoie...
ATGCGGCCGCGATGATCGGATTGACGGGGTGTTCGGTGTCGGCGAGGGCTTCCGCGAGCGCGGCTGGTGCCCGCTCCGCAAAATAAACAATCGGCACGGCGGCCACCTTCGCGAAGGGCCCGGTGATAGGCGAATCCTTCTGGATGCGCATCGGGGCAAAGTCGTCATTGGTCACCAGGAAGATCTTATACTTATCGGCATAGGCGCCGGCCTCCGACGAGGCGCGCTTAACCGTACCCATCATCAAGCGTCCAGCCATTTCCTTTTCGTAACGGGCCCGGACTTCCTTCATATATTTGAAGAAGCCAGCAACCTGCTCTTCCTGCAATTGACTCAGTCGTTTTTGGAAATCGGCGCGGGCGACGGCGGTCTTCGGAGTGGCTCCGATTACGGGCTTCTGCAACGGCTCCTTAGTGGAGGCAAAAATTCCGTGAATTGAATAATAGTCTATGGCAGGAATCGGGTCGAACTTATGGTCGTGGCAGCGCGAACAGGCGACCGTGAGACCGAGGAAGGCCTTCGTGGTCGTGTCGATGCGCTCATCAATCGTATCATTTTGCTCTTCGAAGCGCTTACCGACGGTGATGAATCCGAGCGCAGCCAGCCGTGGATCTTCTTGATTGATTCCGGGAATCTTATCGGCCGCGAGTTGTTCGACGATGAAATCACTGTAAGGCTTATCCGAATTAAAAGCGTCGATGACGTAATCCCGATAAGTCCAGGCGTAGGCGTAGCGGTAGTCGGTAAAGAGGCTTTCCCCTTGGTCGACCTGCAGTCCGCGGGTGTCAGAATACCGGGCGGTGTCCAACCAGTGGCGAGCCCAGCGCTCACCGTAATGAGGCGAAGCCAACAAGAAATCTACCTGCTTCGCGAGGATCGCATCGGCATTCGTCGCCGGCGCACCCCGGGTGGTTGCAGTCACGTCCAGCGCCCTGGCGGCGTCATAGGCCTTGACGAAAATCTCCACCTGCTCGGACGTCGGCGGGAGACCTACCAAATCGTAAAAGATGCGACGCAAGAGCGCTTCGGAATCCGCGATGGGATTAGGCTGCAAGCCTTCCGCTTCGAGCTTCGCGAGCACGAACTGGTCGATGGGGTTCTTCACCCAGCCCTTATTCTTAACGACCGGCAGGGCGGGATTCTTAATAGGCTGGAAGGCCCAATGTTGCTTGGCCTTATCCGTCAAGCCAGTGAGTTTATTGCCGGCACCCGCGGGAGCTGGTGCCCCCATTTTTACCCATTCCTCAAGCAGGGCGATTTTACTGTCATCGATTTTTCCACCCTTTTTCTTCGGAGGCATGGCGAACTCTGGATCGGTATAGCGAATGGCGCGCACCATAAGAGATTTATCAAGGTTGCCCGGCACCACCGCTGGTCCTTCTTCACCGCCCTTAAGCATCCCGTCGCGCGAATCTAGGATCAGGCCGCCTTTAGAGGAATTTTTTGCCAACGAATGGCATTCGTAGCAGTGCTCGCTTAAGATTGGTCGGATGTTCTTTTCAAAGAACTCTAAGCCCTCCTTGGTGGGTTCGTCCGCGGCATGAACCGCAGCACCGGAGAGCAAGGCGAGGAGGACGGATTGGCGAAGCAGCTTGGACATGGGAAAGTAGATGGACTTAGGGTTGTGTCGGGGGATAACTTTGAAGATTAATAATGTAGGCTCTCCCTCTTAATAATCAAGAGACTCTTACCCGTTCCAAGATGCGCATCCTCCTCGCCAGCGACAAATTCAAAGGCTCCCTGTCGGCAGAAGATGTGGCAAAAAGCCTCCAAAGTGGGCTTTTGGGGTTATTCCCTCAGGCTAATTTCGATTTCTGCCCCATCGCCGACGGTGGCGAAGGCACCACGGCTGCCGTCATAAAATCAACCCAGGGGGAATGGAGGACAGCCGAGGTGACCGATGCTCAGGGACGACCAAAGGCTATACGCTACGGTTTCATCAAAGCCACCCAACAGGCCGTGATGGAAATGAGTGCCGCCAGCGGACTCGACGGGGTCCGAGATTTAAAACTGAATCCCCAGACAGCCAGTACCCGCGGAACGGGCGAAATGATGCTCCGAGCCAAAGATCAAGGGGCTCAATCCATCCTCATCGGCATCGGAGGAAGCGCGACTAATGACGGCGGCCTAGGCTTGGCCTTAGCGCTGGGTTACCAGTTTGAAAGCCGAGGGAAGCCATTCTTCCCCACCCTAGAGACGTTACTCGAAGTCGATCGATTGCTTCCCCCTGCGATCACATGGACGACGGAAGTCCTCGTCGCCTGCGATGTGGAAAATCCGCTCCTGGGGCCGACCGGGGCGACCCGGGTATACGGCCCGCAAAAAGGCGTGACAGATTTCATCTGGTTTGAAGAACGCCTTACGCACCTTGCGAACCTCGTCCAAAAAAACCTGGGCAAGGACTTGCGAAACTTCCCGGGCGCCGGCGCAGCTGGCGGATTAGGTTTCGGCCTGATGGCTTTTGCGAACGGCAAGCTGACTAGCGGATTCGACTTGGTGGCGAAGCAGATCGGCCTCGCCGAAAGAATCCAACAGGCGGACTTGGTGATCACCGGCGAAGGTCGCCTTGATGGGCAAAGCCTGCAAGGCAAAGGCCCAGTAGGGGTGGCCAAACTAGCCCGCCAGCTTGGGAAAAAAGTCGCAGGCATAGCTGGCAGCGTCGAAAGCTCTGCCGAACTCCACTCGCAGTTTGATTTGCTGATCGGCATCAAGCCCGACGACATGCCGCTCGAAGAAGCCATGCGACGGACGCCCGAACTGATCAGCCGGGCGATACAGGATCACCGCGCCGCCCTCACCAGACTGATCAACGCCTAGGCGAAGATGGAAGTGATGGCTTTGCCCTTGCCGTCAATCGTGGCGTAAAACGGCCGCCCCTCGATATCGTAAGCCGTCTTGGGACTGATGCCCATGAGCGTGAAAATCGTGGCGTGTAGATCTTCGATTGGAACCGGGTCTTTGATTGCGACCAAAGGGCGCTCATCGGCCGTCGCACCGTAGACGTGACCATGCCTTACTCCGCCACCAAACATCACGACACTCGTCCCACCAGTAAAGTGACGGTGTAAGCCATAGTGATCCGGGCTTTCCATCGTAGTTCCTTTATTGAAAGACTGATCTTTGGCTTTCGATCCGGGCTTACCTTCAATCATCGCATCGCGACTGAACTCGCTGGCGATGACTACCAGCGTGCGATCAAGCAGGCCGCGTTTTTCAAGGTCGCGAATGAGTTGAGCCACCGGACGGTCGATTTCCGCATGCATCTTCGCCACGGTTTCATGGCCCTTGCCGTGCGTATCCCACTGGAAAAAAGGGACGTATTCCGTCGTCACTTCGACGAAGCGGGCGCCATTTTCCACGAGGCGCCGGGCCAGCAAGCAGCCGCGCCCGAAGCGACCAGTATCATATTCGGCCTGCACCTCTTTGGTTTCCAATGAAATATCAAAAGCCATCCGTTCCTTGGCGCTCAACAAGCGGTAGGCATTGTCCATAGAACGCATCATCGACTCATATTGATGGTCGCTCATGACGTCACGATTAGGACTGGCATCGGCGAGACGGCGAAACTCCTTATCCCGGTTAACGAAGCGCGAGGAATCCATGCCCTTCGGCGCGCGCACGGCCGCGGCGGCTTCTTCGGGGTAAGGCAGATTCATCGGCCCGAACTCGCCGCCAAAAAAACCTCCCGAAGTAAAAGCCTTCAACTCCTCGCTTTCGCCCACGCCCTCCAGTCGCTGGCCGATATTAATAAAAGCAGGCATCACGGGATTACGTGGCCCCAGGACGCGCGCCATCCACGCGCCGATATGCGGACAGGCCACGGTCTGCGGCGGCACGTAGCCGGTGTGCCAATGAAACTGGTGACGCGAATGCAAGATGCTCCCTAGGTCAGGCTGAATAGCCGAACGGATGAGCGTAGCCCGATCCATCACCGAAGCGATTTGTTCCATCCCCTCGCAGATCCGGATACCGTCAACGGCAGTCGGGATGGAGGGGAACGTACTCAGGACGCGCTTGTACTCCAGGCCTTTTTCATAAGGCACATAGCGCTTGGGATCGAAGGTTTCCGGTGCCGCCATGCCTCCGGCGAGCCAGATAAGAATACACGCGTCCGCCTTCGCCGCCGGCTGGATGATTTTCAGGTCGGCTGCCATCAACCGGGGCGCATCCATCGATAAGGTGGCCAGGCCGGCCGCCGCGAGCCTCTTGAGGAATTCGCGACGCGCCAACGATTCCGGCAAGGACGGATCAAGGGACAGGCCGTGTGAAGAGGACATAAATCAGCGGATGGTTTGGAATTCAGGTAGCATGAAAATCGCCCAAAGCAAATCAGCCATGCTGTGATCTGTGGGCTGAGCCCCCAGCAATTCGAGCGCGACCTTCAGTTCAGCGGCAGAAGGCGGCCGACAAAGCGTCGAGAGGTAAAGCCAGCGAGCCAGTTCTTCCGAAGACTTCCACGGACGACGCAGCAGACTGATTGCCCCGCGCTCGAGCAAGGAGGTGAGCGCGGTGCCATTTGAAAGGTCGATGGCTTCGAGCGTGCTGAGTTCAGTGGGCCGGGAGGAAACAATTTGCTCGCGATTAGGCCGACCTAAAGAACGCTGAAGTAAGTCGGATTTGACCAAGCTGGCCCGGGGCAGAAGCCCTTCCGAACTCGGTACTCCGGATATCATCTGCGCCATCATCGTTTCAGCCTTTTTCCAAGGCGCAGCCTCGACCGGAACTTTCGCCACGGGCAACCAGGCGGCCTTGACGGGCATGACGCCCTTGGCGTTAGGCAAGGCAGCGGACCATTCCCAAGTCGCATCCGAACCGAAGGTAACCTCGTTCTTATTATTGCGCAGACGAAGAGCAACCTGACACCAGACCGCCGCGACATTCGGTCCCGTTCCGCCATTACGGCCAACCATGATGATTTGATTTCTACCGAGCTTTAAAAAGGGCGCGAGATCGAGCAGTTGCGGAACAGCCCAATTCTCTCCCTTCGCCAACGTCTTTCCGTTCACCAAGATCTCGAAAGAATTATCGGCGGTCGCGACAAGGAGCGCATGTTCCACTTCCCCAGCGATAGTGAAAGATCGGCGAAAGGTCCGGGCTTCGCCCGCGGCAGGCAAACGCTGAGCCGTTACATCGTTCGACCAGATCGGCTGGGCCAGGAGAGGGGCCACCTTCACCTCAGGTGCAGCCGCTGGCTTGGTCGGCATCCGTTGGACGCCTGCATCAATCTTAAATGGAGTGGTGCCGGTCAAGCGCCAGACCAAGTCGACGAATTGCTCCGCGGTCAGCCGCTTTCCGCGCGGGCCGCGATAAAGATAATCCTTACCATCGACGTCACGCAACTGGACCTCAGCCTGGGATTGGTAAGCCTGGGAAGTCGCGATGAATTCGAGCGTGGCCTTTAAATCATATTTCTGCGCGACAAAATGATTGGCCAACACATCAAGCAGGTCCTGGTTCCATGGCTCCGTCTGCATCGCGTCCACGGGGTGGACGATACCGCGCCCCATCAGCCGGTGCCATAGCCGGTTCACCATAGTCCTTTGAAAACGAGCGTTGTCCGGCTGGGTCAACAAAGCCGCCAGCTGGACCAAGCGCTCCGCGCGCGGCTTATTGGCATCGACCTGACCAAGCTCCGGGAAGGGCCACCCCGCCGAGGCGGACTTTCCTGTCGGAATATCGCAACGCACCAACTCCATCGGGTGGTCGGAGTAGATGGCGGCCAGCCCGTAAGCGTCTTTCAACTTCCATCGGTCGATGAAACTATCATGACATGATGCGCACTTCATGTTGATGCCGAGAAATACCTGCGAGACGCTTTGGGAGAACTGAAGTTCCGGGGCTTGCGCCACGCTCACTGCCCCGCGCCAGATGATACCCTTGGAAAACCCTTCGCTCGCGGCTGTCGGGGCAATCAGTTCGCGGGCGAACTCATCATAGGGCATATTCTTTCGTAAAGCGGCATAAAGCCAGGGAGTGATCTGCTTACGCCCGCCGTCGATATAGCCGGTACCCGCATAATCATTACGCAATAAATCGTTCCAAAAAACCATCCAGTGATCGGCGTAATCGATTTCTCGAGCCAACAGCGACCGGATGAGGCGGGTCCGCTTATCAGGAGCCGTATCGGCGATAAAGGCCTGAACTTCGGCCACCGTGGGAAGCAGCCCGATAAAATCTAAGTGAGCCCGGCGGAGAAAAGTAGCGTCATCGGCCAAAGGGGGGGTCGGTAATTTCTTGGTCTGCAACCAGCCCTCAAGGACGCGATCGATAGGGTGCTCATGACCGGCGGTGACCGGAGGTATCGTCGGCTGGCGCGGCCTTAATGTCGGCTCAAAGGCGGGCTGCTTAAACGCAAAACCTTCGACCCAAATCGCTCCTTGATCGATCCACGCGCTTAATATTCTGACTTCAGCTGGCGTCAACGCGTCACCCTTCGGCGGCATCCGGACATCCAAATCCTTGCTGAGAATAAATTCGATGAGTTTGCTTTTATCCGCATGCCCCGGCACCACCGTCACGCCGTCCTCACCGCCCTCCAGCAAGACAGCCCTCGTATTCATCGAGAAACTGCCCTTCTTCTTATCGCCTGCGTGACACTCGCTGCAATGCTTCCTCAGGATCGGAACGACCTCGTGGGCGAAATCCACTTCCGCTGGCAACGTTGTCCAGCTGGCCAGGCTTAAACATACAGCCAACGACAACCGGCGGATTACGGTATCAGGCTGCACAGCGAATCAAGGAGTAAAAAGGATGCAGCAAGAGGAACCTGTGACAACAGACTGCTGCGTGTCGGTGAGTTTTCCCGTAGCCAAATCTACTCGGTAAGCGTTGATTGTCCCAGACTTCTGACCAGCGCAAACCAACCATCGTCCATCCGGGCTGAGCCCGAAACCGCGAGGAGTAGCAGGAGTATTAAGCATATGCTGGATCAAGGCCAATTTACCATCCGCACCGATGGCATACACCGCCAAGGAATCGTGTCCGCGGTTGGAGACATACAGCGCCTTTCCATTGGGGAGGCAGAAGATCTCAGCAGTAGAGGCACCTGTCGGCGAAGCGCCTTTGGGTAAGGTCGCCAAAGACTGGATTTCCGTCAATCCGCCCGAGGTGGCATCCAACTTGAATGTGCTGACCGTGAGGGCCATTTCGTTACAGGAATAAGCAAATCCGCCTTGCGGATGGAAAGCGAAGTGACGAGGCCCGGCGCCCGGGTCTACCCGGCCAGACTTAGGGTCGTTCAAAGTCAGCAAGCCCTTCGCCGCGTCTAAGCGATAAATAAAAATGTCGTCCGTCCCTAGGTCGGGCACATAGACAAAACGCCCGGCGGCATCGGCATAAATCCCGTGGGCATGCGGACCCGCTTGACGCTTCGCATTCGGCCCGCCGCCCACATGCTGATTAAAACTCGAGACGGGCAGTAGGCTGCCATCAGCCTTCAAGGGCAAACAGGCTACCGAGCCCGAACCATAATTGGCGACCAGTAGATTACGTCCTGACGGATCGACTGAAAGGTGAGTGGCGCCTTTTCCTTGGCTCTCTTGGGAATTAAGCAAGACCGCGGCGGCTCCGCCAGCCAAGCGATAAGCGGCGACTCCGCCACCCGCGACCTCGGAGGTCGCGTAAAGAGTCTTAGCATCCTTGCTCAAAGCCAGGTAGGAAGCCCCCTTGGCATCGGCGATGACAACGGGGGCCGACAGCTTGCCGGTTTCCGAATCAATGGTGCCACGTAGGATACCCTTCGCCTGTGGACCGGAGGTACCGACGTAATAAGTTAATTCGGCCGCATGCGACAAGGAGACGATCGAACACAGGGCGAGGAGGTTGAGGTTCATGTTCATGAATTAGGGTATGAAAATTGATTATTCAAATAAAGATTAACGGCCCGACCACCAGCCGTCCAAGAGCTTCTGGAGTTCGGCTGATTTGGCCGGCTGCGCGGCGGCGAGATCGTGGAGCTCTCCCGCGTCCTGCTTGAGATTAAAAAGCCGCGGAGGTTCGGTGGCCCCGTTAAGACCGCTGGAGACGATCAGCTTCCAATCTCCCGCGACCAGCCAGCGGTAGCGCAAGCTGGAAGCCGGGTTACCAATCTGAACGATATCATGGGTGGAATTTTGCCCGGCGACAAAGGGGCGGGCCCGCAAAGCCTCATCGTCGAGCAGATCAATCCCGTCGCCGTCTGGCGGGACCTTCGCACCAGCCAATTTCAACAAGGTCGGCATGATGTCGACGGCGCTGACTGGATAATCGAGTGAGACCGGCTTGATGTGCCCAGGCCAGCTCACCAGAAGCGGAGAACGAATGCCGCCGTCAAAGGGCGACATCTTGGAGCGGTCAAAGTCCACCTTCGGCTTCTTCGGATCAGGAATCCATCCGTTATCAGAAATATAAACGATGATTGTGTCGTTCGTGAGACCCTCTTGCTCGAGGTGAGCCCGGACGGCGCCCACGGTTTCATCAAACCATTCGATCATGGCCCAATAGCGGGCAGCCCATTCCGTCGGAGCCTTATCGCGATATTTCGCCAAAAGACGTTCTGGGGGGTTATGCGGATCATGCGGCATCATCGGCGCATACCAGGCGAGAAAAGGTTTTCCGTCCTTCTTGGCTCGGGAAATAAAGTCCGTCAACGGGGCGAGGGTCTTCCGGCCGATATCGAGCCCCTCATCGCCATGTCGACTACCCTTGGTCATGCCTTCCGTGAAGCCTCCGTGCGTGTAGTCACCCATCCACCATTTACCTGTCTGCAGGCTGATATACCCACGCTCGGCAAGGAGGCGGGGCAAATGGGGAGATTGCTCGAAGAGTTTTACTAATTGCGCCCGGCCATCCGTAAAGTCGGCGCCTTTTTGCTTACCACCAGCCGCCTTCTTGGCCCCCGGCGCGGCCTTTACGACAGAGGTGGGCGGATCATTACCCGTAACCCCATGACGATGCACATGACGACCCGTCAAGATGGAGGCCAAGCTGGGGGAGCAAAGGGAGTTCGTGTCATAACCGTGAGGAAAGGTGCGACTTTCGGCGGCTAAGCGGTCGATATTCGGCGTTTGGATGAACTTGGACCCCATGAAACCGTAATCGGTCCAGGCTTGGTCGTCCGAAATGATCATCAAAATATTCGGCGGTTTGGAGGCTGCGGCCGGCTCGGCCGCCATCAGATCGTTCGCAAATAGGGCAAAAAAACAGCAGAGCAGACGTAGTCGCATAGGGGTAAGACCAGCAAAACCTCCGAACGTTCCTGCCACAACCGCCAAACCCCCGTTTAACCTCTTATTTTCAATCAATTAGCCGCAAACCCTCGCCCCGCCGAGGGCGATGGTTTCCCGAAGAAGTTTATCTATAATTTTAATAGAAATCTTCGAGCAGGTCTTTGACAACTAGACCTTCGAGGGTAGAATGACCGCTGACCGAATAGAACGCACGCCCACGGGGGCCTCTGCGACCGGGGCGCTTTAATAAATCTACGCATTCAATTTACCTAACTGTCAGCGAGTTGCGGAAACCCGTGACTCAAAACCGTCTTTTTGAGCCTATATATAGAGGCCTCTCATATTTTATGAACCAACTCCACCCCACACCCGCGACCCATCCCTCCCCAACCACCGCCGCACTGCGCACCAACGCCAACCGGCTCGCTTGCCTGCTGCTCCCCGTCGACCGAATCGGCGAAACCGAACCATCGACGGAGCCCGCCCGCTGGAACGAGCTCGATGCCCTGGGACAATATATGTTTCAGGCCAGTCGCTGGACACGGCTTGAAGCCGCGGATGAGTTGCGCCTGGGCCGCGGGATCAAAGCCGGGCGCAACCCCGACGGCAGCCTAACTCCGGAAGCCAACGTGTGCTTCGACTTACTTGTTAATTCAAATCTGCGACTCGTTTACCATGCGGCCGCGCAACTTCGCCAACAACGCGACGAAATTTTGGAGCTGATGAGCGCGGGCAATGTCGGCCTCGTGGAGGCGGCCAGAGACTACGATGCCGACTTGGGCTTCCGCTTCAGTACCTATGCTTTCTGGAACATTCGCAGCCGGATCCTGCGCGAACTTAATTCGTCTGGCCGGGCCGTCCACCTGCCGCGCAACATCCATGAACAGCTCGCCAAATTACGGAAGATCGAGCACGAGTTACGACAAAAACTCACCCGCGAACCGATGGACAGCGAATTGGCCACGAGTTTGGGCTGCGACATCGAAAAACTCGCCTCCCTGCGGGCGTATCAGCAACACGGACTTTCCCTCGATGCCCCCGTGGACCAAGACAGCGAACTGACTCTCGGACAACGACTCGTGGATGAAAGCGCGGAGACGCCGGCGGAAATCGCTGCTCGCACTTCAGATAACGAGTTAGTGCGCTTTCTACTTCGCGGCATTACCGAACGCGAAGCCGAAGTCCTTCGTCTTCGCGGAGGAATTGACTGTGAAGAACATACACTCGAAGAAATCGGCCAAAAATTCGGGGTCAGTCGCGAACGCGTCCGACAAATCGAAGAGAAAGCCCTGAAAAAGTTACGCGAGCAAATCCAGACCTGAACCTAGCCTTGTCTCACAAAGGCATAAGTTTACGCTGTGGCCATGCCCTCATTCTGGAGTCTGTTGAAAGCGGCCGGTGTTTTTGGCTTCGGGCTCACCGTCGCGGTAACGGGATCAGCCCAAGACCATGATCCGTTCGAGGATCCGCCCATCAACTACTCGAAGTCCACCGCGGTCGATGCGGCCTCCCGACTAAATGAG
>Ga0114969_10004747_pt1 | contig 10728 bp, 10 predicted proteins | sample M_130807_MF_Meta_FD_87316 | JGI IMG/M metagenome (GOLD analysis project Ga0114969, IMG submission 87316) | Freshwater microbial communities from Lake Montjoie, Canada to study carbon cycling - M_130807_MF_MetaG | ecosystem: Environmental > Aquatic > Freshwater > Lake | place: Lake Montjoie...
CCCAGACCCTCGCCCGCCGCAATCTCGAACAGTTCCCCCCGCACCAGTTCGACGCCGTCATCACCAACGCCGGCGGTTGTGGTTCCCACCTCAAACATTACGCGAAATTGCTCGCCGACGACCCGATCCTCCTCCCGGTTGCCGAGGAATGGGACCGCAAGGTGAAGGATATCCACGAGTGGCTGGTGGAGATCGGGATCACGCCGCCCACCCCGATGGGCCAACCGGCGCAGACCGTGACCTACCACGAGTCCTGCCACCTCTGCCACGGCCAGAAGATCACCGGACAGCCCCGCCAAATGCTCAAGGCCATCCCCGGACTGAAGCTCGTGGAATTGACCGAGGCCAATTGGTGCTGCGGCAGTGCCGGCATCTACAACCTCACCCAACCCGAAATGGCCGGCCAACTCCTCGAGCGAAAGGTCGACCATATCCTCACGACCGGCGCGGCCATCGTTGCCACCGGCAATCCCGGCTGCCTCCTGCAGGTGGTCAATGGACTCAAGGCCCGCGGCGTCGGCATCCGTGTCGTCCATCCGGTCACGCTGCTGGCCGAGGCCTATCGCCGCGCCTGAGCCCGCGCTTCGTTGCCCCATGAGTTCGCCGTATTCCACGCGCTACTACGAAGGCTTGAAGGAGGATTCCGCGGCGTCCGCACGGGTGGTCGTGCCCCTCGTCCTCGGTCTGTTTCCCGCCCGCACCGTCGTCGACGTCGGCTGCGGCTCCGGCACCTGGACGCGCGCCTATCTCGACGCCGGCTGCGATGCCATCGGCATCGACGGCGCGGTGGTCCGGGAAGACCAACTGCTGGTCCCGCCGGAACGGTTCCAGCGCCGTGACCTCGCCCAATCCCTGTCGCTCGGGCGCCGATTCGACCTCGCCAACTGCCTCGAGGTGGCCGAACACCTCGCCCCGAAACGCGGTCCCTCGTTCGCGGCCGACCTGTGCGGGCTCGCCGACGTCGTCCTGTTCAGCGCCGCCGTTCCGGGTCAGGGAGGCACCCACCACGTGAACGAACAGTGGCCAAGCTACTGGATCCCGCTCTTCCGAAAGCAGGGATTCGTCCCACTCGACTGCCTGCGCTGGCAGCTTTGGGAAGATCCCCGCGTGGCGTGGTGGTACGTGCAAAACGCGTTCGCCTTCGTCCGCGAATCGCGCCTTGCCGATTTTCCCGCCGCCACCGCCGCGGTGCGCCCGTGGCCGACGGACGTCGTCCATCCCCGGGCCTATGTGCGCGCCACCGTCCCCGCGGAAATGAGCCCGCGCATGCTCCGGGAAGTCGTGCGCGCCCTCCCCCATTTCCCCGGCAAGATTCTCGCCCATTTCAAACGCTGACGATGCAACCCATCCTCGACGTGCGCGGACTCGTCATCGTCCGCGACGGAATCCCGATCCTCAGGGACGTCTCGTGGTGCGTCCGGCCCGGCCAACACTGGGTGATCCTCGGTTCCAATGGGTCCGGGAAAACCTCGTTGCTCGCCGCGCTCACGGGCTACCTGATGCCCACCGCGGGGGTGATCGACCTCTTCGGCCAACGCTATGGCGAAAGCGACTGGCGCGCGCTTCGGACGCGCGTCGGCATCGTCAGTTCCTCGATCCGCCAGATGATGGCCGACGGCGAAACCGCGCTGGAAAGCGTGGCCAGCGGCCGGTACGCGATGATCGATTTCTGGGGCCGCCCCAACCGTTCGGACCGCCGGCGGGCGCTGGAACTGCTGGACCTCGTCGAATGCCCGCACCTCGCCGACCGCCCTTGGGCGGTGCTATCCCAAGGCGAACGCCAACGGGTGTTGATCGCCCGCGCCCTGATGGCCGACCCCAGGTTGTTGGTCCTCGACGAACCGTGCGCCGGACTCGATCCGGTGGCGCGCGAAACCTTCCTGCAGTTCGTGCGGCGGATGGCCCGCGGCACCGGGGCGCCGACATTGGTCCTGGTCACCCACCACGTGGAGGAAATCGTCCCGTGCTTCACCCACGCCCTCCTCCTGCGCGGCGGCGGCGTGGTCGCGTCCGGACCGCTGCGGCGCGCCGTCACGTCCGAATCCCTCGGGAAAACCTTCGGCCACCGGGTCCGATTGCAGCGGCGGCGCGGCCGCTACCAACTCGAGGTGACGGGTCGGGTGCGCGGCGTGGCTTGAGGTCGCGGCCCGAGGACGCCGGGGCCGCGCGGATTCCCGCGGACATCCCGCCCCACCCATCCACGGTCCGCGGCGGAATCCAAGCACCTCGTCCCACGCCGTCGGCCACCGGCCACCAACCGTTGCCCTTGCCGGGGCAATTTCGGCTTATCTGCACGCACTCCATGCGCACCCTCGAATCAGTTTCGCGGTCCACGACGACGCTCGCCACGCTCACGCTCGCCTGTCTGGCGCTCCAGACGGGCGACAACGCCCTCGCCCAAGGATGCATCGCCGTCCGCGGCGGGGCCTGCGCCCTCGGCGGCATGGATTCGGAACACGCGCTGCAGGCCGGCGACTGGCAATTCGCGACCTCCTACCGCTACCTGCACTCGTTCCGTCACTTCGCGGGCGACGTCGAGAACACCGCGCGCCTCGTGGTCGGCAACGAGGTGATCAACAACTCCCATTTCATTGATGCCAGCGTCGGGTACACGTTCAACTCGCGGTTGAGCACCACCCTTGTGCTGCCCTTCGTCGTCTCCGACCGGTCGTCGTATTACGAACACAGCGGCGGAAATCCTTCCACGGGGGCCACCCGCTACCACACCCAGGCCAGTGGACTCGCCGACATGCGGTTGGGCGCGTATGCGTGGATCTGGGATCCGGCCAAGATGCCCGCGGGCAACATCCAGATCGGGCTCGGCCTGAAGGCCCCCACCGGTGATTACGAGGCCACCGACACGTTCTACACCACCAAAGGTCCGAAAACCTTCGCCGTCGACCAGTCGATCCAGCCGGGTGACGGCGGCTGGGGCTTCACGGCGGAATTGTTCGCGTGGCGCCAGATCCACGGCAACACCAGCGGCTATCTGCAGGGCTTCTACCTGTTCAACCCGGAAGACGTGAACGGCGTGTCCACCGAGACCGGCCTGATCCGACCGAAGTCGATCACCGCCATCCGCAACAGCGCCGCTGCAAACAACCCGACGGGCATCGCCAATCTCGCCGCGGCGACCGCGCTCGGATACAACAACATCAACGCCCTGGAGGACGTGATGTCGATTTCGGACCAGTACATGGCGCGCGGCGGGTTCAGCCACGTGCTTTTTCCGTCGTGGGGATTCACGTTGAGCCTCGGTGCCCGGATCGAGGGCGTTCCCGTCGAGGACGCGCTCGGCGACAGCAACGGCTTCCGGCGGCCGGGTTATACCGTGTCGATCGAACCGGGCATCTCGATGAAAAAGGGTCGATTCACCGCCGGGATCTTCACCCCGGTCGCGATGTACCGAAACCGCCAGGCCAGCGTGGCCGACGAACGGTATGGCCAAATCACCAAACTCGGCACCTCGCCCGGTGACGCCGCGTTCGCCGACTTCGTCATCACCGTGAGCCTTGGCTATCGGTTCTGAGCCGGCGGTCAGCGTCCCTCCGGACGCAGGTAGCGATCGAACCAGTCGCGGAACCGGAAGATGTCGAGCAGCATCGTGGGCCATCCGTGGCGTTTTCCGGGCACGACCACCAGTTCGACGGTGCGTCCCAGTTCCAGCGCCCTCTTTTGGAATCGTTGCGATTGGTCCGCGGGCACCAGCGTGTCCGCGCCGCCATGGTAGATCAGCGTCGGGGGCAGATTCGTCGCGAGATGGTGGAGCGGGGAAAGGTCCCGGGCGATCGGCGCCCAGACCACGGGATTGGTCGCTCCCGGCCCGAACGCCTTCACGAAACTCTTGGGCGGGCCGCCGTCGTGGAGGTTCTCCGTGGAATCCCCCAGATCCACCAGATCGGTCACCGGATAGAAGATCGCCACCGCCTGCACGGCGCTGCTCTCGCGATCCACCGGGTCGGGCGCGTCGGCCGGGCCGGGCCCGCCACGCGTCGCCAGCATCAGGCTCAGGTGCCCGCCCGCGCTGCCGCCCGTGACGCCAATTCGCGACGGATCGATGCCGTACTCCTTGGCGTGATGACGGATGAAGCGCGTCGCGCGCTGCACGTCGGCATTGATCTCCTGAACCGACGACGCGGGCTGCGACACGTGGTAGACGGCGAATACCGTGTAACCCCGGCGGGTCAGCGGGGCGGTCATCCACGGGGCGAACGCGTTCGTGCCCGATTTCCAACCGCCGCTCACCATCAGCATGACCCCAATCCCGTTCGGCGACATTGGCCGCACCACATCGATCGTCACGTCGTGGCCATTGCGCTTCCCGTAAACGATCCCATTGGTTCGGGTGACGTCCGGGTGATAGTAGACCCAGACCCCCAGCGACATCGCCGCCAGAAGCAGGAACCCCGCGCCCAGCGTGATCCCGATTCGTTTCGCCCAGCAACTCCAGTTCATGGGCACAGACTACCGGGCCCGGCCGCGCATCGAAAGCTTCGGGACGCACGCCGTCGCGAATCGGGTTCGTCTATTCGTCGCGGGGACCTGCCTCCCGGGGATGTTGGCCACCACATGGCGGGACGCTCCTTGAACGGGTTGTCGACGGCAGTGGTACCCGTCGAGCCTTGCCGTGGCTTTGGGAGCGCATGAAGACGGGGCGGGGACCGGACGATGCGGTCTCCAGGGTCGGCCGTGGCCGGGAGCGCGGCACGCCGGACGAGCGCGATAGCGACAGCGGCGCGATGGACTCGACCTCGATGTTGGAAAGATTGCCTGCTTGAAACCGGGTTCGCGATGCTTCCAACCTGCCGGGCCGTGAACCCGTTGTCGCATCTCGATGCCCGGGGCGAGGCCCGCATGGTGGACGTCTCTGCCAAGCCCCCCCTGCTCCGCGAGGCCATCGCCCGCGGCGAAATCCGTCTCGCAACCGCGACATTGGATCTCGTCGAACACGACCGCGTCGCCAAGGGCAACGTCCTCGCGACCGCGCGCCTCGCCGGAATCATGGCTGCCAAACGCACCGGCGACCTGATACCCCTCTGCCATCCCCTTCCCATCACCCACTGCGCCGTCGACTTCGAGATCCCCGCCTCGCGCGACCGCATCGTGGTCACGGCATCAGCCCGGATCACGGCGTCGACCGGCGTGGAAATGGAGGCTTTGACGGCGGTATCCGTCGCGGCCCTCACCATCTACGACATGTGCAAGGCAGCCGACAAATCGATGGTCATCGGCGACATCCGCCTCGTGTCCAAGACCAAGAAGCCGGTCGCCCCATGATCACCCATCTCCACGGACGACTCGCCGAGGTGCTCCCGACCGTCGCGATCGTCGATGTCGGCGGCGTCGGCTACGAGGTGCTGATCCCGTTGTCGTCGTTCGACCGACTCCCGTCGGTCGGGCAGGAAGTCCGATTGCTCACCCATCTGGTGGTGCGCGAGGATGCCCATTTGCTCTACGGGTTCGTGACGACCGCCGAGCGCGGTTTGTTCCGCCTGTTGGTGAATACCGTCAGCGGCATCGGCCCGAAGATCGCCCTCAACGTGCTGTCCGGGATGTCGGTGCCCGCCTTCAGCGCCGCGGTCGCCGCGGGCGATTTCAAGGCCTTGGCGTCGATTTCCGGAGTCGGACGCAAGACGGCCGAGAGGATCGTGGTCGAACTGAAGGACAAACTCGGGGCCATGGGGGGCGGCGATGGAGCGGGACCCGGAGCCCCGCGCGGAACCGGGGCCGCTGGCGACAACCGGGTGGGCGACGCGATCGCGGCCCTCGAGGCCCTGGGGTTCAAGCCCCAGGAGGCGCAGGAAGCCGTGCGGGCTGCGGTCACCATGCTCGGAACTTCGGCCGGCGTGGAACAACTCGTGCGCGCGTGCCTGCGCAAGCCCACCTGATGCCGGATTCGAAACCGATGCCCCCGTCCGCGACACCGCGCCCGAATCCACGGACACGTTCCGGCGTCGTCGTGCCCGAGAGGCCTCGATGGCACGGCAGGCTTGCGGCCCGTTTGATCCACGGGATGCTCACCGGCTTGGCGGGAACCTTGCGCTGGGAAATCCGGGACGGGGCCGGGTTCATGCCCGAGGGCAACCGGGACCGGGTAATCTTCGCGACCTGGCACAATCGCCTCGCGTTGAGTCTGCCGGTTTACCAGCGCCTTACCCGGCTCCATCCGCCGGGACGGCGTTTCGCGGGACTGGTCAGTGCGAGTCGCGACGGCGGTTTGCTGGCCCGGACCTTGGAATTGTTCGGAGCCGAGGCGGTCCGGGGATCGTCGAGCCGTCGGGGCGCGCAGGCCCTGCGCGAATTGATCTCGGCGGCCCGACGCGACTGCGACATCGCGGTAACCCCGGACGGGCCGCGGGGCCCCAAGTACCGAGCCCAAGAGGGCGCCATCCTTGCAGCCCAGGTGACCGGACTCCCCATCGTACCCGTCGGCATCAATCTGGGTTGGCGCTGGGCCTTGGGAAGCTGGGACGCATTCCAGATCCCGCTTCCGTTCTCGCGTTGCGAGGTCCGGGTCGGCGAACGCCTGGTGGTGCCGCGCGAACTGGACGCGGCCCGCCGCGAGGAATTGCGGATCGAACTGGAGCACCGTCTCAAGGCGTTGAACCGCGATTGACCGCGGTGATCGCGGGTTGAGGCAGGCCGCCCGAGCCTTGGGGTCGCCATTCCACGACCGCGGCCATCCTCCCGTTGGACAATCGCACCCCTTGGTCATGGGCAGGATTGCCCCTGCATGGGATGCCCCAATGGCCCGCGCGATCCGGGCGACCCGGTGATCGCCCACGCCACCCCCGACAACGGGACAGGCTTTGTATCGACCGCTTTCGCGGGCGCTCTGCGACGTTCATGCGGCGATGGGGAGACATGCTTTGTATTCGGGCCGGTTGGCCAAAGCGCAATGGGGGCAGCCCTTGTATCGAGGGCTTGGACCGGGGAGTCCGACTGCGAGACGGGGGCCGACTGCGGGACAGGCTTTGTATCGCGAGGCTTTGTATCGCGAAGGACTGCCCATTGCATGGAACGCCGCCCAAGGGCCCGCGCGATCAGGGCGACCCGGTGATCGCCCACCCCACGCCCCGACAACGGGACAGGCTTTGTATCGGCCGCTCTCGCGGGCGCTCTGCGACGGCCATGCGGCGATAGGGGGACAGGCTTTGTATTCGGGCCGGTTGGCCAAAGCCCAATGGGGGCAGCTCTTGTATCGAGGGCTTGGACCGGGGGGGGCGACTGCGGGACGGGGGGGCGACTGCGGGACAGGCTTTGTATCGCGAAGGACACCGCCGACTCCTTGACGACGGGAAGTGCGACCCTACTGTGCCGGTCATTGCCAATGGATCCTGAGTTTCCTGCGGACGACGAAGACGGGGCACCCGGGGCCGAATTCGACGCGCTCAAGCAATTCCACCCGGCGGGCCGGGGGCCATGGGCCGACGTTGCCGACCGGGATTGGAACGATTGGCGATGGCAGTTGAAACACCGGGTTTCCACCGTCGAACAACTCGAACGCCTCCTGCCCACGCTGACCGCGGAAGAGCGTGCCGGCGCCATCCTTGCCGGCGAGTCCAAGCTCGCCGTCGGCATCACGCCGCACTTCTTCAACCTCATCGATCCTTCGGACGAGTTTTGCCCGATCCGCTGGCAGGTCATCCCGCGACTCGAGGAAACCGCGCGGGCACCCTGGGAAATGAGTGATCCATGCGGCGAGGACACCCACTCGCCCGTCGCCGGCTTGGTCCACCGATACCCCGATCGGGTGCTGTTCCTCGTCACCGACCGGTGCGCCTCGTATTGCCGTTACTGCACGCGTTCCCGACTGGTCAGCAACGCCAGCGGCTACGATTTCCATCCCGAATTCGACCGTCAGATCGCGTACATCGCGTCGCACCCCGAGATCCGCGACGTCTTGCTGAGCGGAGGGGATCCCCTGCTCTTCAACGACGAGAAACTCGGGAATCTCCTCGGCCGCCTGCGCGCGATCCCGCACATCGAGTTTCTCCGCATCGGCACGCGCATCCCGATCTTCCTGCCACAGCGCATCACGCCCGAACTCTGCGCCATGCTGAGGCAGTTCCACCCCCTCTTCGTCAGCATCCACTCGAATCATCCCCGGGAACTCACGACCGAGGTCCGCGACGCGCTCGGACGCCTTGCCGACGCCGGCATTCCGCTCGGCAACCAGTCCGTGCTGCTCCGCCACGTGAACGACGACCCCGGGGTCATGAAGGCCCACATGCAGAAGTTGCTCATGTGCCGCACGCGGCCCTACTACCTCTACCAGTGCGACCTCATCGCCGGCAGTTCGCACCTCCGGGCCTCCGTGAAGAAAGGACTCCAGATCATGGAGTCGCTCCGCGGCCACACCACCGGCTATGCAGTCCCGCAGTACGTCATCGACGCGCCGGGCGGCGGCGGCAAGGTCCCCATCAATCCCGAGTACGTCCTCGCCAAACAATCCGACCGCGTCGTGATCCGCAATTTCGAGGGCCGCGTGTTCGAGTATCCGGACAACGGGACTCCCACCGAGGTGCGGACCTCGGCAATCCATTTCTCCGAATTCGGCAAGGACTAGCCCCCGGGCCACAACGGCGGACCGAGCCCAGCACGGCGGGCAGCCCACCGGAAAGATCTTCCCTCCACCCCGTCCACAGCCCCTTCCCGCAACCCTCGTCCATGCCGACGATACGGTTCCGTCGTTGACACGGGGCTCCGTGCCCGGGGTCGGTTCACCGAAACTCGATCGCGACGGATTTGAATCCGAGGCGCCGGAACAATTCCGCCAACTGCAGGCGGGCCCGTTCCTCCGCGTCGCGGAGAATCCCGGACTCGCGGGCCGCCACCCGGATCTGATCGACGGCCATCCGACGCGCATCCTGTTCGAGATCCTTGTCGAATTCGCGCAGCAATCCGGTCGACCGTTCGACCACCTGCGTCCGGCGGTCGTCGAGATACACGTCGAACAACTGCGCCTTGGGGAGGCGCACCCGGATGACGTCGCCGGCGGCATCGATGTCTTTGGGCAGGAGTTTCGACAAGTCGACGCCGGCCTTGGCGACGCCATGGGCGACCAGCAGGAGACGGTTGCCGCCGTACCATTTCACGTCCTCGAGAATGACGATCTTCTCGAGCACGTACTTGACGCTGACGAGTTGGTTGAGCCCCTGGACCTCGCGGACGACGGTCGGGGTGTTGGCGAGGACGGGTCGGGAACCCGCGGGGCGGAGCCAGACGAAACCAACGACCCCCACCAAAGCGCCGAGCAGCACCAGCGCCAGCACGCCCAACGCCACCGCCGTGGCCAGGAGGGGAAACGACCGGCTGCCTTCGGGATTCGATGCCATGGGTTCTCTATTTCCCGCCCTCGGCGATGCAATACAACGCCCGGTGGGTGCGCAGGAACACCTGTCCGTCGCTCAGGGCCGGCGTCGAGTTCGAGAGTTCGCCGACGGGGTTTGTCGCCAGCACCTCGAACTTGGGCGCGGCCCGCAGCACCAGCGTGTCGCCCGAATGGTTGGCCACGTACAAGCGATCCCCGGCCATCACCATGGAACCCCAGGTCGCGCCGTCCGGACCGCTGGCTTTCAGACGTTCTTCCCACAACAACTCGCCGGTCGAGAGCCGCAGGCATTGCGCGAACCCCTCCGTCGCCGCGAGGTAAATGTGCCCGTCGTGGATGATCGGGGATCCGATGCGGTGCTTCTTGTGGCGTTGTTCGTAGAACAACCGCTTGCCCGTCACGTCGCCCGCGCCGCCCGGTTCGACGCAAATCACCGCGCCGAAAAACCCGCCCATCGCGACGATCCGACCCTCGCCGAAGCTCGGCGACGTGTAGACCAACGGGTTCATGCCGTCGCAGGTCCAGAGCGGGCGGCCGTCGGCGGGCGCGAACGCCCGGAGCTTGTTGGAAACCGGCAGAACGATTTCGGACCGACCCGACGCGGTCACCACCAACGGCGTGCCGAAGTTGCCCATGGCGCCGTTGGACTTGCCGGCAAACCCATCGAAACGCTCCGCCGGCACTTCTTCCGGCAAGGGCACGCTCCAGCGTTTGCCACCGGTCCTCTTGTCCAAGGCGTGCAATGCGGAACCACTGCCGGGTCCATGGTAGACGATCACGAGGTCGCCATGGATCACCGGCGACGATCCCTGTCCCCAACCGTGCGACTGCGGGCCGAGGTCGGCCTTCCAAAGCTGCTTGCCCTGGAAGTCGTAGGCAACGATCCCGGCCGACGCGAAGCTGGCCACGACGCGTTCGCCGTCGGTGACCGGCGACGCCGAACAATGCGGGTTGGTTTCGTGCCGCGTGTCCTTCCCTTCGAAGTCGACGCCGCTTTGCCAAAGCTGCCGCCCGCCGGCGCGATCGAGGCAAATCACCGTCCGGCGCTTGCCGTCCGCCATGGCCTGGGTGACGAAGACGCGGTCGCCCCACACGATGGGCGAGGAATTGCCGGGCTCGGGCAGCGGGGCGCGCCAGAGGATGTTCTTGTTCCTCGAGGGATCGTCCTTCGACCAAACCCATTCGAGGGGAAACCGATTCTCGGACGAGATCTGGTTCTGTCCGGGACCCCGCCACGACGGCCAATTGGCTGCGGCGACGGCGAACGGCAGGAGCGACACGACGGCGATCGTGAGACGCGGGAGCAGGCTCATGCGCGGAGCCTACCCGGAAACCCGGGCGAGCCAAGCCAAGGGAGCGACGCGGCGGGTGGTCCGTGACCCGCGACCTCCCCG
>Ga0114969_10004748_pt1 | contig 10723 bp, 16 predicted proteins | sample M_130807_MF_Meta_FD_87316 | JGI IMG/M metagenome (GOLD analysis project Ga0114969, IMG submission 87316) | Freshwater microbial communities from Lake Montjoie, Canada to study carbon cycling - M_130807_MF_MetaG | ecosystem: Environmental > Aquatic > Freshwater > Lake | place: Lake Montjoie...
ACGAGCCGGACGGGGCCGGTGGTCTCTCGACGAGTGTCATATTCGGCAAGACCTCCGAGCAGGCCCAGCGAGGCGCTACGGCTCTGCTCCTGCGACAGAAGCCGGGAACGGCCAAGCTGTTGGACGTTCCATGAAGTTCATCGTTGAACTGGTCAACAACGGTCGAGGCTCTGTGACAGGGGGCCTCATCGACACGGACGACGACGGCTACAAGCTGTACGAGGTCACGGTCACGACCGACAGCACGAAGGACTCTCAGACCCGTGTCCTGCGCGACCTTGCGAGGCACTTGAACTGGTTTGTCGACCTTTCCGAGGGCGGGATAAAGTAGCGATGCTCTTTTTTCTTGACCCCTCTGTGACACTGGCGCATATTCCCTTCCGTCGCTGGTCGTAGGGGCCTGTGACGCACACCGAGGGTTGCATGGCCAAGTCCAAGTCCAAGAAGTCCCGTCCCGTTACTGACGCCACCAAGGTCGTTGCGTACATTCGCGTGTCCACCGAGGAGCAGCACCTCGGTCCCGAGGCGCAGCTCGCCGCCATCGAGCTGTGGGCAAACCGTCAAGGCGTCACGGTCGTCGCCGTTCACCGCGACCTCGGCGTGTCCGGTGCCACGCCCTTGGCCGATTGCAAGGGGCTCATGGCTGCGCTCGAGGACCTTCGCGTTCACGGTGCGGGTTTGCTGGTCGTCGCCAAGCGAGACCGCCTTGCCCGCGACGTCATGAAGTGTGCGATGGCCGAGGCTCGTGCCGAGGCACTCGGTGCTCGCATCGTGAGCACGGCCGGCGAGGGCGACGGCACCGACCCTGCCGCCAAGCTCATGCGAACCATCATCGACGCCTTCGCCGAGTACGAGCGGCTCATCATCGGTGCGCGCACGAAGGCCGCGCTCGCGGTCAAGAAGACCAAGGACGAGCGCATCGGCGGCATTCCCTACGGCTTCTCGGACGTGGACGGCAAGCTGGTCGCCAACGAGGACGAGCAGCGGGTCATCCTTGAGGCCAAATATCTTTCTTCCACCGGGCTGTCCATGCGTGGTATCTGCGCCAAGTTTGCCGTCGAAGGGGTCGTCTTCCGCAACTTCTCATGGAACAGCCCCGCTCACGCGGACCGTCTGCTCAAGGCGGTTCTGTAACACTCACCCTAGGAGGTCACCGTGTTCGTCAGCTTCCAAAACGACTCAGGTATTCGCTTCAGCGCTCACTTCTACAACCCGGCCAGCGAGAAGGTCGAAACGCGCTCGGTCACCGGCTGGGTGACGGGTGACGACGGCATCAGCCAGGCGACCATCCTCGTTCCCGATCAGGGCCTCCAACTCCGCGTCGGGCAGATTCAGGGCTTCCTCGCCGTGATCCAGAACGGACAGGAGGCCGAGCACAAGGATCTCGTCGACGCGAAGGTCGAGGCTCTGAAGAAGGCCATCGCCGAGAAGTCGACCGACGTCAGTACGTCGCTGGCTTCCTGACGTGGGCATTCCCGGACCGAAAGCCGGCCACGGCGACCGGCTGCGGTGGATGTGCGGAGACATAGACTGTTCGCACACGGTCGGTTGTGTCGAGAAAGTCATGTACTCCGACGACGGCAACGTCCAAATTCGCGGGGAAATCTCGTGGAATAGGGACGACCGGAAGTGGGACTGGTGCGTGCGAGTCGACCACTACGGCTCGTCGGACATGACCCAGTTACAGGTCGAGGCGATGGCCGCTCGGCACGCTCGCCGGATGGCGGCACAGGTCGGGATGCTCTTTCGGGGCCCGAAGGTGGTCGGCATTGACGACACTCAGGATTGAGCCGGTGACACCCATCGACGGTCGGCTCTTCGACCGGCGAAGGGATGAACGAGACCGCGAGCCACGCGAGCAGCCGAAGGACACATTCACAAGAGCCTTGCAGGAGGCTCAGGAGCAGGAAGATGGACGACAGGACCGAGGCGGAACGTGATGGAATTTGACTACGAGATTGAGAACGACAAGGGCGAGGTCGTCAAGACGCTTGAATGCGAGGCCGAGTTCGCGCCGGTTGTTCGAGGTCGGTACGAAGGACGTCCCGAGCACTGCTACCCCGACGAGGGCGGCGAGCTGGAGGGACTGACCGTTCGAGTCGGTCGCCGAGAGCTTACGCCGGACGAGGTCGACTTCTACTTCGGCCCCGGTACCTACCGAGCCATCGAACGCCACGCCGTCGAGAACAAGAGGTTTCCGTGACCGACAAAGACATGAAGACTTACGACGCGCTGCTCCGTTCCAAGGCCGACGTTCACTGGACAAAGGAAGAAGTCCAGAAGCTCATGGACGAGGTCCGGCGACTGCGCGGCTTGCTGGAAGACAAGCGTCCGGTGGCTCTGCGGGACCACTGGGTCGGCATGCCCCGCTTCGTCGGGGGTCACTGATGGCGACCATCGAGGTCTTTACGGGGCCGATGTTCGCCGGCAAGACCACGGGCCTGCTCGACAGGGTCCACTACTTCCGAGGAGCGGGTGTGCCGACGCTGCTCGTGAAGCATGCCTCGGACAAGCGATACGATACCGGACGGTCGGTCACGACGCACTCGGGCATCGCTCTCGCTTGCGAGTCGGCCAGCGACGTCACCGATATCGCCATCCTGACGCAGAACAACCCGGACGTGAAGGTCGTCGCCATCGACGAGGTCCAGTTCTTCGAGGGCGACGTGGCCGGATGGGCCGTGCTCGCTCGGTCGGTCGGCATCTCGGTCATCGTCGCGGGGCTGGACCGTGAGTCGAGCGGCCGGACCTTCGGGCCGATGGGAGAGCTCCTCGCCCAGGCGGACGTGGTTCACAAGCTCAAGACCGAGTGCCGGTGTGGGCTCTTGGCGCATCAGACCCGCCGCAAGCCGGACGCGCCCGAGGGCATGGTCGGCGGGTCGGAACGGTACGAGAGCGTGTGCTGGGAGTGCTACTACCGGAGAGGGGTCTGACCATGGGCGAGTTCACACACGCCGGTCGTATGCCGAAAGCGCCCGCTCCCCGAGTCGCGGAGGTCGCCGTTGACGACCTGTACTCCATGCTCCTCGGACAGATACGCTACGCCATGGGCCGGATGTCCTACATCGTCGGCACCTGTTCGGCTCAGGCGAGGCGGTACTGGCCCCACCTCGATGCGTCGGAGCGTAAGGTCCTTCTGAGGGACGTAACCGAGGAGCTGGCACGCTATGAACAGGCGGGCAAGCTGTGCGGCATGGACATGGATCATGTCTCGTGGGTGCGGCTGCGGGATTGGATGAAGGAGCAGGTCGAAGGCTAGGTCTTGGGCGCACTGGCCTTGGCTCGAAGGTCTCGCCAGTGCGCCCACTCAAAGTGCGGCCGGTCGACGATGGTCTTGAAGTGTCCGCCCCACACGAGGCCGAGCTTCTCGCCGATGACCCCTATCTTCTCCCACGGACCTTTCCAGTCCGGCTGGCCTTTGGCGTCGAGAAACACGACGTCGAGGGCCGCGGCGTAGTTGTGAGGGCTGGAGCCGGCCTTGGCCTGAGTGACGATGGAACCCGGTGCCGTGCGGCCTTGGGCGTAGAGCTTCGCCTGTTCGTCAAGGGTTCGCAGACCGTAGGTCACACGAAGCCGGTAACCGGCTTTCTCGCACTCGGCCAAGAACGCACGAGCAAGTGCCTGAAACGGGGCGTGAAGCAAAGACACGCGCTTCTCGTTGATGGCGTCGAGGGGCATCCGTTACTCCGCACACCGTTTAGGGTCCTGACTGCAAATCCAGAGCGCCAGCCTTCGGTCGGTGCGTTGGATGGCGTCGAGCACTTTGGTCATGGCCTCGCGCTCATGCTGCCGGTCCAGCTCCAACCCGACGACGCGCTGTTCCAAGGCATCGAATCGGCTGTTCGTGTTTGCCCACATCGCCCCGAGACCCGTCAGACCCATCACCGCGCTCAGAAGTATTGGCCACCACTGTCGAAGGGCGTCCATAGGCGGGTGGGGGTTGGGTGTGGTCATGGTGTCGTCACTAGGTAGTCAAGAGGTTCATGGGGCTTGTTTAGGGGGCGGCGACGTTCGCCATGACCTCCTTGGCGACCTCGGGGTCCTTCAGAGCCTGCTCCAGTGCGGCAGCACGATATGCCGTAGTTCGCGTCAGCTTGTCGGGCGTGATGCCAAGACGGCCAGCGATTCGAGCGATAACTCCCTGTGTCGCGCTCGATGGACGTTCCAGCACCTTGTCCCAGGCGCGAAGCATGGCAACCGCGTTGTAGGGACGCTCCAGCGTTCCCTGCGAAGGACGCAGCGGATTCGTGGCCTCCTGTACCTCGGTGAACTTGGACTGCGGGGCTCTGGCCGTGCCGCGAAACACACCGGCAGCGATCTTGCCAGCCACGGCGGGCTTCACCCAGTCAGGAAGCTTGGGCGCGATGACCGCCGTGGACCGCATCGGGTTCATCGGGTCGAAGAACGGGGGCTTCTCGCCGTACTCATATTCCGGCGCTCGACCTTGGAGCAGACGTCCACCGGCCTGTACCTGGCGCTCGAACTCGGCCTGTGTCTGTGCATCAAGTTCCGCTCGACGTTCCGGCGACATCGCCAGTCGATGTTTCTTCGGCACACCAAACGAGGCATCCGGCCCCGCGTACTCTAACCCGGCGGCCTCCGCCAGTTCACGCTGTCGAGCCTCGGGAACGGGAGGAGGCTTGGTCTTAACGCGAGCCTCGTCCAAGTAGTTCCGAACGCCAATGCTCTCAAGAAGCGCAGCTTGTTCCCCGGCGAGGCGGTCACGCTTGCGCGTGGCGTCCGCCGCTCGCTCCTTGCGAATCTCCTCCAAGCGTACATACGGGTCGTCGTTGAAGTCCTCAAGGTAGCCACCCTTTTCGGTGTTCTTGAGGTACGACTCTTCGATGAGCCGGTCGACCGTAGCGATTTTCTCGGCTACCGGCGTGCCCGCCAACTCAGGACGGTTGCTAAGAGCCTGCTTGGCTCGAAGCAGTCGGTTGGACACGTCCTGAAACAGCTTTCCAAGCAGACCGCGGAGTGATGGGTCGGTCCCGTCCGCTAGGCCCTGTGCGAGCTTGTCGGCATCGCGAACGTCCGCTTCCAGCTTGTCGAGGGCCTTGACGTCGCCTTGTCGAATCTGGTCCGCAGTACGGATGGCACGTTGCTCGCCCACGACAGCAGAGCGAAACTGCTTGTTCCGAACGGCCTCGTCCGCAAGGACGTCTTTGTAGACATCGCCTCGGGCAAGTTCCATGCCCTCTGATGTCGCTCGACGAAGCTTGGGCTGAATCTGCTCGCGACTACCGGCGGCAAGCCGCTCGTAAGCAGCCTTCGGACCGAGCACGGTCTCGATGACAGGCTCTCCGCCCGCCATCATGCCCTGAGTCAGCGCCCACTTGGTCCAGTCAGCAGCATCAGCACCTTCCCCAGGCGCAGACTTCACGGCCAGTGCCGCAGGAGCCACGGTCGAGGCCAAGCCTTTGGCGACACGACCCGCGCCTGGTATCGCACCCACGGCAGCAGGAGCGGCGGCAAAGGTCGCGGGCAAAGCGGCCATCGACAGGCCGGTTTTGGCACCCGTCGCCAGAGCCTCACCGACCGGCTTGCCCTCGACGAGAGCACGACCGGCGGCTTCCGTTCCCGTAACGCCACCAAGACCGAGACCTTTGTAAAGTAACTCACCCGCCTTGCGGAGCGACGGAGAAGCAAATCTAGCAAGTGGAATTGCTGCTTTTTCAGCCAGCTTCTCGCCCGCTCCCGCTCCGGTTAGGAACGCCGGAAGCTCGGCCCCGAACTCACCGGCTCCGAACATGATGGGCGACTTCTTGCGCGCGGCCTCAATGTCCTTCTCAACGTCCTCGGTCGTCTGGCTCGGGGACAACGCACCGACGATGGAAGGACCGAGACCGAACGGTACACCGGCAACAACACCGGAACCGAACCCAGCAGCGGCCTCGCCAAGGTAGTCGCCGACGTCGGAGAGCAGGCCGCCCTTACCGGCAGCAGGAGCGTTGAACGCCTGGCTGATGGAGTTCTGGGCCGCTTGAATCGGAGCAGGGGCCTCGGGTTCTTTTACACGAACCGCGCCGAACTCAGCACCGATGTTATCATCCTTGACAGGCACAGCGCCAAACTCGTCACCGATGTTCGCCATGCTCTATTCCTTCCAGCCCTTGGCCTTTGCGGCCTCGACCTTGTTGTTTGGCACATCGTACTTGTTGCCGTCAGTTCCAATCATGCGCGTCATGCCGCTTATAGGAGCCGGAATGCCGCCTCCTACCGCAGGAGCCTTGGGCAACGTCCACACGTCCGAGTAGATGCCACCTTCACTAAGCGCGGGACCTAGAAGCGCCGAGTTACCAAGCACCCGATTCGTGATGTCAGGGTGCAGGGTTGAGGCGACCGAGAAGTGGTTTTGCGCGAACTTGGCCGCGCCTTGGCGCAGACGATTGATGTTTGCCGCCAACACATCAGGGGGCATCAATAGACCAGAACTGACGATGGCGTCGAACGACGCCTTTTCGTTGCCGGTCAGCGATGCACCAAAGAGCGACTTTCGGATACCCGCGATAAAAGTTTCGAGCGCAGAAGAAAGCTGCGTGGCCTGCTTGTTGAGCGCAGGCACCTCGCGTGCAGCATCAATGCTTCCTTGACCCAACCAAGAAGGGACCTTGCCTTGTGTGAATCCGGGAGCAACGGACTCAAGACCTTGAAAGTCTCGAATGTTGCCGATGATTCCGAGCTTGTCGCCTTCAGCCGTCTCCATGGCGCGAGTGATGGCTTTTTCTGCGGCCACTACGTTTTTGCCTGCGGCACGAACGTCGTTGCCTACCTTGGTATCCGAAGCCTTCTTGACGAGATGCGCTTGCCTTTGAATGGCCTCACGAGCCTTGTTGGCGCGTTCTCGTTCAGCCAGCGCTCCTCGTTTGACCTCCAAGGTTCCCTTCGCGATCTCGGGTTTTCCTTCCTCGTTTACGATTTGCGCTCCCGTTTTCTTGACTATGGCTTCCTTGCCGGCAACTGTTGGCGGATTCGTGACGGCCTGATAAGCGCTCTTGATAAAGTCGCTAGGCTTGGTGTACTTGGCCCCCGGCCTCAAATTCTGCAACGCCGCTACGATATCCGGTCGGTCCTTGAATGCCGCAAGCTGAGTCGTAAGCGTTGCCAGGTTAGCCCCTTCGTACTGGGCCTGCTCCTGCGCTACGTCGGCGGCACGCTCTTCCTTCTTCGCCCTCAGAGCCTCGATCTGCTTCATGCGGTCGACGAGGGTGTCGGCGGCACCGGAGCGGAGGTTCTGACCGGAGATAACGCTCCCCGAGCCTTCGAGCGCACGGACGAGAGCCTGACCCATCGAGAGTCGGCCCAGCTCGTCGTCGCCACCGGAACCGGGAACCGTGGAGGCAAGAGTCTTAGAGCCTTCGGCAGAGGCGACGGGAATGTCGCGAGCTAAACCGTCCTGAGCCATGAGCTTTCGCGCACGCTCCTGCTCCGAAGCAAACTCCTCATCACTGAGAGGACGACCGTATTCCGGTCCTCGAAGAATCTGATTGCCCCCGAGAAACCCAGACAGCTTTCCCTGAAGCTTGGTCGTGTCTGATGTGAAATCGACAGGCTTACGCGAACGAAGGCCCGAGGAAAGCGGAGCCAAAGTCGACTCCATTGAAGGCTCGACCATAGGCCCGACCCCAGCCGGAACGTAGCCGGTCTTGGGGAGAGCGTTCTCACGGGCAACGGCCGCATCGCTAGCCTTGCGGAAAATCTCCTCCGCGTAAGCCGGTTCCTCGTCGGCAGGGATGCCGGACCAAAGCTCCCGACCTTCCTCGGGAGCCTCTAGAGCACGGGACAGGTCTCGGAACATCGGTGTCGCCATGACTACGGTACCTCCCCGGTCGTACCGGCCTTCTTTTTCTGTTCCCGCGACCACATGTCGAACCCCGTACCCATGAGCGGTGTGCCGAGCGACGTACCGATAGCGGCGGTCTGCTTACCGGGCTGCGTAGCGAGGTCGTACATCGTTCCGGCCTGTCCGGTCGCCATGTTGGCCTTGTTCATGGCCACGTTCGCACCCATCTGACCACGGAGGCGAGCACGCTCCTCGTTGGCCTGCGCCCTTCGCTCGGCCTCGCCGTACGCCTGCCCTCGAATGTTGGTCCCGAGATTGCCCTGCGCCTGCATGGCTTGGAACGCGCGGCGCTGGGCCTGAGCGGCGACGTCGAGGCCCTGCTGGCCGGCGCGGTTAGCCGCTTGCGAGGCGGCTTGGAACGAGGCCACCCGCTCGGCACCGCCGCCCGAGATGCCTCGACGGGCAAAAGCCTCTTGAGTAGCGGCTCGCTGGCTCGCAGCCGTGGCAGCGGTCTCGGACTGAATCTGCCGGATGGCCGCTTCTTCCTCGGGGGTGTAGCCCTTCTCGGAGACCTGCTGGAGACGGGCGAGGGCGTTACGCTGAGCGGCAGCGGCCTCGGGGGCGATGGTCTCGGCGTTCAGACCTTCCAGAGCACTCGGCCCGCCGAGCTCACGCTCGATGATGCCGTAGGCTTCGGGGCCGTACTTGTCGACAGCGTCCTGAATCGCTTGGCGAGCTTTTTCGGGCTCATTCGCGTTCATGAGCTGGCCGACGATTTGGGCAACGCCCGAAATCGCAGCGCCACCGATAATCAAAGGAAGGGCAGCGCCTCCTGTGGCGGCGGTTCCGGCTGCTGCTGCGGTAAGCGGGTCCATGATTGTGTCCTACTGTGAGACAGAATCGTACTCGGAGTCATCCGTGTACGTTGCCTCTGAGAGGTACTTTTCTTTCAAAGCCGGATCAAGAGTTGCCCACCACTGCTCAGGACTAGCTGCCGTGTAGGTGCCGTTTGCGTGGGCATCGTCAAAAGCCCTTGCCTTGGCTGAGCGAAGCGTGGCGTCACTGAGATTCTGCTGTTGCGCCTGCGCCTGTGCCTGTCTCTGGGTTGCCGCTTCCTGCGCTTGTCGGTTGCGTTCTTCCGCCTTCTGCCAAGTCGCTTGCTCGCCTTCTAGCGCTGCTCGAAGGGTGCCAAGGCGCTGCTGCTCGCCCTTGGCCGCACGCTGCGTCTCACCGCCGCCAAGGAGCTGGTCGAAGGCACCGACGTTCTTACCCATGTCGCCGGACTGAGCGGCGGGGTTGAGAGCGGCGAACCGAGCTGAAGTCTGAGCGATCTGCGAAGCGTAGGGGTCTTCCTTGGGAGCCGCCCCGCCCGTGCGTGCTTGAGGTTGAATGCTCCCCGGTTGCACGACCTTCTGAGCCTGCGCCTGGACTGCGGGAGCGTTCCCGCCGAAGTACTGACCGAAGCTCACGAAGCCCGTACCGCCGCCTTGAGCGGCTTTCGGGGCTGAGGGCGCGGACGAGGTCGAAGGACCGCCACCCATAGGCGCGGGTCCGCCGGCCGAGTCGGCGGGAGCCGAATAGGGGGACGCTCCACCGGCCTTGGTCCCCTTGGCCTTTTCCTTCTCAAAGTAGCCGGAAAGGGTGCCGGTCGTTGTGAACGGGCTGTTGTACGGATTTCCGGCCACGATGCCTCCTAGTCGGTCTGGACTTACCGGCAGAGAGCACGCTCAAGGCGACGGTTGATGGGCGTGAAGCCCATCGACACAAAGTACGCCGCGAAGGCGCCGGGCGAACCCTGCTCCTCGCCAGCGGCGTTGAACTTGTGGACCCAGAACCAGTCGGTCGGGAGATTGCCCGCGCCGAAGGCCGCGTTGCACTCGGCGAGGTTGTCCTTCTGGCCGGCAATCAAACCCTGCACCTCGTCGAGGGTCGGGATACGCCAACCCACCGGAATACCGGCCTCGGCCTCGCGCCAAAGCTGACGCTCGGTCGGGGCAACCTTCCAATTCAAGCCGGTCTCGTTGTCGTAGACGTAAGTCGTGTGGTTCGTAAAACGTGGCATGGTCTACCTCTCCTAGGGCTTGTTTATTGAGCAGTCACAAGCAGGGTCACTTCGTATTCATGGTCGACCACGAGATCTGACATGGCCGTGATTCGGACGGTCACACCGTCACGCGCCCAGGCGATTCTCGGGGCAAGAGCCGGTGCTCGGTCGGTGGCGTCGTAGCATTGAAGCACGAAAACCCCATCCGGCGTGCCGGGTAGGTCTCGCATGTTCACCGACAGCGGGAACGAGGTCGACCGGACCTTGAGGGTGCGCTTGAGCGAGGCGAAGTTCGCCCATGTCAACCGCTGCGCAAGCGCGTTTCGGGTCGCGGTCACGAAGGGGTTGAGCGCGTGCGTGAGCTGGTCGATGACCGGCTTGACCTCGTCGGACATGTCCTTGAAGTCGTCGGTACGGATGCGCGTGAGCGGCGGGATGCGGGCCATTAGCGCACCGTCCCAGTCCGCTCGCTCGTGCCTTCAAAGACGATGCTGTAGCCGTTCAGCGCCCAGTAGCCGCCCGGTGCGCTCGTCGTCGCGGTCAGGCCCAGCGTGTAGTAGGTCGCTCGCTGGACCTCTTGCGGCACCAGCTTTCGGTACTGTAGCGGCAGGGTCGCAGGACCAATGGTCGGTTCCATCAAAAACGCAGAGCCAGCGGGCCACGCCGGAATGGTCTGACCCGCAGGCAGGATGTCAGTCTTGAGACTGTAGGTTGCCGTAACCGTTGCTCCGGCTGGCTGACGAACGTCTCGGTAGTGGAAGTGAATCTCACGCGCTTGCTTCGTGAACTGGGGAGCACCGAGCGTCGTCGAGGCCCACTGCACGGTCGATGTGATGGCCGTGTTGGTGCCGTCGAAGTAGTCCGTGGTCGACGAGGTGTTCTTGTCCTTGAACAAG